>Ga0070665_100008123_pt1 | contig 10624 bp, 8 predicted proteins | sample KBSS13metaG_FD_65862 | JGI IMG/M metagenome (GOLD analysis project Ga0070665, IMG submission 65862) | Switchgrass rhizosphere microbial communities from Kellogg Biological Station, Michigan, USA - KBS S1-3 metaG | ecosystem: Host-associated > Plants > Roots > Rhizosphere > Soil ...
TGCCAACAGATGCCGAACCCGTGTACCCCGCGGCATCGGAATGTTCGCCGAATTTCTCGCAATGGCCTTGCCGTTGGGTACGAGGGCAACTCCCTTATCGCTGACCACAAGCAGAACACCGTCAAGCGATCGGTGCGGGTCGTCAGCGTGCAACTTCAGCATAAGTTCGGATACCGCTGATGTGGCCGCGAGAATCCGACGGGCGTGCACAGCCTCAGAAGCGCGAAAGATATTGGGGGATTTCAAAGACATTGTGGCTCCTTCTGTCCGTTATCGGCGCTCTAGGGGGTATCCCTAAAGATCGGACCTCGGCGGAGCGGTGGTTGAAGCGGTAGCTGCGGACCTCAGAAGCGGCAGAGAGTAGCTCTGTGCAGATGCTCATGGTCATTTGCTAGCCTTTCCTTTCTGAAATCGAGCGATCACAACAGTCTTGTTAATCGAAACGTAGAGCACGCCGATACCGCTTACAATGGGTTTCAAAACGAAAATTCAAAGCGAAGGGCATCATTATTTCGATCGGACGCTGCCACCATGAACCGTCCGTTGCCAGCCATATATGTTGTCACGCTGTTAAACCCCGGAAAAGTAACGAACTTTCCGAGAGTAGTTAAAATCTTAGAATTAGTACATGATAACAATAACTTAGATTATTTTCTTTTTTCGATCGATTTCAGTTGACGGGCTCAAAAAGATCGTTAAATGGGCAATTGCAAATCTGATGCGGCGACCTAACAGTTGCATGGTCCGCCGAACAACACGGGATTTGACAGAGAGCGCGCGGCCCAGGACGACAACGGTCCCCGCATCGGAGTACGGTGTCACCCCGTACAAGCATGCTCCCCGGGGTGGGTTAACCCGGGTGAGAGTTTTGCCCCTTCCCCGAGTCGCTCACGGAGATGCGCCATGCACGGTAACGCCAAATAATTCCTTTCAAGGACGCACGAGCTTCGCCCGTTCTACCTATCGCTATTGTCGCTTTCCTGCCCGAAAGCGCATCAGAGCGCAGAAAGGATTGCCATGCCGACCCTATCCAACGAAAGCCGATATACGACCGAACACCTTTTCGTGGTTGTCGACTTCGGTTACCGCTCCCTCACCGGAACATAGAGCGGTTTCCACGTTAACTAGCCAGTAACCATCGCGTGGGAACATGTCGCCAAGTTTAAACACCCGTCGCATACCGCCGGGTGGCAACCTGGGAGACGACCCATGCGAATATTGAACAAGGTATGTTTCGCGTCTCCGTGAGCACGGCCAAAAGATGCCTTGGCCTGCGGGACGACCGCAATGAGGCCAAAAGGTAACCGGGATGTTCAATTTTACTGCCCCGAAAAATCCGACCACTCTCAACGTGATCTCACATTCCAGTCACGAGAATGAAGGGTCTCGTGATTTCATGACGTTCGCTTGCCGCGCCGACGTCACCACCTCCCCACACCTCATACGTCTGTAGCCGCAACAGCAGCCAGACCTGTCATTCGTCCGCAACGCGGGCTGGTGGCGTGTTCAATTCTGCAGCCGAGAGGCTCGCGGAGCGGTCCCGCATGGGGAGAGGTAGAGCATGGAAGTCGAGATTCCGCTTGCTATTCAGATTCTTCACGAGCGCCGTAAAGGACGCGATTTCCTCGCCGTCCCGTATGTGCGCACGACAAATTTCGCGTCATCTGATGCCAACGGCCGTGTACACGGCGATCGCCGTCAGGGTCGCTCATATCCGGTCATCGTTGAAGGCGACCGTGACATCTCCCTGAAAAACAAGCCTGACAGCACCCCCGTAGAAGAACGAATGAGTATTGTCAGCAACCGCATCACGATGCCGTTCGGGGATAGCGGGGCCAGTCATCGTCTTGAAAGCCAGTTGGAAGCTGGCCTGTTGACGTTGCTCGCTTGCAACCCGCGCGTTGTGAGCGTGCGCACGCAATTCGGACCTCTGCCATTCGTACATCAAGGAAAATTGTGCCATCACTATGCCGACATCTGTGCTGACTTCGACAACAATTGTCGGTCGCTGTACCTCGTGCGAGCGGAAGACAACCTCCGCGATCTGACTATCATCCATGAACTGTTGATGAAGCAATGCGTCGGTAGGTTCGCGCATCGCATTCACCTCTACACCGACCGCCAAATCAACAAGCCTGCCGTCTTGCGCGCCGAGGAGCGCCTTCGATCGCGCAAGCTTCAGAATGAAGCGACGAACCAACGGCTGATCGAAAAGCTCCGAATGATGGGGGGTACGGCGATGCTCTTCGACCTGTTTGCCGAGCTCTATCCGGCGATCACCTTCGCCGATAGCTGGACCGCCGTATGGGCCCTTATCGACAACAACGAGCTTCAGCACGAGCATCCGCATGCTGAAGAAATGATCATGACACGCCTCTCCCGCGTATCTCTCGCAAAGGGTATCTAAATGACGAAGAAAAAGCATGATCCCCAAAAGGTGACCTACACGGAAATCGGTACTGATGATCGTATCGAGTTCTTTGGACGTCCGTATCGTTTCGACGAGCGCCTGGAAGAAGGGGTGATCATCAAGTCTGATGACGATCGGCCTCAAAATACCATCGTGCTGGCTTGGTCGGAAATCCGCGAATATATCCACCTAGATCAATTGGTCATCGAAAGACATTACTTCTCGAAAGAGAGCGCAATCAAGCGTGCCGCCAAACGATCTCTCGACAAGTTGCGCGAAGATATTGCCCTCAAAACGGTCACCGTTCGCCAATTCCTAGAGGAGCTTGAAGAAGGAACGCTTACGAAGTCTGACGACGACATCAAGCAGTTTCTCCGCAAGTTTCGCTTAGAGAACGCGTCACTGATCGAAAAAGCCGATGACGCCCGGAAGCAGCGCGGCAACAAAAAGCGTGGGATCGTATCCCTCCGCCAGTTCCGTCGCTGGGTAAAGGATTTTCAGAACGGTAATCGTTTGGATGGCAGCCTCGTATGGAAACATCGTGGGCGCGTAGCTTTTGGCAGCAGTTTTTCCGCAGAGGAACTGAAGTATTTCGGCACCTACATCCACGAATATTTGAGCGAAAACGTCCCGAATATGTGGGCAGCATACTCAAAGCTGGCACGCGATCATGCGCGGCGTGAATTGGTCGATGACAAGCCGGGCCGGCTTTGCTCGTATGGCACCTTCCGTCGCATGGTGAAGGCGATGGACGAGTTCGTCGTAAAACTCGCTCGTGACAAGGACCATCAACTCACCACACGTCAGCACGCCATTAGCCGCAAAGGCCTTCAACCGCGATATCCGCTCCATATCGTGGAGATGGATGAGCAGAACATCGACCTTATGGTCATTTGCGAAATGTTCGGCTTCTGGGAGTTGCTCGACCTGGACATCCAGGACCGGATCAAAAAAATCGAGCGCGTGTGGATTTGTGTCGCTCTCGACGCATACTCTCGTTCGATCCTCGGGATGCGTGTTCTTGCTGGCGCACCTTGTGCGGCAGAATCCATTGCCACCTTGGCCATGGCCGTCCGTGACAAGGAATACACGACCGCGCTTTCACAGGAGGTGATCGAATGGCCTCAGTGTGGAGTTCCCGACCGCGTACACACTGATGCTGGAGCAGGCTTCGCAAACGAGGAGTTCCCTCTCGTCGTTCAGGCTCTCACGGGTAACCATGCGATTCCTCCGAGCAAGCACCCCCATCTTCGCGGCCGCGTAGAACGGTTCTTTAAATCCCTGTCTACCCGCTACATGCACTTCTTCTCGGGCCGGACTTTCGGGAATATCCTGCTGAAAGGCCAGTACAAGCCAGAGAAGCACGCTCATATCACTCGCGAGATGCTGTGCGAACTTCTCGTACAGCTCATCGTCGTTTGCTATCACAACACCCCACACCGATCCCTTAGCGGTGAGACGCCGCTCGAGCGCTGGTATCGTGGCTCGCAACAGGAACGCGCGGTTCCGCCTCCTCCCACTGTGGAGCAGTACCGAGACATCTTTGGCATCCGTCTCCTTCGAACGATCGGCCGTCGCGGGATCACTATCCTTGGGAACACTTACGCATCGAAGGAGCTCGACGACCTCGTGATGCATAAGCTCAACTGCGAAGTGGAAGTACGGCTGAACGACCGCGATATGTGGGCAATCTCGTTCAAAGACCCCCGCGACGACAATTGGTACGACGCGTACGCCACATTCGAGGGCTTCAAAGGAGTTTCAGTCCCGGAGTGGATGGAGACAGTCATCTATCTCCGCAAGAAGTTTGGAGCGAGCGCACCTGGCAAGGAGCGCGCGCGTCAGATCGTCGCCGATGCGTTGGCGGCCGTCGAACAGACAGCTGAACAAACGCGGCTTGCACACGACATCGGTGGTCCACTGATTACTGACAAAACCATCAAAAACTTCGAACGCAAGAACATGATGAACTGGGAGTGGTCCAAGCACCTCTACGTCGACTTCGCTGATCCGTCCCAGCGCCCGGTCTCAGACGGTACCACCGACCTTCTCGCTAGCGTCTCGGGGGACGACCCTATGAACCCAACCGGAACCTTTGACCCGGATGTCCTGGAAGAGCCGAACGATAAGCGCACAGCACATGACGTTCCTCAGAAGATCAAACCCAAGACAACAAAGAACTCCCCCTCGTCCACTCCAGCCGTGGACGATGACGACGACCTGGACATCGACGCAGTCAATCTGCGTGTCGAAACGAAGGAGTGATCTCATGAACCCACACCCTGCCAACTCGATGCTTGAGTTCCTTCGTTCAACCATGGACCCGGCGCAACTCAAGCGCTCACAGCTTCTTGCCAAGCTCGAGAATTTCTACGTTGCGACTAAGATGGACGACAAATTCAGTCTCGAGTTCAGCATCATGATCTCCGAGATCGCGGCGGGCAATATGCCAGAGGGATATGCGATTGCCGTGCCGGGCAAATCCGGCAGCGGGAAGAGCACAATGATCCGCCATCGGCTCAAAACCCACCCCGGTCTCCAGCCTTACGTCGATCAGTACGGCAACAAAAAGCAGGCCTGCTTGTGGGTAAAAACACCTGCCGGATGTTCGATGAAGTCACTCGGTGAGCATGCCCTCAAGGCAGCGGGCTACCCAGGCGGCGCGCTCAAAAACGAAACCGCAATTTGGGACAAGCTGCGGGACGCTTTGATGGTCAAAGAGTACAAGATCGTCTTCTTTGATGAATTTCAGCACGTTCTCCACGCCCCAACGAGCAAGTCCAGAGAGCACCCGGCCAACCAGATCAAAGCCATCATGCAGTCTGACACTTGGCCAGTTTGGCTAATCCTGAGCGGCGTGGATGACATGATGGGCGTCATCGAGGCTGACCCTCATCAGCAAACATCGCGGAGAACCCGTGTCGTCGAGATGGAATTGCTTACGGAGCACGAAATCCCCTTCGTAGCATCGGTTTTGAATGAGCTGTGTTCCACCGTCGGTTTCACACTCTCGTTCAAACCTACCAGGAAATTCGTCACGCGGCTCATGCACGGCGGTCTACAGCGGTTCGGAATGGTCGTGCAATTGATGAAGCTATCAATTCAAAGCGCCATCTTCGATGACAAGACCTACCACCACAAAGTCATCAACCACGATCACTTCGCTGACGGGTATCGACGGCTGAGCAATTGCGATGACAGCACCAATGTCTTCACCTCGGAAGACTGGTTCAACATCGTTCGAGAGGTTGATGAAAACGGAAGGCTGACAACGACCCTTGTGGACGGACCGTATTGAAGGCGGCGGACACCCATTGAGTTAACTCAGGAGATGACGCAAACGATGTTGCAAGTTCCACTCTTCGCAGATGAGGTCCTGCCGGGGTTTGTTTCCCGTTTGGCGAAAGCCAATCGCATGGGTCCTCTAGGCTACTTCTGCAAAGCGTATGGGATGTCCTTCCATGGTCTGAACCACGGAAAGCCCGACGCCATGGAAATGCTTTCGTCTTTGGTCAGCCTACCAAGCGAGCAGCTGACACGCCATGCGACCGCAGTTACGTCCTATCGGTCGACGACGCTGTTCGGGCAGACATTTGAACAGGCTTTGCTGATCAGGAATACGCTTCGTTTCTGCCCGAAATGCTTTGAGGCCGACGAGCTGTGCGACGATCGTATTCCTGGAACGCGTCGCTATCGGCGGGCACTTTGGCTCTTGAAGCCGTATCGCATCTGTCATGTCCACCACTGTGAACTTGTCGAGCTTCCCGGACGCAAAACCAGTCCTTCGTTAGACTTCTGCGTGGAACTCGATGTCGAACAGGAGGAAATTCAGAGGCTGTCTCCTGGACTTTCCGATCGGCCGGCCGGCCCTGTCGATTTGTTTATCGGTGACCGATTTTATAGCAACGTTTCTCATGGGCCGCTAATCGACCAGCTTGAGACCGCGGTAGTTCTCAACATCAGCCGCGTCCTGGGAGTGGCATTAGTTCACGGCAGAGACCAGACCCTTGAACTGCTGACGCAAGATGCTGTCGGCGATGCCACCGACGTTGGGTATGAAGTCCTGGCGGGAGGCGTGGATCAATTTCACAAAGCTCTCGACCGCATTTCAGAAGGTGCGGCGGCAGGCACGTTTCTTCGTTACGGTCGCTTCTATACCCATATCCGGCAAAGCCAACACAAAGAGAGCTATCAACAAATCTGCGAACTGTTCCAGGCTCATGTGGCTGACAGATATCCCCTTACGGCCTCGGTTAAAAAGTTTGCGCGTACAAATCAGGAAAAATGGACGACGGTCACTCATATCGCAGCTGTGACCGGATTGTCCCCGCCCGTCGTTCGGCGTCGGCTCATCGACGCTAACATCGACACAAAGGCAATTCCCGTAGGCGCGCTGACGCTATTTGAAAGGATGTCCGGCGGCACGATCCAGTTTCGCAAGGCGGCAAATATCCTGAGATGCAAACCCATGTTGGTGAGCCAACTCACTGCCGCTGGTGTATTGCGCCGTTTGGACTTCGATCAAATCGGTCATCGTGGGAGACGTAACACCCGTTTTATTTCCGAAGCCGAAGTGAAAGAACTCCACGAAGCCATCCAGAAGGCCGCCACCAGCGCGCTGGAGCCAGAGATGCAGTCGATCAAAGAAGTTTCCGAGCGAATGGGCATTAATCGGATCGATCTAATCGTAAAAATCGTCAGAGGTGAACTGAAACGTGTCGCACTTAGTGGACGACCATCGCTCCTCGATGACGTTATGGTCCATCCATCCGAACTAAAGAACACCAGATTTTTCGGCACCCACGTCAATAACGCGGAAGCTTTGGGGATTCTCGGAATTTCCCAAAGAAGTCTTTGGGCTCTTCAGAACAATCGATTGATTGGCTTTGACGAGGTGAGCTCGGACAATAGAGCTGTCGTCTATCGCGTGACGTCGCGAACAGAGTTGGCTGAATTCCGAGAACGCTATGTCACCGTGAACCAGCTCATCAAAGCGACCGGGCTAAGCCAACGGCAGGTTCGCAGTCTGATTAGAGGCAATGCGGTGCGGCCGGCCATCTCAACTGCGGAGGGTGGTTGTGCTTTCTACGATCGCGCGCAGATTGGACCTTTTATCGAGGAAGCCTTTTGGCGGGTAAAGGAAGTAGCGCCCGTATGAGATTTTGGATGATGGTCGCACAGCTGTTCACGCTAAAATTGAGCTTTCTCAATTATAAATAGGTAAGACAGCTGCGATATGAATTGTTCATAGAACGTTACCCGATTAATTTAGCCGCCCTCCCTCTCGGTTGCGACAGACCTAAGCTGAAAATGATGACATGGGAATTGAAGTAAGCAAAACGAACCAGGTGAGCATCAATCACCGACACGAAAACGGCGTTGATACTTCACTAGATGGAAATCCTAGCAGAGGTCATTTAAAAGGTATTCCCCTCGTTCACGTATTCCGTCGGAACCACAACGGTAGTCGGCGAGACGATGGCAATCCGTTGATTTTTGCCTTAAAGGGCATGCGCGGCTTTTCAATCACCCCATTTTGGGAGAAGCAGTTGATGAAAAGAGCAGTACAAATCATCTCCTCTGCATCGGAAGACTTCGCGGAAATCGACTACTGCATGCCGGTCCCTTCGTCCTCGCCCCTATGCGGAAAGTTCGCAGCATTAGTTGCGCATACACTTGAGAAACCGATTATTGATCCAACGTTCCTGAGGAAAATGAAAGTTGGTGAGGTTCTTGCGGAGGTAAAAGCAAATCCGCCTCGTGTCAGGCTTGGTCTGAAGGTGGCATTCACGTCGCAACTCAGCACGTTGGAGAGGACAGACCAAAATCGGGAATGGCAGGCAAAAGAGGTAGATATTTCCATTCGCCATCTCTTCCATTCCTTTATACTTGAGGGCGAAGCGCCCCCGCTTGCGGACAGGCATGTACTACTGGTAGACGATCTTTTCGCAACAGGGTCTTCGATCCTGTCTCTGAGGCAAGTAGTCCAGAACCAACTGGGCGCATCAGTTTCAGCGATGTGTCTTCTCAGCGGAGCTCGGTAGCACTTGACCCCTTCTACTGACTTGAGTATGATCAGCGGCAATCGGAGCAATCCGCGACCCTGTATCAACCTCAGGGTCGTTAAATATGAAGCAGGGCCTAAAACCCTGCAGGGCCGCGCGAGCACCGTTAACCGAGGTCAAACCCGTAAGGGGAGAATATCGGGACGCTATGAAGCGGGTAGCGAGAATTTGGAGAGGGAGGTCTGATGGCCTCCCTTCTTCATTTGGGGGTCGAACCTGCTTCGATAGTCCATTTAGATGAGGATTCGCACCACGCCTCAAATCTCTTATGCATCAGCTTCCGATTTTACTGTGATTGGACCTTCGCATCGGCAAAAAATCCTTTTACGTTTTTGGCAGCATCATTTGGGCGAATTCAAAATGGCTATATATGCGCTACCAAGCACTGCTTTTGCCTGTTCTCCGAAAACATCTATACGCGCGATATGCTGGCCGGTCCCAGCGAAACAATCGTGCCACGGTGATCGGTCCGAGACGAAGACTGGATCGTCGAAATCCTCGAATTGATCCGCGGTAATATCAACGATCACCGATCCGGACTGGAGCCAGGCGTGGGATTTTCCGCCGCGCCATCCAAGATAGTATCGAAACTCACCATACCCTTGCTCAGCAAGATAATGACCTAAAAGAAGGGTCGCATCTCCGCATGAACCATTCGGAAAATCCTGTAACGAGATTGGGAGGCTGTTCTTCGGTGTCCCCACGATAAGTTCGCGAAATCGCGACGCTGCTTTTTTGAGTTCGTCCACGTGTCCTCTCCAAATAAGTAAAACCCCGGCTAGCTCGTCGGACTCGATGATTTTTTTACGGCCACTGCAAGCTCTCGACCTAATTCGTAGAATCTAATGACCCTGGGACTTCTTCAAAAAGCTGACGTACATCTTTTGCCAGCCAGTTTACAACATCTCGAACGACACCCGTCTCATCAGGGAGCCCGTCTCCGTCCCAGCGACCCACTACTAGGTTGCGGAGAATCGCGGCCCCCGTTTTGGTCGCAAAGTGAGATCGGTCGCCTGAGAACTGGGCGATTCGTCCGAGGTTTCTTAGATGCAGCTCTTCAATAAATTCCCACGAACGCCAGTCGTCCGATGGTGTGAGCGGAAAGGACACCACTGCACCGGCTTCTGAAAAAAGCTCCATTGGCTCGTCCCAATAATTGAGAGAGATTTCAGGGTGGGTCGCATCCTTGATGACTTCGACCTCAATGTTTCTTCGAACAGGAAGTTCTCGGAAATTCCCCAGTAGCGGTGCTAAGGCAGGAAACGAGTTTTCAACAATCTCCGCATACGCAATTTGGCGTCTGCTATGAAGCGCGTCGAGTGATTTCGCGAGCTTCCGCTGATCATTAGGTTGTTTCAAATCAAGCCGCCGCGGATCGCACCACCAAGTCTGCAAATTTCTGACGCCCGAATCCAGTAGAAAGTCCACATCTGCGATGAGGTCGCGCATCATAAAGCTTTGGCCGCGCCGATTGGAATACGGTAAGACGGCATGGTCTTCAAATGCGCGAAGCGCCTTTCTGATTGGCTTTAGCGCATATCCGTCTGGCATGGCGATCTTGTATTCGCGCTCCAAGTGGTTGATCCGACTCATAACGAGCTCCTCGGTCCATATCATACCGCCCCGAATGCGCCGCGCCTTGATCGTGTCTGAGAGCGCCGAACCAACCGCCTTAATTCCAATTATGCGGCCCGCGTCATAACCCAAACCGAACGCTCTGAGATTTATGCCGAACTTGCGGTGCGCTTCTGCCCTGGACTTGACCTCGATCCTTGGCATCCCCGGCCTCATGGCGCGAAAGGCATAGAAGGCGTGGTCTTGGCTGAGGTCACCGATTATTCCCATTTCATCGACATCCGTACCGATCAGAGCGAACCTTATCGAAGTCGTCATCGGTTTCAGGTGCGCCTGGACCACGGTCTCGAGAGCGTTTAATGCCACTTCGAGGAACTCATACGCTTCGGACTTTAATCCACGCGAGTTCTGACCGGCGGTCACGCCGGTTCCAGGCGTGAGATGGAGGCAGTCAATCGCCGTCTGGAGATTTGCCCGTGCTATCGCATTCCAGATGTTTTGGCTCTGATCCAATGTCTCGGCCGCAGCCAGAAGAAGACGTGGAAACTGAGAAGTCTCCTCTAGGTCCAGTTCC
>Ga0070665_100008124_pt1 | contig 10621 bp, 10 predicted proteins | sample KBSS13metaG_FD_65862 | JGI IMG/M metagenome (GOLD analysis project Ga0070665, IMG submission 65862) | Switchgrass rhizosphere microbial communities from Kellogg Biological Station, Michigan, USA - KBS S1-3 metaG | ecosystem: Host-associated > Plants > Roots > Rhizosphere > Soil ...
CCTGATTGACCGAGAGACAATCCGAGAAGCCGGGTTGTGGCGTTGTTTGTCGAATCGGGCCGGCTTTGTGCGGTGGCCGCCGATCGCAGCCTGGAGATCTGAAGTGGAAATGGGAGGACCCGGGTGCTTTCGGGCCAGCCTTTCAGGGTTCCAGCGGGCGCTTGAGGGACGGGGTCTTTAGGAGACACCTCTTTCTGAACAAACTCGTTCCCGTAGCTCGTATCCTCTTCAACGAGAAGGGCGATTCGGTCGGTCCCATAGGATGTGGAGGCAAGATAATCGACCAGCTTGTCCTCGACTTCATCGTCAGGTTGAACGGTGGACTTAAAGGTCACGTTTGGCGCTTCCCGGATCGACTCGTTGCGTCTATTCGTCGCGGATCCCGTGACGATGCGAAACGTCAGTCCCGGAAAAGCGTCGATCGCATTACGAAGTGAAACGATCGAGCCGGAAAACGTCGGACCGAGTACCCGTATCGTGCCTGGCGTCGACGCGGAGACGGTCGCGGGCGTCGTGAACCACATCGCGGCGATCCGGACGGCCTCAACAAAGGCCTCCTGGTGGATTCCCGACGTCGGCGTTTCAAACACCAGGGAGGTGACGAGCACCCGCTTGTCTGACTCCTTGTATCCGGCGTTCCTGAACAACACCACGCCCGGCCATTTCTCATGCCTCGGCGTCGGCCTCGGCGAGTCGCTCGCGCCATCGGGCTCAGGCGACCAGTCAGGAATGTAGAACCGATCCATCAGGAAGCCGCTGGCCGCGGCAGCACTGCTGATGGCGCTGACGACCGGGTCGAACGTCCAGTTCGCGTTCGAGTTGATCGGGTCTGGAACGGTCGCAATGAGGAACTCGGGGGTGATGTGCCGCCTCGCGAGCGCCCTCTGCACGAGTTCAAACCTGAGTTTCTCGCGGCTGAAGGCTTGCCATTCGCGCGCGTCCACGTTCGTATAGTCGTCGAATGGCTCGCCCGGCGCGGCGGCCGGCGGCGCCGGGTTTGCCCGAGGAAAGGCGCGCCGGGTCAGTTCGACGCCAGCTTCCACCATTCTTGCCTTGCGCTCGTCGAGCGCACCGTCCGTCACGTCCAGACCGACGAACTCGCCGAGCAGCATTAGCGCATCCGTGTGCGCATCCGCTTTCCTGCCCTTTTCGCCGGATGCCGAGGACCCGGACACGCCCGCACGCGAGTCGGCGCCCCCTGAGCGCGAGCCGGACTGCCCCACAAACGGCAACGCCACGACGCCGCCCAGCAGCAACATGATTCCAAGGCGAACCAGGCCGGTGAGGCCGCCAGCGTTTGACCGACGGGCGTCGTCAGGCATGTAAAAAGGTAACGCGCCAGGCGCGCCTTTCTAACACGGCCCGGCACGAACCTGTGCAAAGGAATCTACCGGGGAGCCAGCTTCTTCAGCAGCTGAATCTGGCCGGCGTGATACAGATCGTGCGCAGCCGCGCCGGTGATGAGCGAGAAGCTGCTCTCGGCGCTGCCTCTGTGCGCGCGGTACAGGGCGGCCGGAGAGAGGCTCGATATTGCGCCGCAGAGCAGCTGGTGCATGTTGTCCAGCACGGCCACATCGGCCCGCCACGCGCGCTCGGCGGCCTCGCCCGCCTGGGGCCGGCGAAACCAGTCGGATCCTTGAAATGGAAAGGCGCCGCGCGGGGTGCCCGCAATACGGCGTCCGGCGGCGTACTTCCAGTAAGCAGCGTGGACGACGAGCTCCCAGATGTTGTGGCGCCCGCGGCCGGGCCGCCATGCCGCTCTTCGCGGCGAGACACCACGAAGCGATCCGCGGAGATTCGTCCCGTGCCATGAATGGTGGTCGTAGGCCTGTTCGAGAATCGACAACAGCTGCCGGATTTCCCCCGGCTGGGCGCCTCGCAACCCGCTCACGCGGCCTCCTCTCACAACACCGTCAGGATCTCACCGATGCTCCCGAGAACACGGTCGGCGCCCGCGAAATCGCTCCATCTCGTCAGCTCCGTCGGGACGACGATGCAGCTGATGCCGGCGGCCCTGGCCGATTCCAGGCCGCGCGCCGAGTCTTCGATGGCCACGCACGCGTCAGCCGGCACGCCACTCCTCGCCACGGCGCGCACGTACGGCTCGGGATCCGGCTTGACGCGCGTGAAATCGCCGGCGGTGAGCACGAAGTCGAAGTACTTCAGGAGCCCGGTGTTCCGGTGGATGACGTCGAAGTGGTCTTTCCGCGAGCTGGTGACCACGCCCATCACATAGCGGCCGTGCAGGGCGTCGAGCACTTCCGTGACGCCGGCCATCAGGCGCGGCCCCTGCGCGAGCAGCTCGCTGTAGCGCGCATTCCGGTCGTTGCGCAGCCGCTCGATTGCAGCCGGGGAAACGCCGCGCTGTTCCGCGATGTGCCACGCCCCGCGTCCCTGCACGAGAAACAGCGCGATGTAGTCGTCGCGCGTCAACTCGATGTCGATCGACGCGAGTGTTTCCTGCGTCGCCTGGAAGTACAGGTGCTCGGTCTCGACGAGCACCCCGTCGTTGTCCCAGAACACGGCGCGCTTCGGTGCCGCCATCGTCTAGTGAAAGCCCTTCGTCTTCACCAGCCCGCCTTCCACGCCCGCGAGCGGATGGAACACGACGAACGCACGCGGGTCGTGTTCCCGGACGATGGACTTGACCTTGCCGATCTCGAGGCGCGTCACCACGCAATACAGGATGTGCTGCTCGGCGCCCTTGAGACCGCCGTAGCCCCGGTACACGGTCACGCCGCGGCCGAGATCGCGCGTGATGGCCTCGCGGATCGCGGCGCTCGCGTCCGAGACGACGGTAATGGCCGTGTATTCGTCGATTCCGTGGATGACGAAGTCGAGCGTCCGGGCCGCCGACACGTACGTGAGAATCGAGTAGAGCGCCGCGTTGACGCCGAGCACGGACGTCGCGGTCAGGAACAGGACGGCGTTGAACGCGAGGATGATGTCGCCGACCTTCCAGACGTCGGCCCGCTGGCTGATCAGCAGCGCGGCGATCTCGGTGCCGTCCAGCACCGCCCCGCCGCGAATCGCCAGCCCGATGCCGGCGCCGAGAAACAGCCCGCCGAAGACCGCCGTGAGCACCAGGTCCGACGTGACATCAGGATACGGAATCGTCGCCAGGACGGCCGCAAGACCCGTGATGCCCAGGACGCTTCGCACGGCGAAGGCGCGCCCCATGTGGCGGTAGCCCACGGCGACGAACGGGAGGTTGATCACCGGCAGCAGCACGGCCAGCGGCACGCCGGTCGTTTTCGCGACGAGCATCGAGATGCCGGTGACGCCGCCGTCGATGAAGTTGCTCGAGAGCAGGAAGCCCTTGAGCCCCATGCCTGCAGAGAGCACGCCGAGGACGATCAGCGCGGCGTTGCGGAGTTCGCGAGCCACGCGGCGTCAGCGCGCCGGCGCCGAGTACAGCGACCTGACCATCCCGCCGATGCGATTGGCGGCGGTCCAGTCCGGGTGTTTCGCCTGAAACTCCGACGTCAGCGTCGTCGCTGCCTCGTCCGCGGTCTTGCCCTGCGCCTTGAGCTGCGGGACACGCGCTTGCAGGGTTTCGAAGACCTCGAGCTCCTGGGCGATCAGCGAACCATCGCCGATCGGGCCATGGGCCGGAACGATGACCGCCGGCTGGAGCGGCTGCAGTTGTTTCAGCACGTCCACCCAGACCGGCACGCTCGACGTCGCGCCGAACGCGACCGGCACCTTGTTCATCACCACGTCTCCAGCGTACAGCACGCGGTCGCCCTCGACGAACACCATGGTGTCTCCGGGCGTATGCGTGGAGCCGAGCGCCAGGAGCTTCGCGCGGACGCCGCCGAGGTCTATGGCGTACTCACGGTCGAAGAGCACGTCGGCCTTGCGGACAGGCGCGTCTTTCAGCATCTCGCCGATGCCGGGCGAGAAGCTCGCGAACCGCTTCGTGAGATCGGGGCCGAGCTCGTCGAGATCCCGCTGCTGCTGCCGCGAAATGACGAACGTCGTGCCGGCGGGGAACGCGGAGAGGCCGGCCACGTGCTCTGCGTGAAAGTGCGTGGTGACCAGATAGATTTTCGTGTTCTTGCTGAGTTTGGTCGCCTCGCGCATTACCGCAGCGCCATTCCGCGGCCCCATGCCCGTGTCGACGACAAGCGTGGCGTTCGACCCGACGACGATCCCGATGTTCGGCACGAGGACCACGTTGCCGTCGGGAATGGCGTAGGAATGCGACGCCAGCTTGACCGTCACGTTTTCCTTGACGATTGGATCGGGCAGGTTCTGCGGCGGCTGTTGCGCGGTGAGGCCGATCGAGGTCGCGACCGCTGCGGCGAGCACGCCGGCCCGCATGGACTGGTTCATCGTCATGCGAGGATTCTAGCAAAGCGTGCGACTCGCAGCGGTCATCGACGGTCGTCGAGGGCGTACCGGGCCAGGAACCCGCTCGCTCCCGACGACACGAAGATCTGGTTGGGATTCGCGGGATCGCGATAGACCGGAAACCCGCGGTATGTGCCGGTCGACGTGAGGGCGCGCGATTCGTACGGCTGACGATCGGCCAGCACCCAGATCTTGCCGTCGAACGCGATCCAGATTCCGCGATTGTCGCCCGGGCGGCTGGGGCCTGCATGCGACGCCGGACGGCGGGACGGGCCCGGAAGAGGCGCGTAGTCCGCGGGCGGCGCCTCCTTCGATACAGCGTCAGCGGCAAGGGGCTCGGCCTCGGCCGGCGCCGAGGGCGGCGGCGGCACATTTGTATCGGCGGCCCGGTCGGCGGCACGCCGCTCGTATGGACGCATGAGCTTGTTGCCGGTCGGCACGTACACGATGTTGTACGGATCCTTCGTCGGATCCACGTAGAGGGAGACCCCTTTGAAGCTGCCGGTCCGCACCATGACGGCGCCGTCGAAAAACACCGTCGGGCCCGAGGGATAGTACGAGGCGCCTCCGAGCACAATCGGCTCGTTGGGATCGATGCCCTGTCCGGCCGCCGCCGTCGCGGCCTGAACCGCCACCGCCAGCACCACGATGATCAACGCTCGCATGACGACCTCCACCGTGGGTGGAAGCACGAGCGCTGCCACCGCAGGTTCTGCGAGAATGAACGCATGAAGCGCTCGGGCATCGCGGATCTGCCGCTCCACGGGGGCCGTGTGCCGGAGTGGCTGGCGACGCGAATGTCTCTACTCGGGACAGCGATCAGTGAAAGCGTCGTAGTTCACTACGGACGGTCGGCGCTGCTGTCACGGTTGAGCGACCCGTTCTGGTTCCAGGCCCTGGGCGCCGTCATGGGCATGGATTGGCACTCGTCGGGTATCACGACATCGGTCCTGGGGGCGCTCAAGCGAGGGCTGAACCCCCGCGCGCACGAGTTGGGCCTCCACTTCTGCGGTGGCCGCGGCCGGCACTCGCGCAACACGCCGGCCGAGTTGCGAAGCCTGGCCGAGCGCTACGGCTTCAACGCCGATGAGCTGGTTCGGACGAGCCGGTTGACGGCCCGCGTGGACAACAACGCCGTCGCCGACGGTTTCCAGATCTACCTGCACGGCTTCATCCTCTCGGCCGATGGCGAATGGGCCGTCGTGCAGCAGGGCATGAATCCAGCGTCGCGCCTCGCCCGGCGCTATCACTGGCACTCGGCGACCGTCCGGGATTTCACGTGCGAGCCGCACACCGCCATCGTCGGTGAACCCGCAGGGGTGGTCATGAATCTCGTGGATCGGCGCGCGCAGCCTGCGCGGGAGGCCATGCTGACCGTGGCGCAGACCGACCCATCGCGCACCCTCGCGGAAGCACGCAAGCTCGTCATGCCGGCACACCATGAGGTCCGCGGCCACGACGTCGATCTCAAGCGTCTGGGAGCGGTGCTCGCCGTGGCGCACGAACGCGACCTGCACGATTTCGCGGAGCTTCTGCTGCTCGAGAACCTCGGCCCCCGGACGCTCCAGTCGCTGGCGCTCGTGGCGGAGGTCGTGCACGGTGCGCCGACGCAATTCTCGGATCCCGCGCGGTTTTCGTTCGCGCACGGCGGAAAGGACGGCCATCCTTTTCCCGTGCCGCTGGCGATCTACGACGAGTCGATCGCGGTCCTGCGCAAAGGCCTGGACGCGGCGAGGCTCGGCGACCGCGACAAGCTCGACGGCATGGCCCGCCTCGAGCGCTACGTCAGGGCCGTCCGGGCGCGCTGTGCGCCTGAAGCGATGTTCGACGCCACGGTGCAGCGGGAACGGGACATCTCGGCGTCAATTGGTGGCAGAACGGTCTTCGATGGCCCTCGCCGATCGCGAACCGGCGCGGGACAACTTTCGCTATTCGGGCGCTAGAGCGTTTTGCATCCGGGTGTAGCGTAGCGTCCGCCTTCAGGCGGACGTTCGCCGGCCGGCTGAAGCCGGCCGCTACGTCATTCTGAAAAACGCTCAGACCGCATCCAAATCCATGCGCGCTGACAACGACGAGACATTCGAGCATTTTTGCGTCCATGGCTGGATGCGCGTGCGTGCGTTCAGCGCTGATGAAGCGGCGGCGATGCGCGCGGTGGCGTGGCGCGCGCTCGCCGACGTCGGGATCAGGCAAATCGATCCGTCGACATGGACCAGGGAGCGGCCGGAACATCTGCAGCATCTGAAAGACGATCCTGCGTTTCGGGCCGTCGGCGGTGCGCGATTGCTCGAGGCGATCGATGCAGTCCTCGACGGCCAGGCGTACGAGAAGCCGAAGAACTGGGGCGCGCTTTTCCTCGGCTTCCCCTCACCGCAGGCGTGGAGTGTGCCTTCCGGTGGCTGGCATATCGACGCGAACTATTTGGGTCCGCTTTCGCCGCCCGCCGGTGTCAGGACACACGCGTTGTTCGGCGACGTCGCGGCCCGCGCCGGCGGAACACTGATCGTTGCCGGCTCGCATCGCCTGGTTCACAAGTACTTCAAAGAGAATCCGCCGCCGCCCGGCACACGAGGTGCCGGCTATCGGAAGCTGCTTCGAGGTCATCCCTATATTCGCGACCTGCACACCGAGGGGGATATCGACGAGCGCGCGGCCCGTTTCATCGAGCGCGCTGAAGAGCATGACGGCATCTCACTGCGAGTCGTCGAGAACACGGGCGAGGCGGGCGACGTGATTCTGCTGCATCCGCTTGTTCTGCACGTCGCGGCGCCGAACACCAGCACGGCGCCGCGTTTTCTGCTGAGCGGCGGAGTGGATCTTCCGTCGATGTGGATGGGTAACCAGCGCTGAGCTTGCGGCGTGGTACGCGCGATGCACGGAATCGTGCGGGACCGATTTCGGTTCCAGAAGGAGGCCTGCAGTGAAGCTCAGGCACATCACCTCAGCCGGGATCGCATTGGTTGCGGCCGGGCTGTTGACCGCAGCGCGGCCGATCGCGCAAACACCAGCCACAACGCCCCCGGCCGCGACAACGGCGCAGCCACAGCAGACGACGCCGGGTACGTATCCGTGCGTTCCGATCAACCAGGCCGGTGCGCCAACCGCATCGAACGGAACCACGGCGACCCCGGAAAACTCGACGAACCCACGCGGCCGGAACGCGCGGACACGCGAGGGTAAACAAGGCACGAAGACGCCGACGGCGCCGACGGCCACCACCAGCACGCCGTGCCCTCCGGGGGTCGGGCCGGACGCGACGATTCCGCCGGCAACACCGGCCTCACCGCCGCCCACGGCCCAGACGCCTGTTCCACCGGCGACTCCGCCGGCTCCGCCGCCGACGCCTCGGGGCGTGCCGACACCCCCGGCGCCGCCTTCGCCGCCGCCGACAGCCCTGCCGGTTCCACCTAAGGTGCCGGTACCCGGCACGCCCAGCGGGGGTCAGAAGTAAGACACATGGCGCCGGGCGCTGCACGCGCAGCGCCCGGGCTCCATATGTTTGACGGGCGCTATCGCAGCTTCTCGATCACTTTCTCAGTGATGGTGCGCCGCTCCGGGGCGAACTGGGCAGCGGCCGCGTTGAGATAGGGTCGAAGCTGCCTGGCGGCGAACGCGGCGTAGCCGACGTTCCGCATCTCGCTCAACGTCTGCCGGTAGTGATCGAGCAGCGCCGTAGCCACGATCTGACCCGTCCGCTTCGCTCCCACGCCCGCGGACGCCGACAACCACCGCAAACCGTCGGGAACGGCCCGCGCCGCCGACATCGCCATCATGGACGATGTTTCGAAAATCGACGCGTGATGTCGCTCCGACTCGGCCTTGAGCTCGTTCCACATCCCGGCGATCGCCTCTCCGGTCGGGAGGCTCGCCGGCCGCAGCGTTCGCGCTTCGGTCCGGATGGCCTCCCACTCCGCGCGCAGGCCGGCCACGTCGAGCGGAGGTGTGTTGATGGCCGTCGCCAGGCGAGACGACGTCCGCTGCAGGCCGTCGAGCATCTCGTCCACGCTGGCGAACTGCGCGTCCTGTTCGAGCAGGCCTTGCGCCTTGAGCGCGCCGGCGATTTCAGGGATGAGCTGACGCCCCACGCCGCAGACATCGGCGAGCGCGGCGAGCACCCACACGGGGGAGGCCCGGAAGGCGACGATGCCGAGGACCTCGACGGCGTTGCCTGCCGTGCGCCTGGCCAAGAAATCGTCGGGTAGCTGCCCGGACGACTTGTAGACGCCTTCCGCGCCGCCGACATCCTCGATGAGAAACCGCAGGGTGGTGTCGACGAGGTTCTGGTACAGCTGGCTGTTGCGGACACCGTCGGGAAGCGCCATTTCCCCGACTTCGCGCGCGGCGCCGGCGCTCAGTCCCAGGACGGCGCGCATCAACCGCTCGGGAATCGAGAGCAGGTAGCTCCTCGTACGCTACGGCTCCGTGTTCACGGCGTAGTACGCGATCGTCTGCGTCGGGACTTCCTTGAACCAGTGCGGCGTTTTGGCGGGAATGGTGATGACGTCGCCCTTCGTCAGGTGATGCGTCTCGCCGCCCTGGACGCCCTGGGCGCGACGCTGGCCCTCCGCGGTCTCCCGCGAGCCCACCAGCGTGCCGCCGGTGACGAACGTGGCCTCGCCTTCGACGATGATGAACACGTGGTTGGTGTGCTCATGCCACTCGACCTCGCCGGCGCCGCGTCGCTGCGCGAGGACGACGAGGCCGTGGTCGTCGATGATCGATCCGCCCTTCGCCATGACCGCGGACACCTTGTCGTGCGGAACGTAGGTCACCACGGTGGGTACGCCGTCGGCGGTGACGGCCACCGCCATCGCGAGCGATATTCCCAGAACAGGCAGCAGCCTCATGCGCTCCTCCTACTTCAGCTCGTTCCTGATGATCTTGCCGCCCTTCATCACGAACTTCACACGCTGAAGCTCGGTGATGTCGCTCAGCGGGTCGCCGGAGACGGCGACGATGTCGGCGTACTTGCCCTTGTCGATCGAGCCGATCCGATCGCTCCAGCCCATCGCTTCGGCGTTGATGATCGTGCCGCCCTGGAGGGCCCGCGCCGGCGACAGGCCGGCGCGCGTGACCAGCTTCTCGAAATCGAGCGCCTGCGTCCCGTGCGCGTACGTCGACCCGTCCGCGCCGCTCCCGACCATGATCTTCATGCCCTTTGTCTTGCCGGCAATCGTGACGGCGTTCTCGAAGATCGGGATCATCCGGTACTTCCCGCCGGTGTTCTTCGCGTCGTTGTCGTCCATGTACGGCTCGATGTACCGCTGGAGCGTCGGGTCGTAATAGAGCCCCTTGGCGACCATCATGTCGGCCTGCTGCTGGTCCAGCCCGTACGCGTGCTCGATCGTGTCGCAGCCGGCGATGATCGAGTTCTTCTGGCCTTCGCCTCCGAGCACGTGGCACGCGGCCTTCTTGCCGAGACGGTGCGTCTCGTCGATGAGCGCCTGCAGCACGGGCATGGGATACGTGAGGACGTACTGCGCTTCGCCGGTGGGGCTGAACGAGTAGGCGCCGGTCGGGAACAGCTTGATCCAGTCCGCGCCGCGGCCGATCTGCTCGCGAACAGCCGCGCGGCCTTCGTCAGCCGATCGGATGACGGTGCTGGCCAGCGGATTCGGCGGGTTCGCGGGGTTGGGCGGGTTGGCGCCCCACACGATGCCGAGCGTGGACACCTGGTAGCGCGGGCCCTCGAAGCGGCCCTGGTTGATCGCGTCCCTCATCTCCACGTCCGCGTAGCCGTTGCCGTGCGAGCTCATGTCGCGCGCCGTGGTGAACCCGGCCCGCAAATCGTTCTGCGCGTTCTGCACGGCGATGAGCAGCGAGCCCTCGGTGGTCCCTTTCGGCGGCCGGTTGTTGAACATGTGCGTGTGCGCGTCGATGAGGCCCGGCAGCACGGTGGCCTGGCTCAAATCGATCACCTGCACGCCGGCGGGAATCTTGATCTGGGACTCCGGCCCGACGTCCGTGATGCGCTCGCCGGAGAGCAGGACGACCTGCTTCGTCAGCATCTGCCCGGTCTTGCTGTCGAAGAGGCGGCCGGCGCGAATGGCGAGCGCCCTGGGTGCGGGCGGGCACTGGAAGAAGCCGCCTTCGGGCCCCACGCACGGTGGTGGCCCGGCGCCGCGCCACGGAGCTGGCGGGGGCGCCAGCTGCGCGCGAAGGGTGGCCGCACCCAGCAGGATCCCGAACACCGCCAGCACGGAATGACGTCGCATCACACACCCTCCCGTTTCAATCGTCACGAGCCGCTGAACGCGGCGATTCT
>Ga0070665_100008130_pt1 | contig 10618 bp, 4 predicted proteins | sample KBSS13metaG_FD_65862 | JGI IMG/M metagenome (GOLD analysis project Ga0070665, IMG submission 65862) | Switchgrass rhizosphere microbial communities from Kellogg Biological Station, Michigan, USA - KBS S1-3 metaG | ecosystem: Host-associated > Plants > Roots > Rhizosphere > Soil ...
ATCTGAAATGAAGCAGCCCACCGCCTGTGTGGTGGCGTGCGCCACCGGCTTACCTGCAACGATCGCGGTCAGCGCGTCCAACAGGTCGCGCTGCGTCGGCGACGGACGCTCCCGTCCGAGATCGACGTAGCGATCGTCAATCCGGCCACGGTAGACGATGCGCCCACCGGCGTAGATGGCAGCTTCCGGCGTCACCGTCGCGCCGGCGAGCTTCACCAGCGCCAGCTTCGGATCGCGTACCGCTTCGGCCACTCCCGTGTACGAGTAGGCGGCCATGTGCTCGCGGATGGCCTTCGCGTCTTCGGAGGGACTCGGATAGACCAGCCGAAACACGACCCCTTTCGGGCCGAAGGCCTCCGCGATCCGGCGCACCTCCGGCGCGTAGCGGTTCGAGATCGGACAATCGGTGCTCGTGAACAGAAAGACGATGGCTTTCGTGCCGGCAGGAGCCTGCAGGGGATCCATCGTCGCGCCGGACAGCGCCTGGACGAGAACCACAACCAGCGGCAGGATGAGCACGGATCGATGGTACACAAAAAGGGCTTAGGGTTTTATCCCTAAGCCCTTCCCCTAGCTCCTAGCTCCTAGCTCCTAGCTCCTAGCTCCTAGTCCCCAGTCCCTACCAGGTAACCACCGCGCCGAGACGGATGATCCGGCCCTGGAGAATGCTGCCCGGCTGCATGTAGGTGCCGGCCGAGCCGCGGGTCAGCGGCGTGGTGAGCGACTGGTTCGTGGTCGGCGAGAACACGGTGCCGCGCACGGTGAAGTAGTCGTCCGAGTTCAGCGCGTTGAAGATATCGATCTTCGGGTCGAACTTGACCCCGCCGACCGTAATCCGCTTGCTGAACGAGAGGTCGAGCTGGTTGACGCGCGGCGTCAGCAGCGTGCCCGGTGCATCGAGCGGCACCGTGAACGTCCCGGCGTTGATGCCGGCCGGAACGACGCGCGCGCCGACGACGCAGCCCTTCGAGGCCGAGTCGCCCGGGCAGACCGTGTAGTTGGTCGTGCCGGTGACGGTCCAGGTCGACGCCGTGCCGCTGTAGGCGGTGAAGTTCGGCGCGCCCGCGCCGCCGGCCGTCAGCGCCGACGTGCCCAGGATGTAACCCGGCAGGGCCTGGAACGAGGCGGCGGTGGTGATGCCGTACCAGGGCAGCGGGAAGGTGCCGGCCAGCTTGAACTGGGTGCGCCACGGGATGCCGCTGTTGGTCTGGTCGCAGTAGTTCACGCCGCCGATGGTGAGCAGGAAGTTCGGGTTGCTCGCCGCCGCGTTGCAGGTGTTGGCGATCGTGCGGTCGGTGGCCGTGCCGCCGAACACCCGCGCGCCGTGCGGGAGGCGTGCCTGGAAGTTGAACTCGAACGCGTTGTACGACTGCTTGACGTTCGAGTCGTTGGTGTCGACGTTCTGCACGGCCTGCTGCACTGCGGTGCTGACCGTGTCGTACATCGTCACCGCGCGGCCGTCGATCGGGCTGAAGACGGTGACCGCCTTGTAGCTCGGGTTGCTGACGGCGCCGTTCGCGTAGGTGCCCGGACGCAGCACGTTGTTCCGCTCGAAGGAATTACGGGCGTCGTTGTGGAACCACTCGCCCGAGACCGACACGCCGCGCATCAGCTCGCGGGTCGCGCCGACGTTGAACTGGTCGACGTAGGGGCGGGTGAGATTCGCATCCGGGCTGGCCAGCGAGATCACACCGAAGTTGGTTGCCACGCTGGCGAAGTTGATCTCGCAGGTCGGATCGGCGAAGTTGCAGCGGTTCGATCCCTGGGCGATATCGTCGCCGTTCTTGTCCTGCCAGACCGGGGTGTTGCCCGGTCCGGCGTTGATGACCACACCCGACGCCGGGTCATACAGCGACGCCAGTGTCGTGGTCGCCGCAACACCAAATCGGTTATAGCCGAAACGGACGGCGGTCTTGCCGTCGCCCATCAGGTCGTACACGATCGAGGTGCGCGGCGAGAAGCTCTTCCAGGTCGGCATCTTGATGTCGCTGAACGCCGGGATGTTCACGAAGCGGCCGCTCTGCGCCGGCTGACCGGTGACCTGCTCGCTGATGTACTCGTAGCGGCCGCCGAGGGTGATCGTCGCGCGCTTGAACGTCATGACGTCCTGGCCGTAGAAGCCCAGGTTGGCGTTCAGCCGGTCCTGCCACACCGACGGCGACGCGAGCAGGGTGACGGTGGACGGCACCGGCAGACCCGTCGTCGCGCTCGTCGTGTAGTTCTGGTACAGGTCGGCGTTCGCTCGCGAGTTCTGGTTGTACGGGCCCCACGAGTCCTGGAAGCCGACCTTGATCGCGTTCGATCCGGTGACGTACGACGCCGACGCCTGCATGTTGTAGCGATCCGGATAGCTGCCGTACTGGGCCGCGGATGCGGTGTTGGTCGAGGCGGCGGCGTCAATCGAGTGCCGCGCGTTGGCGAACCACGCCGGGCTGCCCCGCTCCTGCTCGATGCCCGGCTGGTACAGGTTGTTGTAGCGCTCGAGGTTGCTCGAGAAGCCACCCTCGACCAGCAGCTTGCTGCTGACGGTGGAGGTGTACTTGATCATGTTGGTCGTGTAGAGCGGCGAGTTCCACACCACCGACGACGTCGTCTGATCGTCGCCCGGATTCATCGCCGCGCCGCGGACCTTGTGGATCCGGTCGTAGTAGCCGGCCAACTTGTTGCGCGGGCTGATCTGCCAGGTGAGGCGCGCCAGACCGCTGTACTGGTGCTGCGGATCGGTGCCCTGCGGGCAGAGCGTGCCGCCGCGTCCGGCCAGCGCGTTCGCGCAGGCGAGGATGCCGGCCTTGGTGCCGTCGGACACGTAGGTGTTGGCGATCGGCTTGTTGACGATGAAGAAGCGTCCCGACCCGAAGAACCAGAGCGAATCCTTCTTGATCGGTCCGCCCATCGTGAAGTTGGTGTCGTTGTAGGTGCCGATCTTGTCGACCGTCTTCACGCCGTTGGCCGCGAGGTCGGCCGTGAGGTTGTCGCCCTGCATCTTGCTGGTCTCGTAGCCCTGGAAGAGCGAGCCGCTGAAGCGGTTGCCGCCCTCGCGCGGGATCATGTTGATCTTCACGCCGCCGGTCGGCGAGTCGACCGTGCCGCCGCCGGTCTGGTAGACCATTTCCTGGTTGCCGGCGTCGTTGGTGTAGGTCTGGATCGCGCCGTCGCCCTGCAGCCCGTTGATGATCATGCCGTCCATCATCAGCGAGGTCTGCGCCGCGCCGAGGCCGTGCACCGTGAAGTAGGTCTGCTGCATCGCCTGCGAGCCGCCCACGTCCGGCGCCGTCAGCGTGACGCCGACCACCAGCTGTCCGACGCCCTGGATGGTGTGCGACGTCGGCACCGCGTCGAGCACTTCGCGCGACAGCACCTGCGCTTTCGAGTTGCTCTGCACGTCCACCACCGGCGACTGGCCGGAGACGGTGACCGTCTCCTCCATCGCGCCGACTTTCAGATCGGCGTTGATCGTCGAGGTGAAGTTCGAGGGCAGTTCGACCCCGTCGCGCTTGACCGCCGAGAACCCCGGGAGATTAAAGGTGATGGTATAGGTGCCGGGACGAAGGTTCTCGATGCGATACAGCCCGTTCGCATCGGTGGTGACCGAACGCACTTTCTCGATCAGCGCCGGACTGCTGGCTTCCACGGTCACCCCGGGCAGCACCGCACCGGTCGCGTCTTTCACCACACCGGCAAACGCACTTTGTGCGCGCGCGGTCGCGGGAAGCGCGAGGCATCCCAACGCCACGGCGAACAACACTGCAACTCGACTTCTCGTCATGCCCAATCCTCCTCAGTCGACAGGTCCGACAGAGATTTAGCTCGGATGGGAGAATATGGTGCATTCCTGTCAGAATCCACTGGGAAATTGCAATTGTGAAGGTCTTTCGGTCTATCCAATTCCGGAAATTGGATCGCCCTAGGGAATGCGTAGTGGTTGTCCCTTTTGATACAGCTGCATGCGTTGGCGGAATTGTGAAGCGATGTCAAGACGCCCGGCGCCGGTCGCCAGTTCGAGACCCAACCGCGCGGTGGTGGTCGCCTCATCGAAACGGCCCACCGCCGCGTACGCGGCCGCGAGCGCATCAATCGCGATGACATCCTGGTGACGTGTGTCGGCGTCTGCACGCTCCGCGAGGCGGACCGCCTCGGCGCCGTTTCGCAGCGAGGCATCCGAGGCGGTCGCCCGGATCCACGCGAGGCCGGCCAGCGCCTGGATGTTGTCGGCCCTGAGCGCGAGCGCCTCTGAGAACTCCGCGGCGGCCTCCGCCGGACGGCCGCGGATCGACAGCAGCTGACCGAGGTTGGTGTGCGATTCCACGTTGTCGGGACGTAGCGCCGCCGCCCGGCGGTAGTGTTCCAGCGCCGCGTCCTGCTCCCCGGCGATCTGCAGCAATGCGCCCAGGTTGTTGTGCGCCTGCGCGTAGTCCGGATCGATCCGCAGCGCCTCCTTGAACGCGGCGACGGCCTCGTCGCGCCGGCCGCGAGCCGACAGCGCGTAGCCCAGGTTGTACTGCGTGGGCGCCGAGTCCGGGTTGAGCCGAAGCGACTGGCGGAACTCCGCGATCGCCTCGTCGAACCGGCCGCCGTCGAGATAAAGATTCGCCACGGCGTCGTGGCGCAACGGGTTCCGGGGATCACCCTGCAGCATTTTGGTGTACGCCGCGAGGTCTTCCGCGTTGGCCTTGCGACGGAAGTCGGCGGTCAGGATCGGCTCATCGGTAGCCGCGCGCGGGATCACCTGGATCCACAAGTCGCCCATCTCGTCCGACGTGTTCTGGCCCCAGAGCACACGTGCGGGCGGGTGGTGCGGGTTGCGCGGGTTGCCGGCGCCGTTGTCGTAGGTGTAACGCATGGAGACCGTCGTGCCCTTCGGCAGCACGATCGGCGCAGCGTAGCGATACACGTCCTGCCAGCGGAAGTCCCAGTCGTCGATCGCGATCAGCCACCGGGTGGTACCGTCCGGGAGCTCGGCCTGCGCCTCCATCGTCCGCGCCAGGTTGTGGGCGTGGGGCTGTACGGCCAGCACCTCGACGTCCACGGGAAGCCGGTACCGGTCCACTACGACGTAGTCGCGGCTCCCGGCCGGGATGTCGATCGTCTCGCTGCCCAGGCGCAGGCCGGTGGGCGTTCGGGTCGGCGGATCGGCGGTAAAGAAGAAGCCGACGGTCACCCCGACGCGCTCGGGTTTCCCGGTCGGCTGCAGGTGTAGCTGCACGACGAGATCGCTGCCCGCCTCGAGACGCCATTGCGTCCCATCCGGCGCCGGATGGGGCGCCTGGCCCGGGGTCCATCCCAACAACTGTCCTTCCGGATACCGCGCATCGCGCTCCATGCTGCCGGCGTATCCCGGCTCGGGGTCGCGGGCGTCGAGCTGTCGGGAGGACCGGGTGCGATCGACGCCGAGGTTCGCGTGGTGCACGACGCGCGCGTTGCCCGGGTGAAACTCGATCGCGCGCACGTATCGCGCCGCCGGAACCGGGATCGGAATCACGAAGGTCCGGAACAGGTCGGTGCCGTCGGCCGGCACGGGGTACTCCTCCGGCATGCGGACGATGAGGTCGGGAGGGCCGAGCTGCCAGCCGTCGCTCCAGTTGGGCACCGGCGGCAGCGCCGACGGGTCGCCCTCCGGCGCGCCGTCTTTGATCCATCGCTGCAGCGACTGGAGCTCGGAATCGGTCAGGCGACGCACGCTCTGAAAGTCGCCCTTCCCGGCGACCGGTTTCCACGGCGGCATGAGGCGCCGAGCCGTCACATCGGCAATCAGGGTCGCGTGCCGCCGCACATCGTCGTAGGTGATCAGGCTGAAGGGTCCGATTTCCCCCGGCCGATGGCACGACGCGCAGCGGTTCCAGATGATCGGCGCAATGTCCTTGGTAAAGGTCAGGCGCGCCTGGGCCTTCGAGACCGCAGGATAGAGAACGAACAACCCCAGCGCGCTCCAGAAGACGCACGAAAAGGAAAAGTACGAAGTACGAAGTACGAAGTACGGGTCCCTCTCCCTCTTCCTCTCCCTCTCCCTCTCCCTCGTACTTCGTACTTCGTACTTCAGACTTCCCCCTCCGTGGTGGAGAACTCCCATCGTGGGCTAGCATACCAACGTTGTCCCGAAGGAAGCCCGGTCCGGCGCGGGGGAAAGCGCGCCCCAAGCCAGAAGGAACCGCAGAGCCCGCCGAGACCGCGAACGAGGCTTCTCCGGCCGATCCCCGATCTGATCCTGTCGACGGTGATGGCATCGGCCTGCGGCCGTGGTTCGCGCTCGCGATCTTCGGTGTGGCGCTGCTGGTACGGCTGGTGCACGTGTGGCAGATCCGTGCGTCGCCGTTCTTCTCGCTGCTGATGGGCGACTCGCGCGGCTACGACGAGTGGGCACGGCGGATTGCCGGCGGCGACTGGCTGGGCCACGAGGTCTTCTATCAGGCGCCTCTCTATCCTTATCTGCTCGGGCTGATCTACGCCGTCGGCGGACGCCACCTGCTCCTCGTCCGCCTCGTGCAGGCGGTGATCGGGTCCGCGTCGTGCGCGCTGCTGGCGCTCGCCGCGGCGCGGCTCTTTTCCAAGCGGGGCCGCCCCGAACTCGGCAGAAGGATCGGTATTGCCGCGGGCTTGATGCTGGCGCTCTACGCGCCCGCGATTTTCTTCGACGGCCTGCTGCAGAAATCAGTCCTCGACGTCTTCTTCGTCTGCCTGGCGCTCTTCCTGATCACGACGATCAACGCAGAAACCGCGGAATCCGCAGAACCAAAGAATTCTTCTCTGCGTGTTCAGCGAGTTCCGCGTTTAACGTCGTGGCTGTGGCTCGGTCTCGCGATGGGCGGCCTGGCGCTGACACGCGAGAACGCGCTCGTCTTCATTCTGGTCATCGTGGCGTGGATCATCGTGAAGGGGCTGGCGGCTGGGGGCTGGGGGCTGGCTGCTCGCCCGGCTGCGCTGTTCCTCGCGGGTCTCGCGATCGTGCTCGTTCCGGTGGCCGCGCGGAACAGCTATGTCGGCGGCGGTTTCTACGTCACGACGTCGCAATTCGGACCCAACTTCTACATCGGCAACAATCCCGGCGCCGACGGCACCTACCAGTCGCTGCGCTTCGGCCGTGGCGCACCGGAGTACGAACGGCAGGACGCCACCGAGCTCGCGGAACGCGCGGAGGGGAAACGGCTCACGCCCGCTGAAGTCTCGAGCTACTGGACCGACAAGGCGCTGACCTTCGTCACCTCGAGGCCGGGCGCCTGGCTGATGCTGATGGGGCGCAAGGTCGCGCTGCTCTGGAACGCGACCGAGATGGTCGACACCGAGAGCCAGGAGGCCCACGCGGAATGGTCGCTGCCGCTGCGCCTGGGCGGCCTCGTCGGACATTTCGGCCTGCTCGTCCCGCTGGCGCTGTTCGGCGTCATCGTGACCTGGCCGATGCGGTCTCAGCTTTACGTGCTTTATGGAATGACACTGGCCTACGCCGCCAGCGTCGTCGTCTTCTATGTGTTCGCGCGGTACCGCTACCCGCTCGTCCCGCTGTTGATCCTGTTCGCGGCGGCCGGCCTGGCCGCGCTTCCGGAACTCGTTCGCACGCGGCGGGTCACCGGCGGCCCATGGACGCTCGCCGCGGTCGCGGTCACGGCGGTCTTCTGCAACTGGCCCATGCTGTCGACCACGCTGATGCGTGCGGTGACGGAAACCAATCTCGGCAGCGCGCTGCAGGAGAACGGACGGCTCGACGAGGCGATCGATCACTACCACCGCGCGATCGCGCTCGCGCCGGATTTCCCCCCCGCCTATAACAACCTTGGGACGACGCTGCGCGCGAAGGGCGAGATCGCGAACGCGGTCGCGACCTACCAGCAGGCGCTCCGGGTGCGCCCCGACTATCCGGAGGCGCAGTACAACCTGGCCAACGCGCTCATGGACGAGGGCAAACCGGCGGAGGCGATCGACCACTTCCGCATCGCGCTCGCAACGATTCCGGCGTCGGTCGACGTCCACAACAACCTGGGGATTGCACTGATGGACCAGGGCCGTGCCGACGAAGCGATCGCGGAGTTCCGAGCGGCGCTGGATCTGGACCCCAACTCCCTGCCGTCGCACCGCAACCTGGCCAACGCGCTCGGCACCGCGCATCGCTACGACGAGGCGATCGATCAGTTCCACCGCGCCTCGCAGATCGATCCCACCGATGCGTCGGTCCACTACGATCTCGGCAGCCTGCTGATGGAGATCGATCGGCTCGACGAGGCCGTCGCCGAATTCCGGGCCGCGCTGCGGATCGATCCGAAGTCGGCAAAGGTGCTCAACAACCTCGGCATCGCGCTCGGTTCGCAGGGCCGGATGGAGGACGCGATCGTCCAGTTCCGGCAGGCGCTCGCGGTGCAGCCGGACTTCGAGGACGCGAAGCGCAACCTTGCGGTCGCGCTGCAGGTCCGAAAGAGGGATTAAGTGGCCGCCCCGGAGGTAGGCGTAGAATGGCGCAGACCGACCCTCGGGAAGCCATTGAGTCCATGCCCACGAACCGCACGCGATCGCGCTTGATCGGACGGCTGCTGATGGCCTCGATGCTATTCGGGTGCTTTCTGCGCGCGCCTGCTCCTGCCGCTCAACGCTGGAAGCCGGACATACCCAAAGTCTGGGACGAGGCGGCGCTGGCCGACTGGGCCACTCCGGTCGCCGGATTGAACCTTCGTCCCACCCACATCTCCGCCAAGGAGTACTACTCACTCAAAGTCGAAAACCTCCGCACCTACCCGGTGTACTTTCCAGGCCGCGAACCGGACGGCTACTGGGAGATGCTGCGGCAGGTCGGGCCAAAGCCATTGATCGAGCCGAACGCACTGCAAACGGAGGCGGACTGGATTGAGGCGGGGCGGACGGTATTCGAGCAAGCGGATCACCTGCACCTGCGCACGCTGGATCCCACGTTTGTCGCCGCCGCCAGGAGTCGCGAGACGTTCGACCAGGCAGGCGTAGAACCGCTGCCCGACGGGACGGTGTTCGGCTCGCGGTGGGTGCCGACGAAGCAGGGTGTGGCGTTGTCGTTCGGAAACTGCAACAACTGCCATCTCTTGTACATGTCCGACGGTACTCGCGTCGCGGGCGCCTCGTCGTTCGCCGAGACCTCACGCACGCGCAATCCTAAATACCGGAACCCATTGATCAACCCGGTTCAGTTCGCGAACCGCATGGTCACAGGCGCGGCGCCGTTTCGCATGGGAAATGAGCCACTCGGGATGTGGTTGTTCCGTGCATACGGCGTCCCCTGGACGAGGGACAACCTCGACGAGCCGTTGAAGGCGACGACCAAGGTCGAGTACGACGCCCTGATTGCCGGAATCGTGCGTGGCGGCGGCGTCCCTCGATGGAACGGCAGTTTGTCTTACCCGGCGAAGATCCCCGATCTCATCGGCATCAAGGATCGCAAGTACATCGATCACACCGCGACACATCTTCATCGGGGGATCGGCGACCTGATGCGTTACGCGGCGATGGTGAGCTTTGCCGAGACGGCCGACTACGGTGCCTCTCACATCCTCGCGGCATCAACCAAGAGGGTGCAAGCCAGGCTGTCGGATGAAGCGCTCTATGCGCTCGCCACCTACATCTACTCGCTTCGGCCACCGCCCAATCCGAATCCGGTGGACGAACGAGCGGCCGCCGGGCAGAAGATTTTCGCGCGTGAGGGATGCCCCCGGTGTCACACGCCTCCGTTGTACACGAGCAACAAATTGACGCTGGCACGGGGCTTCGATCCGCCAGCGGATGCCCCGGCGACGCTGGACATTCTGAGAATATCGGTCGGCACGGATCCCGGACTTGCCCTGAAGACACGCAAAGGCACGGGCTACTACAAGGTCCCCTCGCTCAAGGGTGTCTGGTATCGCGGTCACTACTTGCACGACGGATCGGTGGCCAGCCTTGAAGAGATGTTCGATCCCGATCGGCTGAACGAGGCCCATGTGCCCGGGGGATGGAAGCCGCTCGGTTCCCCGACTCACGCGATCGTCGGTCACGAATTCGGCCTGCACATCAAGCCGGATGAGCGCGAACAACTTCTCGCATTCTTGCGAACGTTGTGATGCCGATGGTCTGCCAGGACCGGAGGCTGGGGACTGGGGACTAGGGGCTCGGCACCACCGCGAGGAACCGGCGCGGGTTGTCGACGAGGATCCGCCGCAGCGTCGCCTCGTTGACGCCGGCCTTCGCCAGCATCGGCGCGAACGCCGTCACCGTCAGGCCGATCCCGGGCCCACCGTTCTTCTTCAGCCCGCGGCCATTGGCGAAGTCCGACGACAGCAGCAGATGGTCGGCGTGGCCGGCCTCGAGGAACGCGAGAATCATGGTCACGCGCTTCTCATCGGGGATGATGACGTTGATGCCGACGCGATCGAAGCCGACGAACACGCCCCGCTTCGCCAGCTGCTGCGCAATCTCCGCCTTCGGATCGTCAAGACAACAGACGTGCCCGATCGCGAGATGTTTGACGTCCGCGCCCGCCGCCTCCAGCACGTCGAGCTGCTTCAACGCGGCATCCATCGGGATCGGGGGCGTCGCCACCCGCACGCCGCTGTAGGCGTTGTGCGTGAAGACCGGCAGCCCGCTGCGCTTCTGCGCCTTCCCCACCGCCGTGAACACCTTCCGCTCGTCGTCGGTC
>Ga0070665_100008131_pt1 | contig 10618 bp, 9 predicted proteins | sample KBSS13metaG_FD_65862 | JGI IMG/M metagenome (GOLD analysis project Ga0070665, IMG submission 65862) | Switchgrass rhizosphere microbial communities from Kellogg Biological Station, Michigan, USA - KBS S1-3 metaG | ecosystem: Host-associated > Plants > Roots > Rhizosphere > Soil ...
TAACAAATATGACTTGATGCAAAGTGTGTGGCCTGGTGCCGTAGTCGAGGAGAATACGTTACAATTTCAGATCTCGGCAATTAGAAAGGCGCTTGGCGTCGACCGAGATCTTCTGAAAACCGTTTCCGGTCGAGGTTATCGTCTAACCGGCGCTTGGACGCCTGCAGTCGATGGCAACTCCGCACGAGCTGCCCCCGTCGCTGCCCAAGAGTACGGCAAGTCCTTTAAGACTAATTTGCCCTCGGCGGCCTCACCTCTGGTTGGACGGAGTACCGCATTAGACGAACTGGGAAGAGGTCTGTCGCTTTCCCGTGTGGTGACCCTCACGGGTCCGGGAGGGATCGGGAAAAGCGCACTCGCAGTTGAGATGGGCCGCAATATCTTTCCGACTTTCTGTGGAGACTGCTGGCTTGTCGAACTGGGATCGCTCGCTGACGCCAGATTGGTTCCTTCGGCTCTCACACGTGCACTTGATCTTCGAGTTGGTGGCGACGAAATTTCTCTCGAAGCTGTCGCCCACGCGCTCGGCCAAAAACGGCACTTGATCATTCTCGACAACTGCGAGCACGTAATCGAGGCCGCAGCCGCCCTTGCCGAAACGTTGGTGCGCCGATGCCCCAACGCGTCTATTCTGGCGACTAGTCGCGAAGTTCTGCGTACGGAAGGCGAATATGTCTATCGCGTCCCACCGCTCGATGTGCCCCCCGATACGGTCGAGACTGGCTCGAATGCGCGTGAATATAGCGCGGTTCAACTTTTTCTTGCCAGAATGAGAACCTTAGACCCCGACCATGCGACTTCAAATCTGGAGGGGTTAGCTGCTGTCGTCGATATCTGTCGAAGACTTGATGGCATCCCACTGGCGATCGAATTTGCTGCGTCGCGCTCTGTTACACTCGGCGTAGAGGAGGTCGCACGAAGATTGGATGATCGCTTCGCATTGCTGACTGGCGGACGACGAACCGCTCTAGCAAGACACCAAACGCTACGTGGAACGCTGGATTGGAGTTATGAACTCCTTCCCGAATCGGAGCGTCTTTTGCTGCGTCGATTCGCCATCTTCTCGGCGGGTTTCACGCTTCCTGCAGCGATTTATGTTACTCGCGGTACACGCTTGGGCGATTCGCAAGTGATGGAAGGCCTTGCAAATTTGGTCGCAAAATCGCTCGTCGTCGTGAGCGGGCCCATATCATCGAGACGTTGGCGACTGCTCGAAACCATTCGAGCGTATGCCTTGGAGAAGGCCGCGGAGGCTGGCGAGGATTCACTCGCGGCTCGTTACCACGCTGAGTATTTTCAACTGGCGTTGGCCCCTGCGTCGGCGAATGCCCAGTCGACGTTTAGTAATCACGATCTGGACACCCGCAGCCGAGAAATAGACAATGTTCGCACGGCGCTCGATTGGTGCTTCTCAGAAGGTGGAGACTCTAGGCTCGGCGCCTTCTTGACGGCAGCCTATATTCCGGTCTGGTTACACCTCGTAATGATGGGCGAATGCCGCGATCGCACGCAGCAGGCTCTTGAGGTGTTCTCGCCGGCATCACCGGCTGAAGAACGCCTGCAAATGCAATTACACCTTGGACTGGGAACCTCCCTGGTCTTCATGATGGGCAGCGTCGAAAGGACAAGGCGCGCATTGAACGAAGCGCTCAAAATCGCCGACAACCTGGAAGACTCGGATGCCAAGCTTCGAGGTCTATGGGCTCGATGGATGCTTCAGTTTAACATTGGCGAATGCCGCGAAGCGCAGCGTACCGCAGAAGAATTCTCCGACGTAGCACGACTTAGGGACGACCCCGCCAATACACTCGTGGGGGATCGGCTTGTCGGCGCATCGCTGCAGTATCAAGGCAGAAACCACGAGGCCCGGCCTCATTTCGAACGCGTGATCCAAGTATATATTGAGATAGGTGACCAACCGGATGCGGTCTGGTTTCACTATGATCAGCGCACGCTAGCTCGATCGATGCTGGCCCGGGTACTTTGGCTGCAAGGCTATTTAGATCGAGCCACACAAGAGGCCGAGAGGAGCATCACGGACGCGCGTGCAGCGGCGCGCGGATTGTCTCTGCCCTATGCTCTCGCCTGGACGGTCTATCCAATAATGTTGATGACCGGCAAACTCGATGCCGCGGAAGACGCGATCCGAACACTCCTCAGCATAGCCGCGCGGCACAACGCTGCCTGGTGGAAGACGGTAGGAAATTGCCTCAGAGCAAAGCTGCTTATCAAACGTCGAGAATACGATGCCGGTGTCTGGCTGTTGCAGGACTCTCTGAAGACATGCAACCACACTGGATGGACGGTATGTTTTCCAGAATTTTTGGGAGTGCTCGCCGAAGGTCAGGCCGGGATGGGGTCAAGTGCTGAGGCACTGCAGACGATCGACCGGGCGTTGATTCATGCAGAACGTGGTCAGGAACGCTGGTACGTCCCCGAGCTCCTTTGCATAAAGGCCAGAACCTTGGGCCTGGCGCAGGTTGATCAATCTCTTTCGTACGCTGAAGATTGCCTCATTCAGGGGCTTGATACAGCTCGAAGCCAGAGTGCACTGTTTTGGGAATTGAGATGCGCAATGGACTTTGCGGAATTGAAATCACGGCAAAAACGCCCGAAGGAAGCCCGAAAACTTCTTGCGCCGGTTTTCGAAAGATTCACGGAAGGCTTCGAAACACCAGATCTTTGCCGCGCGAAAACGATGCTGGATCAGCTCTCGCACACTCGCTAGCGTGTGAGATAGTATCTCAGCAGGAGTTCGTTTACCGCCATCGAATCAAAAAATAGATGTTGCGGAATATCGTCATTGATTCGGTAACACACGCCAGTTGTGGCCACATCGCAGCTTGTATCCGTTTCCCTCGAAAACGTTCTAATGTCCTGCGTTGACGCGGATCGGCGCCTCGTCCGATATCCCGACGATTGTCGAGGGGCAATCGCAAAACTAAGCATGCTTTCGGCAAGTTTTTCCCTCCCCCCGGGGGGCGGGCGCAATCGTCGCGCGGCCCCGGTGTGTAGACGCCGCGGCATGCGAAAAGATGCGGGTATGCGAATTCTCTAAGCCCTACAAAAGATAATCGTCAGTTTCTCGCCGGAACATTGCAGTCGCTTATCGAAGCCGTTTACATATGAACGGTCGATCACTCGTAATTTTTGACAGGATAAATATTCTATGCGCTCCGCCGTTGCCTACATCCGCGTTTCAAAACCCAAACAAGGCCGCAGTGGTCTCGGCCTGGAAGCCCAGCAAGCCGCGATCAGATCCTTCTGTCAGCAGCACGGTTACACGATTGAAGCCGAGTATCGCGAGGTGGAGACCGGCAAGGGGGCGGATGCGTTGGAGCGACGACCCGAATTGGCGGCAGCGATGAAGTTTGCCAGGAAGCTCGGCAAGGGCGGCAAGGCACGTGCCGCACCCGTCATCATCGCCAAGCTGGACCGACTAAGCCGCGACGTTCATTTCATCAGCGGCCTGATGGTGCAGCGCGTGCCCTTCATTGTCACCGAACTCGGCCCCGACGTGGATCCCTTCATGCTGCACATTCACGCAGCCGTCGCCGAGAAGGAACGCAGCCGGATCGCACAGCGGACCAAGGAAGCGCTCGCAGCAGCCAAGGCGCGCGGCCAGCAGCTGGGTAATCCTGCCATCGGGAACGACCGCAGGGCAGAAGCGGATAGGCACGCCGCGCATCTGCGCCCGATCATCGAACCACTGCGCTCCCTTTCCGCCAAACGGATTTCAGCTGTTCTGAACGAGCGAAAGATCGCGGCGCCGCGCGGTGGCAGGTGGCAGGCCACGCAGGTGATCCGCCTGTTAAATCGCCTTGACCTCGTCCCAGCGTGATGCGCGGCCGGCGCAATCAGTCCTTGACCTTTGCAGGTGGCGGAATCAGCAAGACGTTAGCTTTCCTTGGCACTGACAACCCGCCCGACGCGATGAGGTGAAGCTCGGCGTCGGTTAGTTCCTCAACAGTTGCATCGCGGCGGTCGATGACCTGAGCGGGCTTGCCGTCAAGGCGGTCGGCAAGCTCCCGGATGGCTGCGAGATCGCCCTCCTCCGCCTTTTCGGTCAATTTCTCGGCAATCCTGCGAAGTCGCAGCGGATGGCTCCGGAGCGCTATCCTAAGGGCTTCGTTGAACGGCTTTTCCCTGTTCACACTTCCGATCGGCCTGCCCACTGCAACCTCCGTCACCTTAGCACTTACTGCAGCCCGCTGATTCTACATCGAAACTGGCCACGGAACTACATTAGGGATGTCGAGTAGGGATTCGCGAGGGCCTCAGTGAAATGAGAGTTACTACTACGATTGTTGCCATCACGGGACTACTCCACCGAAAGTTAGTCATGCCGGATTAAGTCTCGCCACTGCTTCCCGAGTTTGACGCGAAGCCGTTCAACCAGAAGCGCCGCCGCCGCCCGTTCACCGGTATACTCCGAACCCAACATTCCGAGCGCACCTATCAGCCTTGAAAGCTCCCGTTCGCGCTCGTCGGCCGCCTTCTGCGCTGCTCGACGTTTGCGAGCGTAGTCGTTGCGCTCTTTACGGTCCAGCTCGGCCATCCTGGCTTTCCGCTGCGCCGTTTTCGCTTCTCGCTCGGCCCGCCTTTGTGCCGTGATGCTCATTTTCGCCTCACACGCCTGCATCCGCCCCGAGGGGGCGGCTCCTCCTGCCCGACCCGCTGCACCGTGGCGCTCCAACTCCAAGCTCATTACCGTGCTGCCCTTGTTGAGGGCGCAGGCCCACCGTCCAAGCAGAGCTTTAGCTCGCTACCTTGCGCTATCAATTGACGCACCCAGACGGCAACCCGTAGCCGCATTCGGGGTCTTGAGCGATGCGGAGGGGATCGGTGACGGGTAGCCACCGCATCATGAAAGCTGCGGCATCCTCGCCGATTGGTTGACCGTCACACTTGTCCGTAAGGTGTTCAATCAACCATTCGAAGAATACCGCCGCCGTGGCCACATCCTCTCTGGGGTAGGTGCCGCCCGCCACACCGCCAAAAAGATCAATTGCCGCTTCACCGACGATTTCTGGTTCGTAATTGGTCGCGATCCACGTCAGCTTGTCCAAGATGGCGGGCGGGATCGCATCCACAGTCGAAAGTAGCAGGTTGACGTACTCAAGGTGATCACGGCGCCACATGCGCCACAGGCTGCCGCTGTACAGGTGATGGAACTTCCGCGCTGGCAAGGCGTCGACACGGACTTGATCCAATTCGATGGCTGCCGCGAAACAGGTCAATAGGTCTCGGACATCAGATGTCATGATGCGTCTGGCCATTGATTCACCTCACCATCGCTGAGAAAGGTTTGCCCATCGCTTCCCCGGCTCTCCAAGACAGGCGTTAGACTAAGACGCTTGTCTGGCATTATCAGATACCTCCGACGTTACCCGTTCGGCTTTGAGCTTGTTTGTGCCGCCTTCACAATGCGGCCAACCTCGGCCTCGATTGCAGTCTCCAGCACCTCGTTTGCCAGCGTTTCACGCAATTCCTTCCTGGCCTGCTCCTCGGCCAAGGCCGGACTTAACTCGCCCAGCAACTGCCCCATCCGCTTGCGCCACCACTTGGCCAGCTGCTTGATCCGGGCTGCGTCCAGCCGCGGGCTTTCCTCTCTCTCCTCCCGTGGCATGGTACCCTCGGTACCCTCGGTACCCGGTGCGATCTCGAAGTAGCCTTCGAGTGCCGGCTTGGTTACCGGGGTTACCGTGGGTACCGCGTCACAGGCGATAAGAGGGAGGTAGCGACGCCATGCATCGGCGAGTGGAGCTATGGGGTAGCCCTTGGTCTGCTCTCGCACACCGGGCGTAAGCCGCAGGTTGCTGCGCTTCACGCTGTAGTCACGGAGGCGACGGCTCAACTGATCGGGCGAAAGCCGCTCGCCCTTGTTGATCGTCTGCCACGGGCTGTCCTCCAGTGCGCAGAGATCATCCAGTATTGTCTTGGTGCCCAAACCATGAGGCTGCGCCTGCTCGATGGCAACCAGCCTGTTGAGAAACACTGTGCGCAGGTCTTCCAGTAGCCGCAGGTTGAGGCTGACGGGTGTCTCCCGGGCGACCGTTACGAGTGCCACGGCGGCCTCACGGGCCTTCTGTGGCCACTCACCGCGCGCCAGATCGGCCACCACCAGCAAGGGCTCCCACGCGTCGGCCTGACGGTCCTCGACACCTACGGGCATCTCAGGGCGTGCGGCCTCGGCGTCCTTGAGCACGGCCTTGGCCCACAACGCTAAACGTCGACCAATCGCCTGTCCTTCTCGAACATGGATGCGCTGCCGGAACGGTTCGACCTTTTCAGTTTTCAGACGGCGTCGCATGCGAATGATGATCGAGCGCGACAGTAGCGTGTCAGGCAACCAACCAAGGCCGGCCATTGCCACGGCCGAGTAGACTGGCACCTCTTCAGTCATAACGGTGTTGCCGTGCACGACGCAGCGCCCGTAGGTGGCGCCCCGCCGATGACCGGCATTGATGAAGCCTCGGATGTCTTCGTGCTCCTTGGCCTTCGCGCCGAAGATCGTGTCGATCTCGTCAAACAAGACCGTGGGTGGACCAGCGTCGTCACCGGCCTTGCGAAACAGGTAAGCCGCCGACGCGTTCACCGTGCTGATCGGACGTGCAACTAGCGGCTCGCTCGCTTCCAGCGCTCGGGTCTTGCCGCTCTCAGGCTCAGGCGACAGGAAGGCGAGGCGCCCGGTACTCTCGAATGCTTCGATCAGATGGGTGTGGGCGCACCACAGAACGTGAGCAACGCTCGTATGCTCGGATGGATAACTGACGAAGCGCTTCAGGTATGCAAAGGCATCATCCAGTATGTTGGCGCCCTCTTCTGCGGCAGTCGGTACCCGCGGCAACTCCGGTACCGGCTCGGGTGGGACTGCACCCAGCGGCGGTGTGGCCTCCCGTTCCCCGGTTTTGCCCGGCAAGCGTTTCGCGCTGCTCACCGCGCGCGGGATGTCATCGTACCGGGCCTGCCAGCGTTCGTTACGCGGCGCCTCGGATTGCTCCATCAACCCGCGCAACATATTGACCGCCGCACCGCCGGACATACCACTCATCACCAACCGGATGGCGAGGTCGCGAATGCTGTCGTGCAGCGCACGACCGGTGATGATGTTGGCTTGCAGGTGGCCCCACTGATCGATGCTGCTCGGTGCGTTGACCAACCCGGCAGGTTCATTGCCCTTAGCATTCTTGTTCTTGCTCGCCGGTTTCCTGGCGCGCCGGTAGCCGCGCGCCTCGGTCAGGGTGACAATATCTTCGACCAGCGCTTGGGCTTCTTCGACCGTGATCGCAGGCAATTCCGCGCGGATGGTGGTGCCGGGATTGCCGCCGCTCCACTGATACATCTCGTGAGTGATGGGATGAACGCCATGCACGACGACTTGCTGGCCCATGGCGAGGAATTCGATCTTTTGATTGATGTCACCGTCAGGCGAGGTCAAGGGAACGCTGATCTTCTTGAATGGTGTATCGGTCTGAAACGGGACCGCGACTTTGGGACGGTGGCCATAGCGCAGCAGGATCTTGCCGCGACCACCGAAACGCTCTTGCACCAGAGCAACGGCGGCGTCGACCGTCTCGGTGTCCATCAAATCGACATCAAGTGTGGGCGCGGTGACACACAGCATGCCGGTATTGCTGGCGTTGGGAAAATCTCTGGCCCACTTGGTGAGCGCGGCCCGCGCCGTCTCCAGCGTGCACCGCTCCCACTGTGCTGACTTCGCATTCTTGCCGTCGCAAGGTACCGGCACATAACCGTTCTCGATCAGCCGCGAGCGCACCTCTGTTGGGGTCATGATGGCCTCGTCGAACAGGAGAAGAAAAAAGGGCGAGACCGAAGCCTCGCCTTTTTGCAACATTAGTTAGGTGGCCGGATCGTTCATTCCGCCGCTGTCGTGCGCAATCGCCGTCACCTCAGCACCGGGAATGCTCCAATCCACGATCTTGAAATACGGCTTGGACTTGATGCCGTAGTCCGTCGGCATCGGCTGCCATTCGAGCGAGATCATGGGCACGACACCGGCGCGCACGCGGCGAGCGTTGCGGACGGCATTCTGGAGATCGTCAACCGCGCTGCGCCCACCGGCCGACGCCGTGCAGAAGGTGTATGCCGCACAGCTATGCGGATTGATCAGCAACGCTTCGCGGCTGTTCTGCCACGGGTCGGTGGGCTTGTCGCCCGGGCCGCATTCCCAGACGCGTTCATCGTCATGTCCAAGCTCGTGACGCTTGGGATAGTGACTGTCGATTTCCGTCACGAACTCGACAACCTTTCCATTCCCCCAGCGCTTCCACCCCTTCTTGATATCCAAGGCGATGAGACGGGTGCCGTTGGAGATCACCGTCTTTTCCTTGCCGGTAAACCACTGCTTATCGTCATATCGCAGCAGCGTACCCTGGATCTGACGGCCGGCTCCCTCATCGTCGATGGGACTGTTCCAACCGTCATTAACGGGAGCAAGAACCTTCACGGCTTTGCCGCTATCATCATTGTTCAAATTGTCGACCATGGTCTTTTTCCTTTCTCACTTAGTCACCAGAAAAGATTTGCGGCCACCGCGTGAACGGTGACCGCCGTAACCGCTACATGCGGCGCAGTCCCTCCAGAAAATCGACGAGTTCGTTGATGGTGGCGTGCGCTTCGTTCACGCCGCCGAGATCATCGGGAGGAATGTAGTCGGCAACCCGATCCAGCTTCAGGATCAGATCGCCAATCTTGCGATCGAGCACCACCCTGCTGGCGGTGTTCCGGGCGGTCCTTGCGCCGACCGCGTTGCTTGCATACATTGCCATCAGTTAGACTCCATATCCTGCCGGTCCCGGCACTGAGTAGTATCGGACGGGACCGGCACTTTTCCTCGCCGCGCAAAGCTTCCCCGTTCGCCGAGAGGGGCGAAGTCGCTCCCAGCGTGGGGTAGGTTTTCAATTTTTTGGTTACTTGGTACGCAGGCTTGCTATCCACGCCGCGACGCCGGCTAGCGCGGAATTTTACCCCCTCTTCTGTTTCTCGCGACGCCACGCATCGGCAGCCTCGCGCGAGATCAACACGCGACTACCGACATTGAATGTCACGGGCATCAGGCCCTGCGGCCTCAGTTTGTAGAACAGCTGCGGGCTGATGCGATGACGCGTGCAAAACTCGCAAATAGAATAGGCATCGGGGTGATCGGCTGCGTTGAAACGGCCGGTAGCTTCGGGGCGGGCCATGCCTTGTCCTCCATGCTTGCGAAGCCGTATGGAGAACGATAAGGCAGTGTGGAGTTTAAAAGCGAACACGCAAACACGCATGCGTATTTGCGTATTTGCGGGTCAGCCGACTTTTCGCCGCTTCCGGGCGCGAGCGATAGAGTCAACGGACGGCTGCTTCCAATCATTCCTTTTAAAAATGGGCTCGATACGACGTTGGACTTCTTTTTCAGTAAGATTAGGCGGTACCCCATCCGGAAATTCGGCTTCTAACGCCCGCTCGATACGGCCGATTTGCCAATGGTTGCTACGTGCCTTGGTCGCCATACCAAAGGTATTACTTGGCTCACCTGCGCGAATACCTTTGATGGCGACCCCATCGTACCCAGCAGGTTTTCCTCCCCTGTCGATCACAGTTGCCGGCAAGGCAGGAAATTCACCGGTCACGGGCCACAGCCGCAACACATCGCTCTGCCGGAGTGTCACTGCGGTGAAGGGCTCGGGTTGGCCGGCGGCGTCATAACTCAGGACGTCTCGTTCACCCTCCTCGCGCAATCGAAGGTAAACCCACTCCCTCGATGGAATCTCGACCACCGCGCCGTGGGCATCGAAACCCACGGCTACCAGATGACCGTCCGACAACGCCTGCCAGAGCGCGGCCACCGCTTCCCGGACCGTCATGACGGCCCGCGAAGAAACGTTGGCACCATCGCGTAACAATTCATCCTTGAGAGCCAGGCGACCGACCGTCGGCTGGCGGTGCGCCTCCAGAGAATATACCATGCGCGTGACGGGTTCGCCGTCATTCTGCGGGCGTACTTTCCGCACGCGACCGACCCAACGAAAACATGCCGAACAGAACTCAGGATCCTGCTTCCTGACCAGTTCGAAATCACGCCACGCAATCCACGCCACCACCATCATGATCGACCAATGCGATTTAAGCTTTGGATCGAAGCGAGGAAGTTCAGGCTTCCTCTCGAACGGCTCGAGACCGTGGGCAGCCGCCGTTGCTTCGGCTTGCTTCCCTGTGATCTCGCCATGCTCAGCTAACATAAGTAGCCGTTCCCGCAGCAGGTCGGGTTCAATATCGTCGGGCTCGTCAGCCATTCGCGTACACCTCGCGAGGCAAGCACCGTGAGGTACGCGGAAGCTGGCGGTGCAAGCCGGCTTGTCGGGAGCGACCCTATCCGCGCTTGATGGGCAGTTTACGCCTGGGACGCCTCGCCTCCAAGCCGGACGTGGGGTTCCGATCGGCTTGCACTCGCTCTTCACCGTGCCATTGTGATCACATTGTCAGCGAACGACGCAGGTTCCGACAACAGCCCGGCGCGCGCGATGTCGTCGATGGAATGCTCGGTAATGTACTTCGAGTAATGCTTTTCGATCATCGTAACGCTAGTGTTGTGCAGCGACGCCACCAGCCTGATCGG
>Ga0070665_100008132_pt1 | contig 10617 bp, 7 predicted proteins | sample KBSS13metaG_FD_65862 | JGI IMG/M metagenome (GOLD analysis project Ga0070665, IMG submission 65862) | Switchgrass rhizosphere microbial communities from Kellogg Biological Station, Michigan, USA - KBS S1-3 metaG | ecosystem: Host-associated > Plants > Roots > Rhizosphere > Soil ...
GATGGTGCTCGACCACATGAACCGGTCGCCGAATCCCGCCCGCGATCGACGAGTGAAGCTTCCGCTGGAGGAGCCCCAGGAGATCGAGCCACCCATCGCCGATCACGTCGAGGCAGGGGCCTGGGTGCTGGCTCCGTCATACGTTCTCGGCGTGCTCGTGCTCGACGCGACTGGTGCTCGCATCGGTGAGTTGGACGCTGCGAAAATCGGTGACATGGACGAGTCGAGGAAGGCGTGGCTCGTGCGGGCGAAGGTCGCGAAGACTAGGAAGGCGCGCTGGGTGCACCTCCCTGAAGACCTCTTCCACGCCGTTGTGGAGCGGTTACCGGCTCGCGAGGATCGTGACCCAGAGGCGCCGCTCTTTCCGATCGGGAGTGCGGACAGGCTGCGTACCGCGATCGGCCGCGCTTGCCGCGACGCGGGGGTACCGTCGTGGTCGCCTCATGATCTCCGGCACCGGCGGATCTCGCTCCTGCATCACCAAGGCGAGACGTGGGCTGAGATCGGGGCGAAGGTCGGTCAGCGCAACCTCAGCGTGACTGCCGACACCTATTCGCACGCGCTGTTCGACTACCGGGAAATCGACCGCCCAAAATTGCTAAAACGTGTACGTGCCGTGCACACCTGGGTGCACACCCCAGATGCTGAAATCGGCTCGTTTGCAGGGGCGTCCTAGGTCAGTACCGCCCATGGCTGGGACAGCCACCTTGAGGCCCCGAACGGGGCCTCGTTTCGTTACTCGAGGAGGTGTCGGAGATGGCCGAGAAGAAATCTGCGACGAAGGGGACGAAGAGCTCGACGTTCTCCGCCGAGGAGCGCGCCGCGATGAAGGAGCGGGCGCGGGAGCTGAAGGCGCAGAAGAGCAGGAAGGCCGGCGAGAGCGACCTGCTCGAGAAGATCGCCGAGATGCCGAAATCGGATCGCACGATGGCTGAGCAGATCCACGCGATCGTCTCTGCGGCCGCGCCCGACCTCGCTCCGAAGACGTGGTACGGCATGCCCGCGTACGCCAATGGGGATGGCAAGGTCGTGTGCTTCTTCAAGAGCGCCGACAAGTTCAAGGAGCGCTACGCGACGTTCGGGTTCAACGAGCCGGCGAACCTCGACGACGGCGGGATGTGGCCGACCTCGTGGGCCCTCACGAAGCTCACCGCCGCCGACGAGAAGAAGATCGCCGCGCTCGTGAAGAAAGCGGTGAGCTGAGCTCGTGAAGATGCGGGCAGCGGTGCTGGAGGAGTTCGGCGAGCCTCTCGTCGTCCAGGAGCTCGAACTCGCCGAGCCGAAGTCCGAGGAGGTGCTCGTGCGCCTCGTCGCATGTGGGGTCTGTCACACGGACCTGTACACGGCTTCGGGAGCGGATCCGAGCGGGTACGCGCCGTGCGTGCTCGGTCACGAAGGCGCGGGCGTGGTTGAGCGCATCGGTGACGACGTGACGCTCGTCGCCCCGGGTGACCACGTCATCACCCTCTTCGCACCCGAGTGCGGGAAGTGCATCCACTGCCGCAGCGGTCGCACGAACCGCTGCACCGCCATTCGCGATCAGCAGGGGCTGGGCTATCTGCCGGACGGCACCACCCGACTCTCACGCGACGGCGAGCCGATGCGCCACTTCATGGGAACGTCGACCTTCGCCGAGTACACCGTGATGCCCGAGATCGCGCTCGCGAAGGTCTCACCAGACGCGTCACTCGAGGGCTGCGCGCCGTTCGCATGCGGACTCGCGACCGGCATCGGCGCCGCGCTGTTCACGGCGGACGTCCAGCCGGGCACGACCTGCGTGGTGTTCGGCTGCGGGCTCGTCGGGCTCGGCGCGGTCATCGGGGCCCGACTCGCCGGCGCCGAGCGGATCATCGCCGTCGACCTGTCGGAGGGACGGCTGGAGAGCGCGCGCCACCACGGCGCGACCGACACGCGCGTCGCCGGGAACGACGTGGTCGACTGGATCCGGGCCGAGACGGGAGGCTTCGGGGCCGACTACACCTTCGAGGCCACGGGGAACGTCGACGTGATGCGGCAGGCCGTCGAGGCGGCGCGCGAGGCGTGGGGGCTCGCGACGATGGTCGGCGTCGCCGGTAAGGGGGAGACGCTGGACATCGTCCCGCGGCTCCTCATCACCGGCCGACGAGTGACCGGTTCCTCGTTCGGCGGTGTGAAGGGCCGGACGCAGGTGCCGCAACTCGTCGACCGCTGGCTCGCGGGCGAGATCGACGTCGAGTCGCTGCTGAGCCACCGGCTGTCGCTCGACGAGGTCAACCGCGGCTTCGAGCTGATGGAGGCACAGGACGGCATTCGCAGCGTCATCCTTTTCGACTCGTAGTTGCGGCGTCGGCGAGCCGCCATTACGCTGATGCGCGACGTGCGACCGTTGAAACGCCCATGGCAGGCTCTCGCGCTCGCGCTCCCCGTTCTGGCCGTGCCCTTCCTGGCGTCGGGCGCCCTCGCGGAATCGACTGCGCCGGCATCGCCGGCGGCCAATTCCACGACCTATCAGGACTCGGTGGGCGAGGATTCGACGGCGCCGGACATCACGACGATCGTCGCCTCGAACGACGACGCCGGCACGGTCACGTTTCGCATCAACGTCCCGAATCGAGCGCAGCTGACGCAGGATCTCGTCCTCATCATGGACATCGACAGCGACGCCAACCAGGCGACGGGCGACCCACAGAACTTCGGGGCCGACTACATCCTCCAGTATCTGCTGGGAGAGGCAGTCCTCTACAAGTGGGACGGCACCGACTACACGCTGAGCGCCACTCAGTCGTCTCTGACTGCCTCGTGGGCGAGCGGCCCCACGATAAAGGTCAATGCGGCGGATCTGAACAACACGCGTCGTCTTGCATTCGACGCGCTCGTCGTCTCGGGTGTGGTTTTCGATCAGACGACGGGAGATATCGATTGCACGGCTTGCAAGCGTGACGTCGCGCCCTTGATCGGTCTGTACACCTTCGACGTCAAGACGACGCCACCGACGCTCGTGGTGAAGAGCTTCCGCCCGACGCCGGCGAGGCCGGCGGCGGGGAGACCGTTCACACTGCGGCTCGTCGCGGCTCGTTCCGACAGCGGTGCGGTCGTGCAGAACGGACGCGTGACCTGCGTCGGGAAGCTCGGCAATCTACGGCTGAGGGCGACGGTCCAGCGGGTGCAGGGCGGGGCGGCGACCTGCACGTGGAGCATTCCGGCGAACGCGAGAGGCAAGACCTTCCGCGGGTCGGTGACGGTGTCGTTCGAGGGGCTGAAGGCAGCACAGAGCTATACCGGGAAGGTCCGCTAGACACCGCCGCCGGTGCGCCGACTCGCGCTCCTCGCCTCATTCCTCCTCGTGGTCGCCGGAACCGGCTCGGCCGCGGGTTCCGTCGACCGGACACCGCGGAGCGTCGTCGATGGGGCGCTTCTCGAGGTCCGGCCGGCACCCGACCTGACGAAGATCGCACGACCGCTTCGGGGGAATCGCGTCCGCGTGATCATGGAGCTCGAGGATCCGCCGCTCGCGGCTGCGACGTACGCGCGGGGACTCGACGGTCTCGGTGTGCGGCGCAAGCTGAACTTCCGTAGCACCTTCTCACGTTCGTACCTCAGCAGTCTCGAGGCGGCGCAGGCGCAGGCCATCGTGAAGCTGCACCGCCTGATGCCGGATGCGATCGTCTCCCGGCGCTACGAGGTGCTGGTCAACGGCTTCGCGGTGAGCGTGCCGTACGCGCGTCTGCCGACGCTCCTGGAAACCGGGATCGCGTCGAACGTCTACCCGAGCTACTCGTACCACCTGAATCTCAACCGCGGGCCGTCGGTCATCGGCGCCCCGCAGTTCTCGGCGCTCACAGGCGCACGGGGCGACGGCGTGAAGGTCGCGGTCGTCGACGACGGCGTCGACCACCAGCATCCATTCTTGGATCCGACGGGCTTCTCCTATCCACCAGGGTTTCCCAAGGGAGCCCCCGGATCGACGTCCCCGAAGGTCATCGTCGCCCGTGGGTTCGCCGGCCCAGGGTCCAACAGCTCGCCCCTGGACCGCGACAACTCGTTCCACGGCACGTTCGTGGCGGGTGTTATCGCCGGCGTCAAGATGGACGTCCCCGCGGGTCGGCCCGGAAACTGCAGCGAGGCGAACGGCGGATGTCATCCGGCCGTGCAGGGCGCCGAGGGCGTCGCGCCGCGCGCATATATCGGCAATTACCGCGTCTTCAACGTGCCTGCGCCCGCGCCGCTCGGCGGTTGCTGCTCGGCCAACAGCCCGGAGATCGTCGCGGCCTTCGAGGCCGCCGTGCGCGACGGCATGGACATCATCAACTTCTCGGGCGGCGGCCCGCAGGCGGACCCGCGAACGGACATTCTCATCGAGGCGGTCAGGAACGTCACGCGCGCGGGCGTCGTCCCGATCATCTCGGCCGGCAACGACCGCGACTTCTTCGGCCTCGGCACGGCGGGCTCGCCGGCAACCGCTCCCGATGCGATCAGCGTCGGAGCGGTCGCGAACGCCCACGTGTTCGGAGCGTCTCTGCAGGTCGTCTCGCCGAGCGGGCTGCCGAGGATGCCCTTCGTCCCGACCACGGCCGTCCCGAACGCGTGGGCCTCGGCGAACCAACGGCTCGTCGACACGGGCCGGATACCGGGAGCCAGTCGGGAGCTGTGCGGGGCCGCCCCGGCCGGGTCGTTGACGGGTGCGATCGCGCTCGTTGCCCGTGGCGGCTGCACGTACGACGACAAGGCATCCCGAGCCAGAGCTGCGGGGGCGACGGGGATCGTCATCACGGAGAACAGGCCGGGCGATCCGCAGTTCGCGTACATCAGCGCGCTCTCGGGTGGCGCGATCTCCGACCTCGACGGAGCTCGCATCCGCGCGGCAGCCGGGTCCGGAGGCGCTGTGACCGTACGGTTCTCGAAGGACATCCTCGAGGTGCCGACGACGTGGGCCGGGGTTCCGACGAGCTTCACCTCGTCGGGCTTGACCCCGTTCGGACACGCGCTCAAGCCGGACGTCACGGCGCCCGGCGCCCAGGTCCTCTCGTCGACGCTTCCCGAGTTCGCCGGCGACGACTTCGCGGTGCTCGACGGGACGAGCTTCTCCGCGCCGCACGTCTCGGGCGCCGCCGCGCTCCTGACCCAGCGTCATCCGACGTGGACGCCGCAGCAGATGAAGTCCGCGCTCATGTCGACTGCCGGGCCGGCGTTTGCCGACACGACGCAGAAGCAGGAGGCTTCGGTGCTCGTCGAGGGGGCCGGGCTCGTAGCCGTCGGGTCCGCCGACAAGCCCCTGGTCTTCACGGACCCGCAATCGCTCTCGTTCGGCTACCTCCTCGCGGGCGGCGACGCGAACTCGAAGTCCATCTCCGTCACCGTTTCCGACGCCGGTGGCGGAGCCGGCACATGGGTGGCGGAGGTGCAGCCGCAGGTCGCCTCCGCGGGGGCGACGGTCTCGGCCGCACCGGTGACGATCACGCCCGGCGGGACGGCGGTGGTGCAGATCACGGCCGGCGTCACGGCGGGCGGTGTGCAGGGTGACAACTTCGGATTCATCCTGCTGCGGCGTGGGGCGGACGTGCGGCGTATCCCGTATGCCTTCTCCGTCTCGCGCTCGTCGCTGACCGGTGCTCCGGTGACGCCGCTCAAGACGCTTCAGTCGGGCGACACGCGCACCGGAGACGATCGTGTGCGCGCGTACCGCTGGCCCACGTCGCCGTTCTCGGTTCTGGGGATCTTCGGCGTCGACCCCACGGTGAACGAGGACGGCAAGGAGAAGATCTATTCGCTCAACATCCCGAAACAGGCGGTGAACGCGGGCGTCGTCGTCGTGACGCCTCGAACGGACCTCCACGCTTCGATCACGGCGCTCTTCAGCTCCAACCAGCCCATCCACCCGTGGTTCATGGGATCTCTCGACGAGAACGACGTGCTCGGCTACGCCGGAATCCCCATGAACGTCAACGGCGAGCTCCCCGACTTCCTGTACTCCCTCGGTGCGGCCGGGGGCGTCTTCCTCCCGCCGGGCCGCTACTTCGTGTCCGTCGACTCAGGTCGAGACCTGTTCACCGGGCGCTCCCTCGCGGGGCGGTACACGCTGCGCTCGTGGGTGAACGACGTGAAGCCGCCGACCGTTCGTTTCTTCACGAAGACCATCTCGACCGGCCGTCCCACGATCGTCGCGAAGATCAGTGACGCGAAGTCCGGCGTCGACCCGCACTCGCTGCAGCTCTTCGTCGGGCCGGCCTCGAGTCGGTTCTCCGTCAGCGCGGCGCTCTTCGATCCGGTGACGGGGATCGCAGCGTTCGAGCTTCCACGGACCGCGCCGGCGCTCCAGCCGGGGTCACAGTTCATGACGCTCGTCGCCTCCGACTACCAGGAGGCGAAGAACATCAACACGGAAGGCAACAATCCGCTCCCGAACACGCGCTTCGCCGGGATCCGCGCCGAGGCGGTCACAGGGCCGACCGTCACCTGGGTGACGCCGGAGAAGGGCCGATGCCTCGCGGCGCGCCAGCGTCTGCTCGTCGTGGCCAACGACAGCGCGCAGATCTCGTCCGTCGGCTTCTTCGACGGTCAGCGCCAGATCGGACGGGTGCAGAAGAACGTCGCCGGCCTGTACGAGACGACGTGGCGCACGAGCGGACGGCGCAAGGGGCCGCATGTGCTGACCGCGGTGGCCTCGGACGTCCGCGGCCGCGAGGCAGAGTCGCGCCAGACCGTCCGTATCTGCAAGTGATCGCCGCGACGCGCTTCGGCACGCCGCTCCCGGACGGCGGCACGATCGGCGTGGCCGCGGCGGCGAGCCCGTACGACAGCCGGTCCGACGTCCTACGTGGCGTCGAATGGTGGGAGGCGCGCGGCTACCGGGTGAAGCTCGGCGACGGCGTATGGGATCGCGACGACTATGTCGCGGGCGATGCTCGGCGCCGCGCCGAGGATCTCAACACGCTGTTCGCGGATCCCGAGGTCGACGTCGTCCAGGCGCTGCAGGGTGGGTTCGGGTCGGCGCAGACGATCCCGTTCCTCGACTTCGACCTCATCGCCGAGAACCCCAAGCCCCTCCTGGGCTATTCGGACCTGACCGCGCTCCACGTCGCGATCCGACAGCGCTCGGGCGTGGCGACGATCTACGGCTACGGCCTCATGGGCGTCGGCGCGAACGACACGACGTCGTTCTCGACCGAGCGGCTCCTCGACGTGTTGCGCCAGGGCGGAGCGGGGAAGGTCCCGCACGATCCCGACGACCCGTGGGTCAGGACGCTGGCCGGCGGGCGCGTGACGGCACCGCTCGTCGGGGGATGCCTGTGGCTCCTGATGCAGACGATGGGCACCCCGTGGGAGATCGAGCTCGAAGGCGCGATCCTCTTCTTCGAGGACACCCATACGCCGCCGTACTACCTCGACGGTCACCTCGTCCAACTCGGGCATGCGGGCAAGCTCGAGCAACTCGCCGGAGTCGTCGTCGGACAGATGGAGAAGTCGGATTACGGCGACCTACGCCCCGTCTCCGACTGGGCCCGCTCGCGAACGATCGAGGACGTGCTCGAGGAGCGGCTCGGATCGCTCGGAATCCCGGCGATCTACGGGCTCCCGCTCGGCCACACGAAGCACCTCGCCGCGCTTCCGCTCGGCGTTGCATGCACGCTCGACGCCGACGCGCGGACGCTCACGGTCGACGAGCCGGCTCTGCGCTAGGCGGCTCCTCCTCTTTCTTCGGGTGGACGAAGAGGCCGCGGACGACGCCGATCAGCTGCGCACGTAGCGGCGGCCCCGGCGGCCCAGGCGGCTGTGACCACGCGTACGCGAACTCGGCGCCGAGGAGAAGGATCCACGCGACGACGTAGACGAAGAAGAGGAACGTGGTCACACCGGCGAGCGAGCCGTAGATGACGTTGTAGCGCGAGAAGTCGGAGAAGACGATCGCGAGCACCTTCGTCGCGCCCCACACGCCGACGGCGGTGAGGATGGCGCCCGCGAGAGCACCGCGGCGGCGGATCTTGCGCGCGGGGACGAACCGGTAGAGCAACAGCACGGTTACGGCGATGACCACCATCTGGAGGCCGTCGCGCAGGATGATGCCCGGCGGCGTGGCGACGCCCGCCCATTCGGAGAAGCGGTCGACGAGCTCGCTGAAGAACGCGCCGATCGCGGACAGCCCCACGATGAGGATCACGAGCACACCGGCCGCCGCGACGAGGATGAAGTCCACGAGCTTGGCCCGCACGGCAGGCCGTCCGCGATCGACCTTCATCGCCGCCTCGAGGCCGAGTCGGATCGACGCCATCATCCCCGATGCGCCCCAGATGAGCGCGACCAGTGAGATGAGGCCGATTGCCGAGAGCGGCGTGGCGATCTGCTCGATCTGCTTCTGGATGTTTCCCTGGCCGTCCTCCGAGACCGGGAGCACGTCGATGATCTCGTTCACGACGCGCTGGCGGAGCTCGTCGTCCTGGAGCACGAGCCCGAAGACCGAGACGAGCGCGATCGTGAGCGGAAACAGCGAGAAGAGCACGCGATACGCGATCGCCGCCGCGTACTGCGTGCAGCGGTCGGCGAACATGTCCTCGACCGCCCGCGGAAGCGCGCGAGCGACTCCGCGCACGACTCCGGCGAGGTGGTCGAGGGGCCTCCGTGCGAGTCGCCCGCCTCTCCTTGAGGGCTCGGCGGCCCCGTCACTCATCGTCTGAGTGTACGGAGCGACCCCGTTCGACTCCGTGTAAGACGTACGCCGTCACCGGGTCGCGCTTCCCCTTGACGCGCAAGCTGGGCACCGGCTCGACGATCGCCTGCGCGCCGAGTGCGGAGAACGTCTCTTGCGAGATGAGCACACCGCCCACCGGGGCGGCCGCCTGGAGCCGCGCCGCCAGGTTCACGACATCGCCGACGACGCCGTGCTTGCGGTGACCGCGGGTGGCGCCGACGACGCCCGTGTGCACCTCGCCGCTCGAGACGCCGACCCGGAACCGCGGCCAGTCCGGGTGTCCCTCCGCCGTCCGCGTCGCGACGCGCTGCAGGACGAGCGCGGCCCGCGCCGCTTTCACCGCGTGATCCGTCGTCGACGCGTCCTTCCCGTAGATGACCATCAGCTCGTCGCCGACGATCTGGTGGACCTCGCCCCCTGTGCGCTCGACGAGCGGGATGATGCTGCCGAAGTACGCGTTCAGCATGGCCGCGACCTCGTCGGCCGGATGCTGCTCGGTGAACGGTGTGTAGCCGGCGAGGTCGGCGATGACGACGCTCACCTCGCGCACCCCCGCGAGCGTCTCGTCGAGATAGAGGGAGCTGAAGCGCTCCTCGTGCCACTCGGCCCGCGCGAGGAACGCGATGAGCAGGAACGACGTGAGCATGAGGATGTGCCACTCCCACCAGGAGACCTGCCAGTTCCTCGCATACGCGATGACCACCATCGCCTCGGCGAGCAGCACGAAAGCGAGGGCGAAGGCGAGCACGAACCGCTCCTCGCGTCGACGGTGGAGCCGGAGGAAGCCGAACGCGGCGACGCCGAAGAGCGCGCAGCCGACCGCGGCGAGGACGAGCTGCCAGCCGTCGAGCTGCTCGGCGAAGAGTGGATCGTCGAGCGGCGGGAGCTCGGCGAGCGAGACAACCGCCCAGGCGGCGACGATCACGACGAGAACGCCAATGAGCGCCGGCGCGGCGCGGAGAACCGTCTGCGCGCGCGCGCCGCTCAACTCGAATGAGGACGCCGCGGCGAAGAACGCGGCGAGGACGAGCCCCACCGGCGTCGCGAGCTCGAACCCGGCATTCGAGCCGAGTAGCACGCCGGGCGTTGCGAGCGCGTGCAATCCGAGGAACGCGGCGCTGACGACGAATGCGAGCGAGATCAGGAAGAGCCGTGCGTCGCGTCGCCTCCGTGCCGCGGTCGTCACGCTGAACCCGAGTGCAGTTGCGGCGAGCGCCGCGCCGAGTACGAGCCAGAAGTGCGCCGGGTGGTTTTCCCAGTCGCCGTCGATCGCCGGGCGCGCGAGCAGCACGGCGAGGAGCAGGAGCGGCGCGACGGCGACGGCGACCCATGTGCCAGGACGCATCGCCTCGAGTATCCCGCACCTCCCGTCTATCCTCACCTACCCATGAAGGTCGTCCTCCCCGACTCCTCCGAGCTCGAACTGCCAGAGGGCGCGAGTGGTCTCGACGCCGCGCGCGCGATCGGACCGAAGCTGGCCGAGCAGGCGGTTCTCGTGAGCGTGAACGGCTCGACGCGCGACCTACGCCTGCCGCTGGCGGACGGCGAGAGCATCCGTTTTCTGACGACGCGCGATGCGAACGACCCCGATGCGCTCTCCGTGCTGCGCCACTCCACGGCGCACCTCCTCGCCGAGGCGGTCATGCGCCTCCATCCGGGCGTGAAGATCGCGATCGGCCCGCCGATCGCGGACGGCTTCTACTACGACTTCGAGTTCCCGCAGCCGATCTCGGAGTCCGACCTCGAGGCGATCGAGGAGGAGATGCGACGCGAGATCGCCGAGGGTCGCCTCTGGACGCGCGAGGAGGTGGGACGCGACGAGGCGATCGCGCGTTTCGAGGCCGAGTCGCAGCCGTACAAGGTCGAGCTCGCCCGTACTGCCGAGGGGGCGATCACGCTGTACACGCAGGGCGAATTCACCGACCTCTGCCGCGGACCGCACCTTCAGAACGCCG
>Ga0070665_100008133_pt1 | contig 10616 bp, 10 predicted proteins | sample KBSS13metaG_FD_65862 | JGI IMG/M metagenome (GOLD analysis project Ga0070665, IMG submission 65862) | Switchgrass rhizosphere microbial communities from Kellogg Biological Station, Michigan, USA - KBS S1-3 metaG | ecosystem: Host-associated > Plants > Roots > Rhizosphere > Soil ...
CGCCCGGCGGGACGCTCAGACGCGACGCCATCGGCATCAGCCAGTCGTCCTGCGCCGCGCCGATGGCGTGCACGCGCGCGCCCTTGCGCGCCGCCTGGCGGATGCGCTGCGCGAACAGCGGATGATCCTTGCGCAGGAACGAGCCGACGACGAGCACGCTCTGCAGACTCGACAGCGACGCGATGCTCGTGCCGAGCCACCGGGCCGCAGGCGAGCCGCTGCTCGCGCCGGCATCGCCGAAGTCCGCATGGCGCAGCCGATGGTCGACGTTCTCGCTGCCCAGCCCGCGCACGAGCTTGGCCAGCAGATGCAGTTCCTCGACGGTGCTGTGCGCCGAGCCGAGCGCGCCGATGCTCTTCGCGCCGTGCTCGACGCTGATCTGCGTCAGCCCGCGGGTCACGTACTCGAGCGCGGTGGGCCAGTCGACCGACTTCCACGCCCCGCCCTGCTTGATCATCGGCGCGGTCAGCCGATCGTTGCTGTTCAGCGCCTCGTACGAGTAGCGATCGCGGTCGGCGATCCAGCATTCGTTGACGTCTTCGTTCTCGAGCGGAACGACGCGCATCACCTGGTTGCCCTTGACCTGCACGATCAGGTTCGCGCCCGTGCTGTCGTGCGGGCTCACGCTCTTGCGGCGCGAGAGCTCCCAGGTGCGCGCGCTGTAGCGGAACGGCTTGCTCGTCAGCGCGCCGACCGGACAGACATCGATCATGTTGCCGGAGAGTTCGGAGTCGATGGTCTCGCCGGCCACCGTCGTGATCTCGGAATGCTCGCCGCGATGGATCATGCCGAGCTCCATCACGCCGGCCACTTCCTGGCCGAAGCGCACGCAGCGCGTGCAATGGATGCATCGGCTCATCTCTTCCATCGAGATCAGCGGGCCGACGTTCTTGTGGAAGACGACGCGCTTGTCTTCCTTGTAGCGCGTGCTGGACGCGCCATAGCCGACGGCGAGATCCTGCAACTGGCACTCGCCACCCTGGTCGCAGATCGGGCAGTCGAGCGGGTGGTTGATCAGCAGGAACTCCATCACGCCCTGCTGCGCCTTGATCGCCTTGTCGCTCTTGGTGCGCACGATCATGCCCTGCGTCACCGGGGTGGCGCAGGCGGGCATGGGCTTGGGCGCCTTCTCGATGTCGACCAGGCACATGCGGCAGTTCGCCGCGATCGAGAGCTTCTTGTGATAGCAGAAGTGCGGGATGTAGGTGCCGGCCTTGTCGGCGGCATGCATCACCATGCTGCCTTCCGCAATCTCCACCTTCTTGCCGTCGAGTTCGATTTCGATCATTGTCGTGTCGTCAGGCAGCGATCTTTTGCGCAGAGCCGCCGACCTTGGCGGTCTTGTGCTCGATGAGGTGGACGAACTCGTCGCGGAAGTGCTTGATCATCGCGCGCACCGGCATCGCCGCCGCGTCGCCGAGCGCGCAGATCGTGCGGCCCTGGATGTTGTCGGAGACGGAGTTCAAGAGCTCGATGTCTTCCATCCGGCCCTCGCCCTTGGCGATGCGGTCGACCATGCGCCACAGCCAGCCGGTGCCCTCGCGACAGGGCGTGCACTGGCCGCAGCTCTCGTGCATGTAGAAATAGGACAGGCGCAGCAGGCTCTTGACCATGCAGCGGGTGTCGTCCATCACGATCACGGCGCCGGAGCCGAGCATCGAGCCTGCCTTGGCGATCGAGTCGTAGTCCATCGTCAGCTCGTTCATGATCGCCGCCGGCAGCACCGGCGCCGACGAGCCGCCGGGGATCACCGCCTTCAGGGTCCGGCCGGGGCGCACGCCGCCGGCGAGCTCGAGCAGCTTCGTGAACGGCGTGCCCAGCGGGATCTCGAAATTGCCCGGGTTCTGCACATCGCCGACCACCGAGAAGATCTTCGTCCCGCCGTTGTTCGGCTTGCCGATGGCCAGGTACTCGGCCCCGCCGTTGCGGATGATCCAGGGCACCGCGGCGAAGGTCTCGGTGTTGTTGATCGTCGTGGGTTTGCCGTACAGGCCGTAGCTCGCCGGGAACGGCGGCTTGAAGCGCGGCTGGCCCTTCTTGCCTTCGAGCGACTCGAGCAGAGCGGTCTCTTCGCCGCAGATGTAGGCGCCGAAACCGTGCGAGGCGTGGAGCTGGAACGTGAAGTTCGAGCCGAGGATCTGGCTGCCGAGATACCCCGCCGCACGCGCTTCCTCGAGCGCCTCCTCGAAGCGCTCGTAGACCTCGAAGATCTCGCCGTGAATGTAGTTGTACGCGGTCTGGATCCCCATCGCATACGCCGCGATCGCCATGCCTTCGATGACGATGTGCGGGTTGAACATCAGGATGTCGCGGTCCTTGCAGGTCCCGGGTTCGCCTTCGTCCGAATTGCAGACGAGGTACTTCGGGCCGGGGAACTGGCGCGGCATGAAGCTCCACTTCAGCCCGGTCGGGAAGCCCGCGCCGCCGCGGCCGCGCAGGCCGGATGCCTTCACTTCGGCAATCACCTGATCGGGGGTCAGCCCGCGCGGTTTGCCATCCACCTCGCCCTGCTCGAGGATCTTGCGCAGCGCCTGATAGCCGCCGCGCGCCTCGTACTCCTTCAGGCGCCAGTTCTTGCCATCCAGACCGGCATAGATCTGCGCGCCGATATTCTTGCCGTGAAAGCAGGTCTCGGTGCCATCGGCCTGGAACTTCGACAGATCGATCTGCGGGTTCATTGCTTGTGCGCCTTCAGCGTCTCGATCAGTTCGTCGAGCCGCGCATTGCTCATGAAGCTCAACATCTGCCGGTCGTTCATCAGCATCACCGGCGCGTCGGCGCAGGCGCCGAGACACTCGCTCTTCTGCACCGTGAACAGGCCGTCGCTCGTCGTGCCGCCTTCGTCGACGCCGAGCTTGTGGCACAGATGCTCGAGCGCCTGCTGGCCATCGCGCAACTGGCACGGCAGGTTCGTGCAGACGTTGAACTTGAAGCGGCCCAGCGGCTGCTGGTTGTACATGTTGTAGAACGTCGTGACCTCGTGCACCGCGATCGGCGGCATGCCGAGGTGCGCAGCGATCGCCTTCTCGCTCTCGGCCGAGACGTAGCCCTGCTCCTGCTGCACGATCGCAAGGCACGCCATCACGGCCGACTGCTTCTGGTCAGGCGGGTACTTCGCGACTTCCTTGTCGAAGCGCGCACGGGTTGCATCGGTGATCATCGATCAATCTCGCCAAATACGATGTCCATCGTGCCGATCAGAGCCACCGCATCGGCGATCATGTGGCCGCGCGACAGCTCGTCGAGCGAGGCCAGGTGCGGGAACCCCGGCGGTCGAATCTTCAACCGATACGGCTTGTTCGCGCCATCGCTCACGATGTAGATGCCGAACTCGCCCTTCGGATGCTCCACCGCCGCGTAGGCCTCGCCTTCGGGCACGTGGAAGCCCTCGGTGAACAGCTTGAAGTGGTGGATCAGGTCCTCCATCCCGGTCTTCATGTCCACGCGCGGCGGCGGCGCGACCTTGTGGTTCGTCGTGATCACCGGGCCGGGGTTCGCGCGCAGCCAGTCCACGCATTGCTTGATGATGCGATTGGCCTGGCGCATCTCCTCGACGCGGACGAGGTAGCGGTCGTAGGTGTCGCCGTTGACGCCCAGCGGCACGTCGAAGTCCATCTTGTCGTAGACCTCGTACGGCTGGTGCTTGCGCAGGTCCCACAGCACACCGGAGCCGCGCAGCATCGCACCCGTGAAGCCGAGGTTCAGCGCACGCTCGGGCGTGACGATGCCGATGCCGACCGTGCGCTGCTTCCAGATGCGGTTGTCGGTGAGCAGCGTCTCGTAGTCGTCGACGCACTTCGGGAAGCGCTTCGTGAAGTCGTCGATGAAGTCCAGCAGCGAGCCCTGGCGGTTCTCGTTGAGCTGGTCGATCGCCTTGGCGTTGCGGATCTTCGACGCCTTGTATTGCGGCATCACGTCCGGCAGATCGCGGTACACGCCGCCGGGGCGGAAGTACGCCGCGTGCATACGCGCACCGGAGGCGGCCTCGTACATGTCGAACAGGTCTTCGCGCTCGCGGAAGCAGTAGATGAAGATGTTCATCGCACCGCAATCGAGCCCGTGCGCGCCGAGCCACATCAGGTGGTTCAGCAGGCGCGTGATCTCGCTGAACATCACGCGGATGTACTGCGCGCGGACGGGCACGTCGACACCCAGCAGCTTCTCGATCGCGAGGCAGTAGGCATGCTCGTTGGACATCATCGACACGTAGTCGAGGCGGTCCATGTAGGGCAGCGACTGGATGAAGGTCTTGTGCTCGGCCAGCTTCTCGGTCGCGCGGTGCAGCAGGCCGATGTGCGGGTCGGCGCGCTGGATCACCTCGCCGTCGAGTTCGAGCACGAGGCGCAGCACGCCGTGCGCGGCGGGGTGCTGCGGGCCGAAGTTGAGCGTGTAGTTCTTGATGTCAGCCATGAAGAATCGGACTCGCGATCAGTGCAGGCCGCCGTAGTTGTCTTCCCGAATGATGCGCGGCGTGACCTCGCGCGGCTCGATCGTGACCGGCTGGTAGATCACCCGCTTCTGCTCGGCGTCGTAGCGCATCTCGACGTGACCCGAAAGCGGGAAGTCCTTGCGGAACGGATGGCCGATGAAGCCGTAGTCGGTCAGGATGCGGCGCAGGTCGAGGTGGCCCTCGAAGATGATGCCGTAGAGATCGAACGCCTCGCGCTCGAACCAGTTCACCGAGCTCCAGACGTCGCACAGCGAGGCGACCACGGGCACGTCGTCGTCGGGCGCGAACACCTTCAGCCGCACGCGCCAGTTGTTCGAGACCGACAGCAGATGGGTGACGACGCAAAAGCGCGGGCCTTCCCAGGGAAGGTCCTTGTAGCTCGAATAGTCGACGCCGCACAGGTCGATCGCCTGCTCGAACTTCAGCGTCGCATCGTCACGCAGCGTGAGCGCTGCGGAAAGGTAGTCCGCCGCGGCGACGGTGATGGTGATCTCGCCGCGATCGCGCACCAGCTTCTTCAGCCGCGCGCCGAGCGTCGTTTCGAGGGCGGCCTGGAGTTCGTCCAATCGGCTCATGCGCGCGCAATCGTGTTTTCGCGGCGGATCTTCGCCTGCAGCTGCAGCACGCCGTAGAGCAGCGCCTCCGCGGTCGGCGGACAGCCGGGGACATAGACGTCCACCGGCACGATCCGGTCGCAGCCGCGCACGACCGAATAGCTGTAGTGGTAGTAGCCCCCGCCGTTCGCGCACGAGCCCATCGACAGCACCCAGCGCGGCTCGGCCATCTGGTCGTAGACCTTGCGCAGGGCGGGCGCCATCTTGTTGCACAGCGTGCCGGCGACGATCATCAGGTCGCTCTGGCGCGGGCTGGGGCGGAACAGCATGCCGAACCGGTCGATGTCGTAGCGCGCCGCACCGGCGTGCATCATCTCGACCGCACAACACGCGAGGCCGAAGGTCATCGGCCACAACGATCCCGTCTTCGACCAGTTGATCAGCGTGTCGACGCTGGTCGTGACGAAGCCTTCCTTGAGTACACCCTCAATGCCCATATCGTCCTACTCCCAATCGAGGGCGCCTTTCTTCCATTCGTACGCGAAGCCGACGACCAGGATGGCGAGGAACAGCATCATGGCCCAGAAGCCCGCACCGCCGATCTCCTTCAGCGACACCGCCCATGGGAACAGGAACGCGATCTCGAGGTCGAACAGGATGAACAGGATCGCCACGAGGTAGTAGCGTACGTCGAACTTCATGCGTGCGTCCTCGAACGCCTCGAAGCCGCACTCGTAGGGGGAGTTCTTGGCCTTGTCCGGCCGGTTCGGCCCGAAGATGAAGCCGATGACCTGGGGCGCCACGCCCACTGCCGCACCGATCAGGATGAACAGGATGACGGGCAGGTAGGGTTCCAGATTCATGTTCTTGGCAGGTCGCGAGAGCCCGCTGGATGAACTCCGCACTCAAGCAAGCGCGGGGCCCGGACAGTTCCTGGTGCCGTCGGCGAGACTCGAACTCGCACAGCTTTCGCCACTACCCCCTCAAGATAGCGTGTCTACCAATTTCACCACGACGGCACTGCAATATTTCTAAAGCAATCTGCCCGGATGGCATGAGGAGTGGCTCTCCGGACAGCTGGGCATTCTAGCCCCAAAGATGCACGCTTTCGGCGCGCCCGCTGCAGCGCAGCAAGGGCGCAATGACGCCAGCGGCGCCAGCGTGCCTGCGCGCTATTTCGTCGGCACCGCGCCGGCGCCGGACGCCGTGGGCGCGGGCGATGCAGGGGCCGCTGACGCAGGTGCCTTGACCGCCGACGCCGACGCCGCAGGCGACGCGCTCGGCACTTGCGCTGCGCCGGTGAGTGGCCCGCTCGCGACTGGCGCGGCCGGCGCGATCTGCTCGAGCACGCTGCCGTCGGCGGCCGGTCGCGCACCGCCGCTGGAGAAGTACGCGAGTGCCAGCGTGCAGGCGAAGAAGATCGCCGCGCACACCGCCGTCGAGCGCGACATGAAGTTCGCGCTGCCGGTCGCACCGAACAGGCTGCCCGATGCGCCGCTTCCGAACGACGCGCCCATGTCGGCGCCCTTGCCGTGCTGGATCAGCACCAGGCCGATCATCACCAGCGCCGCCAGAATCTGCAGCGCCACCACCAGGTTCCAAACCAAGTTCATTCTTGTCGACTCCGCAATTCTTCTATTTCACAGGCTGGCAGCGCGACAGATGGCGGCGAACTCGGCCACCTTCAATGAGGCGCCACCGATCAGCCCGCCATCGATGTCGGGTTGCGCAAAGAGCTGCGCGGCGTTGTCGGCCTTCACGCTGCCGCCATAGAGGATCTTCATGTCGCCGGCATGTTCCGTGGCGGCCTTGAGCTGGGCACGCAGCAGCGCGTGCACCGCCTGCGCCTGCTCGGGCGTCGCTGTCTTGCCGGTGCCGATCGCCCAGACCGGCTCGTACGCGACGACGATCTGCGAGATGCAATGTCCCAGCGTGTGGATCACGGCCGACAGCTGGCGCTTCACGACCGCGTCGGTCTGACCCGCCTCGCGCTCTGCCAGCGTCTCGCCGACGCACACGATCGGCGTCAATCGATGCGCGAGCGCGGCCTTGGCCTTGTCGGCCACGAGCTGATCGCCCTCGGCGTGCAGCGCACGCCGCTCCGAGTGGCCGTTCAGCACGTAGCGGCAGCCGAACTCGGCCAGCATCGCCGCGGCCACCTCGCCGGTGTAGGCACCCGACTCGTGCGCCGAGCAATCCTGCGCGCCCCAGCCGATCGCCTCGCCTTGCAGCGCGAGCGCCACTTCCGAGAGATACGGCATCGGTGCGCACACCGCGACCTCCGCGACCCACGGCCCCGCCGCCTTCAACCCGGCGAGCAGTTCGTTGTTCGCCGCGCGGTTGCCGTTCATCTTCCAGTTGCCGACGACGAGCTTGCGCCGCACGTGCGCTCCTTGCGGCTCCGAGATGCGCGTCACCATGTCAACACCAGCTTTCCGATGTGTTGATTGGATTCCATCAGCGTGTGCGCGTCCGCCGCGTCGTCGGCGGCGAAGGTCTGGAAGATCACGGGCTTGACGCGCTTGGCTTCGAGCCAGGGCCAGACGTTGGCCTTGAGCGCCTGCGCGATCGCCGCCTTGAACGTGACCGGCCGCGGCCGCAGCGTCGAGCCGGTGATCGTCAGGCGGCGGCGAAGCACGAGGCCGGCGTCGAACTCCGCCTGCACGCCGCCCTGCACCGCGATGATCACGAGCCGGCCTTGCTCGGCCATGCAGTTGACTTCACGCGCGACGTACGCGCCCGCCACCATGTCGAGCACGACGTCGACGCCGCGCCCGCCGGTGATGCGCTGCACTTCCGTTTCGAAGTCGTGCGTCTTGTAGTTGACCGCATGGTCGGCGCCGAGCTGCATGCACGCGGCGCACTTGTCGTCGCTGCCCGCCGTCGCGATCACGGTCGCACCCGCGGCCTTTGCGAGCTGGATCGCGGTGACGCCGATGCCGCTCGTTCCGCCCTGCACCAGCAGCGTCTCGCCAGCCTTCAGCTGCGCACGATCGAAGACGTTGGACCAGACGGTGAAGAAGGTCTCGGGCAGACTCGCCGCCTCGACATCGCTCAGGCCCTTGGGAACCGGCAAACACTGTTCGACCGGCGCGACGCACAGCTGCGCGTAACCGCCACCGGCGACCAGCGCGCAAACGCGATCGCCGACGTTCAGCCCGGCGGCCGCCATCGCCGCCGCATCGCCGTTGACGATCTCACCCGCGACCTCCAGGCCCGGCAGATCGGACGCGCCCGGCGGCACCGGATAGTGCCCCTTGCGCTGCAGCACGTCCGGCCGGTTCACGCCGGCCGCGGCGACGCGGATCAGCAGCTCGCCGGCGCCGGCGACCGGATCGGGCCGGTCTGCCGCGCGCAGCACATCGGGCTTGCCGAAGCTCGTGATCTCGATGGCTCTCACGCGCCGCTCACTCGTGAGCTTGCGGCTCGGGCGCCGGGGCCTGCTGTTCGCGGTCGATCAGCGCTTTCATCGAGAGCTTCACGCGACCCTTGTCGTCGGTCTCCAGCACCTTGACCTTCACGATTTGGCCTTCCTTCAGGTAGTCGGTGACCCTCTCGACACGCTGGTGCGCGATCTGGCTGATGTGCAGCAAACCGTCCTTGCCGGGCAGCAGGTTCACGAGCGCGCCGAAGTCGAGGATCTTCGTGATCGGACCTTCGTAGATCTTGCCGACCTCGACCTCCGCGGTGATTTCCTCGATGCGCTTCTTCGCATGCGCGGCCTTGTCGGCGTCGGTCGAGGCGATCGTGATGGTGCCGTCTTCGCCGATGTCGATCGTCGTGCCGGTCTCTTCGGTCAGCGCGCGGATCGTGGCGCCGCCCTTGCCGATCACGTCGCGGATCTTCTCGGGGTTGATCTTCATCGTGTACAGGCGCGGGGCGAACTGCGAAACCTCGGTCTTCGCGCCGCCCATCGCCTCGGTCATCTTGCCGAGGATGTGCATGCGCGCTTCCTTCGCCTGCGCGAGCGCGACCTGCATGATCTCCTTGGTGATGCCCTGGATCTTGATGTCCATCTGCAGCGCGGTCACGCCGGCCGTGGTGCCGGCGACCTTGAAGTCCATGTCGCCGAGGTGATCCTCGTCGCCGAGGATGTCGGTCAGCACCGCGAAGCGGTTGCCGTCCTTGATCAGGCCCATCGCGATGCCGGCGACGTGCGCCGTCAGCGGCACACCCGCATCCATCAGCGCGAGGCAGCCGCCGCAGACCGAGGCCATCGACGACGAGCCGTTCGACTCGGTGATCTCCGAGACGATGCGCATCGAGTACGGGAAGTCCGCCTTGCTCGGCAGCACCGCGACGAGCGCGCGCTTGGCCAGGCGGCCGTGGCCGATCTCGCGCCGCTTCGGCGTGCCGACGCGGCCAGTCTCGCCGGTGGCGAACGGCGGCATGTTGTAGTGGAGCATGAACGGCTCGCTGAACTCGCCGGCCAGCGCATCGATCTTCTGCGCGTCGCGGTCGGTGCCGAGGGTGGCGGCGACGAGCGCCTGCGTCTCGCCGCGGGTGAACAGCGCCGAGCCGTGCGCGCGCGGCAGCACGCCGCTGCGGATCTCGATCTGGCGCACCGTGCGGGTGTCGCGGCCGTCGATGCGCGGCTCGCCGGCCAGGATCTGGCTGCGCACGATGCGCGCCTCGATCTCGAACAGCACGTTGTCGAGGTTGACCTTGTCGAACGCGACGCCCTCGTTGGTGAGCGAGGCGACGGTGGCCGCCGTCACCGCGCGCGTGGCCTGGGTGCGGGCCTGCTTCGAGCGGATCTGATAGGCCTCGCGCAGCGGGCCTTCGGCGAGCGCGGTGACCTTGCCGATGAAGGCTTCGTCCTTCGCGGGTGCGGCCCATTCCCATGCCGGCTTGCCGGCGTCGCGCACCAGTTCATGGATCGCGTTGATCGCGACGTTGCCCTGCTCATGGCCGAACACAATGCCGCCGAGCATGATCTCTTCCGACAGCTGCTGCGCTTCGGATTCGACCATCAGCACGGCCGCTTCGGTGCCGGCGACGACCAGGTCCATCTGCGTCTGCGCCATCTGCTCCTTGGTCGGGTTCAGCACGTACTGGCCGCCGATGTAGCCGACGCGCGCCGCGCCGATCGGGCCGTTGAACGGAATGCCGCTGATCGCCAGCGCCGCGCTCGCGCCGATCAGCGCCGGGATGTCTGCGGCGATCTCCGGGTTCAGCGACAGCACGTGGATCACGACCTGCACTTCGTTGTAGAAGCCGTCCGGGAACAGCGGGCGCAGCGGACGGTCGATCAGGCGCGAGGTCAGCGTCTCGAGCTCGCTCGGACGGCCTTCACGCTTGAAGAAGCTGCCGGGGATCTTGCCGGCGGCGTAGGTCTTCTCGATGTAGTCGACGGTGAGCGGGAAGAAATCCTGCCCCGGCTTCGCGTTCTTCGCCGCGACGACGGTGGCCAGGATCATCGTGTCCTCGATGTTGACGATGACGGCGCCGCCGGCCTGGCGCGCGATTTCACCGGTCTCCAGGGTGACGGTGTGCTGGCCCCACTGGAACGTCTTGGTGACCTTGTTGAACATGCTCATGCTTGTCTCTCCGGTAGTGGGAGCGGGAGCGTCGCGGCGAGATGCCATTCCAAGGGTGCTCCCGGTTCGGAA
>Ga0070665_100008136_pt1 | contig 10615 bp, 12 predicted proteins | sample KBSS13metaG_FD_65862 | JGI IMG/M metagenome (GOLD analysis project Ga0070665, IMG submission 65862) | Switchgrass rhizosphere microbial communities from Kellogg Biological Station, Michigan, USA - KBS S1-3 metaG | ecosystem: Host-associated > Plants > Roots > Rhizosphere > Soil ...
GACTATTTCTCGGGCGTGCGCGGCCGCGCCGCGCTCTCGTCCATGGATATGGCGTCACAGGAGGCGCACTGATGGAAACCAAAGCCAATTACGTCGCGGTGGGCGCTTTCGTCCTGGCCTGCGTCATCGGACTGGTGGTGACGATCATGTGGCTGGCCGGCGTTCAATACAGCCAGGAATATGCCTACTACCAGGCCTATTTCAAAGGTTCCGTCACCGGCTTGGGCAAGGGCACCCTCACCCGCTACAACGGCATCGAAGTCGGACGCATCACCAATCTGGAATTCGATCCCAACGATCCGCAGCGCGTGATCGTCACCATGCAGGTGCAGCCCAATCTGAACATCCGCGAGGACAGCGTCGCCTCGATCGACAGCCAGGGTTTCACCGGTGGCACCTTTGTCGAGATCACCGGCGGCACCGCGGCTTCTCCTCTGCTGGTGGCGCATGAGGGCCAGCGCTATCCGGTGATCCGCACCAAGCCCTCGACTTTCGCCCAGCTGCAGCAAACCGCACCCGAAGTGGTGGCCAAGCTCAGCCTGGCGGCCTCGCGTCTCAACGACCTGCTCAATGACAACAACCGGCGCTCGATCGCCCATATCCTGGCCAATCTGGACGAGACCAGCCAGGCGATCGCGCGGCGCAGCGCCGATATCGACGCCACCATCGCCAACGCCAACAAGGCGATGGCCAATCTCAGCGATGCCTCGAACGGCCTGCGCCCCACCCTGGAGCATGTCGATCTCACCATCCAGAAATACGGCAAGGTGGCCGACGATGCCGACTCCTTCATCAATGGCGAGGGGCTGGCGCAATTCTCCGACCTGATCAGCGAGATGCGCCGGCTGGTGTCCAACCTCACCCAGCTTTCCGACCAGATCAACCGCACCCCGACCAAGCTTTTGTTCGGCGACCGTCGCAAGGGATACGAACCCAAATGAGGTCTTCCATGATAGAGCGGCGTCTCTTCCTGATTGGCGCATCCTCGCTGGCCTTGTCGGCTTGCGGCAGCGATCTGCTGGGCCCGCCGGAAGCCGGTGCCATCTATCCGGTCAATCCGGTCTTTCCCGCTCCGGCCAATGGCGGCGCGAAGGTGGGCTGGGACCTGTCGATCATGCGCCCGGATGTGGCCAGCGGTTTGGACAATGACCGCATAGCGTTGCATCAGCCCGGCGGCATCCTGGATTTCTACGCCAAGGCCACCTATCCCGCGCCGCTGCCCGCCCTGATCCAGCAGGCTCTGCTGGACGGTTTCGAGGCCTCGGGGCGGATCGACGCCGTGGCGCCGGAACAGGCGACCCTGCATGCCGACTATAATCTGGTCACCGATGTGAAGGATTTTTCGGCCCATTACAGCCAGCAGGACGGCATACCCAATGTTGCCGTCAGCATCACCGCCAAGCTGGTCACCGCGCACGGCCGCCTGATCGTCTCGAACCTTTCCGTGAGCAAAGGCGGAGCGGCGTCGACAAACAGCGCGGCTGCAACGGTTCAAGCCTTGCAGCAGGCGCTAGGCGCAGCGGTGAGCGACATCGTCACATGGGCGCTGGCCGCGCCGGCGCCGAAGGCGCCGCAGTCCAACGTCTTTGGGCCGGTCGATTCGGCACAGCAGCTGCTGCGGGATTCAAACCGGGGCCTGGGCCGGTAGTCCGCTAGCAGTTTCTTTTCCGGCACCAATTAATCCAGGGAACTTTCACGGCCCGGCGGGTGTTGCACCTTGTGTAATTCTCGACGGAGTGCCGGATGCTGAGATGGGCAGTGATCTTCCTGGTAATTGGCTTGGTTGCGGGCCTGTTGGGCTTCACCGGCATCGCCGGCACCTCGGTCGCCATCGCCAAGACCCTGTTCGTGATTTTCCTGGTCATCTTCCTGGTGTTCCTGATCGCCGGCCTGACGGTGGCTAGGCGCGTCGGATAGAAGCTGGGAGCCCGGAAAAATGCGCCGTCATTTTCTCGCCGCGTCCGTCCTGGTTCCCACCGCTGTCCTGGCGCTTTCCCAACTGGCGTCATTCTCGCCCACCGCTCCGGCGATGGCGCAGGCCGTGCAAACCGCGCAAGCCTGCGATCATCGCTGCAACGCGGATTGGCTGGACGCAAATCTGCGCCTCGACCAATTGCAGCTGGTGGGAACGGCCGAAAGCTACAAGCAGAAGCCGAACAGCGCCTTGATGGGCTTGATCCGCATGGGCGGCAAGAAAGACGCCGAGGCGCTGGATTACGGACACGCGTCCTTGAACACGCAGCTGGACGCCGATGTGAGAAGCCTGCAATTCGATGTCGCTTATGACCCGCAAGGCGGCGCTTACAAGAATCCGGCCGGCGCCAGCATGGCGATGGAGCTGTTGCCCGACGATTACATCAAGACCATGTCCAAGCCCGGCTTCAAGGTGATCCACGTCCTGGATGTGGATTATGGATCGTCCTGCCTGGCCTTGATCGATTGCCTGGTCCAGGTCGCGGCTTGGTCAAAGGCGCATCCCCGCCATTTGCCGATCGTCATCGCCTTGAAGACCAACGACACAAAGACGCCCATGCCGGGCGCGACCAAGCCTCAGGCATGCGACGAAGCCGCGATGAATGCGCTGGAAAGCGAAATCCGCTCTGTCTTCGCGCCGGAACAGATGATCACGCCTGACCAGCTCCAAGGCGGCCATGCCAGCCTGCGCGACGCCGCGCTTGCCCATGCCTGGCCCAGGCTGGAGGCGGCACGCGGCAAGGTCCTGTTCGTGCTGGACGACAGTGCCGCCAAGATCAGGGCCTATCAAGGCAGTCGCAAATCGCTGGAAGGCCGCGCCATGTTTGTTACCGGCGACGGCCCCCTCGCCGCTTTCCTTTCCGTCGCCGATCCGCAAAAAGGCGGCAGCCGCATCCAGCAGGCGGTGCGGTCCGGCTTGATGGTGATCACCCGCGCCGATGACGAAACGCGGGAAGCACGCCAGAACAAGACCGCGCGGCGCGACGCTGCCTTTGCCAGCGGCGCACAGATCGTCCAGACCGATTTTGCCGCCGCCGATCCCGCCATCGGCAACTATCGCGTCACGCTTGAGAACAATCCCATGGCCATGTGCGGCGCCTCCCTCCAGCCGGAACATTGCATATCTTTCGAGGCCGCCGGCGTGCCGGTTCGAACCGCCGTGACCGCCGCCGCGCTTTAAGACAGCGCTTCAACCGCTTTCGCCAGCGCGCGCCAAGGCGCAATGTCCCAATGATTGGCCGCCAAGGGGGACGGCGACGGCAAAATAAACACCCGCGTGTCGCCCAGACGTTCGTCCTGCTCGCCCGCCACGGCGCGCGCGCCCATCACCTTGCGCCCGCCATTGAGGCTGGTGAAGGCCAGGATACGCGGCTTTGCCTTCAAGATGCGCGCCTTGAGCGACGCCACCGCTGCAGCCCCCAGCGCGTCCCTCGGCAATTGATGGTCCATGCCATAAACATGCTTGGCGATGTCGGTCAGCCCGATGCCCAGCTCCCAAAGCTTTTCATATTCCTGGGGCGCAAACAGATGCGGCGTGAGGCCGATGCCGTGCAAGGTGGACCAAAACTTGTTCTGGCCATGCGCATAATAGGCCTGCCGCAACGCCGACTGGCGTCCCGCCGCCGTGCCGCAGAACACCAGTTTCAAGCCCGGCTTCAGCCGGTCCGGCAAAATATGCTTCTTGGCCATCAATGGGTGCGGATGAAATCCAGCATATCCTGCCGCAGATTCGTCCTGCCGCGAAAGCCCGGCACCAGGGACAGAATGATCCCGACATGGCCGGTGCCGGGATAATGGACCTCCTGCACCGGGCTGGAGAAGGCCCGGAGTTTGGCTGCCATGCTTGCCGTGTTGCGCGGATGCACCGTCGTGTCTTCGTCGCCTGTGGCCAGCAGCATGGGCGGACGCACACCATTCACGTGATTGACGGGCATGGAGTCCAGGTTGTTGCGACCGTGAAACATGTCGACATATTCCGGATCCTGCATCGGCAGGAAGTCATAAGGCCCCGCAATGCCGATCACACCCCGTATCCAGTCCAACCTTCCGCCCTTGGCCTGGATGAAATCCGGCTCGCTGGCCAGCATCACCGCATTGTAAGCCCCCGCCGAATGGCCGCTGACAAAGATGCGGGCCGTGTCGCCGGAATAGTCGCCGGCATGGGCATGCAGCCAGGCCAGCGCACCGGCGGCGTCCGCGACAAAGGCGGGATACTTCACCGCCGGATACAGCCGGTAGTCCGCCACCACGGTCACGATTCCGGCGCTGGCAAAGGCCTGGCCGAAGCCGCGATAGGCGCCGCGATTTCCCCCCTGCCAGGAGCCACCATAGAAAAACAGCAGCACCGGCGCGGGCGCCTTCAGTCCCTGCGGGACATAGATATCCAGCTTCTGGCGGGGATCCTGGCCATAGGCCAGGCCGCGATGGACGTCATAGCCGGAGCGGGGAACCAGCAGATTGACCAGACTCAGGGGATGGCACGCCGACAGCAGCGCCGCCAGCAGGCTGGCCGCCAAGGCTTTGGTCCTGGTCAGGGTTTGCGGGGGCATCCAGACCCCTTCTTACGTCTCAAAAGCGGTTTCAGTTCACCTTGGAGGCCCGCCCCTTTTGACAAGACAGCAACACCGGGCCTGTGTCATCGTGCGCGCAAAATAACAGGGGAGGATCCGATCATCATGACACCCACACGCCGCTTTTTCCTGCAATCGTCCGCCGCGCTGGCGGGCGCCGCCGCCTTGGGCGGCACCGCCCAGGCCGCCGCCCTGCCCTTCCGCTACGCCTTTAGCGCGATTTCCTGGGACACCAAGGTCGAGGAGGCGGTGCTCACGGCCGAAAAACTGGGCTTTCCCGGCATCGAACCCTTTCGCCAGAACGTCGTCAATTATCTCGACAAGCCGTTGGCGCTGAAGAAATTCATGGACGAGCATCACGTCCGGCTGGCGACCTGCTCCAATGGCGGGGGTCCGAATTTCTCCGGCAACTTCTACGATCCCGACAAGGTCGATCAGTCGGTCAAGGACCATATCGCCTTCGCGCGCACCTTTATCCAGCCCTTCGGCTATTGCCACCACTTCAAGATGAACATGGGGCCGCGCCCGCCGGGCTATGACACCAATGACGAGCAGATCAAGCGCTGCGCCGGGGCGATGAACCGCATCGGCAAGGAAACCATCAAGATGGGGCTCAAATTGGCGCCGCACCCGCACGTCAATTCGCTGGTGCAGAACCAGCATGAAGTGGACCTGCTGATGAAGGAGACCGATCCGGCCTATGTCTGGATGACCGCCGATCTGTCGCATCTGGTGCTGGGCGGACTGGTGCCGATGGAAGTCCTCACCACCTACTGGCCGCGCATCGCCGCGATCCACTACAAGGGCGCGCCCACCAGGCTGAAAGGCAGCCGCGTGGTGGCGGTGCCGCGCACCGGCGAGGATGCCGGCGGCCATGGCTGGTTCCGCAGCATGAGCGGTCCCGATTCCGGCGGCGTGGATTTCCCCGCCATCCAGAAATATCTGGTACAAAAGAAATATTCGGGATGGGTGACCCTGGATTACGACAAGTCCATGATCCCCAAGGGCAGCACGATGGAAGCGCTGCTCACGGCCGAAAAGAAATACATGATCGATGTGCTGAAGGCCGATCCCAAGGCGGACTTCCGCATCTGAATTGAAACATCGAACCGTGAAAGCCCGCGCTCCAGGGGATGGCGGGCTTTTTCGTTTTAACCTGCTGCATTGCACATTTTATTGGCAAGGCGCTCGAAAACAATCATTTTACGCCGGGTTTATAAGGCCCTTCCCAATCCCTGGAATCGGTGCCTTAATGGTGCGTCGCAACATGGGAGACCGGAATGGGTCAGGAACCGGCGAGCACCTTCTTCAGCCACGTCAAACCGGGCGACACGCCCTACCGGGCCGGCGGCTTGCGCGATTTTTTCCTCTATCGCGACCTGGGCATCGCCGGCGCCACCAATGGCAAGGTGATCGCCCATCTGGTGAAAGCCGACATGCCGCCCACCGACGGCACCGGCTGGCACTATCATGTCTGCGATTTCCAGATCGTGATCATGTTGAAGGGCTGGGCCAAATTCATGTACGAGGACAAGGTCACATTGGTCGAGGCGGGCGATGTGGTGCATCAGCGCCCCGGCATGGTGCATTACCTGTTCGACTATTCGCCCGACATGGAATATCTCGAGATCGTTTCGCCGGCCGATTTCGGTTCGGTCGAAGCGCCGCCCGCCACCGATAAGGTGCCTGCGGTGAAACCCTGGAAATAATTCAGTCCATCGCGGGTACGACCGTCTTGGGCGCGGCACTGAGCCTCTTGATGATCTCGATTTCCCGTGCCCGGTAGGGCGTGCCGTCGCCGCGCAAAAGTTCATGGTGCCAGACCACCGGCGGCCGCGACGTATAAGGCCGCTGCCAGCTGTCCCAGGGCAGGTCGGTCTGGGTCTTGCCCACGACAAAGCCCCAATTGATCATCCCGACATTGCGGCGCTTGGCGATGGGCAGAACCGTATCGATGGTCGAGCCCGCGCCCCGCGCCATATATTCGGTGCAGAGAATGGGCCTGTCATAGACTTCCAGGGATTTCGCCCGCGCTTCGAAAATTTCCGGCCAGCTGTAATCGTGGAAGGAGATGACATCGGACTGGGTCATCTGGGTCTTCTCCACCGCGTTCAGCCCTTCCAGCCTTTCCCAATGGTCATGGTGCCAGATGCCGCTGGTCAAGGGCTGCGACGGATCGGCCGACCGCGCCCAATCGAACACGCGCGGCAGCAGCAACGCGACCTGGTCGAAGCGCGCCTGGCTGTTGTCGGGATAGGAGTTGCCATTGTTGTTGTCGGGCTCGTTCCACACATCCCAGCCCAGGATGCGGCTGTCATGGGCAAAACTGCCCACCACGTCCTTCACATAGCCCTCCAGCCGCGGATATTGCGCCGGATCGGCAAGCGCCTGGGCGCCGGGACCCTGCACCCAGCCGCTATTGTGAACACCGGGAATGGGCGGATGCTGCGGGCCCAGTTTGGGATTGGGATCCCAGCAGCTGTCGAACAAAACCAGCAGCGGCTTGATGCCGTGCCGGGCGGCAATCGCCAAGAAAGCGTCGATGCGCTTCTTGAAGCCCGGCGCATCCTGCTGCCACAGCGCGTCATGCAGGAACACGCGCATGGTGGTCATGCCCATGGCTTGCGCCCAGCCCAGTTCCTTGTCGATCTGGGCGGGATTGAAGCTCGCCTCCTGCCACATCTCCAACTGGTTGATGGCATCGGCCGGGATATAGTTGCTGCCCACCAGCCATTTCTGCTGGGCATACCAAGTCTTGGCCTGGGCCGGCGTCCAGCGTTCGCGCGCCTGCGCCGGCAAATTCTGGGCCGGCATTGCCAGCGCCACAAGCGCGCCGATCAAAAGCAGCTTCTTCATAATCCCCCCTGATGTGTTTTTTATTATGGAATATTCGGATCTTCGCCGGTATGGGCGCGGCGGATCGCTTCGCGCAATTTCGGATCGAGCTTGGCGGAATCCAGAATCACCTTGCCCGCCTCGGCGTCCATGACGGCGCTCAAGGGAATTTCGAAATCCCCGCCATTCTCGATATAGACGACAAGCTCATGCTTGCGCACCTGGCGCACCGCGCCGAAGGATTTTTCCCCGTCATGCAGAAACACGTCAAAACCTTCGCGAATATTCTCGTGCATGGCGTCCTCAATGGTGCGGATTAATAATAGCGCGGGATCGGCCCGGCCTGCGGCGTCACATTGCTTCCCAAATCGAACATCACTTCATCGACATAGCACCAACCCCAGCCTTCCGGGGGATCGTAGCCCTCGATAATGGGATGCTTGCTGCGGTGAAAATGCTTGGTGGCATGCTTGCCGCGCGACTGGTCGCAGCAGCCGACATGGCCGCAACTGCGGCAGATGCGCAGGTGAAACCATTCCCAGCCCAGCGCCAGGCATTCCTCGCACCCCTTGCTGCCGGGGGTTACCGTCTGGATGGTGTCGAGATGGGAGCAAAAATCGTCCGGCATCCTATTCCGCCGCCACCTTTTGATCCTGCGCCATGCGTTGACGCGCCAAAAAGGCGTGGATGGCCGAGACCACGGTCGAGCCCTCGCCCACCGCGGCCGCCACGCGCTTGACCGAGCCGCAGCGCACATCGCCCACCGCGAAAACACCGTCGCAATTGGTCTCGAGCAGATGCCTGCCATTGGCGCCGGTGATCACAAAGCCATTGTCATCCAGCACGATGCCGGAATCCGCCAGCCAGTCGGTATTCGGGTCGGCGCCGATGAAGGAGAAAACATGCCCGGCTTCACAGCTGACCTCTTCACCGGTATCGCGATTTTTCAGGCGCACGCCTTTCAGGCATTCCTCGCCGCCCTCCAAGCCGCAAATTTCGTGGCGGACGAGAACTTCGACATTGGGCAAGGCGCGGATACGATCGATCAGATATTGCGACATGCTGGTTTCCAGGTCCTTGCCGCGCACGATCATCCAGAGCTTCTTGACCTTGCCGGCCAGGAACACCGTCGCCTGTCCCGCCGAGTTTCCCGCGCCCGTCAGAACCACCTCCTGGCCGGCGCAAAGCTTGGATTCGATCGCGCTGGCCCAATAATGCACGCAGCTGCCCTCGAATTCCGCCAGATTGGCGATATTCAACCGGCGGTAACGCGCCCCGCAGGCCAGCACGATACTGCGCGCGGCCGCCGTCTCGCCATTGCCCAGCCGGATGCGGAAATGACCGTCGATCGGGTCTTCCAGCAACCGGGCTTCTTCCGGGATCGCGATCTCGGCGCCGAACTTCTGTGCCTGATTGTAGGCCCGCGCCATCAAGGGCAGTCCGGCAATGCCGGTGGGAAAACCCAGATAATTCTCGATGCGCGCGGAGGCGCCCGCCTGTCCGCCGAAACTGCGGCAGTCCAGCACCAGGGTGGAAAGCCCTTCCGACGCGGCATAAACCGCGGCGGCCAGACCGGCGGGACCCGCGCCGACAATGGCGGTGTCATAGACCTGGGCGCCGTCGATCGGCTTGAGCAGGCCGATACAGCGCGCCAATTCGCCTTCGCTGGGATTGCGCAAAATCTGTCCGCCCGGGCACAGCACGATGGGCAGATGTTCGGGCTGGATGACGAACCGCGCCAGCAGTGTCTGGGCGCAGCCGTCATTATCGGCATCCAAGGCGCGATGGGGATGGCCGTTGCGCCGCAGGAAATTTTCCAGCCGCATCATGTCGCTGGTGCCGAAAGATCCGATCACAATAGGACCAGTTTGGCCCGCTTCCAGCAAGCCGACGCGGCGCAGGATCAGCGCCCGCATGATGCGCTCGCCCAGTTCGGCTTCCTGCACCAGCACATCGCGCAAGCGGCGTGACGGCACCACGATCGCCTCGACCTCGCCTTCGGCGGTGGCATCTACCAGCGCCGGCCGGTCGGAGAGCTGGGCCAGCTCGCCCAGGAACCCGCCGGGACCATGCTGGACAATGGCTTGGCGCTGCGAAACCGCGCCGCCCTGGCGCACATCGATGGCGCCTTTCAGGACAAAGGCCAGGCCATCGGCCACCTCGCCCGCCTTCATGATCGCCGCGCCGGGGGCATAGTGGCGAACTTCGCCGAAACGGCGCAGGCGGGAAAAATCGTGATCATCCAGATGCGGAAACATCTGATGGCGGCGTGTTTCAAGAACGGAAGGATTGTCGGCCATGCGGCGCAGCGTACAGAAGCCGCGCGGCAGCGTCATCCCTGAACTTTTGCCCGAACTCTGCCGAACCTCAATGGGACCCCCCGCCAAACACAGCGGCAGGACAATGCAACCTATTCAACGCTTGAGCAGGCCCGCTGCCCTGAGGGCGCGCATGATGACATTTTCAGTGTCTTGCCGGCTGGGCACGGACCGGTGCAACAAAGCCGCCTCAATCTTGGGCAGCGCTTGCGGTTCGTCCGGCAGCGGCTGCGCGACGGCGGTCAAACCCCAGAATTCCGCGATGCGCCGGGTGGAGGAAATGCCAGCCTCCAGTATGAAGGGGCCCGCCTGGCCCAGATCGCGGGAGTCGATTGGCGTGCCATGGCCCATCACAGGCAGGGTATAGACTTCGAGTTTGTCGCCCCAGCCAAGACGGATGGCGCCATCCACCGTCTCTTGCACGGCGCCGGTCAGAGAAAGACCATGCAGACCGGCCCATTGCGCCACACTGGCCTGGGCATTGTTGATATTCACCACAGGATCCAACCCACCATGCCAGATGGAGATTTTGGGCCAAGGACCCTTGTGATCCGAAGCAGCGCGGACGCTATCGCCCCATTGCGCGGGCGTGCGCAACGGCGCGCTGCGCATGCTTTCCAGCGCATCGCGGACATTCTGCGCCGAACCAAAGGCAAGGCCGCCGATGATGGCGCCACCCGCGAACATTTCCGGATAGGTCGCCAGCATCACCGCCGTCATGGCGCCGCCTGCCGACAGGCCGGTGATGAAAATCCGGGAGACATCCAGCCGGTGGGTCTCGGCCATGGTCTGAATCATGCGGGCAATCGACGCCGCCTCGCCTTTGCCGCGGGTGATGTCCTCGGGATTGAACCAGTCGAAGCAGGTGTTGGGGTTGTTGACGGCCTTCTGCTCCACCGCCAGCACGGCAAAACCCAG
>Ga0070665_100008140_pt1 | contig 10611 bp, 6 predicted proteins | sample KBSS13metaG_FD_65862 | JGI IMG/M metagenome (GOLD analysis project Ga0070665, IMG submission 65862) | Switchgrass rhizosphere microbial communities from Kellogg Biological Station, Michigan, USA - KBS S1-3 metaG | ecosystem: Host-associated > Plants > Roots > Rhizosphere > Soil ...
GAAATTAACATTCGTTTGGATCTTCGTCACAGCCTTGGCGCTCTCGCCGGCAAGGGCTCAAACGGCACCTTCATTAAGCCACGAGATTCGCGCGTCGTACGCCACTGTCAAGAAGAACCTCCTGGCAGCTGCGGACAAAGTCCCGGATTCCGATTATTCCTTCAAACCAACTCCCGAAATGCGAACATTTGCTCAGGTCGTGGCGCATGCCGCAACTTCCCAGCTTCACACTTGTGGAGCAGTTGTTGGACAGGCGTCAAAGGCAGCGGCAGATTCTCCGACCACGAAGGCTGATGTCGTCGCACTACTGAAGCAATCCTTTTCCATCTGCGACAAAGCATTTGAGGCCTTCACCGACTCAAGTGCATCAGAGGAAGTGAAACTCGCGCGGGGTTCACGCACGCGGGCCGGGGCTCTAGCTGGAGTGGTTACACATGACACTGAGCAATATGCGGCATTGAGTGTGTACATGCGGCTCAAAGGCATTGTGCCTCCATCGAGTGAACGTTAGTTGCACAAGCTATCCACCATGACATCGAATCTTCAAAAGAACAGCAAGACGGGTCCGAAGACACACGAGTACAAGAAATTCAGCTGCCGCGTATGCGGCGGTGAGGTCTTCGTTCCACTGCTGTCGGATTCGTCACTGTCAGAGCAGCGGAGCGAAAGGGGCCTGCTAGAACTAACCTGCTCCAGGGGTCATACAGATGCCTACGAAACTTCGCAGATCGATGCTCTCCTCACCGCCCCGCTTAAGTCCCTCAAGGTCAGACGCGCCATGGCTGGTATTGGCTGATACTGAGAGATACTGCTCATTCTTTTGTGGGATAAGGGCGCAAAATTCACTTTTCTGACATTTTTCCCTAAAGCATAGGCGCCATACAACCGAAAAGGTTGTTGGTACGCTATGAACTGTCCAAAGTGCAAGAGCCCAGAAATTTTTCGCTCGGCGAGAAGGGGCGTCTCCGACAATCTCAAATCTAAAATCGGCTTTTGGCCCTTCTTATGTGAGAGTTGCAGTCATCGGTTCGTCGCTCCGCGACGCCGTGTGCCAGTTCGGACACATTCCGCAGTGCCGCCGTTCTCGGCCAGCTCGCAAGCGAAGAATGCTCCAATGGGTCCGGAGATGGCGTTTCGGAAGGATCAGCTTCGTCCCACGGCCAAGGTGGTCATTCAAGCCGATGATCATGTCCAGCTTGATCGCATCCTCATGGCTCTCCACTCCGCGGTCTCCTCGTATCAGCAAACATCCAGGTACGAGCAAAGTGGTTCTCGTCGCTAGCGAGTCTGTTCCCGATCATTCGGATGCCACCTGCCTACGCGGTGCACTTGCTTGCGACCGCCCTCAGCGATAGACTCGGACGGAATAGGTCGCGAGACCCGGGATACCAGCGACTCCGCAGCCGACATGCCCTTTGACCTGAGTAGCCGTCCCCAGCCGAATTAGCCCACAGCGACCGCTGCTTCAATGGCTCTTTGAGAATCGACCATGTACATTTGCCCCAAGCATTTTGGTTGCAGGACGACGCTCCTGATTCTGCTTGCTCACTTCCACCTTTGTGGCCAACTGGTCCAAATCGGGCGTACCAACAACTCACATGCGTGCGAGAAGGTAAAGGTCGATCCGAATCTTTTCGTGGAGACGCCCTGCTCTGTTAACGGGATCGTCCAAGACCCTTTCGACACAAAGGTTACCCGGACGCGTATAGAAGTCCGCAGGTATGGTTCAGCGCTGAAGCAGAGGCCCTATAAGCAGACGCTTACTGATCCTGGCGGACGATTCTCGCTCGGGGTGCTTCCTGCTGGCCGATATAGGCTCTTGGTTTTTGCGCCAGGATTTCAACAGCCGCGGCTCGCCCGCTGTTCCGGCAGGACAAGCTGTGACGTCAAAATCGTGCTGGAAGCCGCGAATACCGATACCTTTCCTGAGAGTATCTGTCCGCCCAAGTAGGCCCTCATTGCGGTAGCGAGCCCGATCATCATGGGCACCGCGTGCTGAAAAAGAGCAGTTTTCCTATCTGCCGGCTTTTGCCTGCAGTCCTAAATAGCTGCCGGCGGCAAATCCTGACCCGGCACGTAGTCAATTCGATAAGATCACAGATGCCGCCTCGACCGAGCTTCACGCCGCTTCGTTGCAAGATGGCTTCTTCTTAACTATGTCTCAATCGTTTCTCAGTCTATCCGGCCAGAGCGCCATCGTAACGGGTGGCGCCACAGGTATAGGCGCAGCCATCGCCGCGCGATTCGCCTACGCTGGCGCATCCGTTGTCTTGGCAGATGCCAATCAGGAACAAGCAAGCGAGAAGGCACGCGAGCTTTCCGAAGAAACAAAGTCAGCAGTTTTTGCCGTCCCCATGGACGTAACCCGCCGCGACCTTGTCGAGAAAGCCGTCGACCTTGTGATCGAACGTCTAGGTAGGATCGACATCCTGGTGAACAATGCCGGTATTGGCGGCCGTGCCGTGCCCCTCTGGGAGCAGACGGATGAAGATTGGGCTAAGATCATCGCAGTCAATCTCACGGGCGTGTTCCTATGCTCCAGGGCTGTCATCGGCCACATGCGTATCCAGCAATATGGCCGCATCATCAATATTGCCTCGATCGCGGGAAAGGAGGGCAATCCGCGTATGACTGGCTATTCGGCTACCAAAGCGGCCGTCATCGGCTTCACCAAATCACTCGCGAAAGAGGTAGCAACCGAAGGTATCTGCGTGAACGCCGTCTCACCGGCCGTTGTAAAGACCACCCTTTTGGAACAATTGACACAGGAGCAAGTAGATTACATGACGGAGCGAATTCCCATGAGACGTCCTGGGCTCCCCGAGGAAATCGCGGCCGTCGTCCACTTTCTCGCGAGCCGGGACGCCTCTTTTGTAACCGGGCAATGCTACGACGCTAGCGGTGGTAGAGCAACTTATTAGTTCCACTCAGGCTGCACCTTCTTTGAAGGAGTATCACTCGTTTGAGGCGGCTGATTCACCTGCCAGCAATTCACTCAGGCGTGAGGCTTGCGTGAGCAGGTAGTTACGTTCGGGAAGACTAGCGGTGCGTTCAGCGGCAATCCTGTAGCACCCAATCGCTTCGACCAAGTTCCCACACAATTCCAGGAAGTGCGCTCGTACCGCCTCCAGCCGATGGTGTCCAGCCAAGCGGTCTGGCTTGTCGAGAGTGTTGAGCAGTTCAAGACCAGCCTCGGAGCCGTGCACCATTGCAAAAGCTACAGCACGGTTGAGCGCCACCATCGGATTGTCCGAAAGGCGCTCCAAAATGTCATATAGAGCTAGGATCTGTGGCCAATCGGTTTCTTCGACTGTGGCAGCCTCATCATGAAGTGCCGCGATCGCGGCCTGCAACAAGTAGAGACCGGGAGGCGCCTTCGGCAGGGTGCGTTCTATAAGGGCTACTCCCTCGGCAATCTCGTTGCGATTCCACATGCGACGATCCTGATGGCTGAGAGGAATAAGTTCACCATCAGCTCCGGTTCGCGCCGCACTTCGAGCATTCGTGAGCAACATGAGCGCGAGTAGGCCGGTGACCTCGCCATCATCTGGCAGCAGGTCGTGAATTGCGCGTGTGAGACGAATCGCTTCCGCGGCCAGGTCTGGCCGTTGCAGACTTTCGCCGCCGCTGCTCGCATATCCTTCATTGAAAATCAGGTAGAGCGTACGCAAAACCATGTGCAAGCGTTCGTCACGCTGTTCGTTCGTCGGCAGGAGAAAAGGAACTTTAGAGGCCTTGATCTTTTGTTTCGCCCGCGTGATGCGCTGAGCCATCGTGGCCTCCGGCACAAAGAAGGCGCGGCCGATCTCCGCGGTTGTCAATCCACCCACGGCTCGCAGTGTGAGCGGAATCGCGGATAAAGGCGTGAGAGCCGGATGACAACACATGAAAAAGAGAATCAGCGTGTCGTCCTGTACCGCCGACTCGATAAAATCGGATGCTGGCACAATCGCTTCGATGTCGGCAGCGGTAGCGCGCTCCCGCTCGCGGCGGGCAATATTGCTGCGTATTTGATCCGTCATCCGCCGCGAAGCAACTTGTATCAGCCAAGCTTTTGGATTATCCGGCAGCCCTTCCTCGGGCCATTGCATCGCAGCCGCCAATAGCGCCTCCTGTACCGCATCCTCTGCGGACGAAAAATTGCGATAACGGCGGGTGACTACACCTACAACCTGCGGTGCCAGGCTGCGCAGGAGTTGCTCTTCCGATTTAGTGAGCCGTGCTTTCATCTAGAACGATCCGACAGGGCATTTGAGCAGCCAAGAAAGATGCCGCCGACAAAACTGACTTGCCAACATCCTCTCCACTTTGCGATCAACATCACCACAGGTTCCCTGCCCCGCCCTCGCACTCCGGAACACATCGCTTCAGCAGCGCTACACTGAGCCATCGGCCGTCCACAGCATCGCAGACCCTCATCATGGTGGCGGGCCTTTGCGACAGAAGTCACTCGTCCAACAGCCCTAACGAGTTCACAAAAGACTTCGCTTTCGCCTGACTTTCTCTCAGTTCCTGAACTGGCTGTGAATCGGACGTTATCCCGCATCCTGCCAAGTAGATCACTTTTCCGGCATCGGTGAAAGCCGTGCGGATAGCCACTGACAGTTCCATCTCCCCTGTAAGAGAAATCCATCCAATTGCACCCATGCATGGCCCGCGCTTTTGTCGTTCTAATTCGTGCACCGCCTTCATGGCAGCGATTTTCGGAGCACCCGTGATGGAAGCCGCTGGGAAAGAAGCGCGCAACAGGTCTACCAGTCCAACGTCGGGCCTCAGAGTACCGCTGACACGCGAGACCGTGTGGTGCAGCGAAGGCAAAGTCAACACTGTCGCATGTTCTTCAACTTTCACTGATCCGGCGAGGCACACCCGGCTCAGATCATTGCGCACTACATCGACAATCATTGACAGCTCAGCGCGATCCTTTTCGCTGCTGGAGAGATCCCTTCTCAGCGCCTCATCCTCTTCGTGGCTTTTCCCACGCGGCCTGGTGCCCTTGATTGGTTTCGATTCCACCTTTCCAGCGCGGACCCGCAGATACAACTCAGGGCTCACAGATAATATGGACCGTTTATCATCGAGATGCAAAAATGCTCTGAATCGACCGCCTGCTCTCGCGCGCATACGCTGGAAAAGCGGCCAGGCAAGAGGAACTTCAAGCGGAGCTTGCAAATGGCGACAAAAGTTGACCTGAAAGAAATCGCCGCGCAAGATACGGTTCACAAGATCTGCCACGCTCTCTTTAAACGCAGCCGCCTCTGGATCACTCTCCAATGGCCCGGGAGATAACGGCTTCTCTGTGTCGTGCGAAGTCACCTGCATAGGTCCCTTGCGAGCATCAAGCCATCTGGCGAAATCCGAGGCGGCGTTGCGCACACTTCCCTCCCCACGCCAAGCCTCCGTACCCGTCAAAGACCACCGCTCGCCTTCAGCAGTCACCCTGCGATCGTAAAGTGCAAACCAGAGATGAGGCCACGTTCCGCCATCGGTGTCGGAAGAGCCCAAATCTTCTATCTCTCCGCCGCATTCATATGCGATATAGCCAACCAGTCTTGCTCCAGGCACCCCGGCCCATGCTTCCACAGCTGCTTGCAATAGACCGAAAGAGCCGCACGCGAAGTGCGCACTTCCGCATGTCCCTTGCACATGAGCTTGCTCGCCATCGCAAGAAATTATGCAGAGGGGGTCGTGAAACATATGGTGACGTCCCACTTCGTCATCGAGCCAAATGAATCCCGGCTCTGCATGCAGCTCTTTCGCAAGGGCTTCCGGCTCCACCGTAATGTCGAGAGAGATCGTTTGGGCAAGGGCCGCCGGTTTGTGGATAGGTGCTTTCGACCGGAGCTCTTCTACAACCTGGGCATGCTTAAGTGGATCGGGCTGGTCAGACCACAAATGACTCACGCCTCCAGAAAATTGCTGAATAGTCTCGCACTGTGCTGCGTCAAGAATGATTCGGGATGAAACAATATTCCTTCCACCTGCGTGCCCTCGACGCGGCATCCCAATACTTCTCCTTGAGGTGACCATGCCGAGACTTTAACGCTTCGCGGCAGCGAGTCGGGAACAACAATCAGTGAGTGGTAGCGTGCACCTGAAAATGGATTCGGCACGCTCCGGAAGATCCCCTTCCCATCATGTAAAACAGGAGACGCCTTACCGTGTTTGGGCTGCCCTGACGGGATGACGCGGGCACCCATGACTGAGGCGATTACTTGCATACCTAAACAAACGCCGAGGATTGGCACTTGTTCTCGAAAGTGCTCAACGACCTCGCCGCAGATGCCAGCCTGCGTGGGCCCAAAAGGTCCGGGGGAAAGAACGATACGGTCTGGTGCGAAATTCTCGACTTCTTCTAGCGTTATGGCATCGGATCGACATACCCGGCAGCACGCCCCTGCACACTCCAAACCATGTACCAGGTTCCAGGTGAACGAATCGTAGTTATCGAGAAGCAGTACTTTCATTCGTCTTGGGTATCTTAATAAACACCGCTCAAGAAGCGGTGGGACATTGGTGCCCCATGGTACCCGCGCCCAAGGATAGCAGTAGGGAGAGTGACCGATGACGCTTAAATCAGACAAACGCAACACCTACGCCGATCGACGCGGCTTCTTGAAAACCGCAGGCGCTGGCCTTACGGGCAGCCTCGTAGCTGCATCTGAAAATCAGGCTCAGGAGAAGATTTCACCCGAACCCATCTCCCACGCAGGGGCCTCGCGGCCTCTCAGCGAAAAGGAGAAGCTCGCCAGGATTGCATCAAACACCTGGCCCATCCGCTACATCTTCAAAAGTCATAGTAATTTCCTTGCCGAGAAGCCAGTCGTCGAGCAGATGAAAAGGAAGTATGGAGAGATCACCATGCTTGATTTTCCCGAGTTCACTAAGAAGATGTTCCCCGGCGTCTATCACATGGATCTGTTCTCTGGCTTGTTTGGCGATATGGATGATGAAAGCCAATATGTGGATAGTATTGTCTCTCAAGATGGTAAGGACCACACAGTGAAAGAGTTCGATCCGTCTAGCACTTCTGGCAGGAAATGGCTCGAAAAAATGGCCAGCAAACAAGTGCAGACCGGAACACGTTGCCACCACATCTCGAACAACGCACCCCGCGATATTTGCGATCTGGATGCGGAGAAACGACGGCGCGGAATCGAAGTCGCGAAACATTGGTTGGATGGCGCAGCCATGCTCGGCGCTAAATCGATGCGAGTGAACAGCGGAGGTCCGCGTTTAGCCGCCACACCCGTGGCCGATCCAAGCTCCTATCCGAAGAATCCTGTGCTCGCCCAATACTTGACCAACTGCATCGAATCGTTCAAAGAAATGGCCGACTACGGGGGTAAGGTAGGCGTGAAGGTGACCCTCGAAAACCATTGGGGTCTTACGGCCAACCCGATGAACATAAGAATTATCATTGAGGAAGTTAACCATCCGTTCTGCGAAGCCTCTCCGGATTTCTGCAATTGGGAGCACGAGTACCTTCTGTACCACGGCTTACAAGATCTCGCGCCATACGCGCACACAAATGTGCACGCTAAATACTGGAACCGTTGGAAGAATCCGGATGTTCAACGCAATGTCAGGATCATGTTGAATGCAAATTACATGGGGATCTTTGCGCTTGAGTACGAAGAGGGCCCATGGGATGGCATTGAAGGTGCGCAATACCTTTACCGAGAGGTCCTGGCAGCCCTCTGAAGCATGGCGGAACATTACCTGAATTGAAGGTTCCGCCCGGGCATGGTTGCTCGAGACAGGCCTGTGCCAAGAAAACGCCTCGAACGGCTTCCTCCCGTGGAGGAAAATATGAATAATGCAGGAAACCTCAACTAGATCGTTTTTCGGCGCAAGGCGCCAGCAGCTCGGCTATTTCGGGTTGCTGATCTCGGTGGCGCTCCTGTACTTTTGGATTCGCGCGTATGGTGACACGCTCAGCGCACCTCCGCAACCAGGATCCACAGGTGTTGGTGGCAGCCTCAGTCAGGTCCACGTCAATGATTTTCTGCATGTGCTCCTTGCGCTGGCGCTGGTCATTGCGTGTGCGCGCACGTTGGGAGCGCTCTTCCGTTATATTCATCAGCCGCCCGTTGTCGGGGAGATGATCGCGGGAATCATGCTCGGTCCTTCGCTTCTAGGTCACTTGGCCCCGTCGTTTGCCGCGTATCTTCTACCTCAATCGATCGCGCCCTTGCTGAACGTGATCTCTCAAATGGGAGTGATCCTGTACATGTTCCTCGTTGGATTGGAGGTCGATGTATCGTCCCTCCGTGCTCAGGCGCATTCCACCATCACAATCTCACACGCAAGCATAGTCGTGCCCTTTCTGTTAGGGGCCCTGCTGTCCCTGCTCTTGTATCCCAATCTCTCTAACAGCAGCGTCTCCTTCACCGCATTCTCGCTCTTCTTAGGCGTGTCGATGTCGGTAACAGCGTTTCCAGTTCTCGCCCGCATCCTCACCGATCGAGGTATCCACAAGACAAAGATGGGCAGTCTGGCGCTGGCCGCCGCCGCCATCGACGATGTCACCGCATGGTGCCTGCTCGCCTTCGTTGTTAGCGTCACCCAATCCCGTCCGGGTCATGCTCTTCCAACTATCTTGCTGGCTATAGGCTACATTGCCTTCATGCTGCTCCTGGTGCGGCCGTTTGTGGTACGGCTCACTGGCTGGATTGACACGAAGGGGGGCCTCACACAGAGCGTTCTCGCTATCATCCTGCTGTCGATTCTGCTGTCTTCACTCGCGACGGAGACGATCGGCATCCATTCCATCTTCGGTGCGTTCGTGCTGGGCGCGATTATTCCGCACGGTAGCGCTCTAGCCCGGGATATGACATCCAAGCTCGAAGATTTCGTTGTCGTCTTCTTGCTGCCGGCCTTCTTTGCGTTTACCGGACTACGCACCCAGATCGGATTAGTCAGCGGCAAGCGCCAATGGATCTTCTGCCTGGTGATCGTCGCAATCGCATCCATAGGAAAGTTTGGCGGCAGTGCAATCGCCGCCCGGCTAAGCGGCTTGAGCTGGCGGGATTCTTCTGCCATTGGGGTACTGATGAATACGCGCGGGCTCATGGAGCTTATCGTGCTGAACATAGGTCTGGAACTGCACGTCATCTCGCCGACGCTCTTCGCCATGCTTGTGCTGATGGCTTTGGCCACGACGTTCGCAACCACTCCAATTCTTCACTTCATCACGCCCCGGGGCCGTTGGGGAGCAGTAGCGCGAGGTTCCGATCAGGCTCCGCCACCCGAAAGAGTTGTTAACGATCGCATCGGAACACTGATCCCCATCTCCAAAGCAAACAGCATTGGCATGCTGATCGATCTCGCGACCAGCTTGACACCACCAAATGCTCCACCGCCTCGCGTCTTAGCGCTAAGTGATGCAAGATCGGGCGCCACCGTCTCTCGAGTGCGCGAGGTTGAGCACTTCTCGCCTTCTCGCTCACCGATGCTGGCAGCTGCTCTGGATGCTGCCTGGGCCCGTGGAACCGTAATTACGCCGGAGGCAGCCTGGACCGCCGATCCCGCCACAGATATTGTGGAAGCTGCCGATCGAGGGAGAGTTCGCTGGGTGTTGCTCGAGTCGCATCGCTCCCTCTTCCGCAGGAATCCGGATCGCGGAACGGTCAGCCGCGTAATGGAAAAGATGGTCGGCCTTCCGGTGAATGTCGCCGTTCTTGTGCCGTCGCTTGCAGGGTCAAACAATCGCATCATATGCTTTGTGGAGGATGCCGGCGACGGTATTGCTGCCGTAGAGCTGGCGGCGCATGTAAACCGGCACAATCATGACCAAGTACAGGTGGTCTTACTGTCAGCCAATAGTCAAGATGTTGAGGATGATGTCACTTCCAGCCCATCATGGCTCAGCGAAGTCGCTCCAGACTGGCCGGTGATGCGGCTCTCTGTTGCGAGTAGCCAAGGTCTGATCAAAGCTCTCCCTGCCGGATTGTGGATCTTAGCGAAAGACTTTGTGGAGCGATGGAAAACCTTGCTCGATGGGCTGTCGCTTGAACGTGGTGTGATCGTGGTCCAAGGCGGACGAAACGCCGATTCTCCCTCGGCCTCACAAGATCTTAAGTTTGATGCCTTGCCGGCTTCGTCTTGAGCACTCGCTCATGCCCGTTCCACTGGACCGAGTGCCATTTCGAAAGCGTTAGGGGCGTTCTTCTCTTAAGTCGCCTTTTACAACGGACGGACTGGCAAGAACAGCCAAGCGGTCAAGATCTGTGAATTTTAGTAGGTCTAGGCAGAATAGATCGGGAGCCTCTTCGTACTTAACTGGCTTGTCGATGAGATATCGTAAGCTCGGCATTCCGCTGCGATGAACAACCTCCGCGAATAGCCCCGGCTCAAGAGCAGCGGCGATCAGAGCAGCCACCTGGCTTCGTCGCCCATTAGTCTGCAATCGAATCGCGGGTGCGCCCTCTGTCTTCAACCACTTAGCCAATGCAATGAGGTGTGCTGCCTCAATGCCGAGCGCGCGACCACCTGTGGTATTGATCATCTGCACGAAGAGCGCGGATGACTCATTACTCCAAGCACGACCATAGAACGGCAGATCAGCCACAAGCACCAGCTCGCCGCGGGTGATCCGCTCCGTCACTT
>Ga0070665_100008142_pt1 | contig 10610 bp, 10 predicted proteins | sample KBSS13metaG_FD_65862 | JGI IMG/M metagenome (GOLD analysis project Ga0070665, IMG submission 65862) | Switchgrass rhizosphere microbial communities from Kellogg Biological Station, Michigan, USA - KBS S1-3 metaG | ecosystem: Host-associated > Plants > Roots > Rhizosphere > Soil ...
TGGGCCGCATTCCCGAACGCGGCGAGGTGGTGAGCCATCCGTCCGGCGTCGAGTTCGAGATCCTCGACGTCGATCCGCGGCGCATCCGCCGCCTGCGTGTCCGGCCGCCCCAGGCGGCCCAATCCGCCGCCTGACCGGCGCCTCGCCGTGCCGAAGCTTCGGGGATGGCGCGCACTGGGCGCTGGCCTGGTGGCGGGCGCGCTGGCCGCGCTCGCGATGCCGCCGCTGTTCTGGCTGCCGCTGGCCGTGGTCGGCTTCGTCGGTCTGGTCTGGTTGTGGGACGACGCGCCGACGGCGCGGATCGCGGCCTTGCGTGCCTGGTTCTGGGGCATCGGCCACTTCACGGTCGGCTCCTACTGGATGGTGGAGGCCTTCTTCGTGCCGCCCGCCGATTTTGCACCGCTGGGCCCACCCGCGGTCCTCGGCCTGGCAATGGTCCTGGGCGCCTTTCCGGCCGCCGCGGCCTGGACAACCAGGATCCTGGTACAGCGCTGGCCTCATCTCGGCGGACGCTATCGTCGGTTGATTCTGCTCGCGATCGCGTGGACTGCGGCCGAATGGCTGCGTGGCCACGTCTTCACTGGTTTCCCATGGAATCCGATTGCGCACGTGTGGGCATTTGCCACGCCTTTGCTACAAGGCGCCTCGCTGGTCGGCGTATACGGGCTGGGCACCTTGACCTTCATGGTCCTCGTGTCGCCTGCAGCCGGTTGGCGGGCGTCGCTCGCCTCGCTGGCGGCCGTCGCACTTGCCGGCGTCGCCGGGCAGCAGGTGATGGCCTCGGGGGCGGCCGCAGCCGCGGGGCCGATCGTGCGCATCGTGCAGCCCAACGTGCCGCAGGCGGACAAATGGCGGCCCGAAAGCCGTGCGCGCGAAGTGCAGAAGCTGATCGACCTCAGCCGGCGCGACGGCTTCGACCGCGTCGCCGCCGTCATCTGGCCGGAGACCGCCATTCCCTTCGTCGTCCAGCCCGGATCGCCGGGTCTGTCGATGTTGGCGACGGCCGCCCCGCCGGGCGGCTACCTGCTGGCGGGCGCTGCGCGTGCCGGCGCCGATGTGAGAGAGGGCGTTTGGAATTCGCTGTTGGTGATCGATTCCGCCGGCACCGTGGTGGCGACCTACGACAAGGTCCATCTCGTGCCGTTCGGCGAATACATCCCGTTTCACAAGGAGTGGCCTCCGCTCACCGGGTTGATCGGCCGCGGATCGTTCGAGACGGGCGAGTCCTTCACGACCCTGACGATGCCCGGGCTGCCGGGCTTTTCGCCGCTCATCTGCTACGAGGCGCTTTTCCCCGGCGAAGTGACCGGGCCCGGCAAGCGTCCCGAGTGGCTCCTCAATGTCACCAACGATGCCTGGTTCGGCGTGTCGAGCGGCCCGTACCAGCACCTCGTCAGCGCACGGCTGCGATCGATCGAGGAGGGCCTGCCGACGATCCGGGCCGCCAACACCGGCATATCGGCCGTGATCGACGCATATGGTCGCATTCTGGCGTCGCTCGACATGGAGCGCGAAGGTGTAATCGATCACGCCATTCCACCGCCGCGGGCAGAGACGCCGTACGCTAGGTGGCACGATTGGACGTTGCTCGCGCTTCTGGCGATACTCGCATCGTGTGTGTTTCCGGTGAGGCGGAAGCGCGAGAACGTCGGTGCATGAGTTGAGTCAAAATGCGAGGTTCGGCTTGCAATCCGCGACGGATGTGTCATATGCACCCCTGGCGTGTAGATATGCATTTTTGCACGAGCAGAATATTGCGATCGATACAACTGAAGCGTATCCGCGCCAGTCGACGCAACGGCCGTTGAAGCAACTCCGGGAAGGATGAGGGATAATGGCAAGATCGCATCCGGTTGATGTTCATGTTGGCGCGCGGATGCGCCAGCGCCGCACGCTTCTTGGCATGAGCCAGGAAAAGCTCGGTACCGCCGTTGGTCTGACCTTTCAGCAGATCCAGAAGTACGAGCGCGGCTCCAACCGTATCGGATCCAGCCGCCTGTTCGAGTTCGCCAAGGTGCTCGACGTGCCGGTGTCCTATTTCTTCGACGAGATGCCCAACAATGCGCTGGCCGGCCGGCCGATGTCGGGTCGCGGCCGCAAGGGCGGGTTCGGCGAGGCGGCCACGCCGTTCGAGCAGGAGAAGGATCCGCTGATCAAGCGCGAGACGCTCGAGCTGGTGCGTGCCTACTACAAGATTCGCGAGAGCAAGGTGCGCAAGCGCATCTTCGAAATGGTCAAGGCCGTGGGTGCGGCGAGCCATGCCGAGGTCCTGGGTGGACGCAAGGGACGCTGAGGACAGCGTACCTTCGCCCTCTTGATTTTTGCGGCTGTTTGGAGTCTTTTTGCGCCGCGGCCCGATTGCCCGGCGCCGACGCGGACGGATTTGGACGACTTGCCACCGCGTAAACAAAGGCTAAGCCGGACTTAGGCGGTGCATCCGTCCTGCCCGGAGGTCCAGTGACATCTGTGGAGGGCTTTGTGGCGCTCAAGGACTATATCTTCACCAGTGAATCGGTTTCCGAAGGCCATCCCGATAAGGTGAGCGACCAGATCTCGGACGCGATCCTCGACGCCTTCATCGCCAATGACATCAAGCTCGGCATCGCCGACGACAGCCACGCGAACACCCGGCTGGGCTGCGAAACGCTGGTCACCACGAACAAGATCGTGATCGCCGGCGAAGGCCGCGCGTCCGACCCGTACATGAAGAAGTACGGCAGCCACACGGTCGTCAACCGCGAGGCTCTCACCCAGATCGCTCGCGGCGTCGTCGAGGACATCGGCTACGACCAGGACGGCTTCTCCTATCACGGCGCCGACGTCGAGGTGCTGCTGCACGGCCAGTCGCCCGACATCGCCCAGGGCGTCAACGCCAAGAACAAGGGCGGCAACCTCGGCGAGCAGGAAGGGGCAGGCGACCAGGGCCTGATGTTCGGCTTCGCCTGCCGCGACTCGGAGGAGTACGAGAAGAACTCCTTCATGCCGGCGCCGATCTATTTCTCGCACAAGATCCTGGAAGTGCTGAGCAAGGCACGTCGCTCGGGCGAGTTGAAGGATCTGCAGCCCGACGCCAAGAGCCAGGTTTCCGTGCGCTACGTCGACGGCAAGGCGGTCGGCGCGACCAAGGTGGTGGTTTCCACCCAGCATCGCGAGACCACGGCGAAGGGCAAGAAGTACAATTCGAACATGATCCGCGAGATGATCGCCGGACATGTCGCGAAGTCGCTGCCCAAGGGGTGGATGCCGAAGAAGGCGTCCGACTTCTTCGTCAACCCGACGGGCAACTTCGTGGTCGGCGGTCCCGACGGCGACTGCGGCTTGACCGGACGCAAGATCATCGTGGACACCTACGGCGGTTATGCGCCGCACGGCGGCGGCGCCTTCTCGGGCAAGGACCCGACCAAGGTCGACCGCTCGGCGGCCTACGCCGCACGCTATCTCGCCAAGAATGTCGTGGCCGCAGGTCTTGCCGACCGCTGCCTGATCCAGGTCGCCTACGCGATCGGCGTCGCCGATCCGATGTCGCTCTACGTGAACACCGAGGGCACCGGCAAGGTCGACGAGCGCAAGCTCGAGAAGGTGCTGAGCGACATCTTCCCGCTGCGGCCGACCAACATCCGTCGCGGCCTGCAACTCAACAAGCCGATCTACAAGCGCACAGCCGCCTACGGCCACTTCGGCCGCAAGCCGGAGAAGGACGGTGCTTTCTCGTGGGAGCGGCTCGACCTGGTGCCGGAACTCAAGCGGGCTTTCGGCGCGCGCTGAGCCGCCTCGATCGGGTCGGACTTGCCGGGAGCGCCGCGCTCCCGGCAGGCCGGAGTTTGCGCCCCCGGCACGTCGTCATAGCTCAGGCAAAATCGACGTAGTCGGGGTCCTCGAGCCGCGCCAGCCGCTCGGATGCGAGCCGCGCGCAATCGATCAGCAGCGACTTGCGCCGCGCCGCCGCCACCGGTTGCTTCGGCGGGTGGCGCAGGATTTCGCCGCCATAGGCATCGGCCACGATCAATCCGACCGTGTCGGGAATGAGCAGCTGTGGGAAATCCACCGGTACGGCGAAATAGAGCTGGTCGCACCAGCCGAGATAGTCGGGCCACTTCACGTCGACCCGCCAATCTTCGATCGACGACTTCACTTCGATGATCGTCAGCTCGCCGCCACGTCCTACCGCGAAGATGTCGGCCCGCCGGCCGTTCGGCAGCGGCATCTCGAGCACCACCGACTGGCCTGCCTGACGCATCAGCCGGCAGGCGCCGCGGCAGACGGCGACCGTGATGTCGGGTCGGGCCTGGCGTGGGAGAGGAGGGGGCTCCACGCGGCGTCTCCGCGCGGCTAGGGCTTGGTTGGCGGGCCCAGCCGCGGCGGTGCTGCGTCGAACGGCCGTTCGGGGCGGGCAGAGAAAGTCGCTGCCAGCGCCTCGGCGCGCTTGCGGTCGGCGGCGCTGAGCTTCTCCGCCGCCTTTTCGCGGACGCCCTTGCTGTCGGGCGTGCCGGCGCGGTCGGCCAGCAGCAACCACTTGTAGCCTTCGACGGCATCGGGCGGGCCGGCCAGGCCGCCGGTCAGGAAGATGCCGAGCGCATGCTGGGCTTCGGGTTGACCTTGCGCGGCTGCTCGCTGGTACCATTGCAGCGCCTGCTGGGGATCGCGGGTGACGCCCGCGCCAGCGAAATAGGCGTTGGCCAGCTTGAACTGCGCCGAGGGGACGCCGGCCTGCGCCGCGGCCTCGTACCAGGTGATCGCGTTGCGGACGGCCTTCTCATTGGCGGCCTTGTCGCGCGAGGCGGGTGTTCGGGCTGCCATGTCGCCCATGGCCAGGGCCGCTTCCGGTATGCCCGACTTTTCGGCGTAGATCAGCCATTGCTGGGCCTGAGCGGGATTCTTGCGCACCCCGATCCCATCGTTGAGCGCAAGACCGTAGCGCAACGCGGCAATCGGATGGCCGAGCTGCGCGGCGCGGCGATAGAGATCGGCGGCGCGCACGGGATCGGCAATCGCCTGGCCCTCGCTCTCCTCCATGGCTCGCCCCAGCGCATAGAGGGCATAGGGATCTTCCTGCGCGGCGGCCTTCTCGAGCCAGGCGCGCGCGCGCACGAGGTCGCGCGGCGTGCCCTGGCCGCGGAAGTAGAGCGTGCCGAGATTGATCTGCGCCCGATGATGTCCGGCGGCCGCGGCCTGCTCGAACAGCGCCAGTGCCCGCGCGTCATCGCGCGGCGTACCGCCGGTCCCTTCGGCGTAAACCAGCGCCAGGCGGTGGGCGCCCTCTGCAGACCCCGCGTTGGCCGCCCGCTGGAAGGACTGCAGGGCCTCCGCCGTCCTGCCGCGATCGAGAAGCACGGCGCCGAGCCAGGCCTCGGCATCGGCATTGGTGGCAGCCAGCGCGCGCAGTCGCGATTCCGCCGTCACGACGTCGCCGGCACGATAGGCGACGACGGCCGACCGCAGCGGCGGCGCTACGTCCGAGGCGTCGTTCGGTTGCGCATGGACACTCGCGGCCGCCACGAGCAGCGCCGCGAGCAGCGCCACCCGGGCCGACGTCATTTCGTTTTGAAGGTGAAGGCGATGGCCGCGGCCTTGGCCTTCTCGAGTTCCTCGGGCTTGAGCTCACGGCCAACCTGCTCGAGAAGCTGGGCGGAGTTCGGCGAGTTCCAGCGTTCGGCGATGGCCAGCCACTTGTAGGACTCGTACATGCTCTTGGGCACACCCTTGCCCTCGGCATAGGCGCCGGCGAGCGGGATCATGGCGGGTATGTAGCCGCGCTCGGACGCATCGAGCAGCAGCGGCGCAGCCTTGTTGAGATCGAACATCTTCGAATCCGGATTGCCGTAGACGTACAGGCCAAGCAGGAACTGCGCGCGCGGGTCGCGCTCCTTGACGAGAACCTGCAAATCCTTTTCGGCGGCTGCCAGGTCGCCGGCCTGCATCGCCTTGACGGCTTCCTCGATGCCTGCCCAGGCAGGCTGCGCGGACGCGATGATGCCAAGACCGAGAACGGCGAGAGAGCGGGAAACTGGGCTCACCAGGAGACTCCGAGATTGGTTCGAGAGGGCGCGGCCCGTCTAGCATGGAACCGAGGTCGAAGACCACGGCAGCTCTTTTGGGGCGAACGGCTGATCGGACGATGTCCAAAGTATTTTGCACTCGAAATAGACTTTCTAGCGGATGTGAAAATCACTAACTCATTGAATTATATGAAGGAAATGCAAAAAATCCTCATCCAATGCGAAATCTGAATGCCCTTTTCTGATGCGATGTGTCGCGGAGAATCCAAATTAGTGAGGAATTTGAAGCCTCTAGAAATTCGAGATATGCATTTTTGCAAGTGACGGAGGCGAAGATCGTTTGGTAGTCTCTTCCTGCCTGAGACGTTACCGCGTCAACAGCAGTTGCTTGAGAAAGGCCGTGTTTTGAGATTTGGGCGCTGACCGATCGGCGCCGTTACAGAAGAATTCACATAGCCCGCCGGCGGCTCCCCAGGCCGCTTCATCGAAGCCCCCTTCCCACACACCCCAAGGCTTCGATACCCCACACCCAGGCGGGCTCCTAAGGAAGGCCGGTCGTTCCCCAAGCGACCGGCCTTTCGCTTATCTGGCCTCCCGATTGCCGGCCCCCGCCTCCCAAAAAAGGGTCGAAGGCGTGCTGGCGGGCTGATGCCGGTTCGCATGTCGAGATACCCAAAAATGCCTATCTCATTCAAGACAACACAGTAGAATCAGGGTGTCAAATCGCTAAGATATGCATTCTTGCACCTTACGGGGCGAATTGACCGCCTCTAGGGTAGGCCCGCTGCACATATTGCATCGGTTTTTTTGATGAAGATCATTGGTTTCCCTGTCGATGTCTCGCGGTCGCAGGACGGCCGTGTCGTGCGGGGGCTCCGCACCCGCCATTCGTTGATCCAGGCGACCCTCGACCTCATCCGGGCAGGCGATGTCGAGCCGACGTCTGCCGCGATCGCGACCATCGCCGGCGTTTCCAGCCGCGCCCTCTTCCAGCATTTCACCAGCCTTGCGGACCTCTACGCCGCAGCCTTCGATCTCGCGGTGAGCCGGGCCTTCGACCGCCCGCGTCCGGTCGACGGCAGCGCGCCGCTGCCGAACCGCATCGATCTGCTGGTCTCGGACCGCTCGGAACTGTTCGAGGAATGGCTCCCGGTATGGCACTTCGCCGAGCGCGTGCGCTCCGTCGCGCCGGCGGTCGGTCTCGGTGTCACTCAGTTGCGCAAGCTGCTGCGCGAGCGCCTTGCCGCCTGGTTCGCGACCGAGCTCGACAATCTCGAGGCGGCATCACGCGATCTCGTGCTCGACGCGCTCGATCTCGCCTTCGGGCTCGATAGCTGGATGAACATGCGCGAGCAGCTTCGACTGTCGCCAGCCCATGCGTCACGCACCTGGCGCTTCACGGCCGAGGCGATCGTCCTGCAGGCGCTCACCGTTCCGATACGGCCCGCAGCGACAGCCTGACAGGGCATTTGCACTCGCAGACGAAAAAGGCGACGGAAATCCGTCGCCTTCGTCCGCACACAGGAGCGGAAGTTCAGTTGGCCTTGGCGCGAAACTTGTCGTGGCAGGCGCCGCATGCCTTGCCCGCGTCGGTGAACGCCGCCGTCACGGCCGCGAAATCGCCCGAACCCGCCGCGACGGCGAGCTTGTCGTAGGCGGCATCCGCATTCTTGCTGGCAGCAAGGAAGCCGGGCATGTCGCTCCATACGGTCGGCAGAGCCTTGCTGTCCTTGTCCGAGCCGGCCGGGAACAGTTTCACGAAAGCCGCCTCGAGTTCCTTGAGCTTGGCAGCGCTGGCAACGACGGCCTTCAGGTCGCCCTTGGAATCGATCACGCCCTTGATCGCGCGCATCTGACCGGCGGTCGCCTTGCGATTCTCCTGACGCTCCTTGACCACGTCGGCCTGCGCCAGGGCGATCGTCGCTCCGCCGACCAACAGGCCGGCTGTCAACACGCCGACCATGGCGCCAATCATTGTCTGCCTCTTCATTTCGATCCCCTGTTTGATGCAAGTAGGCGAGGGATACCCTCTACGTAGGTCCAGCTATTTGTTGCAGAGGTTCGAGACAAAACGAACCGAACCGCTCCACAAACTCCTTCACGACTGCGTGTGCATCGGACTTTTTTTGCTGGCACACACGGTATTGGCTGCCAATGGGCATCGTCCGACAGGAGGGATTATGGCGACCAGAAACGACAGGATCCGCGTTTGGGATGTTCCGGTGCGACTGTTCCATTGGACGCTCGTGACCCTGATGGCCGTGTCCTATTTCAGCGGCAGGGCCGGCGGCGACTGGATGACGTTTCATTTCTGGTCCGGCTACGCGATCCTGACCCTGCTGCTGTTCCGTATCGTCTGGGGATTCGTCGGCAGCACGACGGCGCGCTTCTCGGATTTCGTGAAGGGCCCGTCGGCCGCCTTCCGGCACGTGGCCGAGATGGCGGGTGCCGATCGTCCGCGCGAAGCAGGGCACAATCCATTGGGCGGCGCCATGGTGGTGGTGCTGATCTTCGCCGTGCTGGCCCAGGTCGTCGCCGGCCTGTTCACGGCCGACACCGACACGGGCATGGTCAACGGCCCGCTCGCGCGGCTCGTGGCCGACGCGTGGGTCGACAAGGCAACGGCCTTCCACAAATACTGGATCAACGTGCTGCTCGTCCTGGTTGGCCTGCATGTACTGGCAGCCGTCGTCTATCTCGCCTGGAAGCGCCAGAACCTGATCGGCGCCATGATCCATGGCCACAAGCCGCTCGACGACGTCGTTCCGCCCGGGACGTCCGCCCCCCGCCTGCATTTCGCCTCCGGCCGGCTCGCCCTCTCGGTGTTGGTCGTCTGTGCGGCGATCGTCTATTTCATCGTTCGCTAGCGCGTTCGACCCGCTTTGCGAGTGCCGCCGGCGAGCCGGCCTTGTGGGGCGGAAAAGGCGCCTCTAGGGTGGCGATACACCCAAGTGAACCTGGATTTTGCATCATGAAATTTACCGGAACCGACTCCTACGTTGCCAGCGACGACCTGCGCGTGGCGGTCAATGCCTCGATCGCGCTGCAGCGTCCGTTGCTGATCAAGGGCGAGCCGGGCACCGGCAAGACCGTGCTGGCGCATGAGGTGGCCAAGGCGCTCGATGCGCCGATCATCGAATGGCACATCAAGTCGACCACCAAGGCGCAGCAGGGCCTCTACGAGTACGATGCCGTCTCGCGCCTGCGCGACAGCCAGCTCGGCGACGGGCGCGTGAAGGACATCGCCAACTACATCAAGAAGGGCAAGATGTGGGAGGCCTTCACCTCCGGGCAGCGGCCGGTCCTGCTGATCGACGAGATCGACAAGGCCGACATCGAGTTCCCGAACGACCTGCTGCTCGAGCTCGATCGCATGCAGTTCTACGTCTACGAGACGCAGGAGACGATCAAGGCCGAGCAGCGCCCGATCGTGATGATCACCTCGAACAACGAGAAGGAGCTGCCGGACGCCTTCCTGCGCCGCTGCTTCTTCCACTACATCCGCTTCCCCGATCGCGAGATCATGACGCAGATCGTCGACGTCCACTTCCCCGACCTGCAGCGCAACCTGCTGCGCGAGGCGCTGAATGTCTTCTACGACATCCGCGAGGTGCCGGGCCTCAAGAAGAAGCCGTCGACCTCCGAGTTGCTCGACTGGCTGAAGCTCCTGATGGTCGAGGACATGTCGCCTGACGCGCTGCGGTCGAAGGACTCCAAGCAGCTCATTCCGCCGTTGCACGGCGCGCTGCTGAAGAACGAGCAGGACGTGCATCTCTTCGAGCGTCTGGCCTTCATGGCCCGCCGCGAGCAGCGTCAGTAGTCTTGATCTTTCTGTCTCCTCTCCCCCACTAGGGGGAGAGGCGGGGAGAGGGGGTTACGCACGGTTTTCGATGCCCCCTCTCCTAGCCTCTCCCCCTAGCGGGGGAGAGGAACAAGAGGAGAGAAAATCATGTTCACCAACTTCTTCCTCGAATTGCGCCAGGCCAAGGTGCCGGTCTCCATCAAGGAGTACCTCGCTCTGATGGAAGGCATGGAAAAGCAGGTCGCCGAGTACAGCGTCGACGACTTCTACTACCTGTCGCGCGCCATCCTGGTGAAGGACGAGCGCAACCTCGATAAGTTCGACAAGGTGTTCGGCCACGTCTTCAAGGGCCTCGAGGCGCTGCCCGCCGAGGGCGTCACCGCCGAGATCCCGGAAGAATGGCTGCGCAAGCTGGCCGAGAAGCTGCTGACCGACGAGGAGAAGGCGCAGATCGAGGCGATGGGCGGCTGGGAGAAGCTGATGGAGACGCTGAAGAAGCGTCTCGAGGAGCAGCAGAAGCGCCACCAGGGCGGCAGCAAGTGGATCGGCACGGCCGGCACCTCACCGTTCGGCGCCTACGGCTTCAATCCGGAAGGCGTGCGCATCGGCCAGGACAAGAACCGCGAGGGCCGCGCGGTCAAGGTCTGGGACAAGCGCGAGTACAAGAACCTCGACGACACCGTCGAGATCGGCACGCGCAACATCAAGATCGCCCTGCGCCGGCTGCGCAAGTTCGCGCGCGAGGGCGCCGAGATCGAGCTCGACATGCCCGACACGATCCGCTCGACGGCGCGCAACGCGGGCTATCTCGA
>Ga0070665_100008144_pt1 | contig 10610 bp, 18 predicted proteins | sample KBSS13metaG_FD_65862 | JGI IMG/M metagenome (GOLD analysis project Ga0070665, IMG submission 65862) | Switchgrass rhizosphere microbial communities from Kellogg Biological Station, Michigan, USA - KBS S1-3 metaG | ecosystem: Host-associated > Plants > Roots > Rhizosphere > Soil ...
ACGTTTTGCCATCTTCTTTTCTCCCTTCCTTGATCACCTTCCAGCTCTCGCCGGCTGTCAGCGAGAGAACGCGGATCTCGCCCGGCCCGATCCGCACCGCGTCTCGCGAGCTCAGACACACCACCGCTTCGTCGGTGTTGTTGTGCACCGGAGCGAAGCCCGCCGGGCCCAGCGTGAAGCCGGTCAGATCGTGCTCATCGTCGAGCCGCACCTTGAACGGCGTCACCGGAAACATCGTCAGGCTACCGTCTTCCTCCCGGTTCACGTGGAAGGGCGGCAGCGGCAACAGGTCGGCGTAGTGGGTCGCCATCTCAAAACCCGATCAGCCTGGCCACGTCGGGCCAGCGTTCGCGCGCCTGGTCGATGCGCGCTTGATAGCGAGCCGCCACCGCGGCGTCGTCCGGGTCGTTTTTCTCGCCCTCGCGCACGCCCTCGAAGTGCAGCCACTCCAGGCAGTCGCGCACGCGCGCGCGTTCGTCGTCGTCGAGTGGCCGCACCTGGATCCCGTGGAAGCGCGACCGGTACCGGATCAGGTTGACGTCCGCCCGGGTCACCTGGAAGTTGATCTCGATCTGCTTCTCCGAAGGCTTCTCGATCCCCAGCGTCTCGAACGCGGCGGCCTCGGCGTCGTCCAGCGTGCGCAGCTGATCGCCGATCAGCTGAGCGCCGTTGGCAAAGACGACCGTCCAGCGGTCGCGCAGCTGCCAGTAGATGCACACGAACTCGATCACGTCTTCGACTCCTCTCCGCGGGCCTGCAGCGCGCGCAGCAGCCGCGCCCGCCAGGCGGATCGCTCGTTCCACCAAAACTGGTTGGTACCCGCGCCAACGAACAGCACGACACTTTCACCGGGCAAGAGCTTCACCGGTGCGCCGTCGCCGATGATGATGACGGTTGGGATCACAGCTCCTCGTCGTCGTGCCTGGGCGTCATGTCGAGCGGCGCTCCGTCTTCGTCGCGCGCCTCAGGCGCCGGGCCGTCGTACTCGGGCCACTCGTCGTCGTCGCCGGCGACGTCGTAGCGCTTGACCACTTCGAGCTTCAGCGGCGTCGCCAGCAAGGTGACGAGCGTGTGGGCCGCGACCCGCGCCGCATCTCCCGCCGGCGTGATGTGCTCTATGATCCCGCGTTCGCGCTCGCTGAGCGTCTCTCGCACGCTGGCCACGTAGCGATGCATCTCGCCCAGCGGCACCAGGTCGTCCAAGAGCTCCGCCAGCAGCTCGACCGCGGCAGCGTGCAACAAGTCGTGCGCATCCCAAACCTGGTGCAGCTTCTCGTCTTCCCGAGTCGTCATGGTGTTTCTCCGATCGCGCGGCGCCCGGCGCGCCGCAGCTCCAAGGCCATCCGGTGCCGCTGACACAACGATTGGGTGCCGTCGTCGTCCTCGTAGGCGGGTTCGCCGCACGTCACGCAGCACCCCTGCTCCCGCCGCGCCATTCGGCGTGCGAGCTCCCGCGCGGCGTGCGCCTGAGCGCAGCCGGCACACCGGCGCCGGCCCGGTCGGGCCAGACGCCGGCAGTCGTGACACTTTTTCTTCACCTGCCTTGATTGTCGCGCTTCGGCTTCTCGCGCAACTCGTAGAGGTTCCACGGCCGGTTGTTCCCTTCGTCTCGCGGCGGCGTGAGCTGCAGCCGCGCGCCCTGCTTGATGGGCCAGTCCGTCTCGATGTTGAATCCCTCTTTGCCTTCCTTGAAGGGCCACGCCACGCCGGCGAGCACCCAGCGCGTATCTGTGTCGTTGCTCCCGCCGCCGCTTCCACCGCGATCGCGGTCGCGGTCGCCGCGGTCGTACCTGCCATTGTTTGCCATCGCTTCTTCTCTCCCGCCGAGGTTGATGAATGCGCAGCGGCGCCCTCGGCGATCGGCCAGCTGCACGCGGACTCTCATCGCAGCTTGCGCTTACACCACGTGCAGTGCCCGGCTTGCGTGATGCTCTCGACACATGGCCCGAGCCGCGGCCGCGCTGCCACGCGCTCGGGACAGAGCTGCTCGTCACCGCCCACGAGCCTCTGCAGGATCGCGAACGCAACGCGCCGATGCTCGGCGATCAACTGCTGGCCCTGCGGAATGATCCCCGACGCGCGCACCCGCTCGGGATCGCAGAACTCCTCGCGATAGAAGACCAGCGCAGACACCAGGACCTCCTCCTCCCCCACGGGCATGACGTCCAGCGGCACGTGCAGCGTGCCCGCCGGCGTGTAGATCGCGCGGCGCGGCTCGCCCAACTCTTCGTCCGTGCGCTGGGTGCCGCAGTGCACGCAGCGGTCCGGCCGCGTCGCGTCGCGCTCGCAGACGGGCGGATCGCCCGGGTTCGCAGCACACCACATGGCCATCAGCTTCGCTCCTTCAGCCACTGCAGACGCTTGCCCAGCCCGAGCCCGCGCAAGGGCTCCTCGCACTCGATGCCGCGCGCGCGCAGCACCTCGAGCACCGGGTCGGCGTAGTCGGCGCCGGCGAGACACACGACACGGAATCCGGCGCTGAGCTCCGGGTCACTCGTCAGCAGCGTGGCCGCGTTGATGCCCCAGGCCTCGCGCTCGCCGCGCGCCTGCGGCAGCTTCCGATCGTACGGGTCGAGCACCTTCTCAGGCCGCACCACTCCGAACGCAGCCGACAGGATCCGCCAGCTCGTGCCGTGCTGCTCGGCGTGCGCGCGGCACGCCCGGAACAGAGACCCCGTGTAGAGGTCTCGCGCTCTCGAGCGCCGCGGCGCCTTCGTCTTGCCGCAGCCGACGAGATACAGCACCTGGAAGCGCGCCGGCGCCGGCGCCGAGCTCGGCGCCCGCCGGAGGGGGAGCGCCGGCGGGGTGAGCGCCGCTCGGAGCGGCATGGGCGGCCACACCGGACCGCGCGGGATCGGCGCCGGGAGCGGCGCGAAGCCAAGCACCAGTTGGGTCATCGCGCAGCCTCCGCCGCGCCGTCCTTGCGCTGCATCAGCTCGACCGCCAAGAGCCCCACGTGCTCCAGCGTGTCGCGGTCCGCGCGGCACATCAGCCGCGAGATCTGCTTGCGCAGTCGCTCTTGCGGATCTTCGTTCGTCTCCTCCCCGTCCTCCCCCATGTCCTCGCCCTCCCCGAGCACGTCGTAATAGCCCTCGGGACGCACGCTGAGCGGCCACTGCGCCGCGTTCGGGCCGCCGCGGCCCCTCACGAACACCTCGCGCAGCCCCAGCATGCGCCCGACCTTGTTGCACTGAGCCGTCCAGATCGGGCCGTGGTATCCCCACTTTGGCTCAATGTCGTTGATCACCTCGTAGCAAAAGGCGTGCATCAGCTCATGGAGCAGCACGTCCAGGGTGAAGCAGACGCCGCGGCGCACGGCGCGCGGGCTGATCCGAATGTGTGACTCGATGCCCTCGACCGTCTTCGGGCGATAGTCAGCTAGCGCGCGCTGACTGCCGGGCGTCGTCACCTCGACCGCGCACGGCAGGAGCGCGCCTCCGAAGTATTCGGCATTGAATTGCCGCGCCGCCTCATACAGCTTGCGCGCGATCGGCTGGCCTTGAAGGTTCGCCTGCCTCTCGATCGCGGCCGCCGCGAAGCGGGCTTGCAGGTTCAGATCTTCGGTCGATGTCGACCGGAACGGTTGGTGATGGTGTGTGGTGGAAGCCATGCCGCAGACCCTAGGTCAACGGCGAGCACCGAGTCAATGGGGGAAAGTCTCCCCCATTGATTCATTCACTTTTCTTGGCCCTTGGAGCAGGCTTCCGGCGAACTCGGACAGCCACGGGGAGAACGACCACGCGCCCAGCAGCACGCAGAGCACCACCAGGAGGATCGTTTGCGGGAGGGTCAGAGCGGGCTCGGAGCTCTCGGAGCACGTCGTCGAGCACTTCCCCGAGCAACCGCGGCTCTGACATGTCACAGCACGCCGCGCTCTCGGCGCACGGCCGCCGGAAACCACGGGCCCTCGGAGACGGTGAAGGCTGGGCCCGGCTCCCAGTCGCTCTCGCCATCGTCGGGATCGGGGAACACGAGATCACAAGCCGCCTTCCAAAGCTCGAAGTCCGCGCGGTCGATCTCGCAGGTGTGCTCGCAGCACCCGGGCAGCAGCTGATCGCACCAGGGCAGCGGGCAGCACGGACACGGCGCGTGAAAGCACGCGGCGCAGATCGGCGCCGGCGGCAGGCCCACAACGTCGCGATCGTCGTCGATGCCGCCCGGCTCGGTGGGCTCCTCGTCGACGTGGTGGCCGCGTTCCCACTGCCCGTTTAGCTCGGCTCGGCCTGCAGCCATGCGAGCGTCGCCCGCCGCCCGCTCGCGTCGAGCACGTGCAGGAGCGCCGTCCACGTGCGCTCGAAGCTCTGACGGTCGAGCCTCGCCACGATCGCGGCCATGCGCGCGTCGCCGCGCGCGGTCGCGGAGCTCACCCAGCCGCGCAGCGCCGCGCCGGCGTCCTCCCGGAGCTCCCCCAGCTCCAGGTCGCTCGCGAACATCGCGCGCGCGAGTGTGCGCGTCTGGTAGTCCCCCAATTCGCACGCCACGCGCCCCCCCCATCGCCGCCCGGTAGCGAGTTTATGTCCATGCTCGAGCCCCTGTCCCGGTGGGCTTTGGGCGCCCGTGTAGGGCGGGGCGGGCCGCGCTGAAGGTGTCGGGTGAAGCCCAAGGGGCAAAATGCACCTCCCTCGCGACCCGCCTCACGGGCAACGTAGCACGGGAGCGAAGGCCGCTGCGCGGGCTGTTGCCCGGAGGCCCCCTCCTGCGCCCCTGCGGGGTCCCCCCTCCCCCGGGGGAGGGGCGCAAACAGCGTCGCGCAGCGCGCCGCGCGAGGCGGTCCAAACGGCTCCCCAGCTCCCTGTCCTGGGCTCTCGGAAGGGGGAGGGGAGGGGGGCTCCGGGGCGCGCGCGGGCGCGCCGCGTCAGCGCCAGCGCTTGCCCACGCAGCGCGTGTCGGCCAGCACCACCCGCGTTCCGTCGGGCAGCGTCACGACCTCGGGGTGGCAGTGGTGCGCCCGGAGCTCTCTCACCCGGGCGCGGCTCTCGCCCGCGGTCATCACCGGCGGCCCAGGGATGCGTGGCGGCCGCGGCGCTCGAGCGCGCCGCCCTCGGGCCTTGCGGAGAAACTTGAAAATGCCCATGGCTCAGCTCGGGGGGGCCGCTGGCGCGTGATTGAGACTATTGGCGTCGTGCTGGGCCTCTGGTGGCTCGGGCAGCTTTGGACCCAGCTGCAGCGCGGTCCTCAGCGCTCCCCACTTCAGTTGTTGCTCCGGCTCGAGGTTGGACGCGATCGTGTCGAAAAACTCGACCTCGAGGCACCCGATCGCGTCCAGCGCCAGCGCGGCAACGGGAGGTGAGCTCGGCGCCGGCGGCGTCGGGCTCGGTGGTTCCGTGGGCGCCGCCGGCGGCGACTCCGGGCCCGAGCTGCTCGGCGGGGTCGTCGGCGCCGAGCTGCTCGGCGGCGTCTCCGGCGCGGCCTTCGTCTGCAGCTTCGAGATCACTCCGGGCAGCTGCTCGATCACCGCAACCCCCAGGCCCTTGCGAAACTCGCTCTTGGCCTGCTCGCGCTGGCGCTCCAGGTCGCGCTCATGCTGGTTGCTGGCCAGGCTCTCGGTCATCAAGAGCACCTTGTCCCATCGATCGTTGTGGCCCTTGTTGACCTCCCGCAGCTCCTTCACCGCGTCCACGAGCATGCTGCAGCCCATTTTCATCGGCTCGATCATGGCCCGGAAACCGCTCTCGTAGACCTTGAGCAGCTCGGTCGTTGCGCGGCGCTGCTCGGCCGAGGCCTTCAGCTGCTCGTTCATCATCGCGTTGTAGGCCTGCGCCCGCGTGCGCGGCGTGAGCTCCTCGTCCTCCAGGTCGTCGTCGTCGTCCTCGTCCTCGTCGTCCTCGCGCTCGGCTGCGGTTGGTGGCGGCTTGCTCAGCGCCTCGGCCGCCTCGTCCTTCACGTAGCGGACCGATCCATCGGGGCACCTGTAACAGGTGACGTCGCGCAGCATGTCGCGCAGCTGGTAGACCTTCAGCGTCGGGTGAGCGTCGCGGATCTCTTCCAGCGTCGGCATGTCTGCAATTCGCTTCCGGAGACGCGCGGGGAGGGACTTGGGCTTCATTTGCTCCGTTTCGTCGGCGGGGGTTGGGGAGGCTTCGCCCGCGGCCGCGGGATGCCTCCGGGAGGGGTCACCGCTTCGCGGTCGACCTTGGGCGCAGGTTCCGGCGCCGGGATGAGCACGACGGTTTGACCCGCCTCGGCGGCTCGCTGCCAGTCATGGACGGTCGGCGGCTGCGGCTGCGGGGGAAGGCCTTCGACGACCTTCGCCACCTCGCGAGCGGTCGACGCGACGGCGCGCCGGCGCCCGAAGGCCTGCAGCAGCCACGCCCACCAGCGCATCAGCTCGCCTTGCGCTTCGCTATCTGCTGGACAGCTCTGAAGGTGTAGTCCGCGGGCATGCCCGCGAGCTGCTGGGTCATTGGCACGTTCAGAACCATCGGTGTCTCGTAGGCCAGATCGATGGAGTAGCTCGCTTGCACCGGCACGGTCGGCGAGACGTAGACGTCATAACCCCCGTTCTGGCTCAGGCCGTTTCCGATGGCCTGGGCCACCTGCGGCGCGTTCGTGCCGCTCAGCGCTGGGCCACTGACTTCCAGCTCGATCCGGTAGGTGCGGCCGCCCTTGAGCTGAACCGTGCCGCTCGTGATGCGCTTCTGGGCGCTGCCGCCCTTCACGCCGCGCGCTGCCTTCGCAACGACGCCGAGGCCGATCATGAAAAAGACTCCTGGTCCCATTGCTCTCGCTCCTTCACCGGCTCTGGCCGGTGGTCGTGTACGTGTGGCCCGCGTAGTCGTTGCGGGGTGGGTTGACGCGCTCGAAGTCTTGGCGCGCGCTCTGCTCGAACTCGTCGAGCCAGCCGCGAAGCGCGCCGGCGAGCTGCAACCGGAGCTCCGCCGGAAGCATCATCACGGCGAGCTGCAGCCCCCGAAGGATGCCGAGCACCTTCGAGGAGACGGGCGACCCGCCCGCTGGAAGCTCGGGACCGCGCGGCATTCAGTCGTCCCGATCGGCGTAGACGTAGACGGGCCGCGCCGGCGGCTGCGACCAGCGGAACAGCTGGAACAGCAGCACGGCCGCGCCGCCCCAGAGCAGGAGCGTGCCAGCGCCACCGAGCGAGCCCGCGACCTGCTTCGCACTGCCGGCGAGCTCGGCGAACAGCTCAACCAGATCGGGCGTGTTGTACTCGGGCGCGGTCGACAGATCCTTGAGCGTCGTCCGGCCCTTCTTCGGCGCCGGCGATGGGATGCCTGGAAGCGACCACTGCAGCGGCCGCACCACCTCGAACACCACGACCATCGCGCGCGACGTGTCGCCGGCGAAGCTCTTACGCAGCTTCAGCGTGGCCATGTTCGCGGCGTGGAACGCCTCCCACTGCTTCTCGGACTCGGAGCGGATGAAATGCCAGGAGTACCAACCTGGGTTGAGCAGCACGGGCGGCAGGTTCGAAGCGGGCATTAGTACTCCCCCAAGTCCTTGGCGCTGACGTTCCAGATCGACCCCACGCCGGCAAAGCTGCGCTCGCGCTCGATCGGCTCCTCGTGGGTGAAGAGCGAATTGACCGTCATGCGCACCCGCGTCACCTGGTGACCGTTGCGCTCCACCGTCGCTGTGCCGGCGAAGTCCGGATCCGTCATGCGCAGATACGGGATCACGAACTCCGCCAGGCTGCGCAGCGAAACGCCCCTGACCGGCAGCACGTCCACCGTCACGTCGTAGCGATGGAGCGCCTTGAAGGTCACCGTCTTGGGGCGCGCGCGCTCGCGCGGCGGCTCCGTCGGCACGCTGGGCGCGCTCGGGAAGTACTCGGGCACATGCCAGAACTCGGGCCACTCGGGCATTTCGAGCGGCGGGAGCGGCGTGAAGGGCGGGATTTCGATCGGAGGCGCCGGCGGCTGGGGCTCGGGACCGGGCTCGGGCTCGGGCTTTGGCTCGGGCGTCGCAGCCTTCGCGACGTGCAGCCCCAGGAACGGGAGCGTGGTGATCAGAGAGACCACGATCCAACCCGCAACGCTCTTGCCCTTGCTCATGACTGCACGAACCTCAGCGCTTCATCGAAGCGACGAGCCACGAGGCCCGCGCTGATCTTCTTCGGCCGGTATCGAATCACGCCCGTCTCCGGAGCGGCCAGCTTGCGCTGCCAGGCCTTCACCGCGGCCTCCGTCGCCGGCCCGAAGTCGCCATCGATGGCCACTCGGAAGCCGAGATCGCTGAGCTCCTTCTGCAGACTCTGCACGTCGTCGCCGGTGTCGTTGCGCTTCAGCTCGATCTCAGGACCGCGCACGTAGATCCATTTCGCGAACTCTCGCGCCGCGCGCGCCGTCTCGCCCGCGTTGAAGTGAGCCAGCAGCGTGCTCGTCTCCAGCGCCGCCAACCCGACGTTGTAGGCGAAGATAAACAGAGCATCGAACTGGTTCTGAGTGACCGGGCGCTTCAGCAGCCGGAACACGCCGGCGCTGAACTCGTCGACGCGCACGCTCAGCCGGCGCTCTGCTTCCACCTCGTCGATCACCTGGCCCGGCGTCACGGCGCGCGTGTCGCCGTAGCCGATCGTCCACTTGCCGCCTTCATCCTGGTAGGCCTTGAGCACCAGGCGCTCTAGGTCCTTCAGACGTTGCACGGCAGCCGGGCTCGCTCGCATCTCACAGCCCCAGGTGAAAGAGCAGACCCAGGTACAGGTCCGTCGGCGACGCGTTGGTGAGCACGATCTGGTAGGCTCCGTGCGGGATCGGCATGCCGTCCCCGAACAGCGCGTCGCGCGCGGACAGCGCGTCGATGTAGCCCATGGCGCCCTCGAACGGCGTGGCGAAGGCCAGGAATATCTGCGCCAGCGGCACGTCGCCGCCGGGCGCGTCTGGGTACTTCGTCAGCAGCGACACACGCCGGGCCAGCTGCGGGATGTCGTACGTTCGCTCGCCGTTGCTCGCGCTGACACCGAGCGGCGGCATTGTGAGGACCGGCGCAAAGCTGCTCCCGGCGCCTTCGAGGCTGACCGCTGCCTTCAGCGAAACGGTGGTGTCGACGTAGCTCTTGGCCCCGTTGGGCCGGAAGCTCCGGCGGTCGATCTCGATCGTCTGCGCCAGGACCTCGAACTTCGCGGCCCAGTCGCACTCGAACTCGATCTCACCCGCCTGGCCCGAGCGCACGCGCACGACGGCGCGCGCGCTCGCGTTCGGGTAGTACGTCGCCGGCGGCTGCGGCGTCAGGCCGTACACTTCGGTCAGGAAGCCATCGCCAGGCAAGCTCGCGAGCGACGCGCCAAACCCGCCTAGCGGGATCTCGTAGTCGTCCGCGCGTTCCACGATGTCGTCGCCGATCGTCAGAATGAGCTCGGCGCTGAACCACAGTCGGATCTTCGTGGCGCCGCCGAGATACTCTTCGAGATCCCACGCGGCTTGGTTGGTCGCGTCCTTCGAGAGGTACAGCTTGAGCTTGTCGGTGCTGAACCGGAAAGCGTTGGGCGCGATGCCTCCCGGGTCCGTGTCCTCCGGGGTGTCGTCGTAATTGAAGAAGAGGACATTGCTGCTCAGATCGGGCTGCGGCACGGTCAAGGGATCGTCGGGCGGCAGGCGCGTTTGCTGGTGGAGCTGCACGGTCACCGACCGCACGCCATCGAACTCCACCAGCGTCAGCATCGGCTCCGTGTTGCCCTCGGCGCCTCCCAGCTTGCCGTCGTAGCGCTGGCCCAGCTGCCCGCTCTTGACGCCGGGCGTGCTCGTCTTGGCCTTGGCCGCAGCCTTCGCCGACGCCCTCGGTACCCCGGTCTCGAACTGGTCCGGGGTCGGAACGATGCCCTTTTTCACGTGCTGGGTCCCCCCCTCAGCTCGCGCGCGCCCAGCGCTTGGCGCTGAAGTCGATTTTTCCCGCGTTGGGGCCCTTCGTGGCGATGAAATAGCCCTCTTCGACCTGCCCGCTCGCCGCCGGCGCGGCCTTCGTCGCGAGCGACCCGGACGCGCTCGTTGGCTTCGCCGCAGCCTGCTTCACGGCCTTGGACACGGCCGCAGACGCGGCAGGCTTGGTCGCGTCGTTCGCCGGCTTCGCCAGTTTCACCAGCTTCGGCGCGGCCGCTGTGAGCGTCGCTCCGACGGCCTTCATGGTGCCCGGCTTGAGGTTGGCCGCGGCCTTCGCCAGCGCAGCCTTACCCGTGCTGCCCGCGCTGCTCGCGTCAACCTTCAGGATCGAGGGCATGCCGCCCTTGCTGATCACCGCGCCGGTTCCGCCGCTGGCCAGCACGCTGGTGGCCTGCTTCACTCCGCTCGTGCCGGCCTTCGTCGCGGCGCTCTTGAGCTGTGTGGCTGCGGCCGCTGGCTTCGCCACGGCCTTCGCGACCGCCTTCGCCGCGCTGGTCTTGGTGGTCGACGTCGCGGCCTTCGCGACCGCCTTCGCCGTCGTCGCAGCCTTCGCCGGCGCTGCCTTGGCCGTCGCCTTCTTCACCGCGGCGGTCGCTGCAGCGACCGGGGAGGCCTTCGGCTTCGCCGCAGCCTTGGCGACCGCCTTCGCCGGCGTGGTCACCTTCTTGGCGGCCGTCGTCGCCTTCTTCACGGCGGACGCAGCGGCCTTCGCCGGCGCTGGCGCCTTGAGCTTGAGCTTTTCCGCATCCGTCAGTTTAACGCCCGAAATGCTAACGA
>Ga0070665_100008147_pt1 | contig 10608 bp, 9 predicted proteins | sample KBSS13metaG_FD_65862 | JGI IMG/M metagenome (GOLD analysis project Ga0070665, IMG submission 65862) | Switchgrass rhizosphere microbial communities from Kellogg Biological Station, Michigan, USA - KBS S1-3 metaG | ecosystem: Host-associated > Plants > Roots > Rhizosphere > Soil ...
ACAAGATCCGCGCCCGCTGCCGCCGCAGTTGCGACCAGTTGCTTGGCGAGTTCCAGATCGCCGTTGTGATTGACGCCCGCTTCGGCGATAACGAGAGTTTTCATCGGACCTTCCTGGCTGGGCAGCCTACATAGACGGACGACGCTTCGCAGTCCCTGACCACGACGGCGCCGGAGCCGATGACCGTGTCCGCGCCGATGGTTAGCTTGCGGCCATCGTGTCCTTGATTGATGACGGCGCCGGTGCCGATCCGGCAGCGGGCGCCGATATGCACATGGCCCGAGATGTTGGCGCCTGGAGCGACATGTGCGAAGGGTTCCACGATGCAATCGTGGCCTATCGTGGCGTTCAGATCGAACGCGGTGAAGTCGCCGATCGAAATCCGGCTCATGAAGCGCACCCCGGCGGACACCACGACGCCGACGCGAGATTCAAGGGCTTGAAGCTGACGCTTGCCGAAGCTCGCCTGGGGATGGACGAGATTGACGAACCTCAGCTCGTCGCAAAAGCGTTGCTGCACCGCTTGCCGGATCGACGTGTCGGCAATCCCGATCGCGAAGGGCATGCCGGCGTAGCGCGACACATCGGTCTCGAGGATGACTTCTTCGTCGCGAGTCCACGCCGCCACGTCCGCTTCGGTTCGTGCGACAAAAATGGGTCGCCAACCGAGCTCGTGCGCGATGTCTTCTACTTCACAAGCAAAGCCGGATGTGCCGAAGATGCCGATGGTTCTCATTGCATTGCTCAGGCCAATCCGGCACTGCTGGGCAGGTTGATCAGGCGTCGTTCCAACGACTCGGCGATCGGCAGCGGTGCTCTTGGCGAATCGCGATACGGCGCGAGGCGATGCATGAGCGTCCAGACCGGACGTGTCATCAGACCGACGTCATTCGTTGCCTGCAGGATCGGGTCGCGCTGCTCGGCGAGCGACTCGTCGAGCATCAACGTCTGCAGCCAGTAGTTGCTTCGGCATCCCGGCGGTTCGGCAACGAGTCGAACGCCGTCGACGTCGGCGAAGCGAGCACGATACCGATCGAACAGGCGACGCTTTTCGGCGAGGAAACTGGGCAGTTGCTCGAGTTGCGCGCAACCCAGCGCGGCGTTCAAATTGGGCAGCCGATAGTTGAACCCCACCTCGTCGTGCACGAAATCCCAGCGGTGCGCCAACTTGGCGGTGGTCGTCAGGTGTTTCGCTCGCGCAGCCAGGACGGGGTCGTTGGTGAGGATCGCGCCGCCGCCGCCGGTGGTGATGGTCTTGTTGCCGTTGAAGCTCAGGGTTCCCATCGCGCCAAACGTCCCCGTATGGCGCCCGTCGATGCTGCTGCCCAGTGATTCGGCGGCATCCTCGACAAGTTGCACGCCGAAGTCATTTGCTACTGCGAGCAGCGAATACATGTCCACGGGGTGGCCGAAGGTGTGCATCGGCACCATGGCTCTGACGACGCGACCCGTCCTGCGGTTGATGCACAGGCCGGAACGCATTTCAGTGGCCGCCGACAAGTGCGCGCGCAGGGCCATCGCATCCATCCCCAGCGATCGTTCCTCGCTGTCGACAAAGTGCGGCGTTGCCTGGCAATAGGCGACGGCATTGGTCGTGGCGATGAATGTCAGCGCGGGCAACAGGACTTCGTCGCCGGCTTCTACGCCGGCCAACTTCAACGCAATATGCAAGGCAGCAGTGCCATTGACCACCGCCACCGCGCGCCTTGCGCCGGTGTACTCGGCGAGTTCATTCTCGAACCGGTCGACGAACTTGCCGACCGACGAGACGAAAGTCGAATCGAGGCACTCTTTCAGGTACGCCCATTCGTTGCCACGAAAGCGCGGCTCGTGCAGGCTGACAGGGCCGCTGCCCACCACCGATTCGACGGCCCGGACGATTTCCTGAGGGAGATTGCGTTGCGTCTGCATAACCGTCACAGGTTGTAGATGTCCGCCTTGTAGGCTGCCAAATTTGCCGGGTCGCGGAACCAGGAAACCGTCTCGGCGAGCCCGCGTAGAAAGCCCTCCCGACCGCCAAAACGAGGGCGCCATCCAAGCAACTCGAGGGCCTTGTCGTTGGATGCCCAAAGACGTTCGACCTCGCTCATGGCTGGGCGAAGGCGCTGGTCGTCCGTGACGATCTCGATCGGAGCGCCCATCACTTCAGCGATTGCGCGCGCCGTATCCCCAACCGAGATCTCGAAATTGCTGCCAAGGTTGATGACCTCGCCGATGCTGCGCTCGGACTCCAACGCAGCGAGGAACCCACTCACCGTGTCGGCGACATAGTTGAAGTCGCGCGTGGGATGCACAGCACCCAGCTTGATGCTGCGCTTGCCCGAAGCGATCTGCGTGATGATCGTGGGGATCACCGCTCGTGCGGACTGGCGCGGCCCGTAGGTATTGAACGGTCGCACCAGCGCAACAGGCGTGCCGAACGATGCGTGAAACGACATTGCTATCTGGTCCGCCCCGATCTTGCTGGCAGAGTAGGGTGATTGACCCTGCAGCGGATGATCTTCGGTGATCGGTACGAATCGCGCTGTGCCGTACACCTCGCTGGTGGACGTCTGCACGACCTTTCGCAAGCCAAGATCCCGCGCGGCCTGAACAATGTTCAGCGTGCCCTTGATGTTCGTGTCGACATAGGTGTCCGGCGAGTGGTACGAGTACGGAATCGCAATCAATGCCGCCAGATGAAGCACAGCGTCGCAATCCTTCATGGCAGTGCGAACGCCGTTCGGATCGCGCACATCGCCCGAGAACACCTCGAAACGCCCCTTGACGTCGGCGGCACAGCGGTCGAGCCAGCCCCAAGAATTGAACGAGTTGTAGAGCACGAATGCGCGAACGTCATGACCCGCGCGCACAAGCGCTTCGGTCAGGTGGGAGCCGATGAAACCGTCGGCTCCGGTAACGAGAATCTTCTTCACAGTTGCTCTTTCAATAGCGATTCCGCCAGCATCCAGTCCAACGGGGTGTCGAGATCGATCGATCGCTCACGCGCCATCGTGTACGCCAGCGTCTCCGGCCCGACCAGTCGGCGCGTGCGCCGCAGCCATTGCGCCAGCGCGTAATACATCGCACCGTTGAGGGTCACGACTGCCGGCAAGTCCTGGCGGCGTGCTATCAGGGGCTCAAGGACGAATGGTTCGAGCGTTCGCGCCTCAGTCAACCGATAGGTCCAATTGGGATGCGCGTCGGGCTCGGTGACAGAGACCACGGAGTGTGCTCCGCGGTCGCTCGCCAAACACAGACAGGCGTCGATGTCCTGAGTTGTGCGCAGCGGGGATGTCGGCTGAAGCAGTAAGACCGAGTCGTACTGCGGCAACTGATCGAGAGCGTGCAGCACCGGATCCAGCCCGGGGGTGTCGTCCTGCGCCAACTCGGCTGGCCGCATGAATGGGACTTGAGCCCCGGCGAGGCGCGCCACCTCGGCAATCTCGACGTCGTCCGTACTCACGATGACTGCATCCAGCAAGGATGAACGAAGCGCGGCTTCGATCGTCCAGACGATCAACGGCTTGCCGGCGATCGGCTTGATGTTCTTCCGCGGGATTCCCTTGGAGCCACCGCGTGCAGGGATCAGTGCAAACGTGCTCACAGCGAACCTCGTTCAGCGCCGCGGGAGCGGGTTGTCTCATCGGGGGCCGCCGCGTGCGTCGGCAGCGGCCGGCGTCGGACGCGCAGCCGCAAGTTTTCGAGCTGTCCCACGCAAGCAGACACAAGCACTGCGAAGGGGACGGCGACAACCGCGATCAAGTTCGCCCAGCGCGCAAGACCATCAGGCCAAAAGCGATGCAGCAAGAAGAAGACAAAGAGAAACAGCGGAAAGTGGAAGATGTACAGCGTGTAGGAGTAGTCGCTGATACTGACGACAAGTGCAGTACGAGACACGGCGAGAACGAGCAGTGCAAATGCGGCAGATGCGGCGACTTGAAAGGAGATCCATGCCCAAGCGGCGTCCAACCGCGTCATGTCATAGAAAGACGCCCAATATCCGAGCGGTGCCGACACAAGGATCGCGGCCCCGATTCCCCATGTCAACGTGCGGCGGTTCATGCCACGGAACGCATATGCCGCTGCGCCGAAGCCGAACGCAACATAGGTCAGAGTCCGCAGTTTGAGACCTACGATCCCGAACACACAGAGATACACCGCCAGGGCAACTACCACCGCCATGCGTCGATGCCCTCTCCACTGCCAAGCCAGGACAGCCAGCGCCGCGATGACGTAGAGCTGGATCTCGAAGACCAGAGACCAGACCGGTCCGTTCAAGAGGTTGCCGGTCAGATCACCGGCCACTGTCAGCGTTAGCAGTGCGAGGACTTGCGTTGCGGGCTCCGCGAAGAAGGCCGGACGTGCCGCGCTCCTCATTCCTGGGACACTGGCTCCGCATGCATCCAGGATCAGCGCAAACACCCAAGTGAGTGCTACCACGCCCAGGAAGGGCGGGGCGATCCGCATGAAACGGGACATGGCATATTCGATCGGGTCGAACCTGCCATGGCGTCGCATATTTCCGTGAATGCTCATTGCGATCACGTAACCGCTGAGACAGAAGAAGAAAAGCACTGCAGCGCGGGCGGGAAAGCCGAACACGAGATTCCCCCATCCTTCACCGGTGTATGGCAACGAGAAGATCTGCCATGCATGCGCAGCCACCACAAATGCCGACAGCAGGCCGCGCAGAGCGTCCAAGGAGCGTACATGCGGCGCCCCGCGGGTAGTCGTCTTCGGCGCAAGGTTCATGTCTGGCAACGGTCAGGACAATTCCTACTCGTTGTAGTCGTAGGCCTGAAACCCGGCGAGCTTGACGAGGCTGTCTCGCCGGGCTGCGGCATAGTCGGCTTCGACCATTTCTTTCACCAGTTCAGGAAGAGTCGTGCGTGGAGCCCAGCCGAGCCTTTGTTTGGCCTTACCGGGATCGCCGAGCAGCGTCTCTACTTCAGTCGGACGGTAGTAACGGGGGTCAACCCGCACGATCACATCGCCGACTTTGCACTTCGCGTGGTCGCCCGCAACTCTCACGACTGTGCCAACCTCGGCGTCGCCTTTGCCCTCGAACTCCAGCGTGATGCCCAACTGCGCCGCCGACAGTTCCACGAACTGGCGTACGCTGTATTGCACCCCGGTGGCAATGACGAAGTCCTCGGGGCTATCCTGCTGAAGCATCAGCCATTGCATCTCGACGTAGTCCCTCGCGTGACCCCAATCGCGCAACGCGGACAGGTTCCCGAGGTACACGCAATCCTGCAATCCCAGCGCGATTCGAGCAAGGGCACGCGTGATCTTGCGCGTCACGAAGGTCTCACCACGCAGCGGGCTCTCATGGTTGAACAAGATGCCATTGCACGCGTACAAACCATAGGCCTCGCGATAATTCACCGTAATCCAGTACCCGTACAGCTTCGCGACCGCATAGGGGCTGCGCGGATAAAAAGGCGTGGTCTCCCTCTGCGGCGTCTCCTGCACCAAGCCGTAAAGCTCGCTGGTACTGGCCTGGTAGAAGCGCGTCTTCTTTTCGAGGCCCAGAATGCGGATGGCCTCGAGGATGCGCAGCGTTCCGATGCCGTCGGCGTTGGCCGTGTACTCGGGAGTCTCGAACGAGACCGCAACGTGGCTCATCGCGGCCAGGTTGTAGATCTCGTCCGGTTGGACTTGCTGGATGATGCGAATCAGGTTTGTCGAGTCGGTCAGGTCGCCATAGTGGAGCTTGAAGCGCTGATGGTCGACATGCGGATCCTGGTAAAGGTGGTCGATGCGATCGGTGTTGAACAGACTAGCCCGGCGTTTGATACCGTGTACCAGATAGCCCTTGTTGAGCAAGAGCTCGGAGAGATATGCGCCGTCCTGGCCTGTGACACCCGTGATCAGGGCAACTTTCGCTTGGGTCATATGTTCAGACCTTTTCGGGTTCAGCCGGGCCCGGGGCCCCATTGATCGGTCGGAGCGTTCGCGTAAGTCGCTCGAATGCCGTCCACCAGTGACGTCCGAGCTCGCCAGCCGAGTCTCGCAAGCCGACTCACGTCAAGCAGCTTTTGAGGCGTGCCGTCGGGCTTGCTGCTGTCGAAGGAGATGCGACCACGAAAGCCGACGATCTGCATCACCGTTTCGGCCAGTTCGCGGATCGTCACGTCTTCACCGGTGCCAATATTCACCAGGGTGCCGTCGTACCCGTTCTCCATCAGGTAGACACAAGCGTCGGCCAGGTCATCGACGTAGAGAAACTCGCGGCGCGGCTTGCCGGTTCCCCAGACGATGTATTCGGCGTCGTTGCGCTCGCGCGCTTCATGCGCCTTGCGCATCAGCGCTGGCAGGACGTGGCTGGTGGCGAGGTCGTAGTTGTCATTTGGCCCGTATAGATTGGTCGGCATCACACTGACGTACTGCCGCCCAAACTGACGATTGAAGCTTTCGGCCAGCTTGATCCCGGCAATTTTTGCGATGGCGTAGGACTCGTTTGTTTGCTCCAGGGGTCCGGTCAACAGGTAATCCTCTTTGATCGGTTGCGGGCAGTCGCGCGGGTAAATACAGCTCGAGGCCAGGAACATGAGCCGTTGCACGCCGGCCTGATGCGCGCCGTGGATAAGGTTCGCCTGAATCATCAGGTTCTGGTAAAGGAAGTCCGCGCGGAACTGGTCGTTGGCTAGGATGCCGCCGACTTTGGCTGCGGCAATGAAGATGTAGGCAGGCTTCTCGCGTTCCAGAAATCCGAGTACTGCGGGCTGATCCAGCAGATCGAGTTCGGCACGCGTGCGAACCACGACGTTGTGATAGCCGCTCGCCTGCAGGCGACGTACCAGAGCGCTGCCAACCATCCCGCGGTGACCGGGGACGTAGATCTTCGAATTCTTCAGCATGTCGGTGGTCCTGCGGGCATTCAAGGGTGGTGTTCGCCTCGAGCCTTGAGTTCCTCGCGAAGTTCGGCGATCTGGCCTTTGAGCATCTCGTACTCATGTTCCTTGCGTTCGAGGAACGACTGGGTGAGGTGGAAGCGTTGTCGAACGCCATTCGGCGTCAGCACGTACAGATAGCCCAGCTTGTTGTCGCTGCGCTGAAAGTTTTTCGCCTTGACCCAACCCTTGGCCAGCAGGGCCTTGAGCAGATAGTGCGTCTTGCCCAGGCTCACTCCCAGGGCCACCGCGAGTTGGCGCTGCGAATACTCTGGATGCTGTTCGAGTAGGCGCATCAGCTCCAAGTGAGCAGAAGGGCTCGCTTCCAAGTTGCCGGGTCTGAGCTCAGTGTTCATGTGTTGAACGCAGCATTCTACATGGCACTGGGATCCCGCCATAGGAAACGCGCGCGCGTCGCTGGCGAGGTGCCGCGGCACGGTCCTGGGGTAGTGCAACCCCGTCTGATTCAGTGTGCTGGTTTTCGCTTCGTGCGGAACGCTGCCCGCAGTCGCTCGACACTTCTCGCGTTGGCGGGGTCTGTCGTCGCCCGACGCCACGCGGAGCGTACAAGAAGGAAGGCCGTCAGCGCTATGCCGGCAAAGAGTGTCGTGACCAGCGCGAGGATGGCCCGCTTGGGCTTGCTCTTTCTCTCAGGTGGAGTGGCGGCGTCCACCACTTGAATCAAGGCACCTTCGCGACTCTCGTCTACGCGCGCCAGTTCATACTGCTTGGCGAACAAGTCGAACAGCGTTTCCTGGTACTTGAACTCGCGATACTTACCAATATAGTCTGGGCCGCCAAGCGTATCGCCCGCCTGTTCCAATCGAGCAAGTTGGCCGCGTAGCGCTGCGAGCGCGTTTTGTTGCTGCTGTACCTCAGGCGTTGTGTCCGATAGCGAGCCGCGCAGGGTCTGGAGGCGGACTTCGGCCGAGGTCACTTCGGCTTTCAATCGCGCATAGCCCTCGGCTGCGGACCTGGGCTCGGCCTTCAATGCACCTTGAGAAATACCGCTAGCCTGCAAGGCTTGTTGTGCTTGAACCAGTTTATCTTGCGTCTGTCGCAACTGCAGCTCGAAGAACTTGCGCCGCTGCTGTGCCTCGGACACGGCAATGGTGTCCGTCATTCGGCGCAACTCGTCGACCAAACGATTGGCTATGTTCGCAGCGCGTTGCGGGCTTGTGTCATCAACTTCGACGATGATCAGGCCATCCTTCTTGCCAATGTTGGCATGCACGCTGCTCGTCAGTCTCTTTCGCGCGTCGATGCGGTACTTTGTGTCGTAGACCTCCATCAGCTTGAACTGGTCGACGATTCGATCCGACACCGAAGCGCTCTGCATCAAGGCTACGTACTGGTCAGCCGGCGTGCGCAGGTTGCCGGCACTGCCGGCCAACCCTGCCAGCGCACCCAGTGACGACATCAGAGAGCTTGCCGCGCTCTGCTGCTGTTGAGGAGGTAGAAAGGTTGTCGTCGCCGTGTATGTGGGCGGGATCAGAGAGGCGAGGCCAAATGCCACCAGCCCGGTGACTATGGGTCCAATCGTCAGCAACTTCCAATGCTCGACCAGCGGCAGCATCAATTCGAACAGAGACACCGAATCTTCCTCGTCGGCGATCTCGGTCGTATGCACAAAGTTGTCGGCAGGCTTGTCCATCACCGGGTGGCCGCCACGATGCCCGCAATCCCCAGCCCGAACTGATAGAGGATCTGCGTCCAGTCCTTCGCCCCTTGGATGAAGGTCGTCTTGTTGATCTCCTCCGGCACGAAAATCGTGTCGCCGGGTTGAGCAGTCGTGCCGACGAACTCGCCGCTGCGGGTGCTGAGCCAGCCCTTGGTCTGCAGGTTGCTGACCACACTGCCGTTGGCGCGGATGACGAACACGCTCGCCTCGTCGGCGCCCTTGGTCGGGCCGCCTGCCAGGCGCAGATAGTCGTCCATGTTGCGTTTGTCGGACCACAGGTAGCTGCCGCCGTTGAACACGCTGCCGAACACACCGACGGTCGACGGGCGTGCCGGCACGTAGATGCGATCGCCGTCTTCGAGCGCCAGATCGGGCAGTTGACGACTATCGGGTGGCACCTGCAGTACGACGCGACCGGTGGGCTTGATCGAACGCAGCCGCTCGATGAGGCGCGATGTGCCAGCCGAGCGCTGCGTTTGTGCAGCCGCCTCGTCGGCGGTGTTGGTGCGCAGGGTGGTCGACGCCTTGGCGAACTCGAGTTCGAGGTCGCGCAGCGCGCGTTCGTAGTTTTCCTGCTGCGTCAGGCGCACGCTCTCGCGACTGAACTCGGTGCCGTAGATGTAGGCTGCAGAGGTCAAGCCACCGGCGACGCCCAGGGCATCGTTGATCGAGCTGCGCGCCGGCAGCACGTACTCGCCCGGCCGCAGCACCTCGCCCTCGATGCGCACGCGCTTGTTCTGCCGTTCCACCGGCAGCACGGCGAGCACGGAGTTGAAGGCGCGCACCACGTCGCCGCTGCGCAGCTCGCTGCTCAGCGCCTGAGGGAGCTCGAGCTGGGTGATGCGCGTCGTGGCGCGATCGTCCAGCCGCTCGACGGCGAGCCGTGTGAGATCGGCAACCGCCGTGAGACCTCCACCCATGCGCAGCACATCGGTCAAGGTCTCGCCCGGCTTGAGTTCGAGGATCGCCGGTTGGTTGACGCTGCCGATCAACGCCACCTGCGTTCCCAGCGGGCCGACATGGATCACGTCGTCGGGCTGTACGACGCGGTCGTTCGATCGATCGCCCTTGAGCAGCAGGTCGTAGTAGTCGAAGGTCGACACCACCGTGCCGCCGCGGCGCAATTGAATGGTGCGGAAGCTGCCCGCCGCCGACGGGCCGCCCGCCTTGACGAGCGCACCGGCGATCGTCGACAGGCTGCTGACCGTGTAGGCGCCCGGCCGCACCACGAAGCCCGTGACATAGACGCGCACGCCGCGCAGCTGGCCGAGGGACACGCTGAGCTGGAAGTTCTTGAACACCTGTGCGACGCGGCGGGCAATCACGTCACGCAGCTCGGCGTAGCGCACGCCCGCGACCATGATGGTCCCGACCCGCGGGATGCTGATGGTCCCCGAACGGTCGACGATGGGCCGCAGATCGGCGTCCACCGAACCCCACAGCGTCACCAGCAGTTCGTCGCCCGCTTGAACGATGTAGTCCGCGGGCACCAGCGGGTTGTAGTCGGGGTCGTCGGTCGTGCACGGATCGACCATCAACTCCGCGCCGAGGCGCCGGAGCTTCGGGGTCGGTGCGCGGCGTATTTGCGGATCGTAGACATCCGGCTGCTGGGCCTGATTGCCGGACGGGTTGCCGGATTGCGTGTCCTGGGGCGGCGGTTGCGGGGTCGTCGTGGCTGCAGGCAACTGCCCGACCAGCCGCTGCACATACTCCTCGAATTCGCCCGGCTTGTAGTCGGGCTGGCGAGTCGACTGGGAGCAGCGCAGCGCGGCATTGCGCTGCTGCTCCTGGCTGCCTTGGCGCAGTCGCACCGGGCCGCTGGTCGCCGATCTGTCCGTCGTGGTCTGCAGCGTCTGCGAACCTTGTTGCGTGTCGCTCTGTGTCTGCGCAGGAGCCCATGCCGGCATGGTCAACAGCGCCACCACCGACAGACACGCCAGCCGGCGCGAAGAAGAGCGAAGGAATCGATTCATGCAGGGAAGCACCAGTGCGGCTTGCGTTGCCCGCCTGTGCGGGATGGGCCGGCATTCTACCGATGCGTCGTCACAA
>Ga0070665_100008150_pt1 | contig 10607 bp, 10 predicted proteins | sample KBSS13metaG_FD_65862 | JGI IMG/M metagenome (GOLD analysis project Ga0070665, IMG submission 65862) | Switchgrass rhizosphere microbial communities from Kellogg Biological Station, Michigan, USA - KBS S1-3 metaG | ecosystem: Host-associated > Plants > Roots > Rhizosphere > Soil ...
CCATCGGTCGGCACCTGCATGGTGATGGGCACCGCCAGCACCATGGCGATCATCGCCGAGACGCTGGGCCTGACCGTACCGTTCGCCGCTGCGATCCCGGCGCCACATGCCGAACGCGTGCGTTCGGCCGAGGTGTCCGGGCGCGTCGCAGCCGCGATGGCGGTCGCCGGCGCGCCGCTGCCCAGCGCGATCGTCACGCCGGCGTCGCTGCACAACGCCATGGTCGTGCTGCAGGCGATCGGCGGTTCGACCAACGGCATCATCCACCTCGCGGCGATCGCCGGCCGCGCCGGCCACGCGATCGACCTCGGCGCGTTCGACCGGATCGGCCGCGAGGTGCCGGTGCTGGTCGATTTGAAGCCGTCCGGCGCGCACTACATGGAGCATTTCCACAATGCGGGCGGCGTGCCGCGCCTGCTCGCCGAGCTGACGCGGTTTCTCGACCTGTCGGCGCCGACGATTGACGGCACGCTTGGCGACAGGGTGATGCAAGCTGCCGACATGCATGGGCAAGACGTGATCCGGCCGCTGGACCGTCCGATCAAGGCGCAAGGCGCGATGGCCGTGCTCTACGGCAATCTTTGCCCGCGCGGCGCCGTCATCAAGCATTCGGCTGCATCACCGGCATTGCTGCAGCATAGCGGCCGTGCTGTGGTGTTCGAGTCCGTCGAAGACCTTGCCCGGCGCATCGACGACCCGGCGCTGGATGTCGAGGCCGACGACGTGCTGGTGCTGCGCAATGCGGGCCCACGCGGTGCGCCGGGGATGCCCGAAGCCGGCTACATCCCGATCCCCAAAAAGCTCGCGGCGCGCGGCGTCAAGGATATGGTGCGGCTGTCCGATGCGCGCATGAGCGGCACGGCCTTCGGGACCATCGTGCTGCACATCTCGCCCGAGGCGGCCATTGGCGGCCCGCTGGCGCTGGTGCGCAATGGCGACCTGATCCGGCTCGACGTCGCGGCGCGGCGTGTCGACATCCTGGTCGACGAGGCGGAGTTGGCAAAGCGCGCCGCGGTCGCCCACTCACCGGTCGAGCGGCCGGCGCGCGGCTATGCGCAGCTCTATCACGACCACGTGCTGCAGGCCGATGCCGGCTGCGATTTCGATTTCCTGACCGCGCAGCCAGCAAGCTCGGCTGATGCAGACGCGGAACCCTTCCAACAATCATCCGGATCGACACGATGAAAAGATTGCACGGCGTCATCGCCGCCACGCCCACACCGCTCAACGCCGACATGTCGATCGACGCCGAGCGGCTGATCGGCCATTGCCGCTGGCTGCTCGGCGATGGCGGTTGCGATGGCATCAACCTGCTCGGCACGACCGGCGAGGCGACATCGTTCAGCGTCGAGCAGCGCATTGCCGCGATGCGCGCGGTAGCAGCCTCGGGCTTGCCGCTCGACAGGATGATGGTGGGCACCGGCGCGTCGGCTTTGTCCGATGCGGTGGCGCTGACAAGTGCTGCGCGCGAGCTCGGCTTCAACGGGGCGCTGCTGCTGCCGCCGTTCTACTACAAGGGCATCGACGCCGAGAGCCTGGCCGACTATGTCGGCGAGGTGATCGGCTGGGCGGGGCAGTCCGGGCTGAAGCTCTATCTCTACCACATCCCGCAGAACACCGGCGTGCCCTACCCCACTGAAGCGCTTGCGAAGCTGCTGGAGCGCTATCCCGGCACGATCGCCGGGCTCAAGGATTCATCGGGTGACCTCGCGTTTTCGCGCGCGCTGGCCGAGAAATTTCTGGGCTTCGACGTGTTCCCGAGTTCCGAAGGCAGCCTCACCGAATGGAAGAGCTCGGGCTTTGCCGGCTGCATCTCGGCGACCACCAACATCACCGGGCGGTTGTCGCAGATCGCCTGGTCCGAGCCGGAAAGTCAGCGCGGCCGCGAGGCGGCGGCAGCGGCAATGGCCATCCGCACCGTGCTCGGCAGCTTTCCGCTGATGGCCAGCGTCAAGGCGGCGCTCACTGCGATGACCGACGAACCGGGCTGGGAGCGGCTCATGCCGCCGCTGCGTGTGCTGTCGCCTGATGAGCGACAGCAATTGCTCGACCGGCTGGAGGCGACGGAGTTCGCGAACTTCGAGCCGTTCGCGGATGTGCGCTGAGCGAGGCTAGCCCTGATATTCGCTGACCTCGACGAGGTTGCCGTCGGGATCGCGAAAATAGACCGACATCATCGCGCCTTGCGCCCCTTGCCGGGCGACCGGCCCGACTTCGACGGCGACGCCGCACGTCGAGAGATGATCGCGAAATTCCTGCAGCGGGCGGGCGGTAATCAGGCAGAAATCGGCCGAGCCCGGCGTCGGCGCTTTCGCCTTGGGCTCGAATGTGCGCCCGGCTTCGTGGACGTTGATCTTCTGCTTGCCGAAGGCCAGCGCAGTCGGCTTGCCCGGCGTATCGATGCGCCTGAAACCGAGCACCCGTTCGTAGAAGGCGCAGGTGGCTTCGAGCGACCGCACGGTCAGGACGAGATGATCGATATGGCTGATCACGGCACGCGGCTCAACTCGATGCCGGCGCAGCGAGCCGTGTTGAGGATGTGGCGCTGCATCTCGAACGTCGCCTGAACCGCATCGCGCAGGCGCAGCGCCGCAATGATGCGCCGGTGCTCGCCGATCGACGCACTCATGCGCGCCGGCGCGGTGATCGGGATTGGCTGGATCTGCGTTTCCGTCAGCTGGTCGCGGACCGAATCGTAGAGGTCGACGAGCATGCGGTTGGGGCAGGCCGATGCGATGATGCGGTGGAATTCGAGATCGGCCTCGACGTTGGACAGCAGGTCGCCCATTTCCCAGTGCCGTTCCATGTCGTCGGTCGCGCGGTCGAGGCTGTCGAGATCGCCGTCGGCCAACGCTTGCGCCGACAGCCCCGCGATGCGGCCTTCCAGCATGATGCGCGTCTCGAAGACGTCAGAGACTGGATAGCTGTCGGCGTAGCGCCAGCGCGCCATATGGCCTGATGCCGAGGGCGGTTCCGGCGAGACGAAGGTGCCGCGCCCGGGCTCGGTCTTCAGCAGGCCGAGCGTCTCCAGTGTGAGCAGCGCCTCGCGCAGCGATGCGCGGCTGACCTTCAGCGCCTGTGCGAATTCGCGTTGCGAGGGCACCTTCTCGCCCGACTTCAGCTCGCCGCTGAGGATCATGCCCTGGATTTTTCTGGCCGCCGCATGCGGGACCGGAACACGCTCCAACATTTTCTTTCCGTCCTCCGGCCCTTGCGCAGTGCAGCGGCTAACTTGATTAGCCGACAATCCAGCTAACCTGCCTCAATGCCGGCCGGCAATCGCCGCGCCTTGCATTTGCCGGGGCCACGTGATTTTCTGGCCCAACTGGTCTGACCGGTCTAACCACATCAAAATCGAAAGTCACCAGAAAAGGGGAATGACATGCGCACGAGAACTGTTCTGAAGACGTTGCTGGTGTCGGGAGCACTGGCGCTGGCGTCGCTGGCCACGTCGAATGCCTTTGCCGAAGAGATCAATGTCGGCGCCAATATCGGCAACGTTCCCTGGGAGTTCCAGGATGCGTCCGGCAAGACCGTCGGCTTCGAGATCGACCTGATGACCGAGGTCGGCAAGCGGCTCGGCATGGATGTGAAATTCACCAACATCCCGTTCGCCGGGCTTTTCGCGGCGGTCCAGTCCGGCCAGATCGACGCCGCCGTGTCGTCGATCACCATCACCAAGAAGCGCCTGGAGTCGGTGAGCTTCGCGCAGCCCTACTACGACAGCGACCAGTCGCTGACCGTGAAGGCTGACAGCGGCATCACCGGCCTCTCCGGCATGGAAGGCAAGATCGTCGGCGTCGATACGGGCTCGACCGGCGACATGTGGACGACCGAACACCAGGCCGAGACCAAGATTGGCACGATCAACAAATATGAAGGGCTGCAGCCCGCTATGCTCGACCTGCAGGCAGGCCGCATCGACGGCTACATCTCCGACATTCCGGCGCTGCTCTATTACTCCAAGGACAAGCCGCAGTTCAAAGTGGTCGAACGCATCAAGACCACCGAGCAGTACTCGGTGATGTTCGCAAAGGACTCGCCGCTGGCGGCCAAGGTCAACGACGTCATCACCGAACTGAAGAAGGACGGCACGCTCGCGAAAATCCACGAGACCTGGTTCGGCACCAAGCCCGACGAAGGGCTCGCGACCTCGACCGTCATGGATATGCCAAAACTTTGATTTCGGCGATCATGGCGAAAGGAATTGGGAGGCCGCCTCGGGCGGTCTCCTTTCATTTTGCGAGGCTGGCCGAATGTCGATCTTTGATACATTCCTGAACTATCGCGTTTTCGTCGAGACGCTGCCGCTGATCCTGAGCGGGCTGATGACGACGCTGACACTCGGCTTCACCTGCATCATCGTCGGCTTCGTCGTCGGGGTCGTGCTGGCGATGCTGCGACTTTACGCGCCGCAGCCCATCGCCTTCCTCACCGTCGCCTATATCGACGTATTCCGGTCGATCCCTGTGCTGGTGCTGTTGTTCGTCGTCTACTATGCACTGCCCTTCGCCGGCATTCGCCTGACCTCCTTCGCGGCGGCAGCAAGTTCGATATCGATGGTCTCGGCCGCCTACTCCGCGGAGATCGTGCGTGCCGGCATCCAGGCAATCCCGGTGGGGCAATTCGAAGCCGCACGCGCGCTCGGCCTGCATTTCTATTCGACCATGCGCAAGGTGATCCTGCCGCAGGCGATCCGCATCGTGGTGCCGCCGCTCACCTCAAACGCCATCAATGTCATGAAGGACACGGCGCTCGCGTCCGTCGTTGCGATGCCGGACCTGCTGAAGCAAGCCAACCAGGCGCAAGCGCTGGCCGCCAACCCAACGCCGTTGATCGTCGCGGCCGCCATCTACCTGCTGATCCTCCTCCCTTTGGTCCGGTTGGTCGGGGTGTTCGAAACGCACCTCGCCAAATCAGGCCGTTGACACGCTCCCGAGGCTTTCATGTCCCTTGATCTCGACTTTGCACGCTCGCAGTTCCCGGCCCTGGCGACCGGCTGGGCGTTCCTCGACAATGCCGGCGGCTCGCAGGTGCTGCGGCCGGTGGCCCAGCGCGTGGCGGATTATCTGCTGACCACCAGCGTGCAGACGGGCGCCAGTTACGACATCTCGCAGACGGCGACGCAGCGGTTGGCCGAGGCGCGGCAGCGCATGGCGACGCTGGTCAATGCCAGCCGCGCGGATGAGATCGTATTTGGCCATTCGACCACTGTGCTGGTGCGCTTCCTGGCGACCGCGATGGCCAGTCAGTTGCAGCCGGGTGACGAGATCGTCGTCACCGATTTCGATCATGAATCCAACATCGGTCCGTGGCTGACGCTGAAGGAGCGCGGCATCGTCTTCAAGGTTTGGGAGATCGACCAGGATACGCTCACGCCCGACCTCGAAGCGCTCGACCGACTGATGGGGCCGCGCACGCGATTGGTGTGCGTCACGCACGCCTCCAACATACTGGGCACCATCAACCCGATCCGCGACATCGCCGATTTCGTGCATGCGCGCGGCGCGAAAATCTGCGTCGACGGCGTCGCCTATGCACCGCATAGGGCGCTCGACGTGCAAGCGCTCGACGTCGATTTCTATGTGTTCTCGCTCTACAAGACCTACGGTCCGCATCTGGCCGTGATGTATGGCCGCTATGCGCATCTGCTCGAGCTCGACGGGCTCTACCACTATTTCTACGGCAAGGAGAAAGTGTCGGCCAAGCTCGAGCCGGGCAACCCGAATTACGAGCTGGCCTGGGGCTCTGCGGCGATCGTCGACTACCTGGAGACGCTCGGCGAGGGTGAAGGGCGGCCGGCGATCGAGCGCGCCTTCGCGGCGATCGCCGATCATGAGGCGAAGCTCAGCGAACAGCTGCTGTCATGGCTGCGCGCCCGCAACGATGTCCGCATCATCGGCGAGCGCGCCTCGGAACCAGGGCTGCGCGTGCCAACCATCTCCTTCACCGTCGAGGGCAAGGCTTCAGCCGATATCGTTGGCCAGATCGACAGAGCGAAGATCGGCGTGCGCTATGGCGACTTCCACTCGCGCCGATTGATCGAGACGTTGGGACTCGCGTCGAACGGGCCGATCCGCGTGTCGATGGTGCACTACAACACGCCGGCCGAGGTGGCACGCCTCATAGAGGCGCTGGACGGCGCGCTGCGCTAGTACGGATCGTCCTTATAGCAATAATGGGCCCCTCTGTGGGCAACCTAAATTCAATCGTCCTTGCTAGCCTGCTCATTGTGATAGGCACACAACGCGCCGTCGCCATAGCCCCCCGTATCAACGTCGGACTGCAACACTGCCCTCGCGATACGCTCCATGTAGACCTCGTCTGCCTTATAGTAATCGACGGCGGCTTCGGCGAAGGCATATGCGTCGATGACCGCATTGCCGCAGACCAAGCAACTGCCCGCCACGTCGAGGGCCTCCGCCCAGCTCACTATGTTCTCTCCACTATCGAAGCCTTCGACTTGGTTCATGAACTCTTCGATCGAGTCCGGCAAAGACGACAGCGCCTCGCGTCTGGCGATCTGATCAATCTCATCCCACTCCTCGCGAGCGAGCCGCTTCACCTCTGAGATCGCCCAGTCTCTGCCCTTAGCGACAGCTCGGACGGCCGCGAGGAAGGTCTCCTCGCCCGAGATGCGAACTGGCATAGTCTCGGCATAAGCTGAGGCAACACTCTCGCGAAAGTCGATATCGTCGAGTGTCTTGGCGACCTGCGACAGTGCCTCGACCTTGAGCGAGCGGGCTAAAGCCTTTGCCTGTCGCACGAGATAGTCTGGTGGGCTCCTGCCAAAGGCTCGTGAGAAAACGTGCGCAACGCCTTTCGCCGTGACCTTGGCCAAATCCGGCCGGCGCTTGGGCGCGGTCACCACCGTCATTACCCGTTCGCGGATCGCGGTCGCCGTGATGTCTGCGGCTGCGAGGTTCGTAGCCAGATCGGCTAGTCGCGCGCGCAAATCCTCCGGCATGTTGGCGGCCTTATAGAGGTCGTCGTGGGATAGTTCCGCCCAAGCATCTTGAAGCCGCGAACGCGCTTGGATTTCGCAGGGCACCATGTCTGGTGAGAAAGGATGCTTTCCGACGTCGATGCCGAAATTGACATGAATAGCGCGATAACCGGCAGAGTTCGGTCTCGCGATCTGATCCTGTACCTCGACCGTGCCAGAGAATGAGGGCAAGTGCTCCCGCAGAAGTTCGACGAATCGGTAGACGTCCTCCACATTGTTGCAAACGACACGGCACCCGATGAGATCGCCGCATCGCCACAACGCATCCTTGGGCGCCCAGCCGTTTTTCTCCGCCTTCCGTGCGACGCTCTCCAGAGTTTTGACTCTGACCGAACGGAGTTCGGCGCGGACCAGTGATGGGTCCTCGATCGAGGCAATTGTCTCCCGGACCAAGGATCGCAGCAGACGTAGGCCCGTTCTCATAGCCGGCTTGCGCCGCTTGTACAGCAGCGCAAGCCGTTGCTCGCTGGCAGTATCCCACTGCATTTTTTAAGTGGCCTTGATCGCGGCGGTGGTTCGGTTAACTCAACTGGGTATGCGGGTGCGCGCCCGGCAAGCGCCTGTTCGTCGGCGCGATGGCCCCCCACTTGGACAACACCGCATGACTTCCTTCTCTTCGACTAGGATGTGTTGACCCGTGATACAGGTCAACACACACTAATAAGTCGTGCGTCCGCCCGACAGGTCGAACACCGAGGCCGTGGTAAAACTGTTCTCGCGGCTGACCAGCCACGCGACCATGGCCGCGGCTTCGTCGACTTCGAGGAAGCGGCCGCGCGGGATGCGGGTCAGCATGTACTGGATGAATTCTTCCGTCAGCGTGTCGAGGATGCGGGTCTTGGCGGTGGCGGGCGTGATGGCGTTGACCGCGATGTCATAGCCGGCGAGTTCCTTCCCCAGCGACTTGGTGAGCCCGATGACGCCGGCCTTGGCAGCCGAATAGGCCGACAGCTTTGGATTGCCTTCCTTGCCGGCGACCGAGGCGATGTTGACGATGCGCCCGTAATTGTGAGCCTTCATCGACGGCACGACGACCTTGTTGACGTAGAACGTGCCGTTGAGGTTGACCTCGACGATCTGCCGCCAGGTCTCGCCGTCATAGTCTTCGAGCAGCGCGTTGCGCCCCGCAATGCCGGCCGAATTCACCAGGATGCAGACAGGGCCGTGCGCGGCCTCGACCCGCGCATGCGCCTGCGTCAGCGCTTCCAGATCCGTGATGTCGGCGATCTCGGAAGACACCTTGCCGCCGAGCGCTGCTTTTGCCTTGTCGAGCGCCGCCTGGTCGATGTCCCACAGGCTGACCGTGGCGCCCGAAGCCAGCAGCCGCGAGGCGATTGCCAGGCCAAGGCCCTGGGCGCCGCCGGTGACGACGGCTGTCTGGCCGTTGAGATCGATCTGGTTCATGTCGTCGCTGCCTTCCTGATTGTCGCGCGCCATTTGAAAGCGATGAGCCGCATTTGTCGACAGCCAGCAGCGGCTGGGCCGTTGTCCAGCGTCAAACTTGACTTGACGCCGGATATTTATCTTGCAATAAATCATACATTAATGCTGAATTAAATACGGCAGACTGGGGATGGAATGAAGATCACCTCGATCACGGCGCGCGTCTGCAATGCGGAAATGCGCAACTGGGTGTTCGTCCGCGTCGAGACCGACGAGCCCGGCCTGTTCGGCTGGGGCGAGGCCACGCTCGAATGGAAAACCCGCGCGGTGGTCGGTGCGCTCGAAGATCTCGAAGCCCTGCTGATTGGGCAGGACCCGCGCGATATCGAGCAGTGCCACCAGATCATGACGCGTCACGGTTTCTGGCGGCTCGGCGTCGAAGGCATGTCGGCGATCAGCGGCATCGAGATCGCTCTGTGGGACATTTTGGGCAAATCGCTCGGCGTGCCTGTGTGGCGCCTGCTCGGCGGCAAGGTGCGCAATCACCTGCGCACCTACACCCATCTCGGGCTGGGCGACATGAAGGCCGTCTACGAAAGCAGCTCGGCCGAGGCCATCGTCGAGCGCGGCCGCGTGGTCACCCAGGCCGGCTATGATGCGGTCAAGGTCGTCTGCATCCCCTATACCCACTATGTCTCGCCGGCCAAGGCTGTGGATCAGGTCAGCGACATGGTCGGCGCGCTGCGCGAAGCGGTCGGGCCCGATGTCGACATCATGGTCGATTTCCACGGGCGGCCGGCTTCGGTCAACGCTGCCATGGACTATATCCGCGCCATCGAGTCGGCCCGCATCATGTTTGCTGAGGAGCCGCTGCCGCCGGAAGACGTTGCCGGGCTCGCGCATATCACCCACCGCTCGCCGGTGCCGATCGCTTCGGGCGAGCGACTGGTCGGCCGCCGCGAATTCGCGCCGTCCATCGCCGCGCGCGCCTTCCACATCGCCCAACCCGACATTTGCCATACTGGCGGCCTGCTCGAGGCCAAGAAGATCGCGGCGCTTGCCGAGACCGCGGGAATCGGGCTCGCCCCGCACAATCCGCTCGGGCCGCTGGCCGGCGTCGCGGCGCTGCATTTCGGCATATCGACGCCCAACGTCATCATCCAGGAAGAGATGTCGGGCGCCGTCGCCTGGTACGACGATGTCGTGACGTGGCCGATCGCGCGGCGACCGGGGCGCTGGGATGCGCCGGAATTGCCCGGGCTCGGGATCACCGTCAACGAGGACGTGATCGCCAAACACCCATTCAAGCAGGAAGTGCTGCACGCCCGCAACGCCGTGATGCCTGACGGCACCGTGGTCGATTGGTGATCGCCATGACCGGCCGTCTGGAGGGCAAGATCGCAATCGTCACCGGCGCCGGCCAAGGCATCGGCGCCGCGACCGCCCGCGCCTTCGCAGCGCAGGGGGCTGTCGTCGCGGTGGCTGAGAAGAACGCCGTCACCGGCGCGGCCGTCGTCCAGTCGCTGAGGGAAGCCGGCGCAAAGGCGCTGTTTGTCGAGACCGACGTCACGAGCAAACCTGCCGTGGCCGCGATGGTCGAGCAGGTGGTCAAGACCTTCGGCGGCATCGACATACTGGTCAACAATGCCGGCGCCAATGTCTTCTACGAACCGCTCGCCATGCCCGACGACGAGTGGGAGCGCTGCCTGAAGCTCGATCTCGAAGCCGCCTGGATCTGCGCCAAGGCGGTGTTGCCGGGAATGCTGGCGAAAGGCGCTGGCAACATCGTCAACATCGCCAGCTGCCACGCGTTCCGCATCATCCCGCACACCTTCCCCTACCCGGTGGCCAAGCATGCGCTGCTCGGCCTGACGCGGTCGCTCGGCATCGAATATGCGGCGCGCGGCATCCGCGTGAACGCTATCGCGCCCGGCTACATCGAGACGCCGATCGCCGAGGCCTATTGGAATACCTTCGCCGATCCGGCCGCGGAGCGGCAGCGCGCCTACGATCTGCATCCGCCCAAGCGCATCGGCCAACCGGAAGAGGTCGCCATGACGGCGGTTTTCCTGGCGTCCGACGAAGCCCGGTTCATCAATGCCGAGACGATCACTATCGATGGTGGGCGCTCGGTTCTCTACCACGACTGACGATCAACTAACGGTTCAGGGAGGACCTCATGAAGACGACCACATATGCAATCTGGACGGCAGCGGCC
>Ga0070665_100008154_pt1 | contig 10605 bp, 10 predicted proteins | sample KBSS13metaG_FD_65862 | JGI IMG/M metagenome (GOLD analysis project Ga0070665, IMG submission 65862) | Switchgrass rhizosphere microbial communities from Kellogg Biological Station, Michigan, USA - KBS S1-3 metaG | ecosystem: Host-associated > Plants > Roots > Rhizosphere > Soil ...
CCTAAGAACGGGACCGTGGAATCGGCATCTGGAGAGGTACCGAAGTGGTCATAACGGCGCCGACTCGAAATCGGATGGTCGGGTAATTCCGGCACGTGGGTTCGAATCCCACCCTCTCCGCCAGATATTCCCTTTCTTTTCAATCACTTATTATTAGCCTGTTTCGGGCTATTGGCAAATCCCTTGCCATAACGTAGCCGGTGTCGATTTCGTTTTGACTTAATAGGGCGCCGATCGGTTTTCGGAGCCAAAGGTGCTCACGGGTCAGGCCCGGGCCTGCTCGCTCCCTCGCCGCCCTAACCGCCACGACAGACTTCCTGAAGGCCCTCCGCGCCGGCGGTAGAGATCCACAGCAATTGCGCGATGCGGTTGCCGATGCTGCTTGGCTAGGTACAGGAGGGCTCAACCTGCGCTCGAGGACCCGGCCTCCATGAAACGCACGCGCAGCGCCACAGTGTTGTCGGTCTTTTTCCGGATAGCCAAAGCCGCCAAGAATGCGATTACCAGGGTCATGAAAACGGCGGCGCCGGCATACAGGGGTCCATAAATAGCCTGCAATCGAAGCGCAAGCGCGCCCCCACACATGCAAATGAGCAGAACGATCGGCCCGATGTAAAAGCCCACCACCCTGAAGAGCACGCCCTCTTCTTTCTGCGTGTTCATCATGTTGTGCCGCAGCGGCGGCAGCCAGGAATAGCGATCCTCGAGGATGAGGCCCTCGATGAAGCAGGAATCCAACAGCCGGTGGTAAACGAGCAGGTCGAGGCTCCAGAGGAGCGCGATGCCAACGCTGCCGGCCAGCGAGATACCGCTCACCAGAAGCAGCGGCTCGATGTCGATGGCGGCGCTCTTTGAGATCACGAACCCGACAGCCGAGAAGCTCGCCAGGAGCCATCCCGAGGCCATGCCCCGGTAGGTCGCTTGCAGAGTGTTGAAGTGACGCTCCTGCGTGCCGATTTCCTCCAGGACGCGCCAGATTCTTTCGAATGCCTGCTCCTCAGGCGCAGTCATCACTTCTGATTTTGTGACCACGGCAGCTCCTGGTTCTTGCGGCAGAGACACTCTTTGTCAGCAATGCCGCGATCACATCTACATCGACCCGGGCCTTGGGTCGATCGATCCACCGATCTAGATCTTGCGATCATGGAGATCCATCTCGATGTAGACCCAAGTTGAGCCGGCGCGCAGGATCGCCGCGCACCGGGCGCTGGTGCATAAACGGGCCATCTTACGAAGCGCGCAGGCCCGTGGTTCCGATTCGCGTAGTCGTTGCTCAGACTCACCAGGACAGCTTCGCCGATACCATCGCCGAAGCTATCCGCGGCGACCCGCACCTTACGTTGTGCAACGACCGGGTCGTCTCCGCGCTCGAGAGCGAGGAACTCGTCGGGGTTGCCAATCACCCGCCCGCCGCCGTGGTGCTCATCGGTGCCGAGCGCGAGATCGATGCATGCTCGCTCGCTCTACTCCGCAAAGACACTGCACTCGTCGTACTGCGCATCGGTATCAGTTCGGACGTTGCTCATCTCGACTTCCGGCGCGTACCGCTGATTCGCTTGATGGACACGCTGCGCGACTTCTCGTCTCATCACGGCGCGTCACTCGATGACCGTCTGGCTCGTTACGCTCTGCTACCTGGGGCCGGCCTTGTCAAATTGCAGCGCTCTCCCGCCAGCGGTCTCGAGAAGGCATGCGCGTGGCTCGATGCGATAATCCGCGATCACCTCGCGCGCCGCGAGCGTAGCGACGAGGATGTGCCAGGTTTCAGAATGACGCACGCGACCATCCGTCGCGCGGTCGCCGCCGAGCGCATACCAGCACCACCGGAATCCAGCGACGATGTCGCAACGGCAGAGAGCACACTCGATCACTTTCTCGGAGCGGCCCCTCGCAACGAGCCGCTAGCGTTGCTGGCGCACGGGTTCGGGCTCTCTCGCATTGAGCTGCGCACGCTTCTCGTGTGTCTGGCACCGGATCTCGATCCGCGCTATCAGAGCGTGTACGGCTATCTCCAGGACGACATGAGCCGCCGCCATGCGAGTCTTGGTCTCGTGTGCGAACTGCTTGGCGAGCCCGTACAAGTGCGGTGCGCATTGGCATGCACCAGTGGACTCGCGCGTTGGCGACTGCTCGGCGCTGGATCTGACTTGCGCGTCGGTGCAGACGAGCCGTTGAAAGTCGATCCGGCCGTCGTCGCCTGGCTATGCGGAGCTGGAACAGCGTTGCTTGACGCGCGGGTCGCGCGCATTGCTCGCTCCGAACCTTGGCCCGGCTCGGAACTCCTAGTCCGCCGCGCGGATGTTGAGATGGCGCAGCGGCTCGCCGGTCTCGTCTCACGACCGGGCGAACGAGGGGAATGGCTCGTACTGAGCGGCACCGACTCCGCGCGCTGGCGGGCGATTGTGGAGGTCGCAGCCACCACGGCCGGGCTCGCACTGCTACGCATCCTCCCTTCTACCCTGGCAGGTATCACTGTGCCGGAAGCCGACGATATCGCCGCGAGTGTCGCTCGCGCTGCGCAGCTGATGGGCGCCATCGTCGCCCTGGATCTCGCGCCGAGCGAAACTCCGGCAGACGAACCTGCGGATCTCAAGCGTTTCGTTCAAGCCCTGCGCCCACTCGGCCGACGCTGCATAGTCATAGCGCCGGAGCCTGCGCGTGCGATAGTGATTGCGGGCGACCTGCCGTGTCACGTGCTCGGACGAGCTGCACCCGACGCCGCGGAGCGGGAGCGGTTATTCAGTGCCGCCGCCGACAATCGCGGGTTGCGCCTAAAGCCTACAGATGCAAGCTGCCTCGCCGGACTCTACACCTCGTTCTCTGTCGACTCAGTCACTGCGGCTGCCAGCCTTGCCAAAGCGTACGCCGCAGGCGACACCTCACCGCGACGAGCGTTCGAGGCCTTTGCGCGCGCTTGCAGGCGCGTCGCCTCGCCACAGTTGCCGCAGCTCGCACGTCAACTCGAACCGTGCTTCGAATTGCAGCAGGTCGTGCTGCCAGCAGACCGCCGAGCGCAGCTTGACGAGATGGTTGCGCACGTCGTGCATGCTCGCGCGGTGCTCGAGACCTGGGGCTTCGGTGCACAGCTGCCATATGGCCGTGGTATCGCGGCGCTCTTCAGCGGACCGAGCGGTACCGGTAAAACGATGGCCGCGCAAGCCATTGCGCGCGAGCTTCGCGCCGATCTCTATGTGGTCGATCTCGCCCGCATCATCAGCAAGTACATCGGCGAGACGGAAAAGAACCTCGACTCCGTATTTGCGGACGCCGAGCGCGCTGGCGCCATGCTGCTGTTCGACGAAGCCGATGCACTGTTCGGTAAGCGCAGCGAGGTGAAAGACGCGCATGATCGTTACGCCAACATCGAAGTCGCGTATCTCCTGCAGCGCATGGAGGCGTTCGCCGGTCTCGCCATTCTGACAACCAACATGCGCCAAAATCTCGACGGTGCATTCTTGCGCCGTCTGCGCTTCGTTGTCGAGTTTCCGAAGCCGGACGTAGCCGCCCGTGAAAAGATCTGGACGCAGTGCTTGCCGTCGACGGCGCCGCGAAGCTCCGATGTCGACCTGCGTTTCCTCGCGAAGCGTCTCGAGCTGACGGGCGGCAACATCCGGCAAGTCACGTTGCGAGCCGCGTTCGCAGCAGCGCGCGAGTCATCCCCCGTCATCGCCATGCGCCACATCGTCGAAGCGACGCGCGCCGAACTGGTGAAGCTCGGCATGCCGAGCGCAGAACGCGCGATCGCCGAGCACGATTTCGCACAGCGCCGGCCGGACGAACGGGCGGCATGAGGACGCGCAAATGAGTGCAGATGCAATCAAGACTGTGAGCGAGGCGATCCAGAAGAAACTGGAAAACGCTCTCAAGGACGCCAAACCACCGATCAGCGGTTCGGTCCACGTCGGTCCGCTCGACGATGACAATACGGAAACGGACGCGATCGTACTCTTCCTCTACCGCATCGCCATCAACGCGAGCCTGCGTAACACCGAGCATCGCGTGCCGGCCAACAAAGCGGGCGACCCGCCAGTCGTGTTTCGCGATTCGACTCCCCTCGACCTCTACTACCTACTCACGGCAGGAACTTCCGAAACCGGAGGGGAACCGGAAGCGCTGCGCACGCTCGGTTACGCCATTCGTGCGCTGAATGATGAGCCCGACCTCGTCGGCATTGCCGCAGGAGGCGAAACCGTGCGGCTCTCGATCGATCCCGTATCTACGGAGGAGCTGAGCCGAATCTGGACGCTGTTTCCGACGGCCAACTACCGCACGTCAGTGGTGTACCTCGCGTCGCCCGTGTGGATCGATCCGCCCATTGAGCGCGCCGTCGCGCCCGCGGTCCGCAGCGAAGCATATCGCTCGCCGCCGCCGCGAGCCGCGTGAGGTTCCTAGCAATGGCGGACGGACTGCAAATCTTCGGGAGAATCGAGCGACACGCGCTGTATGCCGTACAGCTCATCAATCCCGTTACGGAAGAAATTGTGTACAGCGGCGCGCGCGTCGCGGCGGTCGGCCTCGCACACCTGCCTGTCGTAAATCGCTCTGGTCTTTTTGTCTGGCTCGAGGAGGGCCCCGCCTGGCCGACCCGGATTCAATTCGAGCCGGGGCGGCTGCCGTTTGTGAAGGAGAACCTTCCAGCGTTACCGCGTCCGTCCGATCCCGTGCTCGCTACGGAAGAGCAGCGGCGGCAGCGCATTCGTCTCCGACCCACACGCGCGTATCCCTTCGATGCGGGGGTCACTGCAATTGTCGGCCGTCTGGTCGAGCGGCCTGATGATAACTCTCCCGGGATTCCCGACGCGACCGTGGCGCTCGCTTGGCGCAAGGACGAGCATGACACCTTTCATCGTCCGGAGAATCAGACGTCATCGCCGCCCGTCACCGACGCCGATGGCGAGTTCGCCGTCTTCTTGAGACTGCGGGCCAGCGAAATCCATCCGACAGACTTGCCCGCCGGTTTGCTGCAAGTCCGTCTCGAATTCGAAGTCGACGGCATCACGCGCTGCACCGCGCCCGATTTTCCCTTCCTCGACCCGCCGGCGCCGCCCGGCCAAGTGCGCGAAGGTACCCGTCTCGCCAAAAGCGTGCGTGTGCCGTTCAGCGCTCTCGAGTGAACACGACGATCAGGAGATCGATGTCATGAATCAAGACACGACCAACGGGAACCAACAACAACAGCAGCCTGCCGGCCAACAACCGCAGCCTCCCTGCCCACCACAGCCGCCACCCAAGAAGAGATGTCCCGATCTCAAAGCGCCGCCCAAGACGCCCGAGTTGCCGAAGCCCAAGGATTGCCCGGTCACGTGCATCTGTCCAGCGACGCCCAGTAGCGACGGCAACTGCATCAGCACGCTGATCGAGGAGCAGGCGAAGCTGCTCGCACAGGCTGAGCGCACCAAGACGTTCAAGGCCGATCTCGAGGATCTGCTGAAGAAGACCAAGGCTGCGAAAGACGAGTACACGGCCACGAAACGCAAGGAGCTGGTGGAAGACTGGCAGACTGCCGACGCCGACATCGTCGATCTGATGAAGAAGCTCGTGTGCTCCGTGCCCTGCTGGCAATGCCTGATCGAATGCCGAATCTGCTGGCGGCTGAACGATATCCGCCGCCAGGAGCTGCGCTTGAACGGCGATGGTACGCTCACAACGCAGGTGTACTCGCTGTACGACCTGCAGTATTGGCAGACGCGCAATCGTGACGCGCGGCGTGAAGTGTTTGACCGCATCCGCGCCGTCTTCACAGCGTGGGAGAAGCCCGCGACGGCGATCGCGAAGATTCTGACCGACAACGCGACACTGGCGGACACCATCCGAAAGAACATCGGCACGGACTCGGCGACCGCGGTGTACGACGCGTTCATGACGCTGATCCCGCGTCATCTCGCGATCAAGCCACCCGAGATCAACTCGAAGATCGCGAACGAGTACATCCAACTTTGTGAGTGTTACGTTGGCATGCCGGACAACTGCTGCGGACCGAACGTGGGCGAGCTGTCGGTCCGCGAGCGGCTCATTGGTCCGCTGCCGTATCTGATCAAAGCCGAGGAGCTCGACGACATGTTCTGCTGCCTGGTCTTGGAGCGCTATCTGCCCGCCAAGGACGCTCTCGGCACGGCGGAAGCGGCGCTCGCTGCGACCGAAGCCGAGATCAAACGCCTCAAGACGGAGATCGAAGATCGCAAGAAGTCGTTGCCAGCGGATTTCAAGGCGGGCCTGACGATGCCCATCAACTGTGACGACTACAAGCCCAAACCGAAGCCCACACCCACGCCAGGGCCGACTCCCCCGCAATACACGCAACCGACGTCGACGTGATGGCTATGCACAACTGAACGCGGAGAAGCGTCATGCCTGAATATCTGACACCTGGTGTCTACATCGAAGAGATCGAGCGCGGGCCGCGCCCGATCGAGGGCGTGCCTACGAGCACGGCCGCGTTTCTGGGGGAGACCGAGCGAGGGCCGCTGCGGCCGCGCCTGGTAACGAGCTTCTCGGAGTACCGCCGCTGGTTCGGCGACGTGTTCCGCGACAACCGTTATCTGCCGCTCGCCGTGAATGGCTTTTTCGAAAACGGCGGGCAGCGCGTGTACATCTGCCGCATCGTCGGCGACGGCGCGACGACGGCCTCCGGCGTGTTCGGCGATTTCACTGTGACCGCGGTCGGTCCGGGCGAATGGGGACGGCACGTCTCGGTGCACATCAGAGACAGCAGTACCAAAGGACCGAACGGCCCGGTCGGCTTTCGACTGACTCTCGCGTATTGGCCGACCTTGCCATCGGCACCGTACGATCCGATCGATCCGAACAACCGCCGGAGAATTCCGCGACCCTCGCACGTCGAGGACTTCGACGACCTATCGATTGATCCCAACTCGGCGGACTTCTATACCAAACGCCTCATCGACGCGAACACCAACGCACCTATATCGGGTCTCGCCGCGATCACGCCGACAACCGATACCACCAATGGTCCCGAGCAGACGGGAGTCGATGGCCGCTTCCTCGACCAGGACGGAGCGGACGATACGAACCCGTTGGGTGACGACGACTACAAGGGCTTGATCGCCGGCAACCGTATGGAAATTAGCGGGATCGCGGCACTGGAGCAGGATCCCTATCGCGATGTTGCATTGGTATATGCGCCGTTTCCGCGCGCCAACGCCGATGCGATCAATCGCGCGGTGATCGACCACTGCGAACTGCAGCGATACCGCTTCGCGGTGATGGATACAGCGGAGAATGCCGAGCCCTCCGACATCGATCCGCGTAGCGGCATCTTCGAAACGCAGTATGCCGCGACGTACTCGCCGTGGCTGCGCATCTCCGATCCGATCTCCGGTGCCCGCCGCGTGTCGCCGCCCGGAGGGCACGTACTGGGTGTGTACGCACGCAGCGACTCGGAACGTGCCGTGTTCAAAGCACCTGCGAACGAAACCGTGCGTGGCGCGCTCGATCTGCGCTTCGACATCGATGAGCGCACGCAGGCAACGATGAATCCGCGCGGCGTGAATGCGATCCGACGCTTCCCGGGTCGCGGCATTCGCGTGTGGGGCGCTCGCACGCTGTCCTCCAACACGCTATGGAAGTACGTATCGGTCCGGAGATTGTTCATCTTCCTGGAACGCTCAATCTACGAGGGCACGCAATGGGTCGTGTTCGAGCCGAACGACGAACGGCTCTGGGCGCGCGTGAAGGACACGATCCGTCTGTTCCTGCGCTCGCAGTGGCGTCAGGGCGCGATGATTGGCGAGACCGAGGATCGTGCGTTCTTCATTACCTGCGACCGCACGACCATGACTCAGGACGACATCCTCAACGGTCGCTTGATCTGCGAGATCGGTATCGCGCCGGTCCGTCCGGCCGAGTTCGTGATCTTCCGCATCTTCCAGAACACGGCCGAAGCGCAGCGCTAGGCCAGGAGAGCAGCAGCCATGGCACGCAAGGATCCCATACGAAACATGCGCTTCAGGCTGGAGATCGACGGCATCCAGCAGGCCGGCTTCAGCGAAGTGATGATCGCCGAGCAAACCACCGATGCCATCGACTATCGGGAGGGCACCGAGCCCACCCACGTGCGCAAGCTCCCGGGCCTCACCAAGTACGGCAACATCACTTTGAAGTGGGGCGTCACCGATTCGATGGAGCTCTACAACTGGCACAAGGCGGTCACTGCCGGCCAGATCGCCTCGAGCCGCAAGCAAGTGGCCATCGTGATCATCGACGAATCCGGTGCAGACAAGGCGCGCTACCTCGTGAGCGAGGCGTGGCCCATCAAGTACGACCCCAGCGATCTGAATGCCAAGGGCAACGAAGTCTTCATCGAGCTGCTCGAGCTCGCGAACGAAGGCGTCGAACGCGTGCAATGAATGAGGAATGATGCTCATGCGAACCCGCAACGACATGGGATTCCAGACCGAGGTCGAGTTCACGCTGCCGAAAGGCTACGTCGATTCGAGTGGGCAGCTCCATCGCCAAGGCGTGATGCGCCTGGCGACGGCCGCCGACGAGATCCTGCCACTGCGCGACCCGCGCGTGCAGCAGAACGCGGCGTACTTCGCGATCATCGTGCTCGCGCGTGTAATCGTGAAGCTCGGCTCTCTGCCTGACATCGACACGCGCGTGATCGAAGGCTTGTTTGCTTCCGATCTTGACTACCTCCAACGCCTGTACGAGCGCCTCAACGGCAGCGAGGAAACAGATGCATCCGAAGCACCCACGCCCCGGAGGCTTGCCGCCGTGGGGGAAGCCTGAGGGCCTATCCGCGTGAGCAGCTCTACGAGGAAATGGCCTTCATCGCGAGTCACTTCCATTGGGGAAGGCAGGAACTCCTGGCGCTCGAACACGGCGAGCGGCGCCGCTGGTGTCACGAGATCTCGGCCGCCAACCGTGCGCTCGACGGCGAGCGCTCGGTGCCACTCGAGCTGTGAGTGAGCGGCGATGGCGCGCAAGGATCCTTACCACGGCTTTCGGTTCCTCGTGGAATGCGAGGGACTGGTCACGGGCGGATTCAGCCGCGTGAAGGGCCTCACGCGCGAGACGAAGTACGAGTCGTATAGAGAAGGCGGCGTGCTCGATTTCGAGCACAAACTCGCCTCGAACACGATCTATCCGCCCCTCGTGCTCGAACACGGGCTGGCGGACAAAACGCTATGGGACTGGCATCGCGAAGTCGTCGAAGGCGAGGTCACGCGCCGGAAGATCTCGATCATCCTGAAGGACGAGAAAGGCACGGAAGTCTGGCGCTGGCACGCTGACGAGGCGTTTCCGGTGAAATGGTCGGTTGCTGATCTCGATGCGGCCAGCTCGCAAGTGAGCGTGGAGACCGTCGAGCTCGTTCATCACGGATTACGGGAGGGTTGATGCGTCCGCGTACTACACGCATTCGCGCTCACGCTTGGTGTGGGGTTCTGCGGATCCGCCTCAGCAACGAGTTGGCTTCGGGAGCGAGGTCAGGTTGCCGCGCGAATTTGCGGTGGCGCCGACAGCACCCGCACGCGAGGGCGTCTGCGCAACATTCGATTTGGCAACTGTTCTTGTCCTTCCTCATCGCCAATGGTAGTGCGCGCACTCTGATACCGCACGAGCGGGTGAAACTCGTGCCGCGTACGCACACGAATTCAGCGAGCGGTTCGCGATTCGTGCTACCAAAACTCTACACGCCACGCGATCTGTTCGCCGGCCGCGCTCGGCCGCCAGGCAGCGCCACAAGCATCTCAGCGGCTGTCGCAGCACGCTCGCGGAAACTCAACACGCGAGCGGCTAGCCCAGCGCATTCGACGCGCGCGACGGAAAACCGTGTCGATACTGCGCACCCACGCCTGCATGGAAGACATACCGAAGGCTCGTGGTCAAACAGAATTCAGTCTCCGCCCGTCGATGCACAGTCCCGAGCAACGTTGCGGCTCAACTCCGATCGGCAAGCTGTCGCGCGGCAGCTGCGAACGCATCGCATACACGACCACTCGGGCGCTCGCTCTTACCAGACTGAACAGGTCCCGCTCTTCCGTCGCGTACAGCGCACGCGCACGACCGTCCTTGAACAGGAGGAATCGTCGCCCACACCTCATCAGCGCCAACGCGCGGAGTTGACATGGCGAAGGACTCAGTCCAGCGGCACTCCGCCCAACGGTGTCGTACCTGAGTTGCACGAGTCTCGCACGATGTCCCGACCGATCGAACATGAAGTACGGCTCGCAGCCGACATCACGCAGACCCACATGATCCCAGCGCAGTCGCCTTCACCTGAAGCCCTGCGTCAAATGATTCTCGACAACCCCACAACCGAGCGCCTCGCCGAAGACGTTCTGCGGCGTGTCGATCGCCGCCTCCGCATCGAGCGCGAGCGTCGCGGCATCGGGTAAGCCATGGCCATCAGCAAGTTGGAAAAAGCGTCGATTACTGTCCTCGAAGGCTCGCGCAAGGACGAGGTGATCTACGTGCTGTTCAATCCGTCCGAGTACAGCCTCGAACGCACGAACGCATACAAGTCGACCGCAGTGCCCGGTCTCGGCAGCCCCCTCATTCAATTCATCAACGGCGAAGCGGGGCAGCTCAGCATGGAGCTGTTCCTCGACGATCGCACAGACCCGAAGGGCCCGGTCACTT
>Ga0070665_100008155_pt1 | contig 10604 bp, 17 predicted proteins | sample KBSS13metaG_FD_65862 | JGI IMG/M metagenome (GOLD analysis project Ga0070665, IMG submission 65862) | Switchgrass rhizosphere microbial communities from Kellogg Biological Station, Michigan, USA - KBS S1-3 metaG | ecosystem: Host-associated > Plants > Roots > Rhizosphere > Soil ...
GCGGTTTCGCCCGACTGCGAAATGGTCACGAACAGCGAATTCTTCGGCACCACCGGGTTGCGGTAGCGGTATTCGCTGGCGATCTCGACCGTGCACGGCAGCTTGCAGATCTGCTCGATGAAATAGCGCGCCACGACGCCCGAGTGATAGCTGGTGCCGCAGGCGATGATGTGTACGTGCTCGACCTTCTTGAAGATCTCGGTGGCCGCGGGGCCAAACGCGGCTTCGAGCAGGCGGCCGTTCGCGACGCGTTCAGCCAGCGTATCGGCGATCGCGCGCGGTTGTTCGTGGATTTCCTTGAGCATGAAGTGCCGGTACTGGCCCTTCTCGGCCGCGTCGGCCGACAGCTCGCTCTCGCGCACCGGGCGCTCGGCCTTGTCGCCGTTCTTGTCGAGCACCTTGATCGAAGTGCGGCGGATGTCGGCGACATCGCCTTCTTCCAGGAACATGAAACGGCGCGTGACCGGCAGCAGCGCGGCCACGTCCGAGGCGACGAAGTTCTCGTCGACCCCGAGACCGACGACCACCGGGCAGCCTTCGCGCGCCAGGATGATGCGCTCCGGTTCGGCCTCGCTGACTACCGCCAGCGCGTAGGCGCCTTCGAGCTCGGCGACGGTGGCGCGCACGGCCTTGAACAGGTCCTTCAACGACTGCAGATGATGGTGTACGCGATGGGCGATCACCTCGGTGTCGGTTTCCGACGTGAACTTGTAGCCGAGCGTCTTGAGCTCGGCGCGCAGTTCTTCGTGGTTCTCGATGATGCCGTTGTGCACGATGGCGAGGCCGTCATGCGAGACATGCGGATGCGCATTGCGCTCGGAGGGCACGCCGTGCGTGGCCCAGCGCGTGTGCGCGATGCCCACCTTGCCGTGGGTCGGGTCGGCGTCGATCGCTTCCTGGAGCATCTTGACCTTGCCGACGGTGCGCAGGCGCTTCAGATGCGCCGTGCCATTCAGCACCGCGATGCCGGCGGAGTCATAGCCGCGATATTCGAGCCGGCGCAAACCCTCCATGAGGATGGGTACGACGTTCCTTTCAGCGATGGCTCCAACGATGCCGCACATTTAACAGTGCTCCCGGATTTCAGGGGGGCGCTAGTTTGCCTGAGTGGCAACCCCGTTCGGAGGGTCAAAAGCCATCTGCGGGCGCCTTCTGATACCCGGCTCACACTGGCGCGAAAGCCGAGACGTTACGTATTGGAAATCAACACCTTAGGGGGCCGCTCGGGGCCCGGATTCAGGGCACGTCCGGGTGCACATGCGCCCGGAAGGCCGGGCGGACCGACAGGCGCTGGTAGTAGCCATGCAGCGCGTCGAGGTGCGGCTTGTCGATCGGGCTGTGCAGCCACCGGTGCGTCGCCAGACCCACCACCACGTCGGCCAGCGTGAAGAACTCGCCGGTGATGAATTGGCCGCCCGCGGCGAAATGCTCATCGAGCAACCGCATGCAGCCGTTCCAGGCCTCGAGGCTGCGGGCGATCTGCGCGGCATCCTGGTGCGCCGGGCTCTTGCGCACGACTCCGTAGAACGAGTAACGCCACGCGGAATTGAGCTCGGTGGCCTGCCAGTCCATCCATTGCTCGACCCGCGCGCGCGCCTGCGCGTCCTCGGGGTACAGCGCCGCGTGCGGCGACTTGCGCGCCAGGTAGCGGCAGATGGAGTTCGATTCCCACAACACGAAGTCGCCGTCGCGGATCACCGGCACCAGGCGGTTGGGATTCAGCGCCAGCAGCTTCGCGTCGTTCTCGACATGCTCGAAATGCAGGTCGAGCTCGGCGCAGGTCCAGAGCACCTTGCGCACGTTGATCGAGGAAATCCGGCCGAGTACCCGCAGCGTCATGATCGAACTACTTCTCCTGGCGCACGATCTTCTTGACGACACCGTCGACGATGGTAACGACCATGGGCGCCTTGCCGGGGCCCAGGTTGTACACCCAGGTCTCGATCACGGTCTCGCCGACCTTGGTATTGCCGCCGGTATAGACGTTCGGGGCGCGCACATCTTCGACGCGGCTTTCGCGCGAAGTGGGCGTACCGCACTTGTGCAGCAGGTCCGGGAGCGTGACGTCCTGGTCGATGATCCACTTGCCGCAGCGGAAGGTCTCCGCGGATGCGGCCGGCGGCAGCAGCAGCGTGAACACGACGATGACGGACCGAAGCTTCATGGCGGTCGATGGTACACCCGGGGGAGCGGGTCAACGGCTCCCGCACCACTGGCGTTCACAGGGAACGCCGTCGCCCTCGCCGTCCATTTTCACGCCGGGGCAATGCTCGAGGAAATACATCGCCTCGTCGCAGGAGGTCATCTCCGAGCAGTAGACGCGCCCATCGCAGTGGAAGCGGCTGCTTTCCTCTGCCCTGACGGGTTCTGCCGGTGCCTGTTCCCGCACGTCGCCATCCCCGACCCTTTCCACGGTAGCGACCCGCGGATGGCCGAGTTGCTGGTAGCCGTAGAGACCCCCGGCTCCGATCAACACGCCCAACAGCACCTTCTTCATGGCTGCCTAGCTACTCCAGTTTCGCGCCCCTCGCAACCAGCAGCTCGCGCAGCAGCGAGCGGTGGCAGCGGTTCTCGTGCTCGCAGTAGCAGCCCACCGAGAAATTGGCGTGGTGGGACAGCGCCGCGAGCACGTCCAGCGACTGGCTCGAGGCCGGCGTCGCCATCTCGGCGCGGTACTTGCGCGCGAACGCCGACCATTGCCGGTCATTGCCGGCGGCCAGGCCCAGCTTCATGGTGCCGACGCTGGGCGCAAGCACCGGGAACCAGACGTCGTACCAATCGAGGCGCGCGAAATCCTTCTTGGGAACGCCGCGCGGCGGGCGCCGCACCGTACCGAGCCGGGTGCCCTCGTCTTTCACGCGCGATTGCCCGAGTCGCACGATCCGTACCGTCATCGCCGTTTCTCCAGGAACACCAGCGTCACCGCCGGCGACAGCACCTGCTCGCGGCTGCGCCGGTAGCCGAGTCTTTCGTACAGGCGGATGTTGGCCTCGCTGCGGCTGCCGGTAAACAACTCGTAGCGGTCGACGTCCGGGAATTCGGCCTCGACGGCGCGCATCAGCCGCGTGCCGATGCCGCGGCCCTGCAGCCCGGGTGACACGATGAGCCGGCCGATATGGCAGATGCCGCTGGTTCCTCGCGCGCGCACCGCGCCCACCAGCGTGTCGCCGTCGAGCGCCTTCAGCACACGCGACGCATCGAACTCGGCACGCAACGAGTCGAGGCTCTGCGTCAGCGGCGGCAGGTTCCAGTCGGCGTACAGGCGCGCCTCGGATTGGTAGGCGAGTTTTTGCAGCGCGAGAATCGCCGCCGCGTCGCCCTCGCGCGCGCGCTGGACGCGGTACGGAGACGCCGGCGCCGGTTTGCTCATGGGCAGGAAGCGGATGCTGAGCCCGTCGCCGATCGGCCAGTCGATGGTCGCGATGCCCTGGTAGCCGCGCGCCGCATACAGGCGCACGCCGGGCATCGTGGCCATCAGTTCGAGCCGGCCGAAGCCATGCGCGATGGCGTCGTGCTCGCAACGCTCCAGCAGTCGCGTGCCCAGTCCGCGCCGCGCGAAGTCCGGGTGGATGAAGAACGCGCGGATCTTCGCGGCGTCGATCGCGGGATCCAGCTCGGTGGCATCGCGATCGGTACGCGTATCGCTGCCGAACAGCGTGCGGCGCCGGCTCCAGCCGCCGCAGCCGGCGAGACGCTCGCCCGCCTCGATGACGAAGTAGCTGCCGTCGCGGATCAGCTGCGTGTCCACGCCGAAGGCGCCGCGCAGCGCGCCTTCGACCTGCTCGGGCGTGTAATCCTGCTGGCTGAGCGCGCGCGCCGAGACGGCGATCAGCGACTGCAGCGCCGGGACATCCGCGAGCCGCGCGCGACGGATGGTGAACTCGTTCATGCCAGCACCGGCAGGCACAACTCGCAGGCGAACACGCCGGTGCGCGCGTCGTACAGCGAACCACGCGGATAGTGTTCGAACGGCGGCCTCGAGGCATCGAGGCGGCGGGTGGCCTGGCACTCGCGCAGGAACGCGTCCCAGGCCGCGCCGATCTGCGTGCCTGGTCCCTTGAAGTACGTGATCGCGTAGCTGCCCGCGCGGATGGTGGTCTCGGCGGCATCGGGCGGCGTGAGCCCCGGTGGAAGCTGCACACAGCAGTCGTAGCGACACTGGTCGGGGGGCGTGCGCGCGGGATCATCCAGCGTGACGCCGTAACGGGGACAGTCGACCAGGCCGTGATCCGCCAGCCACGGCGCGACGGTGCCGCGCCAGAATCGGCCCAGCGGCTCGCCGAACGGGCCCGTGTAGCGCATGCACGCGACTCTCACCGCCGGCCGTTCGACCACGTCGATCTTCATGCGCCCACCTGCATGGACGCAGTCTACAACCGCCGTTGCTAGCTAGTCAGTGGCGCTTGAAGAACTGCACCGCGCGCTCGTGCTTCTCGGCCGCGGCACGCGTCGCGAAGGTGCCGAGATTGCGGCGTCGCCCCGTTTTGGGGTTCAGCTTGCGCGAGTACAGTCGGTACTTGCCGGTGGACAGTTTGCGGATCATGGCCGCCAGCACAGCATGCGCGCCGCGGATTCGCAGCCAACCGATGCCGGCAACGAGTGTCGGAACCTTACGACGCACCCAGCGCGAAGCAGTGCATCTGTTCCCAGTGTCCGCGCGAGGCCTCGATGAGCACCATTTCGCTGCAGCGGGCTTTCACGCCACCCGCCGGCAACGCGATGCGCAGTTCCACTTCGATTTCGCAGAGTTGCGGCTCGTCGCCGTGCGCCACCGTCACGTGCGGCACCACGGTGTCGAACTTGCCTTCGAACGGCGGATGATCCGGGAACGCGCGCCACACCGCATCGGTGAGCGCCGAGAAGGAACCATCCGGGTCGGGCGCGAGGTACAGCGCCACGGGAAAGCGCTGCGTCTGCGCCAGCCGGTAATCGAAGCAGCGCACGCCGGCCGCGATCTCGCGCAGGCGCGCCACCACGCCGTCGTCGATCTGCGCCAGCGGCACGAAGGGATACAGGATGGTGACGTGCGCAGGCACACGGCGCCGCGCGGAAGGGTCGTAGCGCTCCCGGTAGCGGGCGATGTACGGCTCCGCCTCCGGCACGCGGCAGATCAGCGCGGTGTCATTGCTCATGCAGGAAATTCTGTACTTCGCGCACCAGGCGCTCGCGATGCTTCTCGATGACCATGAAGTGCGTGGCCTCGGAGAACTGGATCAGCCGGCGTTCACGCGCGCCGCTGAGCAATGGATACAACGCCTGCGCCATGGCCGGCGGCGTGACCATGTCCCACTCGCCCACCACCAGCAGCGTGGGTGCGCAGATGCGTGCCGGATCGTAGGCGCCGGGCTTGCCGGCGGCCCACAACTCCGCGAAATCCTGCAGCACCCCATTGGGGGACCGCACCACCGGCGGCGACTGCTTCGCGCCGTCGGGGTCGGTGGCCAGCGTGGCCTGCCACCAGGCGTCGAAAATCGCCGGCGGCGAGATCTCGTCGATCCGATCCTTCGGAATGCCCGCGACGGCGAAGGCGCGTGCCGACTCGCGCGTGCTGGTGCGGTACGCACCGACGTACTTCGGTGGTTGCACGCCCAGCCACACCGGCGATACCAGCACCAGCGCGCGCACCTTCTCCGGGTTCCGCGCGGCGTAGGCCGCCGTGGTGGTGGTCCCCCAGGACCAGCCGATCAGCGTGAGCTGTTTGACCGCGCGGCGTGCGAGGATGAAATCCACCGCGGCGGAGATGTCGCGCAGCGCTTCGTGCGTGCGCGCGAACGGCGCGTTCGCCTCCGGCGGCTGCGACATGGCGGGCGGGCGCGTCGAGCCGCCGTAGCCGCGCAGGTCGAGCGCGTAGGTGTCGTAGCCATCGCGCGCGACGCGGTCCATCCAGCTCGAACCCTCGAGCGGCACGTCGAAGGTGCTGCTGGCGGGAAACGTGGCGCCGTGCACGAACAACACGATGCCGCTGCCGGGATGGCTGGCGGACAGCGGCGGATGCTTGTTGCGCAGGTGCAGCTCGATGCCGGCATCGAGGGCCGGAACCCGGAAGTCCGCGCTCACCAACGACCCGCCGGCCGCCGCGAATGCCGCCGGGGCGGCCGCCAGCGCCACCAGCGCCAGCGTCCTAACTACAACCCTCGACATAGTGCAGATGCTCCCATGGACCGGACTGGATGGCGGTCACCTTGCCGTTCGAGGTCTCGAAGCGCAGGCCGAACTCGCCGTCCGTGGACCGGAAGGTGATCGTGTGGCCCTGCGGGTCGTACTTGTGCGGCTGCACGTCGAGACGCGCGCCGTACAGCCGCTTCAGGTCCGCCTCGCTGCTGCCGATGTGCGCGCCGCCCAGGGTGTGCAGCTTCGAGGCGCCCTTGAGCTCGATGCGCACCACGTGGTCGTCGATGATCATGAGATCGAAGTCCGATCCGCCGCCCTGGTAGCGCAGGTACCAGCATTCGCCGGCCGCCTGCGGGCGCGCCAGGCCCGACCAGTCGGCCAGTGGCAGGACCTGATCGGTGCTCATCCCGGTGCGCACCGGGCCGATCGCGCCGAGTCCCAGGCACCAGGTCGCGGCGCCCGACGCGACCACGGCCGCGGCCAGTGCCACGCCGGCCGCGCCCAGGCGCCAGCGCCTCAGGCGCGCGCGGCGTCGATCTTGCCTAACAACCATTGCAGGCCTGAGAGATGCTGCTGATCATGACTGCACAGATAGTGGGCCAGTCCGCGCAGCGTCACGCGTCCATAGCCTTCGAATTCCGCGGGCCGTTGCCACTGCGCCGCATCCAGTCCGCGCAGCAACGCCAAGGTCCGGGCGCGCGCCGCGTGGAACTCCGCGAACATGCGGTGCACGTCGGCATGCGCGTAGTCGCGCTGTTTCGCCAGCGCCTCGCTGTCGATGGACGCCAGGAGCGGCGTGGCCTCGTCGAGCGTGCGCCGGAAGCGCAGCTGGTAGCCGTCGATCTCGATGTCGCGCACGTGGCAGACCTGCTCGATGGCCGTGAATGCCTCGCTGGGCACGCCGTCCCAGGAGGGCGGCGCCCAGTTCACGTAGTCGCGCGGAAATGCCGCGTAGTGTTTCTCGAGCTGCGCGGGGAATGCCGCGAGCGCGTCGAACGTGGATTGCATGGGCAACATTGTGCCTCAGGCCGGGGCGAACTTTCGCAGCAGCATCTCGTCCGACTCGCCAAGCGGCGCTGGCTGGTGGCCCGCGCGCCAGAAATCGAGGGCGAGTGTTTCGTTGCTGGAGAATCCGGCCGGCGCCGGGTCCACTTCGCAGTACAGCAGCGCGCCGAATCTCGTCTTGCCGTCATTGACTTCCACCACGCCCAGCCAGCGCGTATCGCGCGCCACGCAACCGGCTTCCTCGGCGAGTTCGCGGATCGCGGCCTGGCGCGGCGATTCACCGGCGTCGATGAAACCGCCCGGCAACTCCCAGACCTTGCGGACGCTGTTCAGCACCAGCACCACGCCCTGGGGCGACCGCGCGATGATCGCCGCGAACACGAGCGTCGGCAGCGAACCGGTCTCGTGTTCGCCGACCGCGTGGAATTTCACCTGACGGTGGACAGTCGCGCCGCGGGCGGTGCCTGCGTGAGCCAGGCCACGGCCGCCGCGATGTCGTTGTAGAAAACCCGGTAATCGCCTTCGCCGAAGGCGAGGCGCGCGAGGTAGGCGAGTTTGGCGTTGGGCACGACGATGGCGCGTCGCAGCCTGAGATCGCCCAGCTTTTCATCGAGTGCGCGCTGCGACCAGGGCACGTCGACATGCGGCGGGTGCATCTCGAGCACGTCGTACAGCACGCGGGTGCGGCCCGCCTCTTGCGCCAGCTGAACCACCTGCGCCTGGCACTCCGCCAGCAACTCGACCGTCGGCTCGCCGCGGACGCGCGCGATGATGATTTCGCCGCTCAGCTCCACCCACAGCTGGTCCATGCTCACTCCTCAGCTCTTCGGCTTCTTGATCGGGCGCTTCCAGCCTTCGAGCGTCAGCTGCTTGCCACGCGCCAGCGTGAGTTGCCCGTCGGGCGCGTCCTTGGTGAGCGTGCTGCCCGCGCCGGTGGTGGCGTCCTTGCCGATGCGGATCGGCGCCACCAGCATGTTGCCGGAACCGATGAAGGCACCGTCTTCGATGGTGGTCTGCCACTTGTTGGCGCCATCATAATTGCAGGTGATGGTGCCGGCGCCGACGTTCACGCCCTTGCCGATCACCGCGTCGCCGAGATACGAAAGATGGTTGGCCTTGCTGCCGTCGCTGATGTCGGTCTTCTTGAGCTCGACGAAATTGCCGATGTGCACGTCGTTGCCGGTCTTCGAATTCGGGCGCATGCGCGCGAACGGGCCGACCGAGTTGTTGGGCCCGACCTCGCTCTGCTCGAGCACGCAGTTCGGATGGATGACCGAGCCCGCGCCGATGCTCATGTTGCGCAACACCACGTTGGGACCGATGCGCACGTTGTCGCCCAGCGTGATCTTGCCTTCGAGCAGCACGTTGGCGTCGATGAACACGTCGCTGCCGACGCTGATCTCACCGCGCACGTCGATGCGCGTCGGGTCCGCGAGTGTCGCGCCGGCCAGCATGAGCTCGCGTGCGCGCGTGGCGCGATGCAGGGTCTCGAGCTCGGCCAGCTGCACCTTGTCGTTGACGCCGAGCACCTCGGGCAGCGTGGGCGCCACGAACGGCACCACCTTGAACTTCTCCTTCACCGCCATCGCGATCACGTCGGTGAGGTAGTACTCGCCCTGCGCGTTCTTGTTGGACAGCTTGCCCAGCCAGCGGCGCAGTAGTTTGGCCGGCGCGGCCATGATGCCGCTGTTGCCCTCGCGGATCTTGAGCTGGGCGCGCGTCGCGTCCTTCTGCTCGACGATCTTCAGGATGGCGCCGCGCGCATTGCGCACGATGCGGCCGTAGCCATCGGGGTCCTGGAGCATCACGGTGAGCAGGCTCATGGACTTCGGCCCGGCGGCCTCGATGAGCTGGCGCAGCGTCCGCGGCTCGAGCAGCGGCACGTCGCCGTACAGCACCAGCACCAGCGCGTCGTCCGGCACCTGCGGCATGGCCTGCATGAGCGCGTGGCCGGTGCCGAGCTGCTGGGCCTGCAGCGCCCAGTGCAGGTCCGGGTCGGTGACGGCGGTGCGCACCTGTTCGCCGCCGTGGCCGTACACCACGTGCAGGGATGACGGCTCGAGCTGCCGTGCGCGCCGGATCACGTGGCGCAACAGCGGCTGGCCGGCGAGCGGCTGGAGGACCTTGGGGAGCGGGGATTTCATTCGCTTGCCCTGACCGGCAGCGAGGATGACAACGGCGAGTTTCATGGGCCCGCGATTGTAGCGGGTTGCCTGCCGCCGGGCGTGCCCGGCGGGCGCGTCAGCGGCGGAAGTGCCTGCCGGTGGCGTTGTACGGGTCGTCGCCGGACACGTCGGTGGCGGAAAGGTTGTTCTTCCCGAGCAGCGTGTCCATGACCTTGCGTTGCTCGGGAGCCGCGGGCTGCTGCCGATTGGTCCCGGATCCACCACGTTCGCCGCGCGACTTCGTCGGCGCGGTCCAGTCGATGTGTGATTCGATTCCCTGGTTCATGGGAATCAATATACGCCCGGGTTTTTTGCGGGAGGATGTCCGTCGTCGGACGGCGGGTGCCGTTCGTCGGGCCCGCCGCCGCTCGTCCGCTGCTAGCTACCGTCCGTCTCCGCCAGCAAATCGTGGATCTTGCCGAGGGTTGCCCAGTTGCGCGTGGTGCCCGCGCCCGCGAGTCCTTTCATCACCGCGGTCAGCGCCTGGCTTTCGAGGATGCCATTGGCACACCAGATATAGGCCGCGTGTTTGCCCAGGTGCAGCTTTTCGGTTCCCCAGTCCCGGCTGGCCACGGCCTCGAGGCCGGCGAGCACGGCGGACTGGTCGGTCACCGCCACCAGCAGCCGCGCCGGGTCGGACGCCAGCTTGCCGAGTTTGTTGCCGGCCAGGATGCCGGCGACTTCCTGCGCCGACTTGACGACCACCACCGCGTCGACACCCAGCTTTTTTGCCACCGCGGCGCGAATGCGTTCCGCGTGGCCGGAGGTTGCGCCCGCGGCGCCGGTGAAGACCGCGTTGCCGCTGTTGAGCAGCGTCTTCACCCCGGTGTAGCCGAGCTTCTCCAGCAGCTTGCGCAGGTCGGCCATCGCGATGCGCTTGGCCTTGCCGACATTGATTCCCCGGAACAGCGCGACGTACCGGGGCATGGTTCAGCCGCTCTTGCAGTCGAACTTGCCCACCGGGAATCCCGCCGCGCTCACCGAGTTCATGACTTCGACGGCGGCTTCGTAGCGCGCCTGCTTGTCGAGGCAGATGTCGACGCGGGGTTTCGAAGTCGGGTAGCGAGTCTTGATGACCGCGGCCACCGCGCGGCACTCGATGCGCGTGCGTTCGAGCGTGCAGTTGTTGGCCGCGTCGATCGAGATCGACAGCTCGCTGACCACCGGCACCGGCGGCGGCTCATCGGAGCTGCAGGCGGCGATGGCCAGCGCGACCAGGAATGCGGTCCGTTTCACTACGGTGCTCATGGGATCAGGGCTCCACCGGCATGTGCTTCTTCGCCAGGTGCGCACCGTACAGCGACGCGGGAATCGTGACCAGCA
>Ga0070665_100008156_pt1 | contig 10602 bp, 8 predicted proteins | sample KBSS13metaG_FD_65862 | JGI IMG/M metagenome (GOLD analysis project Ga0070665, IMG submission 65862) | Switchgrass rhizosphere microbial communities from Kellogg Biological Station, Michigan, USA - KBS S1-3 metaG | ecosystem: Host-associated > Plants > Roots > Rhizosphere > Soil ...
GCTTGGGTCAAACCATACCTCGGCCGAATTCTTGAATGCGTGGGGGCTATTTCGATTTGGAAAAGGCCAGATAGGCACCCAAACCAATCATGCCGAGGCCGGAGGCGGTACGCTGGCCGCTGCGGAAGCGAGTGCTGGACTTGAGTTTACGTTCGAGAGGAGCCGCGAGGGACACTACGATTAAGTCGGCGGCGGTGTTGAGCGTAACAGAAAGGACGCCCAGCGTAGCAAATTGAAAAAAAACGTGGCCGCGTTCAGGAGCGATGAACTGCGGGATAAAGGAAAGGAAGAAGAGCGCGGTTTTTGGGTTGAGGGCTTCCGTGACAATGCCTTGGCGGAAGGCGCTCCCTTTTGGGGCGGACGTTTCGGTTGGGAGCTCGGCGTTGCGGGAGCGAATCATTTTGATACCGAGGAAGACGAGATACGCAGCGCCAGCGTATTTGACAGTGTGAAAGGCCACGGCGGAAGCGGCGAGGATCGCGGATACTCCGAGAGCGGCGGCGAAGACGTGAAAGAGTCCTCCGAAAAAAGTGCCGAAGGAGGATTGAAAGCCTTCGCGGCGGCCGCCGGCTAGAGTGCGGGCCAGGACGTAGAAGATGCCCGGGCCGGGAGTAACGGCGAGAACGACGGCAGCAGCCAGGAAGAGGACAAAGCGATGCGGGTCAACCATCTCCAGGAAAGTATAAGGCACAAAGTGGCAGGCACAAGCAGGTGTCGCGAGAATCAGATTGGTCGACTTCCAGTTGCGTGAAATCAGGAACTTCTACTGACGCGAAAGAGTTTGGAAAACGATGTCCCGGGGCGCGTGGTTGCGCCAGGCGGCGAGGATGGCGGATTTCAGAGCACGCTTGGTGGCTTTGGCGAGAAGAACGCTAGTGCATCCTTGGCGTCCCCAGGCTCCGGCGACGGGAGAGAAGGCGGCGGGATGGGCGGCGACAAATTCCTCCTGTTGAGTAGGAGTGAGCTTGACCATGCCGCGTTCTTTGTTGGGATAGCCGAGGGTGGCGAAAATTTTCCCGGCAACGCGGAAGTCGGGATGATTCATGTGCTTGCGCTCTTCCGTCTGTGGCAGAGCGAGAGTGAGGCGGCGGAAATCGGAAGGCGTGCAGGGCATAACTGGTTCGAACGGCTCAATCTACCTTTTCGCAAGGTTCACGGCAAAGGGCAACCGGTTTTAGCCGGGGGGGTAAATGCATAGACGAAAATGAAAGCGCTTTGTCTGTCTGAGTCAGACAGCAGCGTTGAAGGTGTCGTGGGACATCGAGTCGGCGCCTTCGTCCGGCTCAGGTTTGGCGGTCCCCGGTTCGGGAACGATCGCCGGAAAGGCTCCGTTCACACCTTTTGCTGGGCGCTTGCCGGTGTGCGCGGTGGGCAATTGCGCGGCGCGCATCAGCTTTTCCTGGACTGAAACGCCATGACCGTTGTGGCCGGGACGCGGTCTGGTGAATTTCCCATCCGGGCCAAGCATGCGCGCGGTGCGCGTGTCTTCTAGGTAAGCCGCCAGCACTTCGTTGACGATGCGCTGTTTCAGCGCCGGATCGTTGAGCGGGAAAAGAACTTCAACGCGCTCGTAGAGGTTGCGCTGCATCCAGTCCGCGCTGCCGAGATAGATTTCCGGTTCGCCGCCATTTTCGAAGTAGAAAATGCGGCTGTGTTCAAGGAAGCGGCCGACGATGCTGCGGACGCGGATGTGGCTGCTGATGCCGCGCAGTCCGGGAACAAGGGCGCATTGGCCGCGCACGATCAGGTCAATTTCGACACCAGCTTGTGAAGCGCGGTACAACGCCTGAATGATGGGTGGATCGACAAGTGCGTTGACCTTGGCGATGATGCGAGCCGCCTTGCCGCGTTTGGCGTTGCGTGTTTCGCGGTCAATTAGGGCGATACAACTTTTTGCGAGATCGCGTGGAGCGACGAATAGAGGTTTGTAGTCCGGTTGCTCCGAGTACGCAGTCAGAAAATTGAAAACGTCGTTGACGGAAGCGGTGATAGCTTCGTCGCAAGTGAACAGGCTGAAGTCGCTGTAAAAACGTGCGGTGGAGGGATTGTAGTTTCCGGTGCCAAGGTGGGCGTAGCGGCGGATTTTTCCGTCGGGGTCTTCGCGCACGACGAGAGCGAGTTTGGCGTGCGTTTTCAGTCCAACCAGACCGTGGAAGACCTGCACGCCCGCGTCTTCAAAGCTGCGTGCCCAGCGGATGTTGGAAGCTTCATCGAAGCTGGCTTTCAGCTCGACGACTACCGTTACTTCCTTTTTTGAGGCGGCCTCCAGCAAAGCTCGGGCAATTGGTGAATCCGTGTTGGTGCGATAGAGAGTCTGCTTGATGGAGAGTACGCGGGGATCGCGCGCGGCGGTTTGGAGAAAATTCACGACTGCGTCGTAGGACTCGTACGGATGGTGGAGAAGGACATCGCCATGGCGAAGCGCTGCGAACATTGAGTCCGCATCGTGCCCGATGTGCACTTGCTTTGCGGCAAACGGCGGAAATTTAAGATCGGGCCTGGCGGTCTCTTCGTATAGGTGAAACAGGCGCTGTAGGTTGACCATGCCGCGAACCCGAAAGACTAGCGGTTCGTCCAATTCGAAGTTGCTGACGAGACGCTGAATTATATCCGGGTGGGCGCCTTCTTCGATTTCAAGACGGACAGCCCAGCCTTTGCGGCGCTGCGCGACTTGCGAGTCAATGGCCTCCAGTAGATTACGAGCTTCCTCTTCCTCCAGATAGAGATTGCTGTTTCGCGTGATGCGAAAGGGCGCGGAAGCCAGAATGTCGTAGCCGCGGTATAGCTTAGGGGCGAAATTGGAAATGATCTCCTGGAGCGGCACGTAGTGAACCGAGCCCGATTCGGAGGGGACGCAGAGCAGACGGGGCAATGCACGGGGCACGGTCAGTACACCAAAATAAGTTTTGCCATTGCCGCTACGCCTGCGCCGCAGGAGGAAGGAAATACAGAGAGCTTTGTTTAGTACGTGAGGAAACGGGTGAGAAGGATCCACGGTAACCGGGGTGAGCATCGGCTCAACGCGGCGGTTGTAGAATTTTTTCGCGAACTCCACACCCTTTGCGTCGAGTTCTGAAAAGCGCAATACGCGGATATTTTCCTTAGCCAGTTGCGGCAACAGTTGTTCGTTCCATGTTCTGTACTGGTCGCGCACAAGTGAGTGCATGGATTGAGTGACCAGCGCCAGCTCCTCTTCGGCGGAGAGGCCATCGGGGCTGCGTTCGGTCGAGCCGTGCTCGATGCGTTGCAGAAAGCTGGAGACGCGGACTTCGACAAATTCGTCGAGATTGTTCGCGGTAATTGCGAGGAACTTGACGCGCTCCAGGAGAGGGTTGGCGGGATCACGCGCTTCTTCGAGGACGCGGCGGTCAAAATCGAGCCACTGAACATGGCGGTTCAGGTAGTAGCGGGGATCGTTCAGCTTGGTGGGTGGCATGGCAGCGCCTCAAAGATCGTGCCGACAGGGGCGAACCCGTAGTGTCACGGAAAGTTTGTTACAGCGTGATGAAAGTCGGCTAGTGGTATTCTCCTGCACGTCTTTGCGGGGAATTGCGATGGGGGCCAGGGCTTGAGACCCGTTCTTTACATTTTGCTTTTATTCTGCTTGTTTACCTTGGGCTTCGCGCGGGTGGAAGGGCAGAAGACCATGCCGATTGACGGCGCGGAACTGCAAAAGCGGCTGCGTGCTTCGTTTGCGGGCCTGACTACTGAGGATTCGCCCGGTTTTGCCGTCTTGGTGAAGCAAGATGACAAGGTGTTGTTCGAGCAGGGATCTGGCGTTCGCGACCTGCGGACGAAAGAGAGGATTGATCCGCAGACAAACTTCCGGTTGGCCTCATGTACGAAACAACTCACGGCAATGGCAACTATGCTGCTGGTGCACGACGGGAAGCTGCGTTACAACGAAACTTTGCCCCAGATATTTCCGGAGTTCCCCGCATACGGCAAGTCCATCACCGTGCGAAACCTTTTGAACCACACCTCTGGGCTGCCCGACTACGAAGATTTGATGGACGCTGCTGAGAAAGCGGAAGGGCAACTGTGGAGTCCAGAGAGGCAAATTCGCGACGACGAAGTCTTGCAACTACTGGAGAAGGAAACGATTGGGAAGTTCGCACCAGGGAGTAAGTGGGAGTACAGCAACTCAGGTTATGTGTTGCTGGGGCTGATTGTCGCGAAGCGTTCCGGAATGTCATTCGGCGATTTTCTGCGTGAGAGAATTTTTGCGCCGCTGAAAATGGACCATTCAATCATTTTTGAAAAGGGCAAGAACGAAGTCGCGGTGCGCGCGTACGGCTATTCCAAAAGGAACGAGAAGTTTGCCGAAACGGATCAGAGTTCCACGTCGGCTACGCAAGGCGACGGCGGTGTCTATTCGAATCTTGAAGATCTCAGCAAGTGGGACGATGCGCTGCGGAATCACGCGTTGCTCAGCGAGAAAGAGTTCGCTGCCGCGGTCACTCCGGCGGCTCTCCCAACTGGAGCGGAACAAAAATTGGCAGAGGACGCGCCCGAATCATTGCGCGGTAAAGCAGTGTCCTACGGGTTCGGCTGGTTTTTGGATTTGAAGAGTCCCCGCCCGCTGATGTGGCACTACGGGGATACGATGGGATTCAAGACGGCGATCCTGCGCCATATCAAATCGAAATTGACGGTAATCGTTCTGTGTAACCGCACAGATTTGGACGCAGGTGCGTTGGCACTCAAAGCAGTTGACGTCGTAACTGAGAACTGAGTTCGGCTATCCAGCGCGGCTTCACTGGGCCAATGCGCGAAACGTATTGCGATACTTCGTCATGAACTCGAGGCCAGAATACGATTCTGTGCATTTTGTTTTGCTCGGCGGCGTTCCTGCCGGTGTGGGAGCTGAAGGTATTCGATCCGCTGGCGTACTTTTTCTACTGGCTTGGGCTTTCGATCGGCGTGCACGCGTTTCCGTCCACTACGGACCTGTCGCATCTGTGGGCCAGCGCGCCGGCGCTTGCGAAGAAGGGAAATGTTCTGGCGATCGTCAGCCTGCCTTTGGCGGGAGTACTCGTCGTGTTGAATTATGCGCGGGTTATCTGGGCTGACTTGGGATATGGAATTGCCGTGGGAATTCTTGGCCCGCTGGCGCTGTTTCGAGCTCTCGCCCGTTAGTTTTTGGCGGAATACAGTGAGGCTATCAGGATAGACCTGAAAGCTTGCCGAGGCCTTTCATCTTGCCGCGGGCGGCGAGCGCGCCGTACTGCTTCATCATCGTGCGCATCTGCATGTATTGCTTGATGACCTGGTTTACTTCTTGGACGGAAGTGCCGCTGCCGGCGGCGATGCGTTTGCGGCGTTTACCGTCGATGACGTGGTGATCATGGCGCTCCTGGTTGGTCATCGAATTGATGATGGCTTCGACCTGCTTAAGCTTGCCTTCGTCCACAGAGGCATCCTTCGGCAGGTTCTGCAGCGGACCGACTTTCGGGAGCATGTCTACTAACTGCTCTAGCGGGCCCATCTTGCGAATCTGACGTAGCTGATCGCGAAAATCTTCCAGCGTGAACTCGTCTTTGCGGAGCTTGCGTTCCAGCTCGAGCGCGGCTTTCTTGTCGACCGCCTGCTCGGCGCGTTCGATGAGCGAAATGATGTCGCCCATGCCGAGAATGCGGGAGACGATGCGCTCCGGATAGAAACCTTCCAGGGCGTCGTACTTTTCGCCCAAGCCGACGAACTTTACAGGCGCGCCGCTGACTTTGCTGATGGATAGAGCGGCGCCGCCGCGCGCGTCGCCATCGAGCTTCGTGAGAATGACGCCGGTCAGTCCAAGGCGCTTGTGGAACTCGCCGGCAGAGCGCACTGCGTCCTGGCCGATCATGGCGTCGGCGATAAAAAGGATTTCGCTGGGTTGTAGCTCTTTCTTGAGCATCGTGAGCTCGTTCATGAGCTCGTCGTCGATGTGGAGGCGGCCGGCGGTGTCTACCAGAATTACGTCGCTGGCGGAAAGCTTCGCTTCCTTGATGGCTCCGCGAACAATTTCGAGCGGCTTATCGGTGCCCATGCCCGGCCACAAATTGACGTTAATGGCCTTAGCGACTTGCGCGAGCTGCTCGCGTGCGGCGGGGCGGTAGACGTCGGTGGAAACAGCGATGGGGCGGTGGCCATGCTGCGAGAGCCACTTCGCCAATTTTCCGGTGGTGGTCGTCTTGCCGGAGCCCTGAAGGCCGACGATCATCCAAACGGACGGCGGGCGCGAGGCGAACAGCGGCTTGGCGTGTTTGCCGAGTAGTGTGGTCAGCTCATCGCGAACAATCTTAATGACCTGCTGGTCGGGCGAAAGCTGAAGCATGACTTCGGTCCCGAGGGCCTTGCCACGAATGTTGGCGAGAAGCTCTTCCACGACAAGAACAGCGACGTCGCCTTCCAGCATAGCTTCACGAATCTCCGCCAGGGCCGCGTCGAGGTGCTCTTCGGTGAGCTTGCCCTGCCCACGGAGGTTCTTGAATGTTCGTTGTAGCTTCTCTGTAAGGTTTTCAAACATGGTCGGAGTTTATCTTGGCGTCATCCCGCAGAATCTCCAAACTCAATTTTAGGGACGGTCAGCGAGCCGGTCAAACATTGGCAGAACCGCCAACTTTCTTGGAACGCCCGAACGACCGTTTTGCAGGTTTCCGCGTCTAAAAAGTTGGTTGCCACAGAGCTTGTCGAAGGACCACTCTATCTTTTCTAGGAAATTATTTCTAAAATAGATGGTTCAGGTCCGCGCTTCAAAGTTGGGTACGGAGAGCCGACGTTACTTCCTTAGGGGTACTGGAACTCCGTTCGCTTGCGATGATCACCGTTCAGGCTGGCCCTTTGGCCTCCTAGCGAAACATTTAGCCCCTGAAGGGCGTATGAGTAGCTAGAAGCGAGACAATTCCGTGGTCTTCGGGTCTATCCCGACTGGCGATTGCCTCCAAGTGCGGGTGAACAGGCCGTCGTAACAAAGGAACCTACGTTTATGAAGATGTGGCAGAAAGTGGCGATCGGAGCCGCCGTCGTGGTGGTCGGGGCCGGGATCGTCCTCTACAGCGTGAATCAGGCGAATAAGGGCGTCACCACCGTCCAGACCGCGAAGGTAGCCAAGCACGACACCCTGGTGTCTCTGGTTACCGCGTCGGGCGAGATCAAGCCGACCACTTACACCAACATGCAGGCGCAGGGCTTTGGCCGCATCACAGAGATTCTCGTCAAGGAAGGCGACAAGATCAAAAAAGGCGACCGCTTGATGGTTCAGGACGCTATTCAGGCCAACGCAGACGTTCAGGCGCAGGCGGCGGCGCTGAACGCCTCCGAATCCGGAATCGCCGCATCGGAAGCGAGTTATCGGGCCGCTCAGGCCGACTTGCTGACGCAGAAAGCCAATCTCGAAAAAGCAAAGCTCGATTTCGAGCGCGGCCAGGGTCTTTACCGCGATGGATTGATCGCAAAGCAGGATTTCGATCAACGGAAAACTACCTATGACGGAGCGGTAGCATCCGCTGATTCGTCCAATGCAAAGGTTTTGCAATTCAAGGCGCAGATGGATCAATCGCGCGCTCAGTTGAACCAAACCAAGGCCGTTCTGGCGCACACGCGCGATGTCTTGAACAAAACCACATACTTTTCGCCCATCGACGGAATCGTGAGCTACCTGCCGATTCGCCTGGGTGAGTATGTCGTGCCGGGCATTCAGAACTCCAACGGCAGCTTTTTGATGACTTTGTCCGACATGTCGGTTGTTACGGCGGAAGTGAAAGTCGACGAGACCGATATTGTGAATGTGCGCATGGGACAGGACGCCGATGTAACGATTGACGCCGTCCCGGGCAAGACCTTCCACGGCAAAGTGACGGAAATCGGTTCGCAAGCCGTTTTGCGTACATCCGGTCTGGCGACGACGCAGTCCACCACCAGCACGCAGGAAGCAAAGGATTTCAAAGTCGTCGTTACGCTCGATAGCCCACCGGAGAATTTGCGGCCCGGTCTTTCGACGACGGCAAAAATCAAGACTGCGGAGAAGAAGGACGTTGTTGCGATTCCCATCCAGGCGCTCGCCATCCGTTCGCGTAAGGACATCGAAGAAGCGAAGAAAAATTCCAAGGGCGGCAGCGGCGGCAGCGTGACTCTCGCTGCTGCTCCTCCTTCCGCACCAAACGACCCGAAGAAGGATGAGATTCAGGGTGTGTTCGTCGTTAATGGGAAGAAGGCCCTCTTTAAGGCCGTGAAGACCGGCATCAGCGGCGTGACGGACATCGAAGTCACCGACGGACTGCAAGCTGGAGATGAAATCGTGGTCGGCAGCTACAAGGCATTGCGCACGCTTAAGCCTGAAGCGCAAATCAAGGTGGACAACTCCGCGCCGAAGAAGCCCGACGAGCAGAGCTAGTCGTTGTGAGAAAGCCGAGAAAGACTTCGAGGAGATCAAATGCCCGTGTCCACAATGGAAACTGAATCTTACCGCGAAGACCTGGTATCAACCGGCGTCGTAATCCGGACGACCGAACTCACCAAGACCTATCAGATGGGCGCGGAAGAAGTGCATGCGCTGCGCGGAGTCAACGTCGAAATCAAGAAGGGCGAATATGTCGCCATCATGGGCCCGTCGGGATCCGGCAAATCCACGTTGATGAATTTGATCGGCTGTTTGGATTCACCCACGGCTGGGCAATATTGGCTCGCTGGCAGGCTGGTCAGCGAACTAGATGACGACGAGTTGGCTTACATCCGCAACAAAGAAATCGGCTTCGTCTTCCAGACGTTCAATCTGCTTCCACGCGCAACTGCGCTACACAACGTTGAGTTGCCTTTGATCTACAACGGTACTCCTGCAGAAGAGCGCCTTGAAAAAGCGAAGCAAGCGCTCTCCCGTGTCGAGCTGACCGACCGCATGAACCATAAGCCCAACGAACTCTCCGGCGGCCAGCGCCAGCGCGTTGCCATAGCCCGCGCTCTCGTCAATTCGCCGTCCATTGTTCTCGCCGACGAACCTACCGGCAACCTCGACTCCAAGACCGGCGAAGAAATCATGGCCCTGTTCGCCAATCTGCACAGCCAGGGAAACACGATCATTCTCGTGACGCACGAGCACGACATCGCGCAACACGCGCATCGCATCATTTTTATCCGCGACGGAAAAATCGCCTCCGACGAAGCGGTGAAGAAGTAATCGTTCCTTCTCTTTGTTAACGCTGTTGCGTGAACCGGTATGTTTTCTTACGCGGGTGCCGTGTAGCGGCTTTCTACTGCCGCGCGCAGCTTTTTTCTGCTCTCCCCTACTCCCTGCGAACCATTTTGTTCAATCTCGCGCACGCTGGCCGCCAGTTCTTCGTCCTTAATCATCGTTTCGAACCAGCGCGAATAGTCGCCTCGCCGCGCATGGTACAGCCAGGTTTCTTCGTCCACGCCTTCGCCGACTTGCAAGAATGTCATCAGGTTTTGTGCGCGCAGGTTCAGTTTCCCTTGCGGCCCGCGAAAATAGAAGCTCTGCTCCGGCGAAAGCTCGCCCTGGGCATAATTTCTCTTGTGCCGCCGGCGTTCCGCTTTTGCTCGCCGTGTCTGCACAAGCATGGGATGCTCTCCGGCACACCGCACGAACCACACCAGCGCCTGCCCCGGCTGCGGCTCGACCGTCGCATGGCTCGGTGCTGCAATTTGCGCGGCCTGCGAAAATTCCGCCAGCGCCTCGGCCGCATGCTTGCCGGTCGCGACAACTACATCGACGAACGCCAGGGCAGCAGGTGAAACGTGTTCGGGATGCACCGTGATCAAAATCGTGCCGCCTAGCTCCTGCGGAATCGCGCTTGAGGCGGGCGACCAAGTAGTCGGCAACAGGTGATGCGCTTCGTCAATCACCAGCCAGTGCGGCCGTCCGGTTTTTGCGCGCATCTCCAGAATTCGTGGCAGCAGCGCAGCGAACGTCGCCGGACGCTCAGAAAGCGGCACTGCCATTAAGTTCACCACCAAGCTTTGCGTCGACTCAAGGGCTTTTCCGACCATCTTGGGGTCCGGCTGTTCGCTGGGGCTTCCTACCGCCATGGCACCCGGAAATCCCTCGAAGTCCCCTTCCGGATCAATCAAGCAGAATTGATAACCGCGCTCGCCGCACTCTTCCAGAATGCCAGCCACGGCCGACGATTTTCCGCTCGCTGAAGCGCCTGCCACCAGAACGCTATTGCGGTTCGGTATGATCCGCAGTTCGGCGTTTTCGTTTTCCGCGCTGGTAGTTTCTCGAACGCCAATGGAAAGCGCTGAGCGCACAAGCCGGTGATCGTACAAAGTCAAATCGTCTTTTAGCAGCTGCTCAGTCAACTCCACTACTCCCGCGCCGTGATCGCCACGCGTCACCACGTCAGCTTTTTCCTTCAGCGCCGGCAACGCATTCGCCACCGCCACTCCGCATTCGCTCCCCGACAAAAAGGCATGGTCATTTTCTGCGTCCCCGATTGCCACCGTGTTGTGAGGCGACAACTGTAACTCCTCTAAAGCCGCTCGCAGCCCGGTTGCTTTGTTGATCCCCGAAGGCAGCACCATCACGGCGCCTTTATTGAAGATCACCTGATAGTCGAGGCCCATCCGCTTGATGACCTCGACTATGGCAACTTCAGCGGGCGTCCA
>Ga0070665_100008157_pt1 | contig 10602 bp, 4 predicted proteins | sample KBSS13metaG_FD_65862 | JGI IMG/M metagenome (GOLD analysis project Ga0070665, IMG submission 65862) | Switchgrass rhizosphere microbial communities from Kellogg Biological Station, Michigan, USA - KBS S1-3 metaG | ecosystem: Host-associated > Plants > Roots > Rhizosphere > Soil ...
TGGATGAACAACTTCGTCCGCCAGTCGAAGCTGTTCGGCCTGAAGCCGGTGGTTGCCAACAATACCAACATACCGAAGCCGCAGCCGGGCCAGCCGACGTTGCTGACGTTCGAGGAAGTCATCACGCTGTTCCACGAATTCGGGCACGCCATTCACGGAATCCTTTCCAACGTGAACTACGCGATGCTCTCGGGCACTGCGCTGCCGCGCGATTTCGTCGAATATCCCTCCCAGTACAACGAAATGTGGGCGCGCGAGCCGGCGGTGCTGGCGAACTACGCTCGCCACTATCAAACCGGCGCGGCCATGCCGCAGGAGCTGCTGGCCAAAGTGCTGGCGGCACAGACGTTCGACCAGGGCTATGCGACGACCGAGTATCTCGCGGCTGCGCTGCTGGACCAGTCGTGGCACCGGATCAGAGTGGCTGAGGCACCGGCAGCGGCCGACGTCGCCCGGTTCGAAGCCGCCGCGTTGCAGGCTAACGGAGTTGATTACCCGGCGATCCCGCCGCGCTATCACTCAACGTACTTCATGCATGTGTTTGCCGGCGGCTATTCCGCGGGATACTACGCTTACCTGTGGAGCGAGGTGTTGGCTCGGGATACCGGCCAGTGGATGCTGGCTCGCGGTGGCTTGACTCGCGCCAACGGCGATCGCCTGCGGGAGAAGGTTTTGTCACGCGGTCGCAGTGACGATCCGCAGACAATGTTCCGGAATTTCTACGGTGGTCCGCCCGAGATCGGACCGCTGTTGGAGTATCGCGGGCTCACGGCTTCAGCCGCGACAGGCTGATTGCCGCGGCGAACAGCGCGAACGCCACCGCACACCACAGGATGAGATTCGAGCCTGTGGCCGGATAGGCTCGGAACAGGAGCGCAACTGCGGCCGCGCCGAGCGTCTGTCCCAACAAACGCGCCGCTCCCAACATCCCGCCGGCGGCGCCGCTGCGCGCGCGGGGTGCCGCCGCCATCAGGGTCCTGTTGTTGGGGGCCTGGAAAAGCCCGAATCCCAGCCCGCACAGCGCCATGCGCCAGATGAAATCCGCCGCGGATCCGCCGTCCGGAAACAGGGCCAACAGCGCAAGGCCCGCTGCCATGCACAACATGCCCGCGCCGCCCAGAATGCCGGCAGGGTAGCGGTCGGCGAGCCGTCCCGCGATGGGTGCCGCAATGGCCACTGCCACTGGCCACGGAGTCATGAGAAGACCGGTCTCCACCGCGCTGCGTCCCAGGCGTTGAATCTCAAACGGCAATGCCACGAGCCCCGCCATCTGCGCCATGAACGAAGCGACCGAGGTGGCAATGGACAGCCAGAACAGCCGGATCCGCAGCAGGTCGAAAGGGATGATGGGCGCCGGCCGGTCGAGCTCGTGGCGTACCAGTATGAACGCCAACAGTGCGCCGGCTCCGAGTTGCACAAAGGCGAGGAGCTCCGCGGAGTCGTGAGCCAAAGCCTGCAGGCCGCCCACGAGCAATATGAAAGTGCCGGCATTCAACAGCGCGCCGACATAGTTGAGCGGGCGTGCCACCCGGGGCGTCTCGGGTTGGGCCTTCATGCCAATGAGAAACGCGACGAGCCCGATGGGGCCGTTGATTCCAAACAGCCACGGCCAGGGCGCAACGGCCAACACGGCCGAGGCCACCGTGGGTCCGATGGCAGCGGAGGTAGCCACGGCGAATGCATTGATGCCGATTGCCCGGCCCAACATGGCCTGGGGATACGTAAATCGCACCAGCGCCGCGTTGACACTCATGATACCGGCGGCCCCGAGACCCTGGATCACCCGGGCGATGCTCAGTGTGAGCAATGAGTCCGAGAAGGCACAGGCGAGGGAGCCCAGGGTAAAGACCACCATCCCGGTCTGGGACACCCGGCGGAAGCCCACGACTTCTCCCAGGGAGGCAAACGGCAGAATCGCCGCCAGAATGGCAATCTGGTAGGCGTTGATGACCCAGATGGATGCCGCCTTGGTGACGTGGAAATCGCTCGCAATCGAAGGCAGGGCGATGTTCGCGATACTGCTGTCGAGCACCGACATCACGATGGCCATGATGGTTGCCGCCTGCGCCCAGTAACGGCGGGGGACGGGCAGGCCATCCGGGAACCCGGCATCGCCGTGAGCACCCAGGCTTCCCGGCAGGATCGCGCCTGCGGCCGCATTTGACGGTTCCGCTGGGCTTGAAGCTTCCGTAGGCGCTCCCATCTACCTCACTCGCATGCCAATCAATCGGCGTTTCATGTACTTCATAGCGCTTTTGGGGCTGCTACACGCTTACATAGGTTGGCGTGTGGTGCCCGATCTCGGTGCCTCCTTGCAGAGTACCGGCGCCGGCGTGGTGGCCGCGTCGTTTGCAATGATGCTGCTCGCAATAGTGGCCCGTGGGCGGCTGCCGCGATTGCAGGCGGCTCGCGTTGCCGGACCCGGCCTTTTCATGGCTGGTTTCTTTTCCTCGCTGCTGGTTCTCACGTTGCTGCGCGATGTGCTGTTGCTCGTGGGCTGGGTCACATTGTCACCCGCGCACGAATATACACTGCGTTCGACAACCGCCACTGCAGTAGTGGCGTTGGCAGTTCTGGCGACGGCAGTTGGATTTGCGGCGGCCCGCCGGCGCGCGCGTATCGTCAACGTGGATGTGCCGATCCGGAATCTGCCCGCCGCATTGCATGGATTTTCCATTGCGCAAATCAGTGATGTGCACGTCGGCACCTCGATTCGCAAGGAGTATGTGGATGCCATTGTCGATGCGGTGAACGGCCTGCGTCCGGATGTCATTGCAGTCACGGGTGACATTGTCGACGGGCCCGTGGCAGACCTCGGCATTCATACTGCGCCGCTTGCGCGACTGACAGCGCGTCATGGAACGTTTCTTGTTACGGGGAACCACGAGTACTACGCCGGCGCTGCGCCCTGGATCGCGGAGTTCCGGCGTCTGGGCCTGAATGTGCTGCTCAACGAGCACATCGTGTTGACACATGAAGGCGCGCCGCTGGTCATTGCCGGTGTGACGGATTTCAGCTCGCATCATTTCAACCCACAGCAGAAGAGTGACCCCGTTGCGGCGCTGGCGGGTGCTCCTGTGAATGCCGGGGCTCGAATCCTGCTCGCGCATCAGCCGCGGTCGGCGGCCGCTGCTGCCACCGCTGGCTATGATCTGCAGTTGTCAGGTCACACCCATGGCGGCCAGTTCTGGCCGTGGAATCTGTTTGTACGGTTCCAGCAGCCGTTCACGGCGGGGTTGCATCGACTCAACCAACTCTGGGTGTATGTGAGCCGCGGCACCGGTTATTGGGGGCCGCCCAACCGGTTCGGAGCGCCTTCGGAAATCACGCGGTTGCGATTGGTGGCCGCCGCGGGCTGACCGGGCCGTGCCGCAGGTCAATGCGCCGGGGCCTTCCAGCCGCCGCCCAGCGCCTGGATCATGGACACGCTGGATTGCAGCCGGGATGACAATACATTCAAGGCCGTTTCCTCGGCATTCAATCGCGTGGTCTGGGCGGTAATCACGCTGCTGTAAGGCACCGTGCCGGCCTTGTACTGGTTCAAGGTCAGGGTTTCCGCTTCGCGGGCCGCTTTCACCGCCGCCTCCTCAATGACCGCGCGCTGCTCGAGCACGCGCAAGGTGGTGATGTCATCCTCTACCTGCTGCAACGCTGACAGCACGGTTTGCCGATAGTTGTCCACAGAAATCTGGTGGACCGCCCGGGCCTGAATCACCTGCGCACGCCGGAATCCGCCATCGAACACGGTCAACGCCAAAGTCGGGCCGAATGCCCAGACATTGTTCGCCGTGCGGATCAGGCGGCTGATGGTGTTGCTGCGATAGTCGTCGGAGCCCGTGATATCCAGGCTCGGAAACCACGCGGCAATGGCCACGCCGATCTGCGCATTCGCGGCCGCCACCTGCCGCTCCGACTCCGCAATGTCAGGGCGGCGCTCGAGGAGAGTGGAGGGCACACCGGCCGGCACCGTGGGCACATCCGTTCGCATGGCGGTACTGGCAATCGAAAAGCTGGCGGGCTGCTGGCCTACCAACACGGCGATGGCGTGTTCGAGGATCGCGCGCTGCAGGGGCGCGTTGGTCTGCTCGGCCTGGCTGGACAGCAGTTGCGTTTGAGCGCTCACGACATCCGCTTTGGCTGCGACACCCACGCGGTAGCGGTTCTCGGTAATCTTCAGCGATTGCTGCTCGGCGGCCACGATGTCATTCAGAATGACCAACAACTGGTCCTGGGCGCGCATCTCGAAGTAGGCGGTTGCGAGCGCCGCCTGGGCCGACAGGCGCGCACCGGCAAGCGCCGCTTCGCTCGCCTGCATGGACGCCCGGTTGCTTTCCGCCTGACGCCGGATCCGGCCCCACAGATCGATCTCCCAGCTTGCGGAGGCACCCAGGTCGTTGATGGTGGAGGTGGTGGTTGTGCCGTTGGCGTTGCCCTGGACCGTCCGGGTCCGGCTGGCATTCACGCCGATCTGGGGCCAGAAGCCCGATTGCGCCTGCCGCAGCAGGGCGCGGGACTCTTCCACGGCCGCCGCTGCCGCCAGCACGTTCTGGTTGGAGATGTCGATCTGCTCTTCGAGGCCGTTCAACACCTCATCCTGATAGATTTCCCACCATTTGCCTCTATCGATGGCGTCACCGGGCTCACTGGGCTTCCAGCCGTTCTGCTCCTTGTAAGCCGCCGCCAGGTCTATGTTGGGACGCTTGTAGTTGGGCCCCACCGCACAACCGGCCACGAACACAACGCTCGCCGCAACGAGTACTCCCGCAATCTTGCGCATCATAGGCTCGCTTCCAGCAGCCGGGTCTGCTTGTATCGGTTCTTGCGTCCCCAGCGATGGACATACAGATAAACAACAGGGGTGGTGTACAGAGTCAGCAATTGGCTGACAATGAGCCCACCCACAATGGCAATTCCCAGCGGCCGGCGCATCTCGGTGCCGTCACCGGAAGCAACCGCGAGCGGCAGGGCGCCCGCGATGGCCGCCAGAGTCGTCATCATGATGGGCCGGAAGCGCAACGAGCAGGCGCGCGCAATTGCCTCGCGCGGCGCCAGCGACAGAGTGCGTTCCGCCTCGAGAGCAAAGTCGACCATCATGATGGCGTTTTTCTTGACGATGCCAATCAGCAGCAGGATGCCCAGGAAGGCGATCAGGCTGAATTCCGTGTCGGTTGCCAGCAGAGCCAGCAGAGCGCCTACCCCCGCCGAGGGCAGCGTCGACAGAATGGTGACCGGATGCGAGTAGCTTTCATACAGCATGCCCAGCACCACGTAGATCGCGAGCAGCGCGGCCAACAGCAGAAGCGGCTGCGCTTTGGTGTTTTGCTGGAACAGGCGCACGGTGCCGTACGGCGTGCCGTGAATCGTGGTCGGCATATGGATTTCGTTGATGGTGCGCTCGATTGCCTTCGCGCCGCTGTCCACCGTCTCGCCTTCGGCCAGGTTGTAGGATATGGAGGTGGAGACCGAGGTGCCCGTGTGATTCACGGTGTTGGGCGTAGTCCCCTCCACAAAATGACTGAATGCGGAAAACGGGATGACGGTTTCCTTGGCTACACTGACCGCCGAGCCGGTCGACGTGTTGCCGCGGCCGGCGTTGGCCAGGGAATTGGATGCCAGGTTGCGCGCGAGGTCGGAAGCGACCGCAGTGGAGTTGGTGGCGGCCGTGGATTTGGCAGCCGCATTTCTCGTCGCACTGACCGACGTCGTGCCTGCCACGGCCTGAGTCAGTTGGGTGCCGCTTGCCGATCCTCCGGAGGTGCTCACGTACAATGATTTGAGTGTGTCGGGGTTCTGCCAGTATTCCGGCGCAACCTCCATTACCACGTGATATTGCTGCGGACTGAACGGGTTGTAAATTGTTGAAACCTGAGCCTGCGCAAACGCATCGCCCAGCGTGTTGTCGATCTGGCTGGCCGTGAGCCCGAGCCGGGACGCCGCATCGCGGTCGACAACCAGGTCGGCTTCCAGGCCACCGGGCTGCACGTCGGTGTCAACGTCCGTAACTTCCTTCACGTTCTGAAGCGCAATCCGCAGCTTCTGCGACCAGTCGCGCAACTCGGTGAGATCATCGCCCATCAGCGTGTATTGATTTGATGAGTTCGCGGAGCGGCCGCCGCCGCCGCCGAAATCCTGGGCGGCCTGCAGAAAAGTCTGGACACCGGCGACCTGCGCCAATTTCGGCCGCAGTCGGTTGATGACGCCGTCGGCTGACGCGTCGCGATCCGCCAGCGGCTTCAAAGTCAGGCTGACATTCGCGCTCGCTCCACCGCCGCGGCCAAAGCCGCTGCCGCCCACCGAGCCGGTGACACTCTGTACGGCCGGGTCGTCCTGCAGGATCTTTGCAACCTCCTGCAACTTCGCTTTCATCAACTGGAACGAGGCATCGGCATCGCCGCGGACACCACCCCAGATCTGTCCGGTGTCCTGCTGAGGCATGAAGCCCTTGGGGATCACAATGTACAAATAGGCATTCAGACACACTGTCGCCAGCAGGAAGGTCATCATCAGCCGCGGATGATCCAGCGCCCAGGCGAGGCTGCGTTCGTAGCCTGCACGGATGTTTTTGAAGTGCTGTTCGAACCACAGTGTCATCCGGTTCGGCTTGCGATGCTGGTCGCGCCCCAGGAGGCGAGCGCACATCATCGGCGTGGTGGTCAGTGAAACGACCAGTGAGATCAGAATGGCGACTGACAGGGTGACCGTGAATTCACGGAACAGCTTGCCGACAATACCGCCGGCGAGCTGGAAGGGGATGAAAACCGCAATCAGCGACAGGCTCATGGACACCACGGTGAAGCCGACTTCCTTCGCGCCCAGCAACGCGGCTTGCATGCGGGACATGCCTGCTTCGATGTGGCGCGTCGTGTTCTCCATCACCACGATGGCATCGTCCACTACAAAGCCGGTGGCAATGGTGAGGGCCATCAGTGAGAAGTTGTCGAGTGTGTAGTCCAGGAGGTACATCGCCGCGAAAGTGCCGACCAGTGAGATGGGGACGACGACGGCGGGGATCAGGGCGGCCCGATAGCTGTGCAGGAACAGGTAAACGACGAAAATGACCATTGCGACCGCTATGAGCAATGTTTGCTCGACCTGGCGCAGGGAGGCGCGGATGGTGATAGAGCGGTCGAAGGTCACAGCGAGGTCGATCTTCGGATCAATCGAGGCCCGCAATTGCGGCAACTCGGCTTTGACAGCGTCCACCACGTCGATGATGTTGGCGCCGGGCTGCTGATAGACCTGGACGGAGATGGCAGGCTTGCCGTTATAGAGACCGTAGGTGCGAATGTTTTCCGTGGCCCCTTCCTGCATGTCGGTGACGGTAGCGACGTCACGCAGGCGGACAGTGAGGCCGTTGCGGTTGGCGATGATCAGGTTGCGATACGGCTCCGCTTCTCGTGCGTTGTCATTCGTATAGATCTGATAGTGCAGGTTGTTGGATTCGATCGCGCCTTTGGGGGCATTGGCGTTGGCGTTCGAGATAGCGGCGCGGATGTCCTGCAGGCCGATGCCGTATTTCGACACCGCGAGCGGATTGATCTCCACCCGTACGGCAGGCAGCGCGGAGCCGCTGACATCGACGCCGCCGACACCATCGATCTGTGACAGCCGCTGCGAGATGACGGCGTCCGCCGCGTCGTAGATCTGACCTTGGGTGAGTACATCCGAGGTCATGGCGATCGACATGATCGGAAACAACGAGCTGTTGAACTTCCGGTACGACGGGTTCCGTGTGAGGGCGGACGGCAGGTCGGCGTGGGCTGCAACGATTGCGGCCTGCACATCGCGCGCCGCGCCGTCGATGTCGCGGTCGATACCGAAAGTGAGCTGGATGTTGGTGCTGCCGACGCTGCTGCGCGAGGTCATGTCATCGACATCGGCTATGGCACCTAGGTGGCGCTCGAGGGGCGTTGCCACCGAGCTCGCCATGACCTCGGGGCTCGCACCCGGGAGGGAAGCGGTGACGAAGATCGCGGGCGCTTCGATTTTGGGCAGCGGTGCCACGGGCAAAAGCCCGAAGGCGACGAATCCGCACAGCGCCACACCGAACGTCAACAGGACCGTTGCAACAGGTCTTGCGATGAAGGGAGCGGAGATGTTCACGCTGGATCGTCCGCCAGCTCGCCTGCGGCGGTGGGCCGCAATCGCTTCGCCAGGCGATCAAATGCCAGATAGATGACTGGCGTCGTAAACAGTGTCAGGACCTGGCTCACGAGCAGGCCGCCCACGATGCTGACACCCAACGGGTGGCGCAGCTCCGAGCCGGTGCCCGTGCCGAACATCAAAGGCAGCGCACCGAAGATAGCGGCCACCGTGGTCATGAGAATCGGCCGGAAGCGCAGCAGGCAGGCCTGGTGAATGGCCTCGCGGGGGCTCAGTCCCTGGGTGCGCTCGGCATCGATGGCGAAGTCGATCATGAGAATCGCATTCTTCTTCACGATACCAATGAGCAGAATGATGCCAATCAAGGCAATGATGGTCAGATCGTCACCCGCCAGCATCAATGCCAGCAACGCCCCGATACCGGCCGATGGCAGGGTGGACAGGATGGTGACCGGGTGTATGAAGCTCTCGTAGAGCACGCCGAGCACGATGTACATGACCAGCACCGCTGCGAGCAGCAGCAGCAGCTCGTTGGACAGGTTGCTGCGAAATGCCAGCGCCGCGCCCTGGAAGGTCGTGTGAATGCTCGCCGGGACTTTCTCGTCCTTTTCCGCCTGTTCGATGGCGTCGACGGCCGCTCCGAGCGAGGCGCCCGGCGCCAGGTTGAATGACACCGTGGTGGCGGGGAACTGCGCCAGATGGTTGATCAACAACGGTCGGGACTCGATCGTCACTGTCGCGATTGCGGACAGCGGTACCTGTCCGCCGCCCGCCGAGGGCACGTAGATGGACGAAAGCGTATCCACCGACTGGTAGGACTCGGGGTCCGCTTCCAGGATCACGCGGTATTGGTTTGACTGCGTGAAGATGGTGGAGACAATTCGCTGCCCGAATGCATCGTAGAGCGCGTTGTCGACCGTACCGACACTGATTCCCAGCCGCGCAGCGCTGTCTCTGTCGATGGTGACCTGCACCGCAAGTCCATTGTCTTCCTGGTTGCTGACCACATCCGTGAGCTGGGGAAGCTGTTTCAACCGGTTGATGAGCTTCGGGGTCCAGGTCGACAAGGCGGTCGGGTCGGCGCTTTCCAGGGTGAAGTTGTATTGCGTGCGGCTGACGGTGTTGTCCAGTGTCAGATCCTGTACCGGCTGCATGTACAGCGTGATCCCTGGAATGACATTGGCCGTCTCGTTGCGCAGTCTGCGGATGATCTCGGTCGCCGTGGCTGAGCGCGAGTCACGCGGTTTCAGATTGATGAGGAAGCGGCCGCTGTTCAAAGTGACGTTGTTGCCGTCCACGCCAATGAACGAGGACAGGCTCGCAACATCCGGGTCTTGCAGAATGGCGCGCGCCAGGGCCTGCTGGCGCTCGGCCATGGCCGCATAGGACACCCCTTCTGTGGCATCGGACACACCCTGGATGAGACCCGTGTCCTGGTCCGGGAAGAAGCCTTTGGGAATGACAACATACAGCCCGGCCGTGATGACGAGGGTCCCGACGGCGATCCACAGTGTCAGCTTCTGGTGATCGAGCACCCAGGTGAGCTTGCCACCATACCAGCCCACCATCCGCCCGAACCAACCGGACCCGATGTCGTCGTGTTTGTGCTCGGGGCGATGCTGCAGCAGGTTCGCGCACATCATGGGAACCAGGGTCAGGGAGACCACTGCGGAGATCAGGATCGTGACCGCCAGCGTGACTGCGAACTCGCGGAACAGGCGCCCGACGACGTCCTGCATGAACAGCAGGGGAATCAACACGGCAATCAGCGACACCGTGAGTGAAATGATGGTGAAGCCGATCTGGCCCGCGCCCTTCAGGGCCGCCTGCAACGGCCGCTCGCCCTGCTCGAGATAGCGCGAGATGTTCTCGATCATCACAATCGCATCGTCCACTACGAAGCCGGTGGCGATGGTGAGGGCCATGAAGGACAGGTTGTTGAGACTGAAGTCCGCCAGGTACATGATCGCGAAGGTACCGATGAGGGACAAAGGCATCGACAGGCTCGGAATCAGGGTGGCGCGCACATCCCGCAGGAACAGGTAGATGACCAGCACTACCAGCACCACTGCCAGGATCATCTCGAATTCCACGTCCTTGATGGAGGCGCGGATGGTGGTTGTGCGGTCGGTCAGGATGGCGACATCGACGCCCGGGGGCAGGGCGGACTGCAACTGGGGCAGCAGGTCGTGAATACGATCCACGACCGCGACCACGTTCGCGCCGGGCTGGCGCTGAACATTCAGGATGAGGGCCGGCGTGTTGTTCATCCAGCCGCCCAATTTGGCGTTCTCGGCACCGGCCACCAGAGTGGCCACATCCTTCATGCGCACCGGTGAGCCGTTGCGATAAGCAACGATGATATTGCCGTACTCGTCCGCGCTTCGGATCTGATCGTTGGTGTTGATTGTGTAGGCGCGGGCCGGGCCGTCCAGCGTCCCCTTGGGGCCGTTCTGGTTCGCAACATTGATGGTGGTGCGCAGATCGTCGAGATTGAGG
>Ga0070665_100008160_pt1 | contig 10601 bp, 9 predicted proteins | sample KBSS13metaG_FD_65862 | JGI IMG/M metagenome (GOLD analysis project Ga0070665, IMG submission 65862) | Switchgrass rhizosphere microbial communities from Kellogg Biological Station, Michigan, USA - KBS S1-3 metaG | ecosystem: Host-associated > Plants > Roots > Rhizosphere > Soil ...
CTCCCCGGTGCCGGCCCCGGTGTTGGTCTTTGCAATTGAAGGCAGGTTCCATGAGCGCGAAGCAGACCATCCTGGTGATCGAGGACGAGGCCCATATCGCGACGATGCTGCGCTACAATCTGGAGAAGGCCGGGTTCGCGGTGATCGAGGTGGTGAGCGGCGACGAGGCGCTGCACCAGATCGCCGAGCACAAGCCCGACGCGGTGCTGCTCGACTGGGGGCTGCCCGGCGTCTCGGGCTATGAGGTCTGCCGCCAGATCCGCGCCTCGAGCGAGCACCGGGCGCTGCCGGTGATCATGCTGACCGCGCGCGGCGACGAAGTCGACAAGGTCCGCGCGCTCGACAACGGCGCCGACGACTATGTCACCAAGCCGTTCAAGATGGCCGAGCTGATCGCCCGGCTGAAGGCGGTGATGCGCCGGGCCCGGCCCGGGGCGGCCGAGACCGTGCTCGCCTTCGCTGGCATCCAGATGGACACCGCCACCCACCGCGTCACCCGCGACGAGCGCGCCATCCATCTCGGGCCCACCGAATACCGCCTGCTGCGCTTCCTGCTCGAACGCCCGAAGCGGGTGTTCTCGCGCGAGCAGCTGCTCGACGCCGTCTGGGGCTACAACATCTATGTCGAGACCCGCACCGTCGACGTCCATATCCGCCGCTTGCGCACCGCCATCAACGCGAACGGCGAGCCAGACCTCATCAGGACCGTCAGGTCCGCAGGATATGCGCTGGAAGAGCCCGAAGGCGCCCGGAAGCCGTCGTCGATCGCGGCTTAAACACCTACCTTGTAGGATGGGTAGAGCGTAGCGAAACCCATCATCCGGTGCGCTGAACGATGGGTTTCGCTACGCTCTACCCATCCTACCTGATCTGAAAAACAAAAGGCCCGGGGCGTTGCCGCCCCGGGCCTTTTCCGTCTGTCGACGCGGCGATTACTTCGTCGCGAAGAGGTCCGACATCACCGCGACGTCCTTGTCGCAGGCATGGTTGAGGCAGGGCAGGATGAAGCCCGACTCGATCGACTTCAGCAGCGAGAAGTGGGTGTACTTCACGTTGCTGGCCTGGCCCTTGGTGCCGTAGTTCTTGTCGACGGTCAGCACGACCTGGTTGGTCTCAGGGGCGGTGAAGTAGTCGTTCTCGTCCCACACCATCACGATCGCGGCGCGGCCGTCATGCCAGGCCGGCGACTTGTGGATGGCGGTAACCAGACGCTCGATGGCCTGGTCACCGGCCTGGATCAGGGCCGGGTTCAGGCCACCCTGGGTGCCGTTGTCATCCGGATCGAAGTTGCAATAGGCAGTGCCGTTGCCACGGCCATGCTGGTCGTTGCACTGGTTCGGAACGATGAGCGAGAAATTCGGCACGTCGCCCGTGGCCAGGTCGGCATAGAGCTGATCGAAATTGACCGTCTTCTTCAGGGCCGCCGGGGTCTGGCCGGACTTGAAGTAGACGAACGGGTTGTGCTTCGCGGCATACAGATTGACGATGCTGGCCGAGGTCAGCGGCGGAGTCAGCGCCGGCTTGATCTTCGTGAAGTCGGTCAGGTTGCTGTATTCGCCGTCGCTGTTGTTGACGCCGTCGGCGCCGGTGACCGGCAGGCTCTCCTGATAGCTTTTCCAGCTGAGGCCGGCCAGAGCCAACTGCACCGCGACATTGGCGCCGGTGATGTTGTGAGCGACCGGGATCGCCGAGGAGGCCTTGTCATCGATCTCGATGTCGCCGGGGGCGCCCGAGGTCTCGTTCGTCGTGTCCCGGACCGGGGTGGCGGCGTCGGAGCCGACACCGGCGATCGGGCAAACGTCGGCGGCGAGCGCCTCGTTATCGACCACGCCGGTCGCCAGGTTCGGCTTGCAGGTGGTGTTGTGCCAGTCCGGGTTGCCGTCGGTCAGAACGCCGAAGTTCGAGCCGCCAGTGATCTCCAGATAGTTGGTCAGGCTGGGATGCGCGATGGCATAGTACTTGGTCGCCAGGTTCGACGACTTCATATAGGCGTTGATGAACGGCGTGTTCGGGTTGCCCGCGATCTGCTTGTAGCCGTGGTTTTCCATCATGATGACGAAAACATGGTTCAGGCGCGGAACGCCGGTCGGAACCGGGCCCGTGTTCGCGAAGCTGCTCGTGGCGGCGACACTGGCCGCCAGGCCGAACGCCGCGGCGGCGGCGAGTCTGAGTTTCATGACGATTTCCCTTACGTTTACGTTCGGTCGGTTTATCAAGGCCGAATGCCGCGAATCAGCGCCATTCCGGATCGTCGCGAACCTAACGCCGGGAGATCAAATATTTACGACGGATTTGTTTCATTTTGAAGTCATAATGTAATACTATAACATAACATTCCTCTATTCCGTTAATGACAGTATTGTTACAGATTAGACTGTTATAATATCCCATAGACGACTGTAACATTATCTTCATAAAACTGGCCTAGTGCAGAGCGTGCTGTCGGATCCGTTGTTCGAGCTCTGTCATGAAGCCCTTTCTACGCCTGCTTGGCGCCCTTCTCCTGTTGACGGGCACGCCGTCGCAGGCCGTGCAGCTCTATTGGGACGATTATCCCGGCGTCGGCTACGACCCGAAATCGACGGCGGAGGCGCCCTGCGGCAAGAGCACGCCGCTGCGCGGGCATTTCGCCGATTCGGTCGACGGGAACGCGCCCGGCGGCGTCCAGCTCACCGTCCGCCAGGACCCCAACCGGCTCTGCTATGTCGCGAACGGCATCGCCGAGGCGCCGGTGATCCGTGTGCACCGGGGTGAGGAGATGAGGGTCACGATCCGCAATGAGATCACCGATCCCAAAGCGATCGACGATTTCATCGCGCCGGCGACGCTGAAGGAGCCCAACCAGCCGGTGCCGGCCAAGGCCGGCTTCTTCCCGGTCGTGGCCGGCATGCACCACATGGCTACCGGCGAGACTAACCTGCACGTCCATGGCTTCGCCGTGCCGCCCATCGTGCCTCAGGACGAGGTGATGCACACCTGCATAGATCCGGCCGTGGGCCCTGCGACCTGCGGCCAGCGCGAGTTCACCTATCGCTACAAGATTCCGGCCGACATGCCGGCCGGGCTCTATTGGTACCACCCGCATATCCATGGCGAGGTCCAGGCGCAGATGCTGATGGGCCTGTCCGGGCCGATCGTGGTCGAGGGGCCGGAGGATGAGATGCGCCGCGCCGCCGGCATCGAGGAGCGGATCTTCATCGTCCGCCAGGGCGCCGACCTGGACGCCAAGATCAAGGCGGCGGCGATGAACGCCCCCCTGCCCTACGGCGACGTCTCCGCCCCGCCACCGCCGCCGGCGCATGAAAAAGACCGGCATGCCGGCGAGGCGGTCGATACCGACAACGAACTGGCCTGCACCGACGCGGCCGGCGTCGACCGCATCTCGCTCAACGGCGCGAAGGTCATCGACGGGCGGGTCAAGGATGCCGACCTGGCCCATTATGAGATCGCCGCCGGCTCGGTTCAGTTCTGGCGCGTGGTCAATGCCGCGACCGACGCCTTCCTTAACCTCGCCGTCATCGACGACGCCGGCAAGGCGATCCCGCTCCAGATCGTCGCCCGCGACGGCGCCCCGGTGACCGACGACAAGGGCACGCGGCAGCATCCCGCGCCGGTGACCGACTATCAGCTCGTCCCGCCCTCGGGCCGGCTTGAGTTCCTGGTGCCGGCGCCGCCGGTCGGCCACAAGTCCTATTTCGTCTCCCACCAGGTCGATACCGGCTGCTCGGGCGACCAGGTGCCGGAGCGCAAGCTCGGCATCATCACCGCCGGCCCACCCACGCCCAACGCCGCCCCGGTCAATGCCGCGGCGCTCACACCCAAGGCGGAAGCCGACACATTCACCGGCCTGATGACGCACAAGACCGAGACGACCCGTACCCTGGCGCTGGCTGAATTCCCCCGCCCGGGCTCGGCCGACCAGACCGACTTCTATATTTTCGAGCAGAAGCCCGGCGCGATCATCCGCCCCTTCATGATGGACGGCGAACCGACTGTGACCGTGCCGGCCGGCACGACCGAGGAGTGGGTGGTCGAGAACTGGACGCGCGAGCTGCACGCCTTCCATGTCCACCAGCTCCATTTCCGGGTGCTGGAAGTGGGTGGCCAGAAGCAGCCCAACCCCGAGCTTCTGGACGTGGTCAACGTCCCCTACGCCACCAACACCGACAAGCCGGGCGCGCCGGTCATCCCCGGCCGCGTCCGCATCAAACTCTATTTCCCCGAGGCGATGGCCGGCGACATCCTCTTCCACTGCCACCTGGTCGACCACGAGGACAACGGCATGATGGGCATGGTCCGCGTGCTGCCGAAGAACGCCGGCAACCCGACCCGCAAGGTCGAGCTGCCGTGGGGTGGGAAGTCGCTGGCGGCGATGCTGGCGAACCCTCCGATCTGTCGGCCGAAGTGAGCGGAGTAAGGCCCGTCCTTCCGTCGCTTGGCAGCCGACCCGACGAAAAAACTACCTGAGATTCCAGGTCAAGCGAAGCCTGCTGCGGAATGCGACTGGCTTTCCTTCAACCAGCTTCGGTTCGAATTCCCAATGCGAGAGCGCCTGCACCCCAGCGCTCGCGAACCCAAAGCCGGCGGGGACTTCCTGGACAACCTGGATGTCGCCGACCGACCCATCTTGTTGAACGGTGAAGATCATGTCGACCAAACCTCCGACCCTCTTGTCCTCTGCACAATCCGGATAGGTCGGCACCGCCCTTTTCAGCACTTTTCCTGCCTGTTCGACGTCGGGCTCGGGCTTGACCACCATGCTCGCCGGATTGGGACGCGGCGGGCAGGTAGCAAGCGCTGTCGGGGCAGTTGCATTAAAACACGCGCCGACAAAAACAACGAAACAGACTGCTTTCAAGCGCATCCCTGACTCCTAGGTCCGAACTTTTCCCGGTCTTTAAAGCGCTGCCGCCATCAGCAACGAATGATGAATTTCGCTCCGCTCTACCCATCCTACCTTAGCTAATAAGCAATCATCTTGGCGCGAAACCGAGTACGAAACGCGACCGCTTTGCCGTCGACCAGCCGCGGCCGGTACTGCCATTGGGAAACTGCTTGTACGGCCGCAGCCGCGAACCCGAAGCCGGCGGGGACTTCCTGCGCAACTTGTATATCGCCGACGAAACCGTCGGGCTTAACGGTAAAGACAAGATCGACCACGCCGCTCACCTTTCTATGTCCGGCGCAAAGGGGAAATTCTGGGGGAACCCGCATCAGAGCGGTCCCGGTCTCAGGGATTTCCGCCGGCGGGGGCTGAACCATAAGAGTTTTCGGATCAGGAGCCGGCGGGCAGTCGGCGACCTGGTCCCAACGGACAATCCTGTATCCCGTTACGACTATCTTCTCCTGCGATGCCCGCGCCTGATCGGGCGGGGAGTCGGCAAGCTTAGACGGAAAACTGTCCGTGCTTCGACCGGCTTGCCGTCCATCAGTTTTGGCGGAAACTTCCATTGTGGAAGAACATCGAGCCCTGACTTGGCGAAGCCGAAGCCGGTCGGGAACTCCTGGATGACTTGTACGTCACGCACAGATCCATCAACTGCGACAGTCAATGCAAAATCGGCGAGACCGGCGCCCCCTCTACCTTGGGCGCAGGGCGGGTAAAGCGGAAGGACGGGTTTGACCGGCTTCCCGGCGTTGGGGAGATCTGTCGGAAGAGGCTTGGGCACTTCGACCGGGTTAACTGTCGCGGGGCAATCTCCGAGATCGGCAGCAGCTGCGACCTCTGGACTATTGGAGGTCCTCTGGGAACAGCCCGCGCAAACAGCAAAAAGCAACAGCAGTGAAAGCACCGCAAAGCGCATGGCCATGCCCCTATAGGTCCAAGTCCGAATTCTTTATCTTACCTCTATAGAATTCGTAACGTTATTCTATAGCGCAGAGACCATCGCCATCAGAATCATTGAACGTGGGTGCCCAAACACGGATTCCCGCCTTCGCGGGAATGACGATGTTAGAAATTGACTACAGCGGCGCAGCCGCCGCCATCAGCCATTCGCACTCCGGCCCTTCCAGGCGGTCGCACAGGGTTGTGTAGACCCTGTTGTGATAGCGGTTGATCCAGTCGCGCTCAGGCGGGGTCAGCATGGCGACGTCGATCAGGTTGCGGTCGATGGGGGCCAGGGTCAGGGTCTCGAACTCGAGCATCTTGCGTTCGGCCCCAGGCAGCTCGGCCTCCTTCACCAGGACCAAGTTCTCGATGCGGATGCCGTATTCGCCGGTGCGGTAATAGCCGGGCTCGTTCGACACGATCATGCCGGGCTCCAGCGGAGCGGCGCCGTTCTTGAAGATGCGCTGCGGCCCCTCATGCACCGACAGATAGCTCCCGACGCCATGGCCGGTGCCATGGTCGTAATCGACGCCGTGGGCCCACAAGGGCGCGCGCGCCAGCGCATCCAATTGGCCGCCGGACGTACCGGCCGGGAAGCGGGCGCTGCCCAGCGCGATATGGCCCTTCAGCACCAGGGTGAAATGGTGGCGCTGATCCTGCGTCGGCTCACCCAGGATCATGGTGCGGGTGACGTCGGTGGTGGCGTCGAGATACTGCCCGCCGCTGTCGAGCAGATACATCATGTTCGGCGCAAGCTGCTTGTCCGATTCCGGCACAGCCCGGTAATGGACGATGGCCCCGTGCTCCCCAGCGCCGGAGATGGTGTCGAAGCTGGGGCCCTGGCAGAGATCCTGGGCGGCGCGGAATTCGGCCAACTTGTCCGAGGCGGCGATCTCGGTCGGCGGGGCCTCCTTCATCTGCTTGTCGAGCCAGGTGAAGAACTTGACTAGGGCCGCGCCGTCACGCCTGTGGGCCTCGCGGGCGCCCTCGATCTCGGCTGCGTTCTTGATCGCCTTAGGCAGCTGGCAGGGATCGACGCCGGGCGAGAGCTTGACCTTCGCCGCCTCCAGCCGGCTGGCGACCCAGGCCGGAGTATTGGCCGGGTCGAACCGCACCGCTTTGTCCATCTTGGCGAGCTTGTCCAGGGTCGGGCCGAACAGGTCCGGCTTGGCGACGGTGACGTCGGCGCCCAGATGAGCCAGCGTCACGGGGGAGAGCTTGCGCTCATCGGCGAACAGCGCGACATGGCCGTCTGCCATCAGGATGGCGAAGCTCAAGGGCAGCGGGGCGTTGGGCACGTCGTTGCCGCGGATATTGAGCAGCCAGGCGATCGAATCCGGCTGGGTCAGCACGGTCGCGCCGATGCCGGCTGCCGCCAGGTTGCGGCCGATCCGGGTCCGCTTGTCGGCTGAGGAGACGCCGGCATAGTCCAGGGGATGCGGCACGATCGCGCCGCTCGGCGGGGCCGGCCGGTCGTTCCAGATCGCGTCGATCGGGTTGGCCGACAGCGCCACCGCCTCGATGCCCGCCGCGGAGAGCTCGCCCTTCAGCGCCTGGACCGCTGTGGCCGAGTGCAGCCACGGGTCGAACCCGACACGCCGGTTCTTGCCCAGATGCTCCCTGAGATAGGCGATATGGCCGTCGGGGGTCAGCGAGCGGATCTCATAGTGTTCCTTCGGCGCCTGCTGGCCGGCCTGGAGCGTGTAGCGGCCGTCGACGAACAGGGCCGCCTTGTCCTTCAGAACCACCGCCAGCCCGGCCGAGCCGGTGAAGCCGGTGAGCCAGGACAGGCGCTCGGCCGAGGGCGGCACATATTCGCCCAGATGCTCGTCGCCGCGCGGCACCAGCACAGCGTCGAGCGCCTTGGCATCCATCAGGGAGCGGAGCGCGCCCAAGCGGCCGGAGAGTGGGGAATCGGTCATGGTCGCCTCAAGATCAAAGTCATCCATTCGCCAATAGGCTTGCGGGCGACGAGCCGAAGGCCCATCGCCTCATGCGCGCCCAGAACCGCAGCCGCCTGCCGCCGCAGCAACCCGGACAGGATCGCCGTGCCGCCCGGCGCCAGCCGGTGTTTGAGCGACGGCGCCATGCGGATCAGCGGGCGCGCCAATATGTTGGCAATTATCACATCGAACCGTGGGCCGCGCGCCGCAAGGGGGCTGGCATAGCCGTTGCCCTGGACGGCGCGGACCCGTGCCGCCACGCCGTTCAGCCTGGCGTTGAGCGCCGCCACCCGCGCCGATTCCTCATCGATATCGACGGCAAAGACCCGCGCGGTCGGCATCAGCTTGGCCAAGCCGATCGAGAGGATGCCGGAGCCGGTGCCCATATCGAGCACCCGGCGGACGGGCCTGCCGCTGCGCACCAGATCGTCGATCGCCCGCAGGCAACCCTCTGTCGTCGCATGCTCGCCCGAGCCGAAGGCGGTGGCGGCATCGATCATCAGCGGCAGGGCTCCGCCTTTGGGCGGCTGCATATGCGAGCCGTGGACATAGAAACGGCCGATCTGCCGCGCCGGAAAGCCGGCATAGGCTTCGGCCAGCCAGTCAGCCGGCGGGAGGGCGGCGATCTCGAGCGGCGGCTCGGGCAGGCCGTTGGCCGCCGCGACCAGCGCCAGCCCTGTCCCCAGCGCCACCGCATCGGGCTCGGCCCGGTAGAGCGCGGTCACCGTCCAACCGATCGCGCCGGTCTGGGGATCGGGCATCTCGAACAGCGAGACGCCGAGCGCGCCGTCTTCGAGAAAATCGGCGAACGGCTCGGCCGGGGTCAAACCCGTCCGCACGATCGCCTGCCAAAAACCTGAACCGATTTCACGCATCAAGAGACCCTAGAGGAATTTAAGGCGGGAGGGAATCGCCGCTCAGGATACCTATATCTTGTTGAACTGAAGACATGGAGGATGCCATGAGCGCCGAACCGGGTTTCGAACATTTCGTCAATTGGTGCAAAACCGAGGTCGAGAAGCTGAACGACGAGCTCGCCGCGCTGGAGGCCGGCGCCGTGCGGATGGGCAAGAAGGCCGCCGAAGGCGACTGGGAGGACATCACGCCGAAGCACAGCGCCTGGATTAAGCAGAGGATCGTCGAGCTGGACGACCTGATCATCAAATATTCCTTCCCGATCTGACCGATGCCCGCCCCAGATCAGATCCATAGCGGCGCCAAACATACCGGCGGCTGCCTGTGCGGCGCCGTGCGGTACGAGGCAAGCGGCGAGCCGACGATGATGGGCTATTGCTTCTGCAAGGACTGCCGGAAGGCCTCCGGTTCCGGCTTCATCCCGTTCATGGGCTTCCGCGCCGACCAGCTCCGCATCACCGGCAGGACGCTGCTATTCACCTCCAGAGCCGCGAACGGCGGCGAGGCGGTGCGCAATTCCTGCCCCACCTGCGGGGGCCTGGTGTTCGGCGGCATCGTCGGCCGGGACACCGAGCACACGATCTATGCCGGCTCGCTGGACGACCCGTCGGCCTTCAAGCCGAGCATCGCCATCTTCACCCGCGACCGCCCGGACTGGGTGCCGCTGCCGGAAGGGTTGAAGACGTTCGAGACCATGCCGGGGCTTTAGACCCCTCGCCGCCGCCAAAGGCGCCTTTTTGCGTTGTGCCAAGAGCGACCCGTCACGGCGGGAGAGGCGTTATCGCGCGAAAGATTCTAAGGATTCGTATTGGCCTCGGCGGAAGCGTATGATTTTCGTGAGAAGAGGTTGCGCGCCCTCCTCCCCTTCGGGATGGAGCTAAGACGATGACAGGCTACCGATCGTCATCGCGTTAAACACCGCACCCATATCGCTGCAAAACCTAAGGCCGGCTCCGATCGGAGCCGCAGGGCATGTGCTCGCTCGATCATCGCAGGCAACGTCCCGGAAAGGACTGCCCAATGCAAAACTGGCTCATTCCGCCCATCGTCATTCCTGTTGGCATCGTGATCGCGATCCTGGCGATCTCACTCATCCGGGCGTTCGGATGACGACCGATCCGAAGCCAATCAGGTCCTTATAACTCCAAATAAAATCACCATATTGATTCAATCATTTACTGCTTCTCTTACAGATCGGAAAATACCGTGGCCAAAGGTCAGAAAAAGAGCAACCGGGAGGTCAAAAAACCCAAGCAGAACAAGAAGGCGTCGACTGTCGAGAGGCCGTCTTTTCTAGCTCCGCCTCCGGTGCGCAAAAAGTAATTCCCTTTTCTATCAAAGCCGGCCGCCGCTTCGAGACGCCGAAATTCCCGGCATCGCGATCGGTCCCGAATCTCTCCGCTTCGCCTTTGAAGGACCGATGATATGGCCGCAAAAAATATAAGATTCAGCGCCGACGCGCGTGGCAGCATGCTGCGCGGGATCAATGTCCTGGCGGATGCCGTGAAGGTGACGCTCGGTCCGAAGGGCCGCAATGTCATCCTCGACAAAGCCTACGGGGCGCCGCGCATCACGAAGGACGGGGTCACGGTCGCCCGGGAAATAGAGCTGGGCGATCCATCGGAGAATATGGGCGCGCAGCTGATGCGCGAAGTCGCGTCGAAAACCAACGATCTGGCCGGCGACGGCACGACAACGGCGATCGTCCTCGCGCAGGCCTTGATCAAGGAAGGCAACAAGGCGGTCGCGGCCGGCATGAACCCCATGGATCTTCGGCGCGGCGTCGACCTTGCGGTCGCCGCGGTGATTGCCGACGTGCAATCGCGCGCACGGAAGGTTTCGACCAATGACGAGATCGCCCAGATCGGCACCATCTCGGCAAACGGCGACGGCGAGATCGGCAGGATGCTGGC
>Ga0070665_100008161_pt1 | contig 10600 bp, 7 predicted proteins | sample KBSS13metaG_FD_65862 | JGI IMG/M metagenome (GOLD analysis project Ga0070665, IMG submission 65862) | Switchgrass rhizosphere microbial communities from Kellogg Biological Station, Michigan, USA - KBS S1-3 metaG | ecosystem: Host-associated > Plants > Roots > Rhizosphere > Soil ...
AGCGCCGGGATCATCGAATCGATCGCGAAGGCGTTCAATGCCATCAGACCCGCGAGCATCACGGTCATCTCGCGGGTGCCGGGGCGCTTCACGCCGTCGTGGCTGAGGGAATCAAACATAAGCGGGACGGGCGTGCTGGCTGATTGCCTCGTCGCGTGCAACAGTGAGCCGATGACGATCAACGTTCCAATTCGCAGACGCCGGTTCCTGCAGGGCGCAGCCGCGGTAGCGACGGCGATGACGCTGCCGCTGGATCGCGTCTTCGCGCAGGCTGCTGAGGAGCTGCCGGCGATCCCGATTCCGCCGCCGATCAGTTCCGGCGAGCGGCTGCGGCGGATCGCCAAGGCGCGCACGTTGATGGCTCGGCATGGCATCGACGCAATCATCGTCGAGCCGGGCGCCAGCCTCGATTACTTCACGGGCGTTCAATGGTGGCGCTCGGAGCGGCTGACGGCCGCGGTCATCCCGGCGCACGGTGACCCGATAGTCGTCACGCCCTTCTTCGAGAAGCCCTCTGTTTCGGAAAGTCTGTCGATCCCCGCCGAGATCCGGACCTGGAACGAGGATGAGGAGCCCCTCAAGCTCGTCGCCGACTATCTCCGCTCCAAACGTGTTCGGACTGTCGGGTTTGAGGAAACCGACCGCTTCTTCATCCTCGATCGCCTGAAACAGCAGCTTCCCGCGCTCCGCCTCGTCAGCGGCAACCCGGTCGTGCGCGGTTGCCGGCTGATCAAGTCGCCTAACGAGCTCGCATTGATGCAGGCGGCCAACGACATCATGCTCGCCTCGTTGCGCTACGCCGGAACGAGGACCCGCGAGGCAATGGTCCCGCGCGATGTCGATGCGATGATCGCTGCGGCTCAGAAGCGTCTCGGCGGTTCATACGACGGCGGTCTCATTCTGGTCGGCGAGGCTTCGGCCTATCCCCACGGCAGCCACAAGCCGCAGGCGGTTCGCCGCGGCGAGATCGTGCTGATGGACTGCACCTGCTCCGTTCACGGATACCAGGCCGACATCACCCGGACCTTCGTCTTCGGCGCCGATCCGTCGCCGGAGCAGCGCAAGCTGTGGGACCAGGTCCACAGGGGTCAGCAGATCGCGATCCAGACGGCGCGTGTCGGCTTACCCGCAGGGGCGGTCGATGACGCGGTCCGCCGCACTTACGAGAGCTGGGGCTTCGGTCCCCGCTACCGGCTGCCCGGACTTTCGCACCGCACCGGCCACGGCATTGGCATGGAAGTGCATGAGCCGATCTATCTCGTTCACGGCGAGACGACGCCGCTCGCAGCGGGCATGTGTTTTTCCGACGAGCCCGGGCTCTATGTGCCCGGCAAGTTCGGGGTTCGGCTCGAGGATTGCTGGCACATGGCGGCGGACGGGCCGCGATTCTTCACGCAGCCGCCGCCGAGCATCGACCGGCCCTTCGGCTAGGTCTCGGCTGGCGGCCTTGGCCGATGGGACGGCGCGTGGGGTGGTTCGATATCTGCTGGCTCGACCGGATCCAGCCCGCCCTCCCACTTGGCAACGACGGTAGCGGCAACGGCATTTCCGACCACGTTGGTCGCTGAGCGGCCCATATCGAGGAAGTGATCGACGGCGAGTACAAGCAGGATTCCGGCTTCGGGAATCTTGAACTGCGACAAGGTGGCGGTGATGACGACAAGGCTTGCGCGCGGCACACCCGCGATCCCCTTCGATGTCACCATCAGGGTGAGGAGCATCGCAATCTGCGTTCCGAGATCGAGGGGAATTCCATAGGCCTGCGCGATGAAGATCGACGCGAAGGTCATGTACATCATCGAACCGTCAAGGTTGAACGAATAGCCGAGGGGAAGGACGAAGCTCGCGATGCGCGGCGGAACGCCGAAACGGTCCAGCGCCTCAAGGGTTCGCGGGAATGCCGCTTCAGATGAAGCAGTCGAAAACGCGAGCACGACCGGATCGCGAATGTATCGGACGAGCAAGCGGGTGCGGCTTCCAATCATCACGAAGCAGAGGCCAAGGAGGATGGCCCACAAGATAACCAGGCCGGCGTAGAAGCCGCCCATGAAATAGCCGTAGGTTTTGAGGATGGAGGGACCGCGTTCGGCGACGGTTGCGGTGACGGCCGCGAACACGGCGATCGGGGCAAACCGCATCACATAGTCGGTGACCTGCAACATGGCTTTGGCGAGCGCTTCAAGCGCACGGACGAGCGGCCGCGCCGCTTCACCAATAGCCGTGATCGCAACGCCGATGAACAACGAAAAGACGACGATCTGAAGGATGTCGTTCTTCGCCATCGCGTCGACGATCGATTCCGGGAAAATGTGCGCGATGAACTTGGCAAGGTCGAAGCTTGAGCGATCGACGCCGCTCGCGGCATTCGCAGCCGGGATAGGCAGGGACAAAGCCGCGCCAGGCTGAAGAACCGTGACCAGGATCAGGCCCAGAGTCAGCGACAATAAGCTCGCGCAAACGAACCAGCCGAAGGCCTTGAGGCCCACTCGCCCAAGCGCGGCGGTATCGCCCATATGGGCGATACCTACGACCATTGTCGAAAGCACCAGCGGAGCAATGATCATCTTGATGAGGTGCAAGAACACCGTCGTCAGGATGGAAAAATAGCCGGCGATAGTGGCCAGCTTGGCATCTCCAGCGGGCGTCCCGTCGCCAACCATGGCGTTAATTGCCCAACCGGCGATGATGCCGAGCAGAAGGCCGCCCAGAATATAATAGGTCAGTCGCTTGGCCATTCAGTTTCCCCTCAGGAACGATGACCCAAGCCGCTGCCGGGACCGCCGTCAAGCTTCACAGGCGGCCGGTGCGTGGCTAGGGGGTTGGACCATGGCAGCAGACCGCAGTTCCCCAATTGGTGTGCTCGAGTTCGGGCGTGCAATCCTGCACGATGAGGCACGTGCGCTCGATGCGCTTGCGGACCAACTCGGTACGCCGTTCGAAAAGGCGGTGGAGCTGATTTGCGCCTGCCGCGGCAAGCTGATCGTCAGCGGCCTCGGCAAATCCGGCCATGTCGCGCGCAAGATCGCCGCGACGTTCGCCTCAACGGGGACGACGGCCGTGTTCCTCCACCTCGCCGAAGCAATCCACGGCGACCTCGGCATGGCCGCGGAAGGCGATGTCGCAATCCTGATCTCGCAGAGTGGCGAGACGGCTGAACTCGAGCCGGTGATCGATCATTTCCAGCATGCGTACATCCCGATCATCGCCATCACCGGCCATGCCGGGACCATGCTGGCCGAGGCCGGCACGGCGTCACTGGTGCTTCCTCACTGGCCGGAGGTCGGCCCGGAATCGGTCGCGCCAACGACCTCATCAACGATGGCGCTGGCGCTCGGCGATGCCCTGGCGATGACGGTAATGCGCCAGAAGGGCGTGACCCGGACTGAATTCGGCCGGCTGCATCCGGGCGGGTCGCTGGGGGCGAGGCTGAAGCCGGTGCGGCGGCTGATGCACGGGGGCAAATCGATTCCGCTGACACGCGTTAACAGCTCCATGCATGACACGGTCGTCGAAATGTCCGCCAAGCGCCTTGGTGTCATCGGTGTGACCGACCAGAACGGCTACCTGATCGGCGTGATCACGGACGGCGACTTGCGGCGAAACATCGAACGCGGCCTCGACCATGAGGCCGGCGAGTTCATGACCCGCGATCCGAAGACGCTTCGGCCGGACGATTTGATCGACGACGCGCTGTTGCTGTTCGACGAGCACAAGATCACGGCCCTGTTCGTCGTCAAGGAGGACGGCAGGGGCAAGAAGCCGGTCGGAGTGTTGCATATCCACGATTGCCCCGCTGCTCGATGAATTCCGTCATCTTAATCCCGGCGCGCTACGGATCGTCGCGCTACCCGGGAAAACCGTTAGTCGAACTGAAGGGCGCAGACGGCGCGAGTAAGCCGCTGATCCTCCGTAGCGTCGATGCCGCTCGTCGAGTTCCCGGTGTGTCGGGCGTGTTCGTGACGACCGACGACGAGCGGATCGCGGATGCATGCACCCGTTACGGCGTTGGCGTGATCATGACGCCGACCGACTGCCGGAACGGCACCGAGCGGTGCGCCGAAGCGGTGAAACAGCTTCACGACGCAAATCTGGTGATCAACTTTCAGGGAGATGCGCTGCTGACTCCCCCGACCTTCGTCGAGGCGTTGATCGAGCGGATGCAGCAGGAGTCGGATGCGCTGGTTGCAACGCCGGCATTGCGCCTGAGGAGCGAGGAAGTGAGGACTCTGCAGGCGGAGGAATCGGCCGGCAGAGTCGGCGGGACGTCGGTGGTGACCGACCTGAACAGACATGCCCTTTACTTCTCCAAGCGGCTGATCCCGCATCTTCCCGATGGCGCGCTCGACGGTGAGATGTCGCCGGTTCGGCTCCACGTCGGCGTTTACGCATATCGGCCTATCGCGCTCGACATCTACGCGGCGACCCCGCCGAGCGAACTCGAGATGCTCGAAGGCCTGGAGCAGCTGCGCTTCCTCGATGCCGGCGTGCGTGTCGCGGTGGTCGAAGTCCAGCCGCCGCCCTTCGCTTTGCGCGAGCTCAACAACCCGGAGGACGTCGAGCCCATCGAGCAGGCGCTTCGCGAGGCCGGGCTCGAATGAGCGGATTGGACGCGCTCGACCCCAAGTATCGACTGATCCTGTGCGACGTGTGGGGCGTCGTACACGATGGCGTGTCGCTCTATCCCCGAGCGGCCGAACGGCTTCGCCAGTGGCGCGACGAGGGCCGCTTTGTGGTCCTCATCACCAACGCGCCGCGCACCGCCGAGGCGGTAACGCACCAGCTCGAGCGGCTCGGGTTGCCGCGCGCCTGCTGGGACGGGATTTCAACCAGCGGCGAAGCCGGCATCGAAGCGCTGAGCGCGCTCGGTTCGGCTGTCGGCTTCGTCGGCACGCGCGGCGATCGCGTCATTCTCGAGGGCCGCGGGATCCGGATTGCAGACGGCGAGGACTTCAATGATCTCGCCTGCACCGGCGTGACGGAGGATCGGCCCGATCCCAAGGATTATCTTACCGACCTCGAGCGCTGGGCCGAGCGCGACGTCCACATGCACTGCTTGAACCCTGACCGGGTGGTGATGCGAGGCGGCGTCCTTGAAGCGTGTGCGGGCGCGATAGCCGACCTCTATCAGGGGCTAGGAGGACGGGTCACCTGGTACGGCAAGCCGCACGAAATGATCTACCGTCACGCCCTGCACCTTGCCTGCGACCCCCCGGCGAGCGAGGTCCTGGCGGTCGGCGATGGTCTGCTGACCGACATGTTGGGCGCAGCGGTCATGGGCTTCGATGCAGTCTTCGTCAGCGGCGGGATCCACGCCGGCGAGCCATTCCCTGCAGATTTCACTGAACGTTACGCCCTCGGCAATTGGTCGCCGGTGGCGGTGGTCGAGGGCCTCGCTTAGCCGGTTACAGCGCGCGGCGTCCGCCGCCCGGCCCGGACCCGGATCCGCACGACGGTCTCGGGCAGCTTGCCTTCCAGTGCGGCGTTGACGGCATCGCAGGCCGTCTCGAGCGCTTCAGCGTCGAGCGTCCCTCTATGCGGTTCCTCGACGCTGCCGATCAGGCCGCGGACGCCGAGGTCGTTCCAGAACTTGCTGAGATCGCGGATCCGAAAGGCTTTTCCGCGAATGGCCTCGACCGCTCTTATCAAGCGGCCGATGGGATTGGGCTCGAGCGGTATGAGGCCGGTCGGTTTTCCCAACGCCACCGCTTCCGACAACATTGAAACACTGTCTCCGGTAACATGCATTTCGTCTGCCGCGCTGAGCAATGCGGTGTATCGCGGGAAGTCGCCGTCGACGACCGCGAACGAGCCCAGCACCGCCCGCGCTGCGGCGGCCAGTCGCGATGAGGTGCGCGGGCTGGTAACAGCGATCACCGATCCGCCCTCGCGTTCGGCCCTTTGCAGCAGGGTCCGCGCGACGCTCGAAATCGTCGACGACCTGAGCTGCCATAGCGACGTCGCACCGCCGATCGCGATTAGCCTGCGGGGCCGCGGAAAGGAGTCGAGCCAGCGCGCCTCGGCGCAGTCGGGAGTTGTCGGAGGATTGGTGATCGTTACTGGCAGGCGAACGACGTTCTCGGCATCGCGGACGGCATATTGCGTGGTTGTGATGACCAGGTCGAAAAAGCGTGGCGAGACCATCGGGTCACCGAGCCGGACGATGGTGGCGCGTCCGCCCGACCGTTCCTTGATGAAGCGGGCGACGGGGGCACTGCGTTGGCCGATGCCGATCACTAGCGAGGGCCAGGGCGGAGCAATCTCGGCGCGCGCCTCGGGCTGGAGCTGGGAAATGGTGATGCTGCGAAAGGCCGCGGGCAGGTGCGCGAACCACCGGTAGCGCATCTGGATAGGGCGATATGGCACGCCGAGACCCTCGGCCAGCGCCAGCACTTGATGATTGTCGCCGCGGTGCGGACCAAGGAGCACCCACACGTCCGCACGCTTGGTCGCAATCATACCTGTCCCGATTACAGACAATGTCGGCGCGCGTCCATGGCGCTTGGAGACGGTGGCGGCCCCGGTCACGGTCGGCTAACGCGCAGCCATGAACCTGCTTGGACGTCCGGTCGGACTCGACCAGCCACTGTTCCTGATTGCCGGCCCGTGCGTGGTCGAGAGCGAGGAGTTGCAACTGAAAACGGCCGAACGGCTCAAGGCGATAACCGACAGGCTTGGCCTCCACTTCATCTTCAAGTCGAGCTTCGACAAGGCCAACCGAAGCAGCGACAAGAGCTATCGCGGGCCGGGGATCGACGAGGGCCTGAGAGTGCTAGAAAAGGTCCGGTCTGAGGTTGGGGTACCCGTCCTGACCGACGTACACGACATTTTACAGATTGCGGCGGTCGCCGAGGTCGTCGACGTACTGCAGACTCCGGCGTTCCTGGCCCGACAAACCGACTTCATCCATGCGGTTGCGGCCTCGGGAAAGCCCGTAAATATCAAGAAAGCGCAGTTCATGGCGCCTTCCGACATGAAAAATGTCGTCGACAAGGCGCGGGGAGCCGCCCAGGCCGCCGGCGTCAACGAAGAGACGATCATGGTCTGCGAGCGAGGCACCTCGTTCGGCTACAACAACCTCGTCAGCGACATGCGGAGCCTGGCCATCATGCGCGAAACCGGATGTCCAGTGGTGTTCGACGCTACCCACAGCGTCCAACTGCCCGGCGGGCAGGGGACGAGCTCAGGCGGGCAGCGCGAGTTCGTGCCTGTGCTTGCGCGAGCAGCGGTCGCAACCGGTATTTCAGGGTTGTTCATGGAAACGCATCCCGATCCGGCAAACGCCAGATCGGACGGGCCGAACGCGTGGCCGCTCGACCGGATGGAGAGCCTGCTCTCAACCCTGGTCGAGCTGGATCGCGTCGTGAAGCAGCGCGGCTTCGAGGAAGCGACGCTCTAGGTCAGGCGTGCTCCGGCACCTGCTGTTGCACCACCTTGTCGGCCAGCGGGCCATTGAGCTCGGCCAGATGGTCGAACTCGGCCTCGTAGGTCGCAAGGCCCTGGCTCTGCGAGCGCAACTCCGCTTCAAGGCCGGATAGCTCGGCCTCGGGGATCAAGGCGTCGATTCGATCCCAACCGGTCCAGCCGTCTCGCGGTCCCATGCCGAGCATCTGCCCGCGTCGACCGGCGACGGCCGAAGTGATCCGGCTGGTCGCGCTCGAAGGGCAGACGACGCTGAGCTTGTGCATCGGCTCGAGCAGGTGCGGCTGCGCAGCGGCGAGCGCTTCCTGCATCGCAATGCGCCCGGCAAGCCGGAACGCGAGCTCGGATGAATCGACGCTGTGGTAGCTGCCATCGATCAAAGTCACGCAGCAGTCGACGACCTCAAAGCCGAGCGGGCCTTTGACCATCGCTTCACGGACTCCATCCTCGACCGCCGGAATCCATTGCTTGGGCACCGAGCCGCCGTGGATCTTCTCCTCGAACACGAAGCCCGAACCGCGGGGCAGGGGTTTCACCTCGATGATGACGTCGCCGAACTGGCCGTGGCCGCCGGATTGCTTCTTGTGGCGGCCCTTCTGCGTGACCTGCTTGCGGATCGATTCACGGTAGCCGACTGACGGCGTGTGGCTCTTCACCTCGACTCCATAGCGGCGCTTCAGGCGGGCGATGACGGTGTTGAGATGCTCGTCGTTGACGCCGCGGAGGCGGATCTCGTGATTGGCATCGTCATGCTCGACGATCAGCGCTGAATCCTCTTCCTCGAGCCGGTGAAGGGCGCCTGACAGCTTGACGTCATCCTTGCGGTCGGCGGGCTCGATCGCGATCGCGCAATTGCGTGCCGGATAGTCGATCTCGACTTCCGGCGGCAGCTTGCCGGCGCCAAGCCATTGCCCCGCCTTGACGGTGTCGATCTTCGCGACTGCGACGAGGTCCCCCGCACGTGCTTCGGTCACCTTGGCAGTCTTTTCGCCCTGGACCTTGAACAAAGATCCGACGCGCGCATGGCCTCCATCGGCGGTCTTGAGGTCGGTGCCTTCCGCGATCCGCCCGCCGAGCGCCCGCGCCATTGCCAGCCGGCCGATCGAGCCGTGGATGACCTTGAACACGTAAAGGGCGGGATCGGCTACATTGAGCCGATTGGCCGTCGCGTCGGCGTCAGGAACTTCGTGGCGCATCGCCTTGAGCAGACGGCGGACACCCCATGAGCTGATTGCTGATCCAAACAGCACGGATACCCCGAGGTTCTCGCCGGTTTCGCGGGCGAGGTCCTGAAGCACTTTCTCGCGCGCTGGAGACTCATCCATCAGCAATTGCTCGAGCAACTCGTCGTCATGGTCGGCGAGCTGTTCGAGCATGTGCGTACGGGCCTCGGCCTCGCGCGCCTGGAGGTCGGTCGGGATATCGATCCGCTCGGATTCCTGGCCGGCGCGGTATTTGAAGGCATATTCGAGCGCGAGGTCGACGAAGCCGCTGATTTTCTCGCCATCCCAGATCGGAATTTGGCGGCCGATGAGCGGCGACACGCTGATTGGCTGAAGCGCCGACAGGAGGTCCCGGATGCGGCCGTGCGCCTGGTCGATGCGGTTGACGAAAATGAGGTGCGGGATGCCGAGCTCGTCGAGCGCTCGGAGCGCCGGTGCGGCGAGGGGTGCGCGAGCAGGATCGGGATCGACCACGACGATGGCAACGTCGGCGATCGCCAACGCCCTGGCGCCGTCCGCGGCGAAGCCGACGGAGCCTGGGACGTCGATGACGGCGAACTCATCGCCGAGGTATTGGAAATTGTAGAGGTTGAGCTCGGTCGAGCCGCCGCGCGAACGCGACTCGGGGCTCGAATCGCCGATGCTGGAGCCGTTGGCCGTCGACCCCAATCGGTCTGTGGCGCCGGCTGCGAACAGCATCGCTTCGGCAAGGCTTGTCTTTCCTGCGCCGGCGGGTCCCACCAGCGCAATTACTCGGGTGCCTTTGGATGGTTGTCCGGCCATGCGACTCTCCCTTCGTGCCTGTGAGGGCGCGCGAGTCGCTTCTCATGAAGGCGCTCGGGCGCCGTCTTCGAAACAACCACCGTCCGCCTGTTTTGCGCGCTTGGCAAGAGGCCTCGTTTCGGCTCCGATGTCTCAATCGGGGAACAGTGGCTTTGAAGCGAGGTTGTCGGGCGAATGGTCGATCGCAAGGGACATGAAGCAAGGTCGCCGGTGGAAATGCCCGCGCCGGCGTGGAAGGACATCGTCTCCCGGACTTATGTGAGGATTTGGGACGACAATGTCGGCCTGGTCGCTGCCGGGGTCGCTTTTTACGGCTTCTTCGCGCTTCTCTCGCTGCTCGGGCTGATCGTCCTCGTTTACGGCTTTGCCGCCGACCCGTTCACGGTGATCGAGCATATGCGCGCGCTGACCGGCGTGCTTCCGACCGACGTCGCCTACGTCATCGGCGACCAGCTGATGACTGCGGTCCAGGCGTCGCAGAAGACCAAGGGCTTGGGCATCCTGCTCGCTTTCCTCGTCGCGACATACGGCGGTACCAATGGCGCGGCGTCGGTCATCACCGCGCTCAACATTGCCTACGAAGAGAAGGAGAAAAGGAGCCTGTTGCGCTTCTATCTTATCGCCGTCGCGATGACTCTCTGCGCGCTGGTTGTGGCGCTTGCGGCGCTGGCAGCAACGGCGGCCCTTGCTTACCTGCAGCACCTTGCGCCGAGAGCACCCGGACCGCTGGTCGTGGCCGGAAAGATCCTCGGCTATGTCGCCCTGGCCCTGGTTGCTGCCGGGATCGCTTCCATCCTCTACCGCTTCGGCCCTTCTCGCGAGGATGCGCGGTGGAAGTGGATCACGCCGGGCTCGGCATTCGCTGCCGTGACCTGGCTGCTGCTGACCTGGGCCTTCGGAATCTACGTTAGCCGCTTCACCAATTATCATGCCACCTATGGCTCGTTGGGCGCGGTCGTGGCGCTGCTGAGCTGGATGTACTTGTCATCCTACGCGTTCATCGTCGGCGCCGAGCTCAACAGCGAGATAGAGCATCAGACCGCGATCGACAGCACCACCGGTTCGCCGCGGATCATGGGCGAGCGAGGCGCCTGGGCGGCCGACAATGTCGCGACCGACGACACGGTCCAGGACCGGCCGGAGGAGCAGAGGGAAGGGGAGAAGCTGACCCAGGC
>Ga0070665_100008165_pt1 | contig 10598 bp, 7 predicted proteins | sample KBSS13metaG_FD_65862 | JGI IMG/M metagenome (GOLD analysis project Ga0070665, IMG submission 65862) | Switchgrass rhizosphere microbial communities from Kellogg Biological Station, Michigan, USA - KBS S1-3 metaG | ecosystem: Host-associated > Plants > Roots > Rhizosphere > Soil ...
CCCGATGGAGTCCGCCGCTCGAGCACGCCGAGGGAGCGTGAGGGCCTAAGCCTTGGGCCGGAACGTCTTGACGAAGTGGACGACCGTCCAGACGTCGGTCTCGGACAGGCCTTCACCCTTGGCGGCCGGCATCTTCGGCGACTTCCGACCGTTCCAGATCTTGTGGAACATCACGCCGTCCGGGTTGCGGGCGACGCGGGCCGGGTCGGTGAAGTCATCGGGCATGTGATCGGCATCCGCATCCGGACCGTCGCCCTTGCCGGACTTGCCGTGGCACTTCTGGCAGTTGTCCTCGTAGAGCTTCTTGCCCTTGGCGAGGACCTCTGGCGAGGCCGCGACGGGGTTGGGCTGCTGGGCCGCGCCGGGCGGAATGGTCCACCCGCGTCGGCCGGCGCCGTCGGCCCCGCCGTCCTGTGCCGTCGCGATCGCGGCGACCAGCCCGATCGCGAGTCCCGTGGATCCAACCAGGAATCGGTTCATCGCCCGATGATACATTCTTCCCGCCATGTCGGACCAGGAGCTGGCGTTTCTCGACGCCGCCTTTCTCGAGAGCGATGAAGCCCGGCCGATCCGCATCATGGCCGAGTATCTGGAACCGCTGCGCCGTTTCAAGGCGCAGAACATCCAGGACACGGTCGTCTTCTTCGGCTCGGCTCGGATCCGCAGCCGCGAGAAGGCCGACGACGCGCTGTCCAGGCTCGAGCAGCAGCTGCTCAAGCGCAGCACCAGTCGCGGCCGGGCGTCCGGGGCCGCTGCGGCGGCGCGTCCGACCCAGGCCCAGCGCCTGGCCCTGACCCGGGCCCGACGCGCCGTGACGATGTCGCGCTACTACGAAGATGCGCGCACGCTGGCCCACCTGCTCACCGAGTGGAGCCTGTCGCTCGGCTTCGAGCACCACCGTTTCGTCGTCTGCTCCGGCGGCGGGCCCGGCATCATGGAAGCGGCCAATCGTGGCGCCTTCGAGGCCGGCGGCAAGAGCATCGGCCTCAACATCAAGCTGCCCTTCGAGCAGGGGCTGAACGAATACACGACCAAGGGCCTCGGCTTCCAGTTCCACTACTTCTTCATGCGGAAGCTGTGGTTCGCCTATCTGGCCAAGGCCCTCGTCGTGTTCCCGGGCGGCTTCGGCACGCTCGACGAGATGTACGAGATCCTCACCCTCGCCCAGACGCAGAAGCTGTCGAAGAAGCTGGCCGTCGTCCTCTACGGACCCGACTACTGGAACGAGGTCATGAGCATCGAGCCGATGGCCAAGTGGGGCATGATCGCGCCTGACGATCTGAAGACCCTGCAGCCGGCCAGCACGCCCGAGGAAGCCTTCACGATCCTGCGCGACTTCCTGGTCGAGAACCACCTGGTCCCGGCGACCAAGCAGGAACAGAAGACGCCCGGTCTGGCCAAGACCCAGTCGTAAGGCGCGGCGCCGTTCGCGGCCGGCGCGGTCCTGACACCGTGTGCAGAAAACGACAGCCAAGGGCGTTGGCGCGGTTCTAAAGTAGTCCGTCCGTACACGTGACTGGCGGCAGCCGCAGGAAGCACGGCAGCCCTCTCTCGCCGCGATCTCTGCGTCCGCGCCCGCCCCTCTCGCCAGCAGCGCCTGTCTCCCTCCCTCTCGGGCTCGCAGGATCGACGGTGTCCGGTGTGCGGGCTTGCGCCGATCGCACCGGTCGAATCGAGTCGTTTTTGAGAGGCGGTAGCGCGTGCTCGGGTTCTTCGCTCGACTGCTGGACTCGTCAGGGTTCGCCCCGCGCCGGACGCTCCTCGAGCGCGACCGCGTCGAGGGCGAGCTGCGCGTCCTGCACGCCCACCTGGAAGAACGGGTCGCCCAGCGGACGGCGGAGCTGGAGGGCGCGGTTGCGGCGCTCCGGCTCGAGAACGAGGAGCGGATTCAGGTCGAGCAACAGCTGCTGGCGAGCCGCGAGCAGCTTCGCGTCGTCACCGACAACGCGTCGGTCATGCTCATCCATTGCGATGCCGGGCAACGCTACCTGTTCGTGAACCGGCCCTATGCCGAGTCGCTCGGGCTGTCGCCACAGCAGATCGTCGGCAAGCGGATCGCCGAAGTCGCCGGCGAGCGGGCTTTCGAGCGCATCCGGGCGCCGCTCGAGCAAGCCCTGGGCGGGACCCGCGTCGAAGTCGAAGTCGAGGACGCGGCCGGAGCGTCAGAGCCGCGCTGGCTGCATCTCACCTGCCTCCCGTCCTACTCCGGTACTGGCGAGGTGACCGGCGCCATCGCCGTCATGCTCGACGTGACCGAGCGCCGGACTGCCGAGGCTCTCCTCCGGACGATTACCGACACGATGCCGGCGCACGTGTCTTACGTGGACGCGCAGGGCCGCTATCAGCTCAACAACCTGGCCTACGAGCGCTGGTTCGACCGCCCGCGCCGCGACATCGTCGGGCGCCACATGCGGGAGCTGGTGTCCGACGCCGCGTGGGCGAACACCAGGCCCAGGATTGAGGCGGCGCTCGCCGGCACGACCGTCCGCGTCGAAGTCGCGGCGATCAACGCCAGGGGCCAGCAACGGTGGTTCGACGCGACCTACACGCCCGATGTCGGGGCGACCGGCGCCGTCGCCGGTGTCGTCGTCATGGCCACCGACATCACCGACAAGAAAGCGGCTGACTTCGCTCTGCGCGAGAGCGAAGCCCGGTTCCGCAGTCTGGCCGACGCCATGCCGCAGATCGTCTGGACCGCCGACCCGGGCGGCCACCTCGACTACTACAACCAGCGTTGGTACGAGTACACCGGGCTGTCCCAGCGGTCGCTCGACGCCGACCCGTGGCGGCCGGTCATCCACCCGGACGACGTCGATCGGTGCGTCGCGACCTGGAGCGCCTCCATGGCATCGGGCCAGCCGTACACCATCGAGTATCGCCTCAGGCACGGGGCCACCGGCGCATACCGATGGCACCTGACGCGGGCGCTGCCGCTGCGGGACGAGGGTGGACGGATCGTCCGGTGGCTGGGCACGGGCACCGACATCGAGGATCACAAGCGCGCCGAAACGTCCCTGCTCGAAGTGAACGACACGTTGGAGCGGCAGGTCGCCGAGCGGACCAAGGCGGCCGAGTACCAGGGCCGCTGGCTCGATGCGGTGCTCGAGGCCCTGCCGGTGGGCGTCACCATCGGTGAGCCGGGCGGGCGCCTGATGCGGAAGAACCAGGCCTCCGATCAGGTGTGGGGGCCGGTGCCCCTGTCCACCGACATCGACGCCTACGAGGAGTGGGTCGGCTACTGGCCGGCGACCGGCGCGCGCATCCAGCCCGAGGAGTGGGCGATGAGCCGGGCCCTGCTCAAGGGAGAGATCTGTTGTGGCGAGCTGGTCGAGTTCGCCCGGTTCGGCGACGGCAGCCGGCGGATGATCATGAACTCGGCCGCGCCGGTCTGGGGAGCGGACGGGCACCTCCTCGGCGCCGTGGTGGCGGCGATGGATGTGACGGACCGGATGGCCGAGCAGGGCGCGCTGCGGGAGAGCGAGGAGCGATTTCGAGGCGCGTTCGATGCCGCGCCGATCGGCATGGCTCTCGTGGCGCCCGACGGCCGCTGGCTCCGGGTCAACCGGTCGTTGTGCGAGATGGTCGGTTACACGGAACCGGAACTCCTCGCGACCGACTCGCAGACCATCAGCCACCCCGAGGATCGCGACCTCAACGTGGCCTACGTCGAGCAGGTGCTCGCCGGCACGATCTCGCACTACCAGTTGGAGAAGCGATACGTCCACCGGCAGGGGCACATCGTCCACATCCTGCTGTCCGCCTCGCTGGTGCGCGACGCCCAGGGCCGGCCGGCGCATTTCGTCGTGCAGATCAAGGACATCACCCAGCGGAAGCACGACGAGCGGGCGCTGGCCGCGCACGACGCGCTGCTGCGGCAGTTCATCAAGCATTCGCCGGCCGCGATCGCGATGTTCGACGCCGACATGCGCTACCTCCAGATGAGCGATTGCTGGCGGAACGACTATCAGCTGGCGTCGCGCGACGTCACCGGCCTGAGCCACTATGACGTGTCTCCGGGCATCACCGACGCCTGGAAGGCGATCCACCAGCGTGTTCTGGCGGGCGCGGTCGAGAAGTGCGACGACGACGCCTTCCAGCGCGCCGATGGGTCGACCGAGTGGCTGCAGTGGGAGTGCCGGCCCTGGCTGGATGCCTCGGGGGGCGTCGGCGGCCTGGTCATGTACACGCAGGTCATCACCCGGCGGAAGTTGATCGAGGAGAAGGTGAAGGCCTCGCTGCAGGAGAAGGAGGTCCTGCTCAAGGAGATCCACCATCGGGTCAAGAACAACCTGCAGATCGTCTCCACCCTGCTCGACCTGCAATCGGGCTACACCACCGACCCGGAAACGCTGCAGATGTTTCGGGACAGCCAGGGGCGGGTCAAGTCGATGGCGCTGGTCCACGAGCGGCTGTATCGCTCCGAGGACCTGGCCCGGGTCGACTTCGCCGGCTACACCCGCCAGCTGGTCGACGATCTGTTCCGCGCCTACAAGGTGTCGGACGACGACGTCCAGCTCGAGCTCGACATCGACATTCCGGACCTCGGCATCGACATCGCCATCCCCTGCGGCCTGCTCCTCAACGAGTTGATCACCAACTGCCTGAAGCACGCGTTCGCCGCCGCCCCCACCGGCCGGCTTCGGGTCGGTCTGCACCGGACCGGCGCCATCAACGTGCTGACGGTGTCCGACGACGGCGCCGGGTTTCCAGACACCGTCGATTTCCGCCACACCACCTCGTTCGGCTTGCAGCTGGTGAACACCCTGGTCGATCAGCTGGACGGCGAGATCGCCTTGAGCAGCGGCCCCGGTGCGACGTTCACCGTCCGGTTCCCGATCACGCCCCAGCCCGATGGACCCCGGCCATGACCAAGACCGCCATCCTCGTCGTCGAGGACGAGAGAATCATCGCCAAGGGCATCGAGAAGCAGCTGACCGCGATGGGCTATGCCGTGGCCGGCTCGGCCAAGACCGGCGAGGACGGCATCCAGCAGGCCCTGCAGCTGCGGCCCGACCTGATCCTGATGGACATCTCCCTCGGCGCCGGCATCGACGGGGTGGAAGCGGCGCGCCGCATCCGCCAGCAGTTCGACGTGCCGGTCGTCTACCTCACCGCCGACTCGAACGAGGCCATCCTGGAACGGGTCAAGGCGACCAACCCGTTCGGCTACGTGCTGAAGCCCTACGACGCGAAGGACCTGCAGACCGCCATCGAGATCGGCCTCTATCGCCACCAGGTGGAGCGGCGGCTGCGCGACAGCGAGCAGTGGCTGGCCGCCACCCTGGGCAGCATCGGTGACGGCGTGATTGCGACCGACGAGCACGGCGGCGTCCGCTATCTGAACCAGCCGGCCGAGCGCCTGACCGGCTGGCGGCAGGCCGACGCGACCGGCCTGGACATCGAGCACGTCTTCCGCATCGTCAACGAGTCGACCCGCGAACCGGTGGAGAGCCCGGCGATGGCCGCGCTGCGGCGCGGTGAAGCGACCGTCCTCGCGCCCCATACGCTCCTGATCGACAAGGCCGGAGTGGAGCGCCCGATCGACGACAGCGCCGCCCCGATCCGGGACGCGGCCGGACGAATCTCCGGCGCGGTGCTGGTCTTCCGGGACATCACCGAACGCCGCGGCGTCGAAGTGCTCAAGGAGCAGTTCCTGGCCCACGTCTCCCACGAGCTGCTGACGCCGCTGTCGGCGATCAAGCAGTTCTCGTCCATCCTCTCCGACGGCCTGGCCGGCGATCTGACCGAGCCGCAGCAGCGGTACCAGGGGATCATCCTGAAGAACGTGCGGCAGCTGAAGGCGATGATCGACGACCTGCTCGACGTGACCCGTCTGCAGACCGGCAAGCTCGCGGTGACCCTCGAGCACGCCTCCGTCGGGGCCGCGGTCGGCGACGCCATCGACACCGTCCGGGGACTGGCGTTGGCCAAGGGAATCGTGGTCACGGCCGACGTCGAGACGAACCTGCCGGACGCCTACGCCGACGGCACCCGTCTGCGCCAGATCCTGATCATCCTCCTCGACAACGCCATCAAGTACACCGGCCTCGCCGGGGCCATCGAGGTTCACGCGCGGGTGGCGCCGGACCAGACCGGCCTGCTCCGGGTGGACGTCGCCGACAATGGCTGCGGCATCAGCCGCGAGGTCGCCGCGAAGGTGTTCGACCGCCTGTTTCAGGCGGAGCGCACGGCTGGAGCGAGCCGCAGGGGGCTGGGGCTGGGGCTCTACATCTGCCGCGAGCTGGTCACCCGGCAGGGCGGCACGATCTCGGTCGAGAGCACGCCCGGGACGGGCAGTGTCTTCTCCTTCACGCTGCCGCAGGTCCCCTCTGCCGCCTGACGCGCCGCCCGGTGCGCGTCAGTAGAGCCGATACTGCTGCCGCAGTCGCTCGAACTCGGCGACCGCCGGCTTCCACGACTCCGCCATCCGCTTCGGATCCTCGCCGCGCTCGATGTCCTCGCGATAGGTCGCGTTGCCGGCGAGGATGTCGATGGGCAGGAGCGTGTGTTCGTACTCGTAAGGCGGCGGGCGCCAGGCGAACTCCGCAGGATTCATCTGGCGCATCTCGTGCAATACGGCGGTCGTGGCCAGGACCGACTCGAACGTGCGGCGGTCGGTGACATGGAGCTGGACGCCGTGACACAGCGTCTTGGCGTGCTTGTGGAACGTCGGCTCGAAGCTGACCGGACGGAACACCACGCCGGGCAGGCGATAGCCGTTCAGCTTCGCGGCGAGCACAGTCGGATCGAGGCCGGGCGCACCGCACAGCTCGAATGGGCGGGTCGTGCCGCGCGCCTCGGACAGCAGCGTCCCCTCGAAGAGGACCTGACCCGGGTAGACGATCGCCGTATCGAGGGTCGGCATGTTCGGCGACGGCAGCACCCATGGCACGCCCGTTTCGTCCCAGAACGCGTCGCGCGACCAGCCGCTCATCGGCTCGACGGTGAGGTCGGCGCCCAGCGAGAACGTCTCGTTGAACAGGCGGGCCAGCTCGCCGATGGTCAGGCCGTGCCGCATCGGAATCGGGTAGAGGCCGACGAACGATTCGAAGCCGGGCACCAGCATCGGGCCTTCGACGCCGAGACCGCCGATCGGATTGGGCCGATCGCAGACGATGACCGGGATGCCGGCCTTGGCCGCACCCGTCAGGCAGTAGGCCATCGTATAGATGAACGTGTAGATCCGCGTGCCGACGTCCTGCAGGTCGACGACCAGGACGTCGAGCCCGTCGAGCATCTCGCGCGTCGGCTCGCGCGTCTCGCTGTAGAGCGAGTAGACCTTGACGCGATGGGCCGCGCTCTCGCCATGCGGCGTCTCGATCATGTTCTCCTGCAGGTCGGCGTTGAACCCGTGCTGGGGACCGAAGATCGCGCCCAGCGTGACGCCCTGGGCCTGCGTGATCCGGTCGACCACGTGGACGAAGTCCTGGTCGATCGAGGCCGGATTGGCGACGATGCCGACGCGCTTGCCGCGCAGGCGTCCGGAGGCGAGCAGACGGCTGGAGCCGAGCACGGTGGTGGCGATCGCGGGAGTGGAGGGCATGAGCGTCAACCTATTCCGGAAGCGGCCGGCCCTTGGTCTCGATGACCCAGTGCAAGCCGATGAAGCCGAGGAAGCCGGCGAAGCCGACGTAGAACAGCACCGTCATGGCCGCTTCGAGCGAGGCGGTGCCGCCGCGCCGGCCGATCTCGCCGACCAGGAACGGGCCGATCGCCGCTGCCACCCGGCCGATGTTGTAGCAGAAGCCCGAGCCGGTGCCGCGCAGGCGTGTCGGGAACAGCTCGGGCAGGTAATAGGTGAAGCTGCCGAAGACGCCGAAGACGGTCAGCCCGATCGGGAAGTACATGATGATCCGCGTCTCGGGCGCCAGCGGCAGTCCGAAGGCGGCGATCACCGAGATGGCGCCACCGACGAAATAGATCGCGAACATCGGCCGGCGTCCCATGAACTTGGCCGCCGGCACCGTCAGCAGCGTGCCGATCAGGCCGCCGATGTTGAACCAGTTGGTGGCATGCGCCTTCCAGCTCTCGACCAGGGCCAGGGTCATCGAGCGATCGAGGCCCCGCGTGGCCGCTTCGACCGACGCCAGTCCGCTGGCGATGACCGGGATGAAGGCGTTGCAGCTCCACCACAGGACGAGCGCGGTCAGGGCGGTGATCAGGCCGCTGATGGTGGCTGGACGCATCGCCGCGGTGAACAGTTCGGCGACTCGCGGCGGGGTCCGGTCCCTGGTCGACACCCAGCGCTCCGGCTCCTTGACGAAATAGCGCACGACCAGCGCCGCGGCCGCCGGGATCAGGCCGCTCAGAAAGACGTAGCGCCAGGACACCTCGGGGTGGTCGGGGAACAGCCGGCCGGCGACGACGTAGTTGACCAGGGTGGCCAAGGCCAGGCCGAACGGCGCCGAGGTGTAGAGGAGCGCGCCGGCTTCGATGCGGCGCTTCTCCGGTACGACCTCGGCGACCATCGACGCCCCGGCGGCCCACTCGCCCCCGATGCCGAGGCTGGCGACGAAGCGGAACGCGGCCAGCATCCAGATGTTCGGCGCGAAGGCGCAGGCCGCGGTGCCGATCGAGTAGATCAGCATCGTCAGCAGCAGCGTGCGGGTCCGGCCGAGGCGATCGGCGACCTTGCCGAAGATGGTGCCGCCGATGGCCCAGCCGATGAGGAGGAGCGAGGTGAGGACACCGGTCCAGAACAGGGTGGCGCTGCGCGCCTGCGGCGTGCCGATGGGCAGCCCGAGCAGCGTCGGCACGCAGTTGGGAGCGACGAAGTTGAACAGCAGGCCGTCGAAGACGTCGAAGCCCCAGCCGAGCCAGGCGGCGAAGACCACCATCCATTGGTATCCGGTCAGGTCCCAGACTTTACGGCCGCCGGCGCTGTCTGACATGGACGTGAATTCTACCCGCAGGTCGGCACGGACGGGCTGGGCCGTCGTCGCGCTCGTCGGTCTCATCACCTTCATCGGGTCGAGCGTCCACGCGCAGGAGAGCGACCTGGACGCCCTCATGGCCCGGGCCCTGGAACGCCGCAACGAGACCTGGCGGGTGCTGCACGACTACGTGCTCGACGAGCGCGAGCGGTTCGGGCTGGTCGGCCCGTCCGACCTCCGCCTGTTCGGCTCGGACCGGCAGTACACGTGGTACGTCCAGGACGGCGTCCTGGTCCGCAGTCCGGTCCGCGTCAACGGCGTCGCCGTGCCGGACGCCGACCGGCGGGAGTACGAGGCGCGGTGGCTCACCGAGGAGCGGTCGCGGGCGGAGCGGGCCCAGAAGACGAAAGACGAGAAGAGGGACGCGGCGAAAAACGGGAAGAAGGACGACGGGACAGCCGGGACAGACGGCACGAACGCAGGCGGGACGGACACCAGCGCCGATACCGACGTGCCGGCGCCCCAGCCGGGTGCCGCCGCCGGAGACGGCGCCGCCGACCTCGCCGTCAAGGGCCTCGAGCCGCGCTTCGTGTCCGAGGCCAACTTCCTGCGCTTCCGGTTCGAGCGCGGCCGCTACTTCCTGGTCGGGCGCGAGCAGCTGGATGGCCGATCCGTGCTGAAAGTCGAGTACTACCCGAAGAAGCTGCTCGTCGACTCGGACGAGCCGGGGCGCAAGCCGCCGAAGGAGGATCCGGATCCGGCTCGCCGGGACGCGAAGAAGGAGGCGCAGGACCAGTTCGAGCGGAAGTTCAACAAGGTCTCGATGGTCACGCTGTGGATCGACCCGGTGGAAGCGCAGATCGTCCGCTACGATTTCGAGAACCTGGGCCTCGACTTCTTCCCGGGCCAGTGGCTGGTGCGGGTCGGCGACACCTCGGCATCGATGACCATGGGCCGTTACTTCGACGGGGTCTGGCTGCCCAAGGCGATCGTCATGAAAGGCGACCTCCAGGTGGCGATCGGGACGTTCGACATCGACTACCGCCGCGAGTTCCTCGAGTACCGCAAGGCCGAGACGTCGGCGCGCATCCGCAGCTACGGCGACGCGAAATGATCGCCGCCCTGCTCATCGCGCTCGGTTCCGCTGCGGCCGTCCCCGCGGCCCGGTCGCCGGTGGCCGCCGCGCCGGTGTCCTCGGCGCAAGCGCCGGTGGGGGAGCGCCTGGTGGACGTCCTCGTCCATGGCAACCACACGACGCCGGACGCCGAGGTGCTGGCGATCGCCGGTCTCGCCATCGGCGCACCCCTCGCCGCCGACACGATCGCCGCGGCGACGAAGCGCCTCGAGTCGGCCGACCGGTTCGAGGGCGTCGAGATCCGCAAGCGCTATCGCTCGATCGAGCGCGCCGACGAGGTGGTGCTCGTCGTCCTCGTCGACGAGCGCCCGCGTCCGATGGACGTGCCGTCCCCGCCGGTGCTGCGGCCGATCACCAAACTGCGGGACGGCCTCATGTTCATGCCGATCCTGTCGTTCACCGACGGCTACGGCCTGAGCTACGGCACGCGCTTCACCTTTGCCGATGTCCTCGGCCGGCGCGGCCGCATCAGCGTACCGCTGACCTGGGGTGCCGAACGGCGAGTCGCGGTCGAGGTCGAGCGGAGGTTCCGCACCGGGCCGCTGTCGCGGGTCGAGGGCGGCGTCGGGCTGACGCGGCGCGAGCATCCG
>Ga0070665_100008170_pt1 | contig 10598 bp, 6 predicted proteins | sample KBSS13metaG_FD_65862 | JGI IMG/M metagenome (GOLD analysis project Ga0070665, IMG submission 65862) | Switchgrass rhizosphere microbial communities from Kellogg Biological Station, Michigan, USA - KBS S1-3 metaG | ecosystem: Host-associated > Plants > Roots > Rhizosphere > Soil ...
GTCGAGGCAATCCAGTTCGACCACCCTTCGTAGGTGTTGACGTCCTGGTATTCGACGCCGTTGACGTGGTCCCAGAGGCCGACCTGGGCAAGCATGTAGGCGCGGGACACCAACCAGACGAACACCCAGGCCGGGAATTTCAGTCTCGGGTCGAGCCGCATCTCGGCTCAGGTGGACTTCGCCGGCGCCGGCGAAGCGGCTTGAGCAGGGACCGTTGCCTTGTCCTGACCCGGGTCGTCCCGCACCTCCCGATAGAGGATCCAGCAGGCATCGATGGCCGCAATCACAAGCGCGGTATTTCGAATCACCGCGTTGGCCGGCGACTGGTAGAAGCCGGCGGTCAGGATGATCGATCCAACCACTATCCATGCGGGTCTCGATAGTCGGGTTCGGCCCGCGGTCAGGACCACACCCGCCAGGCCGACCATCCAGATCATGTATTGCGGGCTGAACACCCGACTGGTGATCATGAAGAGCAGGACAACCGTGAATACGAAGTCGCGGGCCAGCACCTCGTCGGCGAGGTCATCCCGCCCACGGCGGATCGCTCTGTCGCGCAGCCACCACCACCATGCCGCTCCGACGAGGACGAGGAGGGCGGCGATGTCGAGAACCTTCGCAACTGCGTCGGCCAGATCGGAGCCGATCTCGAGCGTCCCGAAGCGACCGACGAGGGGCGCGGGGGTTTCGGTGACGAGCGTTCGCAGCTGCCAGGGCGTCGCGGCGACGGACTCGATCTGGAGACCGCGGTCCTTCTGATTTCTCAGGAAGCGGGTCTGTTCTCCGAATGCGAGCTGAGAAACGGCGAAGATCGCTGCCACGACCACGGCAGCCGCGACTATCGAGCGAATTAAACGTCGCCGGTCCCACTCGGCGAAGAGGACGAACACGGGCCAGACCTTGATCGAGGCGCCAAGTCCGACGAGCGCCCCGAACCACGTCGGGCGGCGATGGATGACCAGGAGCGCCGCAATCGCGATCACGGTCGGCACCAGATCGAAGCGGAGAACCGGAAAGGCGAACAAAAGGGGCATCGCCAGCAGCCAGATCCAGACCCCCGTGTCTCGCTTTTCGCGTCCCGCCAGCACGGTCATCAGCCAGAACCCGATCAAGTCGACGATCAGCATCAGGACGACAAAGGTCGGTTTGTACTCGAGCGGGCCGAGCCGCGGAATCAGGAACAAGTACGCGGCCCCCGGCGGGTACTGCCAGGTTTCTTCCTGCGGCATCAGGTGGGTCGAGGCAATCCAGTTCGACCACCCTTCGTAGGTATTGACGTCCTGGTATTCGGCACCTGCGTCTTTCCAGAAGCCGACCTGGACGACGATCAAGGCGCGGGTAACGATCCAGACCGCAATCCAGATCGGGATCTTGAATCTGGTGGCGAGGCGCATCCCGGAGGCGCACATTTACAGATTCAGCCCGACGGCCTCGAGCCCGTGGCGAGTCCCTCCTAGGCGATATCCATGACGGACTCCGCAGCAGGCTGCCGCCGGTTCCCCTCCCCAGGACCCGTCTCTTCCTCCGGTTCCCCGGAGGGTTTGAGGAGAGTCATCGTGAGGACGACTGCCGCGTCGACGGCCGCGTAGAGCAGCACCAGATTTCTGGTCACAAGCGTGATCGCGCTTGCCTGAACGACGCCGGCGGTGAGCACGATCGCCCCCACCGTCAGCCACGCAGCCCGGCTGATGCTGGTCCTACGCGAGGTGAGGACCACCGCGCAGAGGCCGACCATCCAGATCATGTACTGCGGACTGAGGACCCGGCTGACGACCACGAACAGCAGGGAGACGGTAAAGACGAAATCGCGGCTGAGGGCTACGTCGGCGAGCTCGATGCGCCCGTTTCTGATGCCCCGCTCCCGCAAACGCCACCCCACCGCCGCGGCGAGCAGCACGATTACTGCGGCCAGGTCGAGGAACTTTGCGACCGTGTCCCCAAAGCTCGAAGCGATCTCGTTCGACCCGTAGCGAGCTTCGATCAGCTGACCTTCGCCGGTGACGACCTCACGAATTTTCCAGGGCAGCGCGCCTACCGCTTCGGCCTGCAGGCCGCGACCCCCCTGGTCGTTCAGGAAGCCGAAAGGGTTGCCGAGGAAGATCGCGGCAATCGCGAAGATCGCGGCGACGGTGCCGGCGGCGAACAGCGCCGATCGCAGCAGGCGCCGCCGGTCCCACTCGCCGAAGAGGATGAAAGCGGGCCAGACCTTGATCGCCGCGCCGACCCCGGCCATCGCCCCGAACCACCCCGGGCGACGGTGGATGACCAGCAGGCCGGCCATCGCCGCCACGGTCGGCACCAGGTCGAAGCGCAGCAGCGGCATCCCTCCCCACGAGGGCACCGTGGCCAGCACCGGAATCGCCAGCAGCCACACCCAGACACCGACGTCGCGCTGCTCCTGCTTGGCAAACCTGGTGATCAGCCACAGGCCGGCGAGGTCGAAGGCCAGCATCAGGACCATGAACGAGGGCTGGAAGGCCGCAAAGCTGACCTGGGGTGCGAGCATCACGAAGGCGGCGCCGGGGGGGTATTGCCACAGGGCTTCGTTTGGCAGCGCTCCGGTTTCGAGCATGGACTGCGACCACTGGTAGTAAATGTCGACGTCCTGGTAATGGGGGCCGGCCGGTTGCCAGAAGCCGACGAGGGCGACCATCAGGGCGCCGGCCAGCGCCCAGACCCCGATCCAAAGCACCATCTTCTTCCCGCCCGCCGGCCGCATCGGTCCGCACCTTTGCAGATGCGCCGAACAACCTCCTCAGTCGTTCGCCACCCCGACCGTATCCGTGCCATTTCCTTTCCAGTCACCGGCGAGAGGGGTGACCCAGGCTCCTCCCCCATACTGGAAGGAGTAGTCCGGATTTCCGCTGCACATGCAGTGTCGTAGGTTCCAGTTGCCGGCGGTCGGGTCGTAAACGCCGATGCCGTCGGCCCCCACGCCATCCCAGTTCCCCGCGATCGGCCACACCCAAGGACCGCCGCCGAACGGGAAGGAGTAATTCGGGCTGCCCCCACAAACGCATTCGCGGAGATCCCACATGCCGGAGCTGGGGTAGTAGGCGCCAATGCCATCGGCCCCGACGCCGTCCCAGTTGCCTGAGATCGGTTTCGATCCCGATCCGCCGTATTGGAAAGACTGGTCGGCTGCGCCCGCGAAGTTGCTGTTGCGGAGGCTCCAGTTGCGGCCACTCGGGTCGAAGACGCCGATCGAGTCGACCCCGTCGCCGTTCCAGTCCCCGACGATCGGAGTGCTGTAGGCCCCGCCTCCGAACTGGATGACGATTTCGGCTGGACCGGGGCCATTGGCGTTGCGCAGCTTCCAGGTGCCGCTGCTGCCGTCGAAAGTGCCGAGGGTTGAGATCCCGTCGCCGTTCCAGTCGCCCACCACCTCCTTCTTGCCGCTGACCCCAAATTGGACGGAGAGATCGGGGGGCCCAGTGGTATTGGAATAGCGCAGGTTCCAGGCGGTGGTGGTGCCCGCTTCGGACGTCGTGTTGGGCAGCAGAGAACCGAGCTTGAAGTTGGTCAGGCGGGTGGTGCTACCCGCTGCTTCCACTCCAGCGGTGCCGCTCGAGAAGGTGGAGTCCGACGCGCTGAGCAGTTCGCTGTAGCTCGAACCGGTTTTGACCCACGCCGAAACAGAGCTTCCTTTGTCGACGAGTGCAAGTGAATTTCCGTTCGCAAAGGTTACGCCGGTTTTGCTGGCTAGCGGCGTTTTCGTGCCGCCAGACCACTTCGCCAAGGCAACGGAGTAGCTATTGCTGGAGACGTAGGTGAAGTGCAGCTCATAGCCGCTTCGAGAGGCGCCCGTGGGACTGCCCATATCGAGCGACAGCGAGAAACCACGTTCCCCACTTCCGGGATTCGTCGCCATCGTTGCAACGACAGCCGCCCCTTTCTCGTCGGACAGCGTCGTATTGCTGAATGCACCCTGCACAGCTGGATAACTGGCAGATGAGCGCCACCCAGAAGCGAGGTCTTCTCCCTTGCCTGAAGCCCACCCCAGCTTCGCCCAGTTGGAATTGAAATTGGCGACTGAAGCGGCGCTGCCGTTGAATGGTTCCGAGATGGCCATTTCAGACAAGCGTTCCGCCGTACCGTCCCCCGGGGGCGTTTCGAAAGCTTTGTCTGGGCTGATTTGTTTGCCTTCCCCACTTTCCGCGACCAAGCGGTAGTGGTAGGTGGTACCTCCCAGCAAGCCGGTGATCTGCTGGCCGACCGGCACCGCTGAGTTGCCCAGCCCCGCACTTGCATAGTTGGCCGGCACGCTGTTGCCATAGGACGTCGTAGCGCCCCATTCGAAGCGGTAACGCGTAGCGAATCCATTGGGGTTCACGGTGCCATTGAGCGTTGCTTTGCCGCTTTCCGTCACCCCCGTGGGAGCTTGAGCGGCGACGATCGGCGATCGTGCCGGGGTCAGCACTTCTCCGTGGTTCAAGATGAGCCCTGCGGTCACGGCGCCGTTGCCATCCCAGTCGCCCGTGATCGGCTGGAAAGATGCACCGCCAAACTGAAATGCGTGATCGGCTCCCCCGCTGGTGTTGGAGTCCCGTAGGTTCCAATTGCCGGCGATAGGATCGTAGACACCGATGGTGTCGGTCCCGTCCCCGTTCCAGTCTCCGGCCATACCGATACTCCACGGTCCCCCTCCGTACCCGAAGGCGTGATCGGCGCCGCCGCTGCTGTTCGAGTCGCGCAGGTTCCAGTTGCCGGCGGTCGGGTCGTAGACACCGATCGTGTCGACGCCGTCTTTGTTCCAGTCGCCCGCGACCGGGTTGCTCCAAGGACCACCCCCGAAGCCAAAGGAATAGGTCGGATTGCCTCCGCAGACGCATTCTCGAAGATCCCACATCCCAGAGCTGGAGTAGTAGACGCCGATGCCGTCGGCACCGATGCCGTCCCAGTTTCCGACCACAGGCTTCGCCCCCGCTCCGCCGTACTGGAATTCCTGGTCCGGTTTCGTGCTCGAGTTCGAGTTGGTCAGCCGCCAGGTTCCGGTGGCGGGGTCGAAACTACCCAGCGTCTTGAAGCCATCTCCATTCCAGTCGCCAACGACTCCAATTTGACCAGGGAGGCCAAAGAAGTAGCCCAGGTCTGCGCCTCCCGCAGAGTTGGAATTCCGGAGCAGCCAGTTGCGTTCCACCGTGGCGTCATCATCGGTGAGCGCGACGGTATCGGTTCCATTGCCGTCCCAGTCCCCCACAACGGTTCCGAACTGCGACCCGCCGAATTGGAATGAGATGTCCGGCCCGCCAGTCGTATTCGAGTTGCGCATCGTCCAATTTCCAGCCTGCGGGTCGTAGACCCCGATCGTGTCGATCCCGTCCCCGTTCCAGTCTCCGGCAAGGCCTCTTTGGAACACCCCACCGCCATATTGGAAGGCGTGATCCGCGCCACCGCTGCTGGTTGAGTCACGCAGGTTCCAGTTTCCAGCCTGGGGGTCGTAGACACCAATCGTGTCTTGCCCGTCCCCGTTCCAGTCCCCTGCGACCGGATTACTCCAGGGTCCGCCGCCAAAGCCAAAGGAACTCGTCGGATTGCCGCCGCAGACGCATTCGCGCAGATCCCACATCCCGGAGCTGGGGTAGTAGACGCCGATCCCATCTGCGCCTACGCCATCCCAGTTGCCGACCACTGGCTTTGCGCCCGAGCCGCCGTACTGAAATTCCTGGTCGACTTTCCCAACCTTGCTCAGGCTGTTGCTAATCCGCCATACCCCGGTGACCGGGTTGAAGCTCCCAGGCGTTGCCACTCCGTCTCCATCCCAATCTCCCGACACCTCGTAGCTGCCGGGGAGCCCTAGCCATGCCGTGTTTTCAGCACCACCGGAACCATTCGAGTTTCGTAGTAGCCATTTGACTCCAGTGGTGAACGTGCGATCCGCGCCTTTTGCGGTGCCATATTGGTTAGTGGCCACCAATCTATAGTGATAGTGGCTCCTGGGTTCAAGACCCGTGATCGTCTTGCTCACAACAACGGGGGCCGTGCCAGACCCAACGCTCTCATCCGGCAGAGGGATCGTTTGGCCGTAGGCATTAGAAAGTCCGTATTCGAAATGGAAAGTCGTCGAGCAGCCCTGAGGGCTGACGGTGCCGGTTATCAACGCTTCACTATCCCGGACCTCTGGCGAGTCGCCGGTTTCGACACCTGGGGCGCCGCTGAGGGAGACAACTTGACCCTGCGATTCAGAGTCCGCGAACATTTCGTTCCCGGAAAAGTGTGCCTTGACCAGCCATTCGCCCCCACAAAGGGACACGTCCGGGGCACTGTAAGCACCGTTGTGTGCAGACGCTTGGGTCGTACTACTCAATACCCACTGCCCGTTGTTGTTGCGGTAGAAGTTGATGTCGATAGTGCTGGCCTCGATTGGCACTCCGCTGTGCAACAACGTTCCGGAGGATTTGACGACACCTGAAGACTGCGCAGATACCGTTAGGCTCGTCTGACTTGGAAGCGGATTGAGCGGGGCAATCTTTACATCCATTGCCGAGGTCGCTTCTTCTATATTGGTGAAATACCAATAAGGACCATTGCAGCGGTGTTCGATGTCCAAGTTATCTCCAGCGCTTATGATCCCTAGCGCCTGATGGTTTGCGAAGACTGGGCCACCACTGTCCCCACCGTATGCGCAGCCCCCGTGGGCCCGGTTCTCGTGATACACAAGACCCGATGGCCCAGCTCCCGTGACGTTCACTGGTTCCATGTCTACTCGGTCGACCGGAGCACAACTGGTTCCAGTAGTGGCGCCTGAATGGCAGACAATCTCATTTTCATAGGCAGCGGATTCGCTGGTGATGGCGTAGGCTTCGTCAAGCAGGGTACCGGCGTTTTCTCCCCATTCCACTATTCTGGACGGCCAGAATGCAGTGTCATATTCCTGACCCGTGGCGTCAATTTTTGCCCAGTCATGGGTTGGAAAGCTGTAGCTTTCGAGAGACCCGATGTAGTGAAGATGTTGTTCCAGTACTTCTTGACTTTGTTCTATGTTGATCTGATCGTCCATGCTGTCCCAATAGGTCAAAGGTTGGCCATAGCGGGCGACACAATGACCTGCAGTAAGGAGATAGCGTTTCCCATTGGCTCCGCGGGCGCGGAAGCCGGCCGTACAGATGTATTCAGTATCGCCATGGGGATTTATGGCGACGCCACCTCGGAGAGGTGGGCTGCAGTACTTTTCGAGCAGATACGGTCTGCAACTCAAAGCTTGGACCCTGAATAGCGGCTCCTCGCTTCGGCGAATTTGGACTTTCTGCCCGAACTTCGACGCGAGACTTCCCACGGCGTCGACTTGGGCTGGGACCATGGAGGACGCGGCTTCCAGCACCACGGAATTTGCCTGCGCGTCCAGCCAAGTCTGGAGCGTGTTCGATTCGAAATTGCCAGCGTCTATTGCCGCACTGAGTTGACTCTGGGTTTCTTCAAGTTCCTCCCAAGAGTAGGCAACCAGGGTGGCACGTTGGTCATCGGCCATTCCCAACTCTGCAAACAAATTCGTTGCGCTTGCCCGACCTCTAGAGGTAGTCGTTGGGACAACGAATTCGCCCGCCTCAGGGTCAAACCATACCCCGGCGTAACGCGATCCCAGAGTTGATTTAAGCCGTTGAACGATGTCGCCAGCACGGTGCTGGACGCGAAGGTGTCGTTCAGCCGTAGCGGTAGACAGGCCAAAGGCGTCTTCGGTCGCTGCGAGTTCAGCCGGTAGTGCAGCTGAAGCAGGTGAAGCAGGTGAAGCAGGTGAAGCAGGTGAAGCAGGTGAAGCAGGTGAAGCAGGTGAAGCAGGTGAAGCAGGTGAAGCAGGTGAAGCAGCCATGAGGATGACTAAAAGTGCCAAAACCGGCATTAAGGCTTTCATGTACCAGCTTGATGACCGCCCTCTGCGTTGACACTCCATTTGCTCTTTCACTCGCCGCATGTTCACCCCTGTGACCTTGTTGGTATGAACTTGGTACGCACGGTGACCCTACACATCATTACGGTGTCTATGCGTCAAATCGGATTAACCGGTGGACGACCCTCTGCATCAGGTCTTCGATAGGTAGTTGGCCTAATCTCTTGCATGCGACTTGAACGCCGAGCCGGCGGTTCAGTAGCTACGGGCCGGTTTCGCCCGCTTCTCTAAGCAGCCGTTCCAATTCGCCGCGCATCTCCAGATGGTCCGGTTCATAGGAATGTGGCGACTGTGCCCGCATTCCTTCCAGCGCGGCATCAAGGATTCGTTTGAGCTCAGGACGGGGGAAACAGTCGATCTGAATTAGACGGGGGAGTCTGGTCGGGGCGGCGAATTCCTCCTCGAGACTTTGGTGGTTGAGCGGCGCCGCCTCCCAGGCGCTCAGCAGGTACGACGCGACAAAACTCTCAGGATCCTCGTCGCGCTCCAGTCGTTCCAAGGCTTCGTCGCGAACCTTGATGGCCGCAAGCAATGCCGAGTTGAAGATGCCGGTTAGCTTCTGCCACCCCTCTTCATCAATGAGCATCTGGTCATAAGACAGATGTGGGTCAGGGCGAGCATCGAAGGTGCCGGCGTCAACTGAGTTCCCGATGCTGAGCACTGCACCGCCCAGCGCAGTCGATGAGAGGTTCTGCTTCACCGCATCGGGCATCGCACCGTAGGTCTTCTTCCAAGCCATTGCTCTCTTGACCGGCTTGTAGAAATGCTCCGTGGCGCCGCGGACCTGGGCGGTCCTCGTCTCCTCTATCAGCCCGTACTCCCGAAGCTGCCGGAAGTGGTACGAGCAGTTCGCGAGCAGTTCGCCTGACTCCTTTGCGTAATCGGACGGCGACATCTCGCGCATCGGCGAGTTCATGCGCATAAGGATCGCCACGCGCAAGGGGTGACTAAGGGCTTGCCCCAGATATACGGGGTCGTTCTTTGATTTTCCCTTCCCCTCCATCCGTCCCTCCTTCCGAATAGTCACGGCCTCTTGTGCGCTGAAACTCTCTCAAGTTTCGTCCCGATGTTGCGTGATAGCCACTCAATTGGTGGAGCCAGTTCTAGTAAACCCGTGCGCCAGTCGAACGCACGGGAGGAGGTGGGTGCGCATGATGGAGACGGCGAAGGTTGTGCCGGTCGTCAGCGTCGTCAAGGCCGGCTAGAACTACGTCCCGACCACCGCGGGGGTCGGGGCTTACGACCTCGCAGTCTCCACGCAGATTCCCCTCCCACAGGCTCACCGGGGTACCGCCCCACTAGACTCGCCGCCGATGGCAGAGGGCGCTGACCGCGAGGATTTGCTGCGCGCGCTAGCCGATCGCGAGGCCGAGATCGAGCGCCTGCGTGGGCTGCTGGTCGCCAAGGACGTCGAGATCGGCGAGGAACGGGGGCGGCGGCTGGAGCTGGAAAGCTACGCGCTGCGTTTGATCGCCTATGCCCGGCTGGCGAAGCTGGCGGTGACCCGGCCGGGGGAATTGCGGCGACGCGTGCGCGAGCACCGGAGCGGCTCGCGTGGCTGATGCGCCCCGCTTTTCGGTCATAACGCCGGTCTACGACACCCCGGCCGACGTCTTCTGGGCGATGGTCGGCTCCATCCGCCGGCAGAGCTTCGCGGACTGGGAGCTGTGCCTGGTCGACGACCGCTCCCCCGCCCCCCACGTCGCGGCGCTGCTGGACGAGGTCGAAGGGCTGGACCCGCGGATCCGGGTCTCCCGCCGCTCCGAGAACGGCGGCATCGTCGCCGCCTCCAACGACGCCCTGGCGATGGCACGGGGTGAGTTCCTCGCCCTGGTCGACCACGACGACGAGCTCCACCCCGACGCGCTGCTGCTGGTCGATCGCGCCCTGCGCGAGGAGCCGGAAGCCGACTACGCCTATACCGACGAGGACAAGATCGACCGCGCCGGCCACCACTCCGGCCCCTTCTTCAAGCCCGACTGGTCGCCGGAGCGGATGCGGACGCAGATGTACTCCTGCCACCTCAGCGTCTTCCGCCGCTCCCTGGTCGAAGCGGTCGGCGGCTTCGACCCCGCCTTCGAGGGCTCCCAGGACTGGGACCTGGTCCTGAAGGCGACCGAGCGGGCGCGCGCCGTGGTCCACGTCCCCCGGGTCCTCTACCACTGGCGGATGCTGGAGGGCTCGACCGCAGGCGCCGACGAGAGCGCCAAGCCGTGGGCCTTCGAAGCCGGCACCCGGGCGGTCCAGGCCCACCTCGACCGGATCGGGATGCCGGCCCGCTGCACCCACGACCCCGACGACCGCGGCGTCTACCACCTCGACCCCGAGCTGAAGGACGAACCGCTGGTCAGCATCGTCATCCCAACCGCCGGCCAGATGCGCGAAGTCCGCTACGAGCCGGTCGTCCTCGTCAGCCACTGCCTGCGCAGCATCGTCGAGAACTCGACTTATGAGAACTACGAGCTGGTCGTCGTCGTCGACTCGCCGGCCGACCCCGCCCTGCTGGAGGAGCTGCGGGAGATCGGCGGCGAGCGCCTGCGGCTGGTCGACTACGACAAGCCGTTCAGCTACTCGGACAAGGTCAACGTCGGCGCCGCTGCCTCGCGCGGCGAGCACCTGCTGCTGCTGAACGACGACATCGAGGTCGCGACCCCGAACTGGATCGAGCGGATGGTGATGTATTCGGGGCTGGAGGGGGTAGGCGCCGTCGGCG
>Ga0070665_100008172_pt1 | contig 10595 bp, 14 predicted proteins | sample KBSS13metaG_FD_65862 | JGI IMG/M metagenome (GOLD analysis project Ga0070665, IMG submission 65862) | Switchgrass rhizosphere microbial communities from Kellogg Biological Station, Michigan, USA - KBS S1-3 metaG | ecosystem: Host-associated > Plants > Roots > Rhizosphere > Soil ...
GGCACGACGAACCCGTATCTCGGCGGCACCGGCTACACCAACAACAACCTCAGCGCGATGCTGAGCCTGCAGGTCAAGTTCGGCGCCCCGCCGCCGGCCCCGCCGCCGCCGCCGCCGGCGGCTGCCGCTCCGTCGTACATGGTGTTCTTCGATTGGGACCGCTCGAACCTGTCGGAACAGGCCCTGAACACGATCCGTCAGGCTGCCGGCGCCTACAAGACCAAGGGCAACGCCCGCATCACGGCGACCGGCCATACCGACAAGTCGGGCCCGGAAGCCTACAACATGGCGCTGTCGCTGCGCCGTGCGAACACGGTCAAGGATGCACTGGTGCGTGAAGGCGTGCCGGCGACGGCGATCGCGGTGATCGGTCGCGGCGAGAGCCAGCCGCTGGTGCAGACCGCGGACGGTGTGCGCGAGCCGCAGAACCGCCGCGTCGAGATCGTCATCCAGTAAGGCGCGACAAGCTAAATCGCGAAAAGGCGGCCGAGAGGCCGCCTTTTCTGCGTCCGGCGCCTACATAAAGGCCGTCTCGAGCAGCGCCAGATAGAGCGCAACCAGGAAGCCGCCGACGGCCGGCAGCACGATGGTCGAACCGCCCTTGTGCAGCGCCTCGGGGATCCATCGCTTCGCCACCGACGTTTGCGTGCAGACCGATAATTGAGTTCAAGGTCACGTTGCTTATGATCCACACTGGGCAGACCATTTGGCGCGCCGCTTGGCGAAACGGGGATCCATGAGACTTCTGCTCATTCAGGGCGCGAACATGGAGCATCTCGGGCGGCGCCAACCCGAGCTCTATGGCACGACCACGGCCAAGGAGTTGGATGCCATCCTGCGGCGGCAGGCACGCAGGCTCGGCGTGAGCCTCGATATTCTCTACACCAACACCGAAGGCGAGGCCGTGTCGGCAATATTCAAGGCCGACCGCGCAAGAGTCGACGGCATCCTGTTCAATCCGGCGGGCTTCTTGCACGCCGGATATGCCCTGCGCGACTGCCTCCGGTCGATTAGCGCGCCGGCGATCGAGATCCACATGACCAACATCGAGAAACGCGGCTACGGATCGATCACCGCCGAGGCCGCCGTCGGCATGATCGCCGGCTTTGGCATCGACTCCTACATGCTGGCGCTGCAGGCGATGGTGGTGCGGCTGTCCTAGCCGCGCCATTAGCGTCCCCTGAAATCTCCGACTGTCCACGAGTATCGGCCGAGCTGGGCGACAAGGTCGCCCGCTTCAACTTCAACCAGAACAGTCCGTGGCAGACCTTGGCCATGTACAAGGGCCTGGTCGACGGCAATTACGGCCAGCAGGGCGTCCCGCGCGTTGTGAAAATGCGGCCTTAGCGGCAACGCCGCTCGACACAGAGACTATCGGCCCCGCTCATCGGGGCCTTTTCTTTTGCCGCGCTCAAGTTTGGTTTATTGCCTTTTGAGCCAGACGCGGCCGTTCCCCAATCGACCGGTGAAACGCCCCTCCATCTTGCCGGACGCGGGAAGGTCTAAGTCGTAGGAGGTCTTCTTGTCGTCGCTTTCGAACCGGAGCGTCTTGCCGGTGACCCGTCCATTCCATGGGCCGGCGAAGGCCTTCGACCCGTAGCTGGCGCCGGTCATGAAGTTTTTGCTCACAGAAGCGGAAACATGCTTGGCGACGACTTTCCCAGCCGGGTCGACGCTCTCGATAAGGAAAGCGACGCAGCGCAGATACTCGACGCCGTAAGCGACGTTGGCCGCCTGAAGATCCCCCATCCAAATGCCAACAAGTGGTCCCGAATTTTCCGCAGCACTGTAGTCGATCTTTTCGCCACAGATCGTCATCTGCTTGGCGCTGGCCGCGCCCGACAACAGCGCGGTCACCACAGCGAGCGCCAGCAGCGGTAGCCGTGGTAGCAATTGAAGCCTTTTCATTGGTTTCGCCCTGATCGAAGGGCGATTCTTCGATGTCCGCTTGCGTGCGACAAGGTCAAGTTGACGACGCAAAAGTATGAGCATCACTGATTGAAGCGCCCACCCGTATCGGGGCCTCGGCGAACGCGGAACTGGCGCTGGCTCGATACCACCTCAGGCGTACCCCTTAGGCGACCGATTGCCTGAGGGGAAATCAGCAACAGCCGGCCATGATTGGCCGTTGGGTCTCGATGGAGCCCCTATCCCTACTGGAATGGGTTTTGCTGCTTTCCGTGGGGGCGCCTCCGGAGTGTGCATGTTGGCCCTTGTGGTCGTGCTGGCCGTCGACAGGTACCGAATTCACAGGAAGGGGAAGCAGTCTCTGTGAGCCGTAACGGCTAGGCTGCGGGAGCGCCGACGGCGCCGCGCTTCGAAGCGGGCGACCTCATCTTCATCGAGCCGGGGCGCGTTCCCCAAGATGGAGATGACGCCGTGCTGATCTTTCAAGCGAAGCGCAAGAGCACGAAGCAGTGCCTGTGGATCCGGAGAGTGGTCAAGCAGAGCGCGAAAACCTTGACGGTCGAGCAATATTATCCGCACGCCATCCAGAAGGTTTCTCGGCGGCGGATCGCGAGCATTTCCCGCATCATGACCACCAAGGACCTTCTCGGCTGACGCGGTGATTGCCGCCACCGGCCGGGGCGACTTCGGTCGCCCCGGCATCGACACGAAGGCCTTTCTTTGTGGAACGGCCCCACCGTGAGTGGTCAACCAGATAGCTCGACGTGCATGCGGCGGCGGACCATTGCTGCGGCCTGTGCCCCCTTGTTATCCGGTTCGGCCACCAGGGCGCCGACGGCAACGAGCATCAAGAGATGGACCGGGAGCAAGGGTTCCTCCGGTCAGGCGTCCTTCGGTGCTCCGCGCGCCTTGTGGCTGATGTTGAGCACCGCCAGCAAGGCACAGTCGGTCTTCGGGCCCGTTCTGTCACATTTGTTCGCGAGCTGCTCGAGGACCGCAGCCGACAGGGCTTGTGGCCCCAATTCGTCGCGCAGTTCCGCGACCCGCCGCGTGGCCAGTGCGTAGATGTCTTCACACGTTGCGTGCGCCTCGAACAATGTCGCAATGTTCTCAATCGAGAAGCCTGCATCGAGCGCCTCCCTGATAAAGCGTAAGCGGTCGATATGCTTCGCTTGGAGGGCCAATTCTCCTCGCGCGCGAAAACGCGTGGGCGGCTGTATCAGCCCAAGCTTCAAATAGCGTCTCGCATCGCTGAGACGTACACCCGCTGCACGAGCAAGTTCGGGTAGCGACATGGCAGTATTCATGGCTCGACCAAACGACGAATGGTCGCCCGACCGGGCAGAAACCGGTGCAATTCTGACCCAGGATAATGTTCGTTAGAAAGTGCGAGCGACTCGCAGCAAAATTCTGCTTGGAGAAAGCTCCATTCGATCCCACGCCGCGCACCGTCTCCGCGTTTTCCGACAGCGTCTAAATCCGGCTCGGGGGCATATTCGCCAGCGTATCGCTCATCGCTTCTTCCCCCTCGCCAACTGCCGGCCGCGTGGCATCCCTATTGCGTTTCCCCGGGCTTCTTCGATTGCTCCAGTGCGGCTAGGCGGGTCAGCGTGGCCGAAGCTGCAACGCTTTTCGGCTCAAGTTCGGCCAGCCCATCCCAAGTCTCCGCTGCTTCCATCAATATGGCCCGTAAGGTGACATCGGCGGTTTCGTCAGCCTCGCTGCGCGCCTCTTCAGCTTGTCGTCTGTAGTGAGCGATGCGGGCCTCATGAGCCCGCGTGGCAATCGTCATCGCTTCCCCCGCACCAGATCTCGCCCGGCCTCGTTCAGCGTCACGCTGTGCGGCAGCTCGGCCGCGCGTCGGTCCGCCTTCGTGTGCTGGAACTGGTCGTGCGTCACCAGCCCAGCCTGGGCGCAGTCATCGGCCAGCGCCACGGTCTCGTCGTAGGGAATGCGGAGCCGGCCGGCTAGGGCGTGGATCGATGTCCACCACGGCGGCAATCGGCGACCCTCGCTTTCGGCCCCGAGCGCCTGGCAGAAGCGGAGCGCCGCCGTGGGATGAATACGGAAATACGTGCCTTAGCGTCTACGTCACGAACAACCTTCAGATGAATTGAAATTTGTCTGCAACGAATGACGGCCGCAATCATTCTTTGGGAATGGAATTTGACACCCTCGCGCTCGCCGACCTAGCTGCCCTGTCGGGCGTCGATGCCAAGGAGATCAGGACCTACCAGGAGGTTGGACTTCTGCCCTCCGTCCGCGAGCGCCCCGGGGAAGTCTACTACTGGCGAGATGTCGAAGTACTATGTCTAATCCGTCGCGCCTTGGTGCTCGGCCTCTCAATCTCAGCAATTATAAACCTGCTGTCGGTAAAGCGAGAGGACGGTACGTGCGGCGATGTTTATACCATCGTGCAGAGTAGCCTCGACGCAATCCGCTCCACCGGCTTCGAACCGTCTCCGGATCTCCCACGGCTTGTGGAGGCCTGTCCGAGGGTCGGTGGGATCAGGAACTGCCCCGTGCTTGCTGAATTGGTTCAACCTTTGACGGCTAGTCCGTTGAACCTGAATGCACGCACCGATCGCTATCGCGGCCAAGCTAAAGCGGCCCGTTCAACGGCCTACACAATCGCAACGGAATGCGTCCGCTCCGACTGGCTGGAAATCGCCGCCTCATGGGACAGGTTGGCAGACCTTGAGGAAATGTCGTTCCGGCACAAGGAATCGGGAGAAGGCCGTCCTGACTAATTCGGTTGAGCATCCGCTGACCGACGGCAAAGCTGCCGTGACAAGGGGCTCGTGCCAGAGCGGCAATCGTCATTGCTTCCTCCGCGATCCCTCCAGCCGTGCGCCGGTCTCGCGGGCCTTTTCCTTGACACAGCCGAGCGGCGGAACGAATGCGCGCCACCACCTTTTTTAACTGACCTACGCGAGGCCCTCCCCGCCGTGTCCTCGCTAATTTGAAAGGTGTGTGGGACGTGCGCCGTCCGCCGTGTGGGTTCCACGGTGGACGGCCATCCCGCGCAAGGGAGCAGCTCGAAACAGCACGCCGGCGCGAGCGTTATTCTCGTGCATGCCGACGCTCGCCAACCCGCGCCCGATCGTTCCTGGAGAAGTGATGCCTTCATTCTCGGCTGACTACACCCGCCGTTCCGCGCCAGACACGCACGCCTGGTATAGCGTCCAGACCCCGACCGCGTTCTGCGAATACAAGATGCCGGTTGATCCCGCGCACAGAAGCGAGGCCGATTGGAAGCGCCTCCTCGCGCTGTTGGCTCTCGCGGGGGAGTCCGGCACGAGCGTTCGCCAGTCGCCGCCAAGCATGGGTAATCAATGGCCTTCATCGTGGGCTGGAGCAGTTCGCGGTGGTCGCCGCGCCGCGGCCCTCCGTCCATATCGAAGCTCGTAGAGGGCGTCCCCAGCCCACCCCGGCGAACCAACGGCGCTGATCGAGCCGGGTTGCCGCCAATGCCACAGGCGTCGCTTGACTATTCTATCGCCACCTTGACTAGGAGGCGCTTCGACCGCGTGGGCGAAGGACGTTGAGCGGCAGGTATCGAGAGCAATGGAGCCTCTTATCTCTCGGGCTCGTTAGGGGTAGGTCGCTAGATTGGAGAACGATCAAGATGCCCCTGATGGGATGGGACGTGTTCTGCGATGCCCACCGCCGACCATTTGTAATCGTCGTCACGTGGGAAGCGAACGGACGGCAAAGCCCGTTCGAAATCCTGCAACGGCTGCTCAGGTCGGTAAAGCTAGCTGGTGACCATGCCTTGTACAGAGCTGAGAAGATTATCCGCATAGCATTCGAGAGAGAGACCGACGCGCTTCTAGTCGCGCGTAGCTTGGACGCTCACAAGGTTGAAGAGCTTTTCGAGGAGGATTGGTCTGGCCACTGGGCGGTCCTGCTTGATGTGACTGCCGTTGAGGCTATCAAGTCAAAGGTGGAACCGTTGAAGCGCTCAGCTAGTTCCACGAGACGCTCGAAAAGGACAGTTCTTTGGTGACCCTGTTAGGAGGTCGCTGAGGTCAGGGGGAAGCCCGGCGCTCGGTTGTCGTGTGCTGTGGCGTATGCATGATACCCCGCCTTACCGGGCCTCAGCCAAAATCCGATACGGCGGGGTTTCATGACGGCCACAACGTCGCCGCGTCGGACAAACGTCGGTGTGGTGAAATGGTTCCGGGCGTGGTGCAACCGGAGCGAACCCCAAATAGCCCGCCGTGCCGGGTAGTCCGGGGGGGAGATGTTATCGGCACGGCGGACCATCGAAGGGGCAGGCCACCGCCCCGGCGAACCAATGTCGTTCAATCGCGCTAGGTTGCGCGGTAGACTGGTCTTCGAGAGGACTCGCTGATCGGCAAAGTTGTGAGAGCCGGAGGGGCGGCGAATTGAAGACACCAGCCGAGCTGAGAGCGCAAGCGGCGGACAAGTATCGAACCGCAGAGATGGCACGGCGAATAGGTCCGAGCCTCTCGCTCGCAGCAGACCGAGTGTCAATGCACACGCTTGCTGAGCAGAAGGAAGCCGAAGCCTCCGCACTGGTAGCCGAAGCAGATGCTATGGAGCGTCGAAACCGAAATAACTGAGAGTGATCCCCGCATTCCGGAACGGCAGTCGCTGCTACGTGCTGATGCATCGGCGGCAAACGCACCAAGGTCGCGGCCGCGCACGGCCTCTGGGAGAAAATCCGCTTCTCGGTCGAATATCGCACGCTGTTCTGGACTTGCTCGACGGTAAGGACGAACGCTCACCGCTTCGCGCCCTTCGCCTTCAGTCCCAGCTCGACCAGCCGTCGCATCGCCTCCGAGCGGCCGACGGCGTTATCCGCTGCCCAGCCGTCTACTCGCTCGACCAAAGCCACAGGGAACCGCTGCGCAACCAACGTTGTCTCGCCGGCAGCGCCGATGGTCGGCGGCCGACCCATCTTTTTTGTGGTCGCGGGAGTTTTCTTGCGAGCCATGCTCGGTTGCCCTTTGGACGTTTTGTCTAACAAATGTGTTGCGCGTGCCGAGCTTACGTTATACATAAGTGGCGAGCCAAGGGGAAGCGCCAACTCCCCCAAGGCTCTAACCGCAACCCGGACACCCTTGGAGGAACCCGGATCATGGCTACGGCCACCAATACCACGACTCTGTCTGAAATTGCGGCGCTGCAAGTCGCTGCATCCACTCTCGGCATCCGCGCCGCCATCAAGGCCGCCCGGCAGCCGAGGCCCTATCCCGACGTGAAGGCGGCCCCGGTCCGCCGCTTCGTGTCGATCGCCTGCACGATGGAGGTGCAGCACGCGAAAGCCGACTTCGATCGGCTGGTCACGGCCATGGGGGCGGCCAGTGCCTTCGATGCCGAGTTCGAGCGGTACGCCGATGCGGCTTTCCGCCTGCCTCACGAAGCCAGGGCAGGCGAGGCGCTGATATGGCTGTCTCACCTGCAGACTCACGACAGCGACCGCCACGGCCCGTGGGAGCGCTGGTCCCGCATGGCGCCGGAGGGCAGGAGCGAATGGCTCGCCCGTCGCCGCACGCTGCTGCACGGCCTGATCCGGGCCGCCGCTGCCTACCGAGCAGCGCGCGCCTCGATCGAAGGAGGCCGCTAACATGGCGACCACCGAGAGCACGTCCAACGCCGTGCCGGCCACGCCCGGTCCGGCTTCGTCGCCCGCGCCAGCACAGCCGCCGATGGGTGGCCTCACCGGCGATTTCACGTGGACCACAGAGGTGGACCGTCGGCGGGGCCTCATCGGCCTGCTTATGATGCACGGTCAGGGGAACCACTTACAGATAACGCCGCAGGGTTGGCAGGGCTTGTTCGACGCAAGCGCGCCCTTCGGCTATCGCCTCATCGGCGCGATTGAATTCCATCAGGCCGATGCTGCGCAGCCGTGGGACCAGCATCACATGGGGCGGCTCGCCCGCCAAGCGCGTACGCGTGATGTGGTCCTGCATTATGTTGATGGAAGTGGCGAGCACGTCGAAATAGCCTGGGGCGGTCGAGGCCTCGCGCGGCGGCGCAGGCTCGACATTCGGCGGCTTGCGTCGCAAGGCCGCCGGCCACTGAGCCAGCATGCGGCGGACGACCTCAACCGAGACGCGCGACGGCATGGTTGCGGCGGGCGGCTCAGGCTCGGTGAAGCGCCGCCCCAGGAGTTCACCGTTGAGGTTGACCGCAATGATCACATCCGCCCCGAGGGCCCGGCAGACCGAGACGGGGATTGGGTTGCACAGGCCGCCGTCGAGAAGCCACTTGCCTTGCATCTTGGCTGGACTGAGGATTCCGGGCAGCGCGATCGAGGCGCGAACGGCCTCATGGATCGGCCCGGACTGCAGCCAGATCTCGCGGCCGGTCGCCATGTCAGTGGCGACGGCGGCGTATTGCGTGGCGTAGCTCTCGATGGGCTCGCCGATGCCCAGCTCCTGCAGGAAAGCGACCACCTGCCGGCCGCTGATAAGGCCGCCTCCCGACAGGCGGAGATCCATCAACCGGCCGAGCTTGCGCCACGTCATCGTTTTCGCCCATTGCCGCAACTCGGCCAGCCGGCCGGCGACATGGGCCGCGCCGATCAGCGCGCCTATTGACGTGCCACAGACGATGTCGGGCGCGATGCCGACCTCGATCAGCGAATCAATGACGCCGATATGCGCCCACCCACGGGCAGAGCCACTGCCGAGCGCGAGCCCAATACGGGGACGTGTCATGACGAGGGGCCTGGGAGGGTTGGGGGACGAGCCACGATGGGCGAGGCTCGGCTCGAAATCCGATGACGGCAGGGACCGTGTCCCCGCCAAATCCTACTCTGTGTTCGGCCGAGGTGCCATCCGAGACTGCGCCGTAGCGGCCGATCTCGATGCGCCTGCGGGCGATAGCCATCCCAACTGATCTCATGCGCGCTTCGTCGCGCTCGGTCCGCCGCTCATCCTTGAGGTCGAAGAATACGTCGCCGAGCATGTCGCTGACGTAGCCCTCGACCGCCTTGGCGATCACCTTATGGCCAATGCCGTGCTTTTCCACGAGCCGATCGAGCAGCAGCTCGATGGCGTAGGTCGCCTCGAACTTGTCGCGCTGGATCTCCTCAAGCGCGGCGATGGGATCGCGCCGGCTCATATTGCGCGGCCAGTGGCCGGGCAGCGGCAGTTGAACGGTCATCGAAGCCCCCTCACTGTCGAGCCCTCGGGTAATGCTGGCGCTGCCGCGCCGGGCGAGGGTGTCGGCTCGGTCTCGCGAGCATCATCCGCGCGGGGTAAAACGCCGACGGGAATGTCCAAGGACGTGATTTTTCCGTCGAACCGCGCGTCCTACAAGCGGCCTCGTCCGCGTCAGAGCCGATGCTGTCGGCCGCTACACGATCACCATCTTAGGCCCCCTACCCTTTGGGTCTGCGTCTAACCACATCTCATGCGTCCCTCCGGCCTTGCGGATGGCCTCCAGGATCTCCTTAAAACGGTTAACCATACCTTCGGCGGTTCGCTCCCCTTCAGCCGCTAATGTTGCGGCGATGAGGCAGTCGCGGTCACACTCGTGCTGGCTCTCTTGCGCCATCAGTTGCCTCCTAGTTCAGAGTAGGCTTGACCACCTGCTGTGCGGCATAGGTCGCGCGGGTGTTGCGATCGATCGGCTTCCCTTGGGCCTTGCACCCTCGGCGTAGACGGCGGGGTTGGGCATAAGCATCCCCCATGGCATGAGGTGTCGCTCACCCGCGGGGCCCTCCCAACGCGCCTGCTCGACGACGCCCGATGGCCCTCGGGCTCCTTCGCCACGGTTCCGACCGGCCGATCGCCGGGCAGCCTGAGTTGCAGTTCCATACGTGACCCCTCACGACTGCCGGACTCAACAGCGGAAGCCGAGAGACGTTCCGGCACCCGCCTGTCAACCAGCTTGTGAGCGGTTAGGCGTCTGCCTTGATGCACGTGTGCTTTAAGACCATCCCCCTTGCGGGCGGCGCGGTAGATAATGGACTGGCCCCGAGCTTCGGGAGAGGGACTGTGAGCGCTGCGCGCATCTCTTGTGCAATACGTTCGCAGTCGCCATTCACCTGCACAACTATAGGCGAGCCGTTGTTCAGCAAAACGACCAAGATCCATGTCATGACGTTTCCGCGGGTTCGTGAAGGGAAGCCAGACAATGTACTCCAATCCAATGGACCGGCAGGCTCGGAAACGTTCGAAGTAAACCGGCACTCACCGCTACGGTAGGCACACTTGCCGGCCGCTTGCTGATCCTCATCTGTGCGGCCGGCTGCCCTCGCCCGAGCGATGTGGCGCGACGATGGGCCGGCCAAACACCAGAGCGAATACGATGACAGTTGGTCCGTGAACCGGATTAGCAAAACCGCCCTGGGCGAAGCGCTCAGCGGGCGGCAAAACGGCCTGTGAACGTCTGGAAGTTGGGACGGCGCTAGGGACAATCAGGCAGGCGTATCAACGACCTAAGTAGAAATGCCGTTATGAAGACGTATCATGCTGTCGCCGCCGCTCGCCCCAAATTGGCCACGGGCTGGCCAAGATCCCGCTCGCCACGGACCGCGTAGTATTCCGCTCACCAGCTCGATTCGCGGAGCGTCAGCGGCATAGCTCAAGTGTCCCGCGCTCCCGCCCACTAAGTGACGGAGGCATCGCGTGCGCCGCTACCTTATCCGAGAGGGCAAGATTACGTCCGTCGAGTTTGCCGCTCCTGGCTCGGACGAAACTGTG
>Ga0070665_100008173_pt1 | contig 10595 bp, 10 predicted proteins | sample KBSS13metaG_FD_65862 | JGI IMG/M metagenome (GOLD analysis project Ga0070665, IMG submission 65862) | Switchgrass rhizosphere microbial communities from Kellogg Biological Station, Michigan, USA - KBS S1-3 metaG | ecosystem: Host-associated > Plants > Roots > Rhizosphere > Soil ...
CGTGATGCCGTACACGCCCCACTCGCCAGCCAGCGCACGCGTGAGATTGATCGCGGCCGCCTTGCTGGCGCTGTAACCCACAGTCTTAATCGGCCCCGGCACATTGCCACTCAGTCCGGCGATGGAGGCAACATTGATGATGCGGCCATAGCGCCGTGGAATCATCGAGCGTCGGCCGATCTGTTGCGACAGCAGAAACATACCTCGCACGTTCAGGTTGAACACCTTATCCCATGCTGCCGTCGGATAATCCTCCGCCGGCGCGCCCCAGGCGGCGCCGGCGTTGTTCACGAGGATATTGACCTGACCCAGTCTTTGAAGCGCAGCATCGGCGAGGGCAACGACCCCCTCTTCTTTGCCACTGTCGGCCACGACCCATTCTGCGTTGATCCCTTGGCTCTTCAAATGCGCAGCAGCGCCCTCGAGCTCATCGGCCTTACGCGCCGAGATCAGCACGCGCGCGCCGTGGCTACCCAGCGCTTCGGCAATCTGTAACCCGAGTCCGCGCGATCCGCCGGTGATCAGCGCGGTCTTGCCATCGAGACGGAAAGGCGATGTTGTAGTGACCATGTTGCTCCGCGTGTATGCGATTGTCCTGTTACGACCGGATCGGTCTGTGATTCCGTCAATTCAGCCTTGCAGATGCCGTTCGAGCGCGACGCAGTCGAAATCGCGCGCCTGCGCCCTGGCCGCCTCGTTCACACTCATGTCACGCTCCAGATCCGTCGCCCCTGCCCCAACATCGGCACCACATCCAGCGTATCCGCAAGCGCCGCAAACGCCACTTCGTCCGCTAGACCGCGATCCCGCATCATTCTACCTATACGGCTCTCCCGCAACACATCCAGGGGCTCGTGCCCATGACGGATATACAAGGCCGCCAGCACCGCATCGCTGCATGCATAATTGCGCCGCGCAAGGAGATGCGCGGCGAGATGGCCCGCTCCATAGCTATCCTCGAGATTGAAGCGGCCGGCAGATCCTGCGCAAACAAACAACACCGAGGACTGCGGATGCTCATTGCCAACATGACGCGCGACCGCCGCGCCGTTGAGGAGCGAAGCAGCATAGACCTGCGCCCCCGGGGCCGAGCGCAACAACGCCGGCGTGCCATTCGTGGAGGCATAGATAAGATTGCGGCCTTTCACACCTTGCTTGGCTAACGCCAGGGGCGTGGCCGGCGCAAAACCGGCTATTGTGTCGGCGTTGTATTCGCCGGCCAACAGTGGGGCTTCGACATCACCCCGGAGTTGATACGCATCGTTTTCACCGTACGCGAGCCGCACGTCCACGGCGCCCTCAGACAGCACGTGCGCGAGCGTGCTCGTGGCGAACAAGACATCAATCACGATCACGACCTTGTCACGAACCCGTACCGGATCGATGGCTTCCTTGGTGAACAACACATGAAGAGTGGGGCCCGATGATTTCATTTCGCTATACGAAATTCGACAATACGGTCATGCCGGCCAGATTAATTGCCGACCCAGCCCATCACAAGGCCGCTGCGCGCTAATTCGCGGCGTTTTCTTGCCAGAGCTGCTATCCGAGCGATAGGATTTTACCCGATAGTCCCTCTTCTATTTCGATAGACGAAATACGCCAAGCCCTGAGCAGATGTCGATGAATTTCTCCTACATCCCGAAAGTGGCAGCGCTGGCCCGCAAGGCCGGCCTATGGAACCTCTTTCTGCCCCGCTCCACGCGAGCGCCGGCCGACGGCCCAGACGAAGTACATCGCGGCGCCATCGCGCGCAACGAGCTGAGCCGGTACCCCTGAGGCAGCCAGATGGGTAAACCGCGCGGCGAGCTCAATGCGGATCCGACGAATGCGGAGCACCCCCAGTTCGTCACAGCGCTCGCGCGCGGCCTGGCGATACTGCGCTGTTTCGAGCGTGGCACGCAGTACCTCGGCAACACTGAGATCGCGGCAGCGACCCGTCTGCCAAAGCCAACTGTGTCGCGCCTGACGTTCACACTGACCTCCCTCGGCTATCTCACCTACTCGCCCGCAAAGGAGAAATACGCGCTCGGCACGCCGGTGCTGTCGCTCGGCCACGCCTTCCTCAAAGGTAACAATGTCGTAACGATCGCGCATCCATTGATGCGCGAGCTGGCCGATTCCTTGCAGTCCGCCGTAATGCTAGCCTCGACCAACAACAATCGCATGATCCTGCTCGACATCTGTCAGGGCGACGATACCGCGCCGCTGCTGCTGGAACCCGGGCAACGTGTCCCACATAACGCCACGGCGCTCGGTCGGGCCTATATCGTGGCGCGGCCGCAGAGTGTGTTTGAGCGCCGCCTGGCCGAGCTGGAAAACGAAGTCGCGGCCGACGCCTGGCCGGCAGTCCGCACCAGCATCCTGCGCGCCCGTCAGGATTATCATCAGTACGGCTTCTGCTTTTCGCTTGGCGACTGGAATCCAGACCTGTTCGCCGTCGGCGTCCCGATGGCTTCAGCGGATGGCTCCCGCATCTTTGTGTTCAACATCAGCGGACGCATCTCGCAGACGACGCGCGAAGCCTTGATTCACGATCTCGGCCCGCGCCTGCTCACGCTGCGCAACACGGTGTACTCGATCACCCAGGGGCTTTTCTGATCGAACCCAGGCGCAGAGCTCTTACAGCAACTCGTAACTGAATTCGTAAGCTTCGGGTTTTCCGTCACGGGGATGCAGCTTCATGTGACCCTTCGCCCCCTCGTATTTCCCTGTGCCACCTGTGATCGCAAAGATCGAGTCCCCGGAGTCATGGAACGGCCCTTCGACCGTGATCATTCCCTCCTTGAGCAACAGGGTCCACATGCACTCCCAACTCCTACCAACCACGGTCCGTACGCAGAACCCCTGGTCGCTTGCGACCTGCTGCTTATTCGCCGCATCGAACACCGGATTTGCGAAGCTGAGGATATCTCCCACCGCATCCGTTCCTGCCTTGGATGTGTGAACGGTTGTTTCGTTGGTCGGGCGCTCGATGAGCACGATCTTCTCGCTTGCCAGGGCAATCGAGCCGGCCAGCAGCATGGCGGCGCACGCGGGAAGTACTGAACGATGCTTCACGAGTCTCTCTCCTCATGTTGAATGAACACAGTGAGTCGACGGGTCCGGATCAGCCTAGTCACCCACCAGCTCGCCGCCGCCAGGAACCTGCAGACCAGACTGCAGACGATGCGCATCCCCCGCCGGGGCCTGGCCCCGATCGTAGGGGCGACCGACGAACATGTAGATCAGGCCAAGGGCAATGATTCCAAGCGAGGTGGCAATGACCCCGTAATTGGTGAACCAGGGTTCGGACGGACTGCGAGGCCAGGACATGTTGACGATGGCCCCGAGTCCGTACGCGAGGGCTGCCAGGTTGACCGGCCACCCCCACGCGCCCAGAGTGAAAGCTCCGGCAGGTTGCCAGCCGCGGCCGCGCGCAACCAACGCGGCCACGACGATCATCTGGAACGCCAGATAGATGCCGACGGAGGCGAAGCTGATGATGGTCGCAATTGCGTTCTGCAACCACAGGGCCGACACGGAGATCAGCGCCGGTATTGCTCCTGACACGATGAGCGCTTTTGCAGGGATATGCCGCCCCGGAGAGAGATGACGCAAAGACTCGCTCCCGAGCACCATCTGGTCGCGGGCGTACGCGAAGAGTAGCCGGCTCGCGGCAGCCTGCAGGCTCAGGAGCGCCGAGACAAACGAGACTGTGACGATCGCAATCACCGTCCGCAGACCCATCTCGCCCATTGCAGTACGCAGGATCGTCACGACGGGATCCTTGTCCCGACCGGACAGCACGGCCTGGATATCCGGCACGGCGAGCACCAGCGCCAGACAGACCCACAGCGCGGCCACGCCGCCCACGTAGATCGTCAGCCGCATCGACTTGGGTATGGTACGGCTGGCATCCGGTGTTTCTTCGGCAACATCACCACAGGCCTCGAATCCGTAGTAGCAGAACATGGCACCGAGCGCGGAGGCGAGGAAAGCAGGCAAATAGCCGCCCTGGATATGCAGAGATTGTGTGTCGACCAACGCGCTCAGCGGCTGGTGTCGGGCGAAGAGCAGCAGGTAGCTGCCCACAGCGATGGCCCCAAGCAATTCGCAGATGAATCCGAACATTGCAAAACGCGCCAGCAGGCGCGTGCCGCTGAGATTCAACGCGGTGACGAGCCCGATGAGCAAGACGGCTATCACTGTCTGTTGAATGGGAGTGCCCGCTATCCCTACGAGCTGGGCCAGGAAGGGTGCGGCGCCCGTCGCGATGGCAGACAGGGTGACGAAAAGCGCCCACCCGTAGATCCACCCTGCCATCCAGGCCCAACGCTTCCCGAAGAGGCGCCGAGCCCAGGGATAAATGCCTCCCGAAATCGGAAACTGCGATACCACTTCGCCAAACACGAGGCATACCAGGAATTGCCCCATACCAACCAGCAGATACGTCCACCACATCGGCGGTCCGCCGGCGGCGAATGTCGTCGCAAAGATCGTATAGACACCCACGACCGGCGAGAGGTACGTGAAGCCCAGAGCGAAGTTCTCCCAGATCGACATGCTCCGATCAAAGTGAGAAACATAACCGAGCGCGCGTAGCTGCTCCGCATCCCGATCTCCCGTCTTCGAATCCATCATGCCGCTCCCCAAGATCCGTAGTTTTAGAGTTTTATCATCACGTGACGCGCCACCGTGTAGTCCTCCAGCGCATAGACTGACAAGTCCTTGCCGTATCCCGAACGCTTGAATCCCCCGTGCGGCATCTCGTTGACCAGCACGAAGTGAGTATTGATCCACGTACAACCGTACTGGAGGCGGCTCGCCACCCGCATGGCCCGCGTGACATCGGCTGTCCAAACGGAAGAGGCCAGGCCGTATTCGGAATCATTGGCCCATTTGACGGCTTGCTCGGGTTCGGTGAACCGCGTCACGGTCACCACCGGACCAAACACTTCGCGGCGAACGATCTCATCGGTTTGCAGCGCCCCCGCTACCACGGTGGGTTGATAGAAGAACCCGCTACCGGATCCGGGTTTTCCGCCTGTTGTGATCTCGATGTGTTTTTCTCGAGCGGCGCGCTCGACAAAGCCGGCCACGCGCTCGCGGTGGCCCGCTGAGATCAAGGGTCCCATCTCGACATCACGGTCCGTCTGCAGACCCACCCGTATCGAGCTAACGGCCGAGGTCAGATCGGCGACGAGCCGGTCATAGATGCCCGACCCTGCATAGATGCGGCAGGCTGCCGTGCAATCCTGTCCGGCGTTGTAGTAGCCAAAGGTGCGTACGCCAGCGACGACGGCCTCTACATCGGCATCATCGAACACGATCACCGGCGCCTTTCCACCGAGCTCCAGGTGAGTACGTTTGAGGTTTCCCGCAGCTGCCGCGAGGACTTTCTGGCCAGTCGCCACATCGCCCGTCAGCGATACGAGCCGAACCCGTGGATGTGCAGTCAGAGGCGCACCGACTGTTTCACCTCGCCCACAGACGATGTTCACGACTCCAGGAGGAAATATTTCCGCAAGGATCGGTGCAAGATGTAGCGCCGTCAGGGGTGTCTGCTCCGACGGCTTCAACACCACAGTGTTTCCTGCAGCGATCGCTGGCGCGAGCTTCCAAGCCGCCATCATCAGCGGGTAGTTCCAGGGAGCGATCGAGCCCACTACTCCCACGGGATCACGGCGGATCATGCTGGTAAAGCCGGCGGCGTATTCCCCTGCCGCGAGACCGTGTTGTGCCCGGGCAGCACCGGCGAAATACCGGAAGACATCGGCGATCGTTGGGATCTCATCATTGATCACCGCATTGAGTGGCTTGCCCGTGTTGGCCGATTCCAGTTGAGCGAGTTTCTGCCCCTCGGCTTCGATCCGGTCAGCAAGCTTCAGCAACGCTGCAGCACGGTCTTTCGGCGGAGTTTGCGACCAGCCCTCGAACGCCCGTTCGGCGCCGGCGACCGCCGCGTCGAGTTGCTCGACACTGGCCTCCCGCACTGTGGCGATCGCGTTTCCGCGCGCCGCGTCCAGAATGGACTCGGCGCTTCCCTCGCCCTGCTGCAACTGGTTGTCGATCAATAATTCGGTGCGCATAGCCCATTACCCTCAACAAAATAGAGTGAAATTACAATCGCACCATGACATGGCGGGGTGTCGTGTAGTCCTCGAGCGCATAGTGGGATTGTTCCTTCCCATAACCCGATTTGCGGCTCCCGCCGTGCGGCATCTCGCTGGCAAGCGTGAAGTGAGTGTTGATCCACGTCGTGCCAAATTCGAGCTCGGCGGCCACTCGCAGTGCTGTAGCGCTGTCCCGAGACCAAACCGAGGATGCGAGTCCGTAGTCCGACTCGTTGACGAGGCGGATAACCTCCTGTAGATGTTGAAAACGACCCACAGAAACGACGGGGCCGAACACCTCCTTGCGCTCGATCTCGTCCTGCGGCAGGGTGTTGGCTATGACAGTGGGGCTGAAGAAAAAGCCCCGTCGCGGTAGTACGGCCCCTCCACAAACAATCTCGATGTGAGACTCCCGGCGCGCACGCTCGACAAAGCTTGCCACACGGTCGCGCTGCCGCGCAGAAATGCAGGGTCCCATCTCGACATCGCAGTCGTGCGGATCACCGACTCTGATGCTCGCCACCGCGGCACCGAGATCTGCCACGAACCGCTCGTAGATCGAGTCATGTGCGTACACGCGGCAGGCAGCCGTGCAATCCTGCCCGGCGTTGTAAAAGCCGGACGCGCGGATTCCTGCAACTGCGGCCTCGACATCTGCGTCAGAGCAAACGATGACGGGCGCTTTGCCACCCAACTCCAAGTGGGTGCGCTTGATCGAGCGTGCCGCGCTCTCGAGGATCTTCTGACCGGTGACGATGTCTCCCGTGAGCGAGACCATGCGCACTTCCGGCCGTGCCGCGAGGGGAGTGCCGACTGTTTCCCCTCTTCCATAGACAATGTTGACGACCCCCGGAGGGAAAACTTCCGCGAACGATTCAATGAGCGCGAGAATAGACAGGGGCGTCAGTTCGGACGGCTTGAGTACGACCGTATTCCCGGCGGCAACCGCAGGGCAGATCTTCCATGCGGCCATGAGTAGCGGGTAGTTCCATGGCGCGATTGCAGCGACAACGCCAATCGGGTCGCGCCGTACGAAACTCGTATGGTCTGACACATACTCCGCGGCAGCTGGCGCTTCGAGCACGCGCGCCGCGCCTGCGAAATACCGGAAGATATCTACAATTGTCGCCATCTCCTCGCGGAGCATCAATGCATACGGCTTACCGCAATTGTAGGATTCGAGCCGCGCCAACTCGTTGATCCGAGCTTCGATCCTGGCAGCCATTGCGAGCAGGCAGCTGGCACGCTCGCGAACCGGAGTCCGCTTCCACTTCGAAAATGCCTGTCGGGCGGCCTGCGCGGCTTGCGCAATCTGATCTGGTGTTGCTTCCGGAACGGACCCGATGACCTCGCCTGTGGCCGGGTTCACGATCCGCTCAGGCGTGCCTTGCCCGAGGATGCACTTGCCGCCAATCAACATATGGGCAGGCGGCATGACGCGCTCGAATTCGTACGACGGATCGATCACCCCTCACCTCTCCCGCCCTTGGGTCTGGATTTAGACGCCAGGAGAGTACGCTAGCCGATGCACCCAGGACTTGGTAACATCGATACACCGATAGGTAATATCGGAGAAACCGATTGCTCGGCCATGACTGACCCATGATCCAGTGCCATCGGCCCTTTGCGGGTCCGGGGTCGCCCTGAATGTCGATCTCGCTACGGGGGATGCGCTATTTCCGCGCGGTAGCCGAGCTCGGCTCGATATCGGCTGCGGTCCAGAGCCTCGATGTCTCGCAAGCGACCATCACCGAATCCATCCAGGCCCTTGAATCCCATCTAGGGGTCCTGCTGTTCAGGCGCCATGCCCGCGGAATGACGCTGACGCACGCCGGCCATGAGTTTCAGCGTCATACCGAGCGAATCCTGAACGCCGTTGCGACCGCGGAAGAGGCGCTTGCGGTCCGTCCGGAGGCGCTGGGGGGCCAGGTTGTCATCGGTGCCGTGCCGCTCTTGACCGGATACTACCTACCGGCCTTGCTGGCCCGTTACCGGCGCGCTTTTCCCAACATCAGAACGTGGGTGTACGAGGATTCGGGCACCTTGATCGAGCACCAGTTGATCAACGGCGAGCTGGATGCTGCATTGATGATGACCTCTACCCTAGAGAGCGCCAGCAGCTTTGACACCATGACACTGATCCGCTCGCCCTGGCGCTTGTGGGCGCCGGCGCGCCATCGTTTGGCAGGCCTTGGAGCGGTGTCGATCAGCGAGGTACGGGGTGAGCCCGTCGTTGAGCTGCGCAGCGAGGAGCTCGAGCGGACCACCGGCGATTTGTGGCGACGCTCCGGCCACGAGCCTGCGGTGAGTGTGCGCACCCGCTCAGTGGAGGCCACCCGCAATCTCGTTGCGACCGGCTGCGGGATCAGCATTCTACCGGAGGTGTTGTTTCGCTCCTGGTCCCTCGATGGCGAGCAGTTGGTAGCGATACCGCTCGCCGATGCTCCAGCTCCCCTGGCGATCGGTGTTGTATGGCGGCGCGGCTCCCCCGTGAGCCCCGCCATAGAGGCATTCATTGCTGTCGCCCGCGAGCACGGGCTCGGCGCAGGCCGCGAGCGTGAGCCGTCGAGCGTTGGAATCAAAGCGCTCGGGGCGCCAAGTCCATGACTGAACCGTCGTAGGTCAGCTCGACAATGATCGTCGCAGCGACGCCCGTCGGGCCTGGAAGCGCAATTCGAACCTCACCTGACTTGGCACGTTGCATTCGCAAGTCACCCGCTGCACCCAGCACACGAGCTCGCAGGAGCTTCGGACCGCCTGGAAACTCGGGCAGGACGAGGCTTCTGAGTGGTGTGGTTCCGTCCGGTCCAGGCAACACATGGAGGAATATGGTCTTGCCGATACGTGTCGAGCCCATCTGGGCCGACGGCAGAAACGGCCCGCCTCGAGTCCCATAGATCGCCCTCCCGTGGCTTTGCAGCCAACGACCTAACTCTTGCAAACGCGCGATCTGGTCCGCGGGGATCTGTCCGCTCGGCGCCGGCCCCACGTTCAGCAGGAGATTCCCATCGCGCGCGGCTGTGTTCGTCAGCAGCAGAACCAACTCCTGGAGGGACCGCGGCTGCGCGCCGGGTTGATAGCCCCACGTACCGGCGAGTGTCACACACAGCTCCCAGGGCTGAACATTGTCGAACCCGCCGAGCCGGTCCGCGCCTTCGCGCGTTCGCCAATCTCCCGGCGCGGAGGTTCGATCGTTGATGAGAATCTGGGGCTGCAGTTGGCGCAGGTGCGCGGTGACGAGATCGTCCTGCCACGAGAAGGCCCCGCTGTACGGCTTGCTCCGGTCGCGTGACTGCCACCTCCCGCCGTCGAACTCGATGCCACCAAACCCGAGCCACTGCTCCCCTCCGCCATCAAACCAGATCAGGTCGAGCTTGCCGTAGCGCGAGGCGAGCTGCGCCATCTCCTGATGGTATTGATCTCCCATCGCTTCGGCGGATTCCCGATAAAGATCCGGGAAGAAATAGCCCGGAAAGCGCCAGTCGAGCGGCGAGTAATACAACCCGACCCGCATCCCACCGGCCCTCGCCGCAGCCGTGAACTCCCGCACAATGTCCTGGTGCGCGGCGGTTCGCACCGAGTTGAACTCATTGGAGCGTGAGTCGAACAGCGCAAAGCCATCGTGATGACGGGCGGTCAACACCATGTACTTCATTCCGGTCTGCCGGGCCACCCTCACCCACTCTTCAGGCGCCTTCGGATCGGGTGTGAAATGATCGGCAAGCTTGGCGTACTCGCGCTGAGGAATCTGTTCGCTGAACCTCGCCCATTCGCCATGGCCCGCGACGGAATAGACGCCGAAATGAATGAACATTCCGAATCGGGCCTCACGCCACCAGGCCACACGCCGGTCCGCCTCCGGCCCGGTGTGCACTTCAGACAGACCGAACGGTGGAGGGGGCAGCGGCTGCGCGGCATGCACCGCTGCGCCCAGGCCACCGCCCAGCACTGATCCGAGAACGAGCAGACAAATATGGCGCATAAGATCTTCTAAACACTCCGGCAGCCGGCCACCTGAAATCCTACCAGGGCATGCACCGCGTAACATAGTCTAGCGCAGTGCGAACAATCTGCTCAGAGGGCCGAAGGTACCTTCGGAGTTCGACGCCAAAAGCAACGACGTGCCACCGCGGTGAACCCTACGTAGCATTCGCGTGCGCTCCTAACACGATGACCTAAACGTAAGACGCAATGATTCACGCGTGGCTCTTCAGGATCCCGAGAGTGTTGCGCCCATATGTGCATCGTAGGAAACTCACACTATCCCATGCCGATCTGGCCCCAAAACGATCCGAGCACAACACGGGAATACACTATGACAGTCTCCAAGCGCGACACACACCACCACACTTACGCGGACTATCTCACGTGGTCCCGCACTTATGGCGATGAACTGATCGATGGCACCGCCTACGTCAGAGAGCCACCCGCCCCCACGTGGTCACACCAAATGATTGTCGGTGAGGTTCATCGCCAAATCGCCATTGCGCTCGACGACAA
>Ga0070665_100008175_pt1 | contig 10594 bp, 9 predicted proteins | sample KBSS13metaG_FD_65862 | JGI IMG/M metagenome (GOLD analysis project Ga0070665, IMG submission 65862) | Switchgrass rhizosphere microbial communities from Kellogg Biological Station, Michigan, USA - KBS S1-3 metaG | ecosystem: Host-associated > Plants > Roots > Rhizosphere > Soil ...
GGACTATTCGCTGCCACTGCTGGTCGGCGACGGCGCTGGTGCGACCTTCGCGTTTGCGCTCGGCGTACAGGCACCGGCCGGGACGTTCGAAGGCCTCGTGACGCTCGGCTGGGACGCGGCGCTGCGCTTTCCGAAGGCGTTCTGTGCCGGCGACGCCGGTGCGATGACCACGCCGACCGGTGCCGGCGACTACCGCGTCGGCATGGTCGCGAAAATGCCGCTCGCCTGGTCGCCGCATCCATTCGCGCCGGGTGCGCGCATCGACGGAATCGGCGCGCCACTCGCAGCTGCCTGGCACTTGCTCGGCAACGTGCTGGCGACGCCGACATCGGGCGACGCGAACGCCGACGCGGGTGCATTCTATGCACGCTGGCGCAAGCGCGACGACGCGCCTGGCGCGGCCTTGCCGGACGACGTCGCCGACCTGCCATTGACCGAGATCGCGCCGACAGCGGCGGCGAAGGATCCGGCGAATGCGCATCGCGTCGCGATCATCATCACCGGCGACGGTGGCTGGGCCGGTCTCGATCGCGGCGTTGCCGATGCGCTCACCGGCGACGGCGTGCGCGTGATCGGTTTCTCGACCCTGAAATTCTTCTGGCACAAGCAGACCCCGGACGCGGCCGCGGCCGCGATCGCGCGGGTGATCGCGCACTACGGCGGTGCCGATGCGGACGCGCGTTTCGTGCTGATCGGGTATTCGTTCGGCGCGAGCCTGGTGCCGGTGATCATCAACCGCCTGCCCGATGCGGCACGCGTGCGCGTGCAGGGTGGCGTGATGATCTCGCCGGACGATACCGCGGTGTTCGAGATCCACGTCGGCGACTGGTTCGGTTCCACCCGTCACGACGAGGCGCTGCCGCTGGCTCCGGAAGTCGGACAGGGCAAGCGGCCGCTGGTGTGCGTGCACGGCGCCGACGAGGACGACAGCTTCTGTCTCACGCCGCAGCCGGCCGGGGTGCGGGTCGTCGCCTTGCCGGGAGGACATCACTACGACGGCGACTACGCGGCACTCGGGCGGGCGATCCTCGCCAACCTGCCGGCGCCGCAGCCGGCGGACCGATGATGTCCACGCATCCGATCGCCGCCGCATCGTCTATGCTTTCACCGCCTGCAGCCGGATGCCAACCGGCGAAGCGAAAGGGGGCGGGCATGCGGACTCAATGGAAACGTGCGATCCCGCTCGTGGTCGGCGCCGCATTGGCGTGCGCGGCCGTTGCGCAGACGCTCGACGAGGACGAGGCGCGCATCGAGGAACTCATGAATGCGCAGCCGGCCGCACCGCCGCCGCCGGTCGCGCGAGCGGCGGCGGCCGACGACTCGGTCAACGAAACGCCGATCGCCGCGGCCGTGGTCGCGCCGCCGACGAGTGCGGACGACGAGTGGCTGGCGCCGAAGCAATCGGAAAACCGCATGGAGTTCTCCGATCTCGCGCACAGCATCGGCGCGCGCGTGTCGATCCTCACGAGCAACGAGCGCGAACACAACGGCGTGGTCATGGCGGCCGACGCGAAGCAGGTCACGATCGAAGTCAGGCGCAAGGGCGGCAACGCCAGCTACGTGCTGAAGAAAGAGCAAGTCCTGCGCATCGAATCCCGCTGAAGGATCCTGCATGTTCACAGCGCTCTATCTGCTCGCCGCATTGCCGCTCGTCGCCGGCCTGCTGTACCTGCTCGCGCTGGTGCGCGTCTGGCGTTCGAACCAGATGCTGGCGATCCTCATGCTGCTGTTCTGGCCGATTGGCCTGTACGCGCTGGTGCGCTACTGGAAGGAGGACGAAGACGGCGTGCGCACGCCGCTGCTGGCGTCGTTCGCGGTGCTCGCGTTGTGGCTCGGATTCATCGGCTGGGGCCTGACCTACCGGCCGCCGGCGTCGGCGCAAATGGCCGAAGACGGAGAAGAGGAGGAGGCGCCCGCGGACGATGGCGGCATCGGCGCGCAGGTTCGGCGCTCGGTTGCGCTGGCGAACCTTCCGAGCAGCACCGGCCGCGTGGATTTCCCGGCCGCGCACGCATCGATCGACGTGCCGGCGCATTTCCGCTTCATCGATCGCGATACGCTGGTCAAGGCGTTCGCAGGTACCGAGGATGAGCCGGGCGAACAGAGCATCGGCTGGCTCGTGCACGAACGCGTCGATCTCACCGCGAAGGATGCCTGGCACGTCGACGTCGACCGTCTCGCCGAGGGTTTCATCAGCGACGACACGTTCGCATCCCAATCGCGTGAAACCCTGCTCGCCGCCGCGAAACAGGCGACGCGCGCGCTGTCCGACCAGCAGGACGCGGGCGATCCGAGCTACAGCCTGGTCGGCTATCCGGAACTGCCGCGACTCGATCCCGTCGGTCACAGCGTCGCGTGGGTCGCCGAAATCGCCTACGACGGCAAGCCGCAGCACGTGCTCGACTGCATGGCGATCAAGCTCGGCCGCAATGGTGCATTGGTGTATTCGATCAGCGAGATCGAAGCGTCCCGCCGCGAACTGTGCCTGCGCAGCGTGCGCCTGCTCGCCGGTCGCAGCGCGTTCGAGAAAGGCCAGACCTACGCCGACCATTCGCGCCTGCTCGACAAGAAGGCCGGTTACGACCTCGTCGGGCTCGTGACGGGGACGTGGGCGGCGAAACAGCCGTAGGGTATCGAAAAGGCATCCACCGATTCGGCGTGGGTGATGCGAGCGATATGAATCGGGTATGGCAACGGTTTCGTCGCGATGCGGCTGCTGCGTCGTGCGAACATCATCTCCACTCACGTTCCCTTGCAGGAAGCCCACCGCTGCGCGGCTGCTCCCAACCCTTGCGGGCCTGAAGTCCGGAGTCGAACGCCTCCACTACAGTTCCGAACTGCATCGATGCGGTTGGGAACTGCGGATTTGCGCGGAAATGTCCCGCCCCTGCAGTTCCCGACTGCAGACTTGCAGATCAGCTCCGCAACGGTGCGGTTTCCGAACTGCAACAGGACAGTCCGGAACCGGAGATGTGCAGTCCACAACTGACGTGATCCAGTTCGACACGGCAACACAGCTGTTTGGAAACACGAGCCGTGCAGTTCGCGACAGGAGCGCTGCACTCGGCAACGGATGCGGCCCGGCCCGACGCCGCGAGATTGCTGCCGAAAGCGGAAAGGATGCCGTCGGCGCCTGCACCAATCCGGCTTCTTACCGCGGCAGGCAGCGAAAAAGACGCATCGCTACGCCCACGAATCGGCGCGGTCAAGATGATTCCCGCCACCAGCGCCCGCACCGTGTGACGGGCCTGAATCGACCACTCTTCTACCGTCCGCGGAGGAAGCGCCGGTAGCCGCCGGAAACCAGCGCAGCGATGTCGATCAGCAACCCGGGTACCCACAGTCCGCGCGGGTAGGCGAGGTACGAACCCGTCCACTCCGGCTGGAATTTTTCCTTGTAACGGCGCAGGCCCTGATAGTTGTAGAAGCGCCCGCCGTACTGGAACGCGAGCGCGGCGAGGCGTTCGTTGACGCGCGCATACGGGTTGTCGCCGACCGCCGACAGTGGTGCCATGCCGAGGCTGAAACTCTTGTGGCCGCTGTCCTTCGCCCACTGCATCACGCGTGCGAACAGGAAATCCATGGTGCCGCGCGGCGCGCCGTCGACGTGGCGCATCAGGTCGACGCTGGCGGTGCCGTTCGGCCCGTACGGCGGCAGCACGTTCGCGAACGCGATCAGTTCGCCGGAACGGCGCACGAGGGCGAGCGGGCTCCACGCGAAATAGTCCGGGTCGAAGTGGCCGAGCGAGAAGCTCTTCTCGTGCGCGCCCTTGTCGGCGAGCCATGCGTCGGAGACGCGTTCGAGTTCGGTCATCAGCACGGTGTCGAACGGCGGCTCGACCAGTTCGAACGCGAGCTGCTCCTTGACCGAGCGGTTGACCGCCTGGCGCAGGTCTTCCCAGCGCTTGCCCGCGAGCGTGAACTCGTCGAGGTTGATCGTCGCGAGTTCGCCGAGCTTGAACAGGTCGAAGCCGAGGTCGTGGTACAGCGACAGGTCCGGTTCGAGCACTTCGTAGAACAGCGGCGCGCGGTCCTGCGCATCGGCGAACTGGCGGAAGTCGAGGATCGCGCGCTTGATCGCGGCTTCCGGCCCGCACGGCGAGCCGAGTGCGACGAGGCGATCGCGGACCACGCCGTAGGCGACCACCGCGTGGTGGTCGCCGGACCAGAACAGGTGCTTGTCGCGCATGAAGGAGAGGTGCGCGAACTCGCCGCCGCCATGTTCGCGGTACACGTCGCGCGCGCGTTCCAGTTCTTCGCGCTCGGGCAACTTGAGCGCCGGTCGGCGCACCGCGAAGAACTGCCACGCAAGGTAAGCGAACACGCCGATCACGGCGGCGAACAGGCCGCGCACGATGCGTGAGGAATGCTCGCCGAAGCCGAAGTACCAGAGGTCGAAGCTGTCGTCGCCGAGCATCATGCCGACGCCGACGACGAAGAACGCGAGGACGACGACGATCAGGCCGGCCAGCCAGGTGAACGTGGCCAGCGAGGTCAGGCTCATCGCGCGCTGGGTGAACTCGCGCTTGCGCAGGCGCAGCAGCGCGGCGATCACCAGCAGGAACAGCGCTTCGCCGAAATGCAGGCCCTTGGTCACCGCGAGCAGCGCGGCGAAGATCAGCAGCGGTTGCGCGAGGTTGTAGGCGACGCGCAGGCGGCCGTCGATGCCGCGACCGAGGCCGAGCAGCAGCACGCCGCTCAGCACCGACAACCAGTACGAGCTCTCGACCGCTGCGAGCGGCAGGAACTGGCGCACGACCACGGTGTGCTCGTGCACCGCCGGGATCGCCGCCGACGCGAGCAGCAGCAAGCCGGCGCCGAACGTGAGTACTGCGAGCGCGCGCATGCCGAGTCCGGCGAGCAGGTTCGCCGGCAGGCCGAGCACGCCGAACAGCGGATGCGTCTGCAGGCGTTGCGCCGCGCGCGCGACGCCGGGCAATTGTCCGACCAGCATGCCCGAGCCGACGTAGAGGCCGCCGAGCAAGGGCAGCAGGTAGTAGGCGATGCGGAACAGGAACAGGCCCGACAGCACCTGCGCGTTGTCGTAGCCGCCGCTCGAGAGCGCAAGCAGCATCAGGCCGTCGAAGACGCCGAAGCCGCCGGGGATCAGGCTGAGCAGGCCGAGCGTCTGCGCCGCGGCGAAGCTGCCGAGCAGCGGTCCCGGCTTCACGTGCGCGCCGGAAATGTAGAGGCAGCCGTACAGCACCGCCGCGCTCAGCACCCAGTCGACGAACGACAGTCCGGCGAGGGCGAGCTTGAGCCGCCACGGCGGCAACGCGCTGCCGTGCGGCAGCCAGCGCATGAGGCGACGCCGCGTGCTCAGCACGAAGAACGCCGGCAGGTAGCACGCCGCCGCCGCGAGCACGGTCATCGCGATCCATTGCGTCGTTTCGCTCGGCGTGATCGGGCGCGAGCCGAGCGCGAGCGTGATGATGATCAGCACCGACAGCCCGAGCGGCAGCGACAGCACCTGCAGGCCGATCAGCGCCGCACCGCGACCGAGTTCGACCTTGCGCGCGGCGAATCCGAGCAGGCGCACGCCCGAGCCGATCGCGCCGGACAGGTTGAGGATGTTCGCGAGTGCATTGGCGACGAAGGCGAGGCGCAGCATGTCGCCGGCCGCGACCGGCAGGCCGAGCCAGCGCGCGATGACGACGTCGATCAGGCCGGTGAACGCGACCGCGGCGAGCGCGAGCAGGCCGACCCCGAGCGCGGGCAGGGTAGGTACGTCGAGCAGGGTGCGCTGGATCTCCGGCAGGTCGAACTCGTCGGCGCCGATCCAGACGAGCCAGCCGACCAGCAGCAGGAACGCGATCGGCACCAGCCAGCGTACGTGCGCGCGCCAGCTGCGGGCCGCCGCGGCATTCGGCTTGGACGTTTCGGTCACGGTACTCATCGACGTCGCGTCATCCATGAAGGCGCAGGAAGCGGATTCTAGTGCACCAGCGTTGCGTGCATCGGGATGACTCGGCCGAAGCGCGCGGCCGGGCAGGTCACTGTGCGTCGAGCAGTTCGCGCAGGCTCTGCTGGTATTGCGGCAGCCAGTTCTTCGGCACGCCGAAGCCGTGTCCGACCTTGGCGAGCATGACCGCCTGCGCATCCTTCTGGCCGGCGGCGAAGTCCGGCGCGAACTTCGGATCGCAGACCTCGTCGCTTTCGCCCTGCAGGATGCGCCAGCGCGCGTCGACCGTCTCGCGCTTGTCGAACACCCAGGTCGGGGGTTGCTTCTGCCAATGCGCGGTGAGGCCGCCGGTACCGGGACAGAACGGCTTGTGGATCAGCAGGTCCGGGCAGAAACCGAGACTGATGCCGCCGCCGAAGCGCTGGCCCGCATCCGCGGCGAGCGCGGTGTAGGCGACCGTTGCGCCGGACGAATAGCCGATGATCACCGGCCGCGTATCGACCGGCAGTTTCAGTTCGCGCACGAGGCTGGTCGCGAGCTTGGCCAACGTGCCATCGGCGTCGCTGCATTCTCCTGCGCCGGCATCGAGTGCCTTGAGGAACTGCGGCGTGCTGAAGCCGGCGACCCAGTAACCGAGCTCGGCGGCCTGGTGCGCCATGTCGGTCACGCCGAGGTTCCAGCCGCCATCGCCGGAGGCGAACAGGGCGAGGCCGCGGCTCTGGACCTTCGGTCGATAGACGGCGACTTCGCCGAAGCCGCCGATTTCGAGCCAGCGATCGACCTGCGGGTCGCGCGGTGCTTTCGCGGCCTTGTGCGCCTTCGCGCGGGACGCACCGGCGGGCGCGGCGGCGGGGCGTGCTTCGGTTCGTTCGCGCGGGGCGGTGTCGGCGGCCTGCGCCGCGGTCGCGGCGAATGCGGCGAGGGTCAAGGCGGCCAGCGGCCGGTTGCGGCGGATCACGTGGAATTCCGGACCAGGGGACAGCGCACGCTAGCGGATGCGCGCGCCGCTGTCACGCCGGCGCCGCGCCGCGCAAAGCGCGCGTTCATGTTGGCGCGTCAATGCGGCGGCAACGCCTCGTCGGCGGGTTCGGCCGCCGCGGCATCGGCGCGCAGCTCGAACCACATCGCATTGAGGATCGCGAATGCGAGCGCGAGGCCGAGGCCGAGAATCCAGCTGAAGTACCACATCGCAAATCTCCGGTCGTCAATACATTCCGTGCGACTGCTTCACATGCGCGAGCGAGACACGTCCACGCAGTACCCGATAGACCCAGCCGGTGTAGGCGAGCACGATCGGAAGCAGCAATGCCGTCGCGAGCAGCATGAGACCGAGCGTCTTGTGGCTGCTCGATGCATCCCACACGGTCAGGCTGCTGCGTGGGTCGAGGCTCGAAGGCAGCAGGAATGGAAACAGCGCGAAGCCGGCCGAAGCGACCGTGCCGGCGACCGCGACTGCGCTTGCGACGAAGGCAGTCGCGTGACGGCGACGTTGCGCGAGCAGTGGCACCGCCAGCGCGCACGCGATCGCGATCGCTGCCGCGAGCCAGGCCCAGTGCGCGAGCGGCGCGTGCGCGAACCAGGTCGCGCCGGTCACGACCGTCTTCAGCAGGGGATTGGATGGAGCGCCGGTCGCGGCATCACCGCCGATCGCATAGCCGGCGATGCCGGTCGCCAGCCATGCGCCGGCTGCGGCGTAGCAGGCGATGAAGATCGGCGCGAGCAGGCGCAGCAGGCGTTCGGCGCGCCGCGCGATCGATTCGTCGGCTTTCACCGCGATCCAGGCAGCGCCGTGCATGAGAATCAGGGTCGCCGATACCAGTCCGACCAGCAGCGGGAACGGCCGCAACAGGTCGAGGAAGCCGCCTGCATATTCGATTCGCAAGGTTTCGTCATAACGCAGCGGAACGCCGACGAACAGGTTGCCGAACGCGATGCCGAACACGAGCGCGGGCACCACGCCCGCGAACGTGAGCAGCGCATCCCACGCCGAGCGCCAGCGCGGATCGGCGAGCTTGTTGCGGAAGCCGAAGCCGACCGGGCGAACGATCAGTGCAAGCAGCACCAGCAGCATCGCGAAATAGAGGCCGGAGAACGCCGCCGCGTACAGCAGCGGCCACGCCGCGAACACGGCGCCGGCGCCGAGGATCAGCCAGACCTGGTTGCCCTCCCACACCGGCTCGATCGTCTCGAGGATCGCGCGTCGCTCGTCGTCGTCGCGCCCGAGCACGCACAGCAGCGCGCCGACGCCGAGGTCGAACCCATCCATGATCGCGAAGCCGATCAGCAGCGCACCGAGCAGCGCCCACCAGATCACGCGCAAGGTTTCGTAGTCGAGCACGACGAGCTCCCGTCAGCGACGCACGTTCAAGCCCTCCCCTTCAAGGGGAGGGTCGGGTGGGGATGGTGTTCGACAGCGGATGCCGGCCACATGCCGAGTCCATCCGGGCCCTTGCGCGCGTACTTCAGCATGAGCACCGCATCGACGATCGCGAGCGCGGTGTAGAACAGCACGAAGCCGGCCAGGCTGGTCGCGACCTGCGCGGCGGAGACCGAGGAAACCCCCAGGGCAGTCGGCAGCACGCCTTCGATCGCCCACGGCTGGCGCCCGTATTCGGCGACGATCCAGCCGAGCTCGATCGCGAGCCACGGCAGCGGCAGGCTCCATAGCGCCGCCTTCAGGTACCAGCGATGGCGATCGAGCTGGTGACGCGCCGACAGCCAGAACGAATACGCGAACAACGCGATGAACCACAGGCCGCAGCCGACCATGATGCGGAACGCCCAGAACAGCACGGGCACGTTCGGGATCGTGCTCGCCGCCGCCTTCGCGATGTCGGCGGAAGTCGCCTGCGCCGGATCGCCGGCGACCCGCTTGAGCAGCAGCGCATAGCCGAGGTCGCGCTTGTGCGCCTCGAATTCGCTGCGCGCGACGCTGTCGTTGCGATCCACGCGCAGCCTTTGCATCGCCGCATACGCCTTGCTGCCGTCGGCGATGCGCCGCTCGGCGTCGGCGACGAGTTCGCGGATCCCGGGCAGCACGCCGTCGAGCGAACGCGTGCCGATGATGCCCATCACCCACGGGATGTGGATCGCGTAGTGGGTCGTGCGTTCGGCCACGTCCGGCAGTCCGAATGCGGTGAACGCGGCTGGCGCCGGTTCGGTTTCCCACATGGCCTCGATCGCGGCGAGCTTCATCTTCTGGTGCTCGGTGATCGTGTAGCCGGATTCGTCACCGAGCACGACCACGCTCAGCGCGGATGCAAGTCCGAAGCTCGCCGCAACGGTCATCGAGCGCTTGGCGAAGTCGAGGTTGCGGCCCTTGAGCAGGTACCACGCGCTGATCGACAGCACGAACATCGAGCCGAGCACGTAGCCGGCGCTGACCGTGTGCACGAACTTGGATTGCGCGACCGGATTGAAGAACACCGCGGCGAAGTCGGTCACCTCCATGCGCATCGTGTCGAGATTGAACTCGCTGCCGACCGGGTTCTGCATCCATGCGTTCGCGACCAGGATCCACAATGCGGACAGGTTCGTGCCGAGCGCGAGCAGGAAGGTCACGATCAGGTGCTTCACGCGCGACAGCCGGTCCCAGCCGAAGAAGAACAGGCCGATGAACGTCGCTTCGAGGAAGAACGCCATCAAGCCTTCGATCGCCAGCGGCGTGCCGAAGATGTCGCCGACATAGTGCGCGTAGTAGGCCCAGTTGGTGCCGAACTGGAATTCCATCGTGACGCCGGTGGCGACGCCCATCGCGAAGTTGATGCCGAACAGCACGCCCCAGAACTGGGTCATGCGCTTCCATACTTCGCGCCCGGTCATCACGTAGACCGCTTCCATGATCGCGAGCATCCACGACAGGCCGAGCGTGAGCGGCACGAACAGGAAGTGGTACAGCGCGGTCAGCGCGAACTGCAGGCGCGACAGGGTGACGACGGTCTCGTCGATCATTGCGCGGCCTCCGTGGCCGGAGCGAGCAGATGACTCTCGATCGCCGCCGGCGCCGTGTCGGCGCGCGGCTGCGGGCGGATGCAGAAGAACCAGATCAGGGTCAATGCGGCGAGCTTGAGCACGACGATCGCGGCGAACTCGATGCCGAAAAGGCGTCCGCCGCGGCTGCGGAACCAGGACGTCTCGGCGGGGCGCGGAGGTGGTTTCACGCCAGGCAGCGTACGCCTGGGGGCCGTCGTTGTCGCGCGGCAGGTTGCCGCAGCGCGCGTCAGGAGCCGGCCAGGGCCCTCTGTTTCGCCTTCGATAGCGACGCCAGCGCGCGCTGGTACGACCAGTCCACGAGTTCCTTCAGGTATGCCGAAGGAACGCTGCGCACGTCGACGACCGTGACCCAGTGGAAACGCGCCATGTAGCGCGCCGGTTTGATGCCGGGCACGCCGGTCAGTTCGAGGAAGCGGTCCGGCGTCGTGCGGAAACTGAAACGCCACTTCTCCGGTTCGGACAGCTTGAAGTAGGCGAACTGCTTGCGGCCGACTTCGTAGAGCAGGATGTTGTACGGCGGTTCGAGCGTGCGCGCGGTGGCGCCGGGGAAGCGCGCGCAATAGGACTTGAGTGCGCGCGTGTCCATGGTCGTGCGGCTCAGGCGAGCGCCGCGAACGCGTCGCGCGTGAGGTTTTCCGGTTCGCCTTCGGTGCACACCACGTCGTCCTCGATGCGGATGCCGCCGTACTTGCGGAACGC
>Ga0070665_100008177_pt1 | contig 10593 bp, 10 predicted proteins | sample KBSS13metaG_FD_65862 | JGI IMG/M metagenome (GOLD analysis project Ga0070665, IMG submission 65862) | Switchgrass rhizosphere microbial communities from Kellogg Biological Station, Michigan, USA - KBS S1-3 metaG | ecosystem: Host-associated > Plants > Roots > Rhizosphere > Soil ...
GTGTCGGCCGGCTCGGGCGCGTCCTTCAGCGACGACCAGCCGACCCCGATCTGGCGCTGGCGCAGCTCGCCGGAGAGGAACGCGACGACCGCCGGCGCCTCGCCGGGAGCGGTCCCACGCAGCGCACCCGCCACCGCCTGCACCTTGGCGGTCCGGGAACGGGTCGCGGCGACCGTGGCGGAGACCGCGACGAGGTCGGCGAGCAGCATCGCGGCATCGTCTCGCATCGGACCTGGAAGGAACGTGGCGACCGACCGTCGAATCACGGCATCGCCTATGAAGCGAGCCGATGCAACCACCGTCGCGCCGGAGTCCCTGTCGTCCTACATCCAGGCGCGCTTCGACGAGTTCTCCCGTTCCCAGAAGGACGTGGCGCAGTACATCGTCGATCACCTGGACGACGTCGCGTTCCAGACCGCCGAGGAGCTTGCCCGTCGCGCGAACACGTCGAGTTCGACGGTCGTGCGCTTCAGCCAGGCCCTGGGGTTCGAGGGGTATCCCGAGCTCCAGCACTCGGCGCGCGAGGAGTACCGCCGTCGTCACGCCCCCGGCCCCACCAATGGGGCGCCGGCTGCGGCACCGCTGTTCGCGCTGGACCAGAACGAGTTCGAGACGTCGCTGGCCGCGGACCACGTCAACGTCGAGGAGACGGCCCGCAAGGTCTCGCGGCGGACGGTGGAGCAGGCGATCGACGCGATCGTCGCCGCCCCGAAGCTGCTCATCGCGGGCACGGACCAGATGGCGTTCTTCGCCTCCTACCTGCGGCATCTGCTCATGCTGCTCGACCTTCGCGCGGAGATCGTGGCGAGCCCGTCGCAGGAGGCGCTCGGCCGTCTGTCGCGGATCGACGAGGAGACGCTGGTCATCGGCCTCAGCGCCGGGCGGCCGCATCCGCTCGTCGTGCGCTCGATGAAGCTCGCCCGGCATCGCCAGGCGCAGACGATGGCGATCACGGACGCGACGTTGTCCGAGGTGGCCAAGCTCGCACGCATCCGTCTGTACTACTCGTCCAACAGCCCGGCGTACGTGCGGTCGCACACCGCGCTGCTGGCGTTGATCCAGGCGCTCGCCTACGGCGTCTACAGCCGCGACGTCGAGGGCTACCAGGACCGCATCAAGGCGTTCCGACTCAAATAGCGCTCCGGCTTCGCCGGAGGGGACGGCACGCTAGATTCAGCCTCATGCGTGACGAGGCGACATTCGCAGTGAAGGTCGGGCTCGCCCGGATGCTCGAGGGCGGCGTGATCATGGACGTGGTCGACGCCGAGCAGGCCAAGATCGCCGAGGACGCGGGTGCCTCCGCGGTCATGGCGCTCGAGCGCGTCCCGTCGGACATCCGGCGCGACGGTGGCGTCGCGCGGATGTCGGACCCCGCGATGATCAAGGGGATCCAGGCGGCGGTCACGATCCCGGTGATGGCCAAGGCCCGCATCGGGCACTTCGCCGAGGCGCAGGTGCTCGAGGCTCTCGAGGTCGACTACATCGACGAGTCCGAGGTCCTCACGCCCGCCGACGAGGCCAACCACATCGACAAGTGGGCGTTCAAGGCGCCGTTCGTGTGCGGGGCGACGAACCTCGGCGAGGCGCTGCGGCGCATCGGCGAGGGCGCGGCGCTCATCCGCTCCAAGGGCGAGGCCGGCACCGGCGACATCGTCGAGGCCGTCCGCCACCTGCGGGAGATCACGTCGGAGATCCGCCGCCTCGCGACGCTCGACGAGCCGGCCCTCTTCACGGCCGCCAAGGAGCTGCAGTCCCCGTACGACCTCGTGCGCCGGACGGCCCGCGAGGGCCAGCTGCCCGTCCCGCTCTTCTGCGCCGGCGGCATCGCGACGCCTGCCGACGCGTCGCTCGTGATGCAGCTCGGCGCGCAGGCGGTCTTCGTCGGCTCCGGCATCTTCAAGTCCGAGGACCCCGCGACCCGCGCAGCGGCGATCGTCGAGGCGACGACGCACTTCGCCGACCCCGATCGCGTCGCGCGCGCGTCGGAGGGCCTCGGCACCGCGATGCAGAGCCTCGAGGCACGCAAGCTCGAGCCCGAGCAGACGCTCGCCAGCCGCGGTTGGTGACTCCGGTCGTCGGCGTGCTCGCCCTCCAGGGCGGGTTCGCTGCGCACGGGGACGTCCTGCGCGCGCTCGGCGCGGAGGTCCGTGAGGTGCGCGTCCCCGCGGATCTCGACGGTCTCGACGGTCTCGTCCTGCCTGGCGGGGAGTCGACGACGATGACGCTCGGGATCGCCCGCGAGGGTCTCGCAGACCCGCTGCGCGAGCTCGCGGCCTCCGGTACGCCGATGTTCGGCACGTGTGCCGGGCTCATCATGCTCGACCGCGAGCACCTCGGGATCATGGACATCGTCGCGCGGCGCAACGCGTTCGGCCGTCAGGTGCACTCCTTCGAGGAGGAGCTGCGCTTCCCCGACCTCGCGGGCGATCCGGTCCGGGCGGTGTTCATCCGCGCGCCGTGGATCGAGGAGCACGGCGAGGGGGTGGAGATCCTTGCGAGCGTCGACGGCCATCCGGTCGCCGCCCGCGAGGGCGGTCTCACCGTCATCGCGTTCCACCCCGAGCTCGGGGCGGACACGCGGTTGCACGAGCGGTTCCTGGCGGACGTCCGTGCGCGCTAGACGACGAGACCGTGGCGGACCGTGTTCTCCGTCACGACGCGCGGCTCGACGAACTGCAGCAGGTAGCCCGGCCCGCCGGCCTTCGTGCCGGTCCCCGAGAGGCGATTGCCGCCGAAGGGCTGGCGGCCCACCATCGCGCCGGTGATGGCGCGGTTGACGTAGAGGTTGCCGACCGGCGTCCGGCGGACGACCTCCTCGACGACGTGCGGGTTGCGTGAGAACAGGCCGCCGGTCAGCGCGAAGGGGAGGGCGTCGACGCGCTCGCAGGCCTCCTCGACGCCGCTGACACGCTCGACGGTGAGCAGCGGGCCGAAGATCTCGTCGCGCAGCACCTCCGAGTCGGCGGGCAGGTCGGCGACGACCCGCGCCGGGACGTACCACCCCGGGCCGCCCGGGCCGGTCGCCTCGGCCACGACGTCGCCCTGCGCCGCCGCGATCCGCGCGTAGCGCTCGACGCGCTCCTGCGCCTCGCGCTCGATGACCGGTGGGACATCGGTGCCCCACGTGTCCGCCGGACCGACCTCCAGGACACCGACGGCGCCGCCGAGGCGCTCCAGCAGGACGTCGGCGATCGCCTCGTGCACGAGGATCCGCGACGCGGCGGAGCACTTCTGACCGGCGTAGGCGAACGCGCTCTGTGCGATCGCCGGCACCGCGTCGTCGAGATCGGCGTCCGCATCGACGATGACGCAGTTCTTGCCGCCCATCTCCGCCACGACCCGGGTGAGCTGGCGCGCGCCGTCCGGGAGGGTGGCCGCCGTTCGCATGAGCTCCAAGCCGACCGCGCCGGAGCCCGTGAAGGCGATGGTCGCGACATCGCGGTGCGCCGCGAGCGCCGCGCCCGTCTCGCCGGCGCCGGGCAGCAGGGCGATCGCGCCGGCAGGCACTCCGCCCTCGCGGAGCGCCTCGACGAGCGCGAGCGCGCAGCCGGGCGCCTGCTCTGCCGGCTTGAGGACCGCCGTGTTGCCGGTCGCCAGGGCGGCCGCGGTCATCCCGAGCGGGATGGCGAGGGGGAAGTTCCAGGGCGCGATGACCGCCGTGACGCCGCGGGGCGCGTACCGCAGCGCGTTGCGCTCGCCGGGCACCTGCACGAGCGCGGCGCCCCGGTCGAGCTCGATCGCCCCCCGCGCGTAGTACTCGAGGAAGTCGATCGCCTCGCAGATGTCCGCGTCGGCCTCCGCCCACGGCTTGCCGCACTCGCGGACGGCGAGCGCCGCGAGCTCGGCGCGGCGGATGCGCAGGCGGCCGGCGGCGCGCACGAGCGCGTGTGCGCGCTCCTCCGCGGGCGTGCGCGACCACGAGTCCAGCGCGTCCCGCGCCGTGGCGACCGCCTGCTCGGCCTCGGCCGCCGTCCCGATCGCCGCGGTGGCGACGACCCGGTCGGGCGCCGCCGGGTCGGTGGAGACGAGCTCCGCGCCGTCGCGGCGGTCGTCCCCGATCCAGACGGGGACGCGCAGCGGCAGGCGGGCGTCGAGCTCGCCGAGGGCGTCGGTCAGCGTCCCGCGCTCCGACGCCCGGCGCAGCTCGAGCACCGGCTCGTTGCGGAAGGGCGGGAGATCGGGCACGTCTCCGAGGTTAGGGACGTGCCAAGAGGTCCTCGAGCGCCGCGCCGGCGTGATCGGCGGCGAGGAAGGACTCGTTCGCCGTGTTCTCCAGGAGCCGCCGCACGAGATACGCCATGCCGGACACGAGATCGCCCACCGGGCAGTAGGAGCGGACGCGGAATCCCGAGCGGGCCAGCGCGTGACCGAGGTCGTCGCCGAGGCCGCGCAGGACCTGCAGCTCGATGTCGTCGTCCGGCGCGCCCGCGGCGCGGTTGGCGGCGATCGCGTGCGCGACGGAGCGCAGGTTGTGCGAGGCGATCGCGACGCGCACGAGCGGGCGCATGTCCAGCAGCCGCAGGGTGAGGCGCTCGAACGCGCGGTCGCTCTCGGCCTTCTCCTCGAACACGGGGGCGCTCCATCCGTGCTGGCGGGCCTCGACGACCTCGTGGTCCCAGTACGCGCCCTTGACGAGCCGGACGACGAGCGGCGAGGACCGGGGCGTGGCGCGCGCCCAGGTCTCCACGACGTCGAGCGTGTCGGGCGCGTCGCGGAGGTAGGCCTGCAGGACGATCCCCGCACTCGGGCCGTCGGCGAACTCGGGCTCGGAGAGCAGCTCGAGGACGAGCTCGACGACCGCCTCGCGCGAGTCGTAGGACTCCATGTCGATGTGCAGGTGCGCGCCGAGGCGCTTGGCGTGCCGCAGCAGCTCCCGCAGCCGCGGGCCGGCGTCGCGCTTGCCGCGCTCGGGCGCGTCGGGCCGCAGGAGCGGCGTGAGGGCGGAGACCTTCACGGACAGGTTCGCGCGGGGGACCGGACCCGCGGCGTCGTGCTCGAGGAGCGGCCGCTCGGGGAGCGGCCGGTAGACGGCGGTCAGCACCTCGAGCTCGTTCGCGCACCGCGCGGCGTACTGCTCGGCCTCGGCGGGGGTGACCGTCGCCTCGCCGAGCAGGTCGACGGACGATGCGATGCCGTCGCGCCAGAGGCCGGTCAGCGTGCGGGTGGCGTCGTGGGCGGACTCGCCGACGATGAAGCGGTGCGCCATGTGGCGGACGCCGGCGGCGGCGGCGCGCCCGAGCGCCTGGCGGCCGGCGCGGCTGGAGCCCATGCGCATCGCGGCGTCGAGCGGTGGCGGGCGCTCGCCGACCTCGTCGAGGAAGCCGGAGAGGTGCGCGACGACGTCGTCGACGGAGCGGCAGGCGGGCACGACGTCGACGAACCGGAACAGCGCCGCGCGAAGGTCCGCGTCGGCGGTGGCGAGGTCCATCGCCTTGGCGTCCAGGGCCTTCAGGGGGCTGCGCGACGCCGCCGGGAGCGCGTCGCGGATGCTGCGGCCGATCTCGAGGATGTCGGCGTCGGTGGGCCCCGCCATGGGGCCAGGCTAGATCAGCCGGGGGGCGTGAGGTCCTCGCCGCCCGGATCGGGCTGCTGCGGGACGCCGCCGCTGGGGCTGGTGCCGCCGTTGCTCGGCGCGATCTGGGTGCCGCCGCCGCCCGATGAGGACGGCGTCGAGGGCGTCGAGGGCGTCGAGGGCGCGGGCGTCGCGGCGGGCGCGGGCGCGGGCGAGGCGGCCGGTGCCGGTGCCGGTGTGGCGGCCGGGGCCGGCGTGGCGGCGGGGGCCGGGGTCGAGGCAGCGGCCTGCCGGTCGGCTGCACGGCGGCGCGCGGCTGCGCGGCGCTCGGCGCGCGCCTCCCGGCGCTCCGCGGCGGCCTTCTTCGCCGCGGCGGCCTTCTTCTCGGCGGCGGCCTTCTTCTCGGCCGCGGCCTTCTTGTCCGCGGCCTCCTGCTCCTCCGCCGCCTTGTTCTCGTCCGCTGCGGGCGTCGACGGGGTGGAGGCGGACTGCGTCACGGCCGGCGGGTCGTTGGCGACCGTGTTGGGCTCGTCGCTGCTGAAGACGCCGGCGAGTGCCAGAACCGCGGCGGCGAGGGCGGCGGCGCCGATGAGGCCGCCGACGATGAGACCGCCCTTCCGGCGACGACCGTCGTCCTCCTCCGCGGGGGGTGCGGCAGCGGACGCCTGTGGCGGTGGTGGGGCGGCCGCCGCCGCCGGCTCGACCGCTCCTGCGGCGGCTGCACCCGCCGCGGCGGCCGCTGCGCCACCCGCGGCGGCCGGGGCGAACGCCGCGACGAGCTCGCGGTCGCGCGGCTCGGACCTGGGTTGCGGCGCGGGCGGCACGCCGGCGGCCGCGATGGCGTCGCCGACCTGCTCCGGGCCCCAGCCGAGACCGTCGCCGAGGATGTGCAACGTCGCGGGGATGGCGGCGCCCGCCGCGAGCGCGGCGACCATCGGCCCGGCCGCGCGTGGCGGAAGGGCCGCCGCGGGGTCGGTGTAGGCGGCCTCGCCCCGGCGCATCCGGTCGGCCGACGTGCGCGCCTCGCTCGAGCGGCCGAGGAGCCGGGTGAGGCGCTCCTCGTCGTCGGGCCCGAGGTCGCCCTCGGCGCGGGCGGCCAGCAGCGTCGGGACCATCGGCGCGCCGCGACCGCTCTGCGGGGCGCGGTTGGCCGCGGCGAAGCGCGTCGAGCGCACGAGCTCGCCCTCGGCGTCGAAGGAGGCAACGTCCGGAGCACTCGCGACGGCGTCGCGGAAGCCGCCGAACGACTCCGATGCGGCCGCGACGGCCTCGCCGGGCGCAGCGACCTCCTCGCAGTACCCGAGCACCGCGGCTCCGCGGCGTCGGATCAGCGCGGCGACCGCATCCGGGTCGCCGTCGCGCACGCCGAGGGGTGTGACCGCAGCGCTCACAGGTTGCACACCGTACTCGCGCGCGGCTCTGGAATCCCCCGGACATTCGGCTACTCGCCGGAATGCAGTGGTCCGGCGGTGTCGGGCGGTCCACACCATGGGGGTCTGGCCGAGGCGGCGGGGCGGCCGGAGACTCGTCGCATGTCAACCACGCGCCGGATCCACCTGCCGCTCCTCGCCGCCGCCGCCGTCGCCGCCGGGGGCGTCCTGGCCGGCCCCGCGAGCGCGGGAGCCACGCCGACGACCGCGGCGTTCTCGACCGCCGGCTCGCCGTCGATCGTGATGCTCAACCCGCAGCCGCTTCCGCCCCGCTGGACCGACCCGCTGGTCCGGGTCGGCCTGAACCCCCAGCCGCTCCCCCCGCGCGTGCTGGGCCCGTAGTACGTCGAGGCGCGCCTAGACCGCGTGCCAGACCGTGACGCCCGTGTCGCGGCGCGCCTCGACCAGGCCGTCCGCGACGAGCAGGTCCACGTGGCCGATGACCTCCGACAGCGTCAGGTACGCCTGGGTCACCGCGACGTCGCCCCAGATCTCCCCGGCGATCTCGTGCGCGGTGCGCGGCTGCTCGCGGATGAGCCCCAGGATCTTGGCCTTGCGCCGGTCGTGGCCCCGGAAGCGCTCGTCGATGAGGGCGACGGGCTCGGAGATCGGGTCGCCATGGCCGGTGAGCACGAGCGACACGTCCTCCATCGCCTGCGTGCGCTCCATCGACGCGAGGTAGATCTCGAGCGCGTGCGGGCGCTCCGCGTCCGGCCCCTCCCCGAGCGGCCGTGAGATGAGCGGGTTGGAGGAGATGTGGCGGATGAGGTGGTCGGCCGCGATCAGGATCCCGCGCGAGCGGTCGTGCAGGACCACGTCGGACGGCGAGTGACCGGGCCGGTGGTGCACGTGCAGCTCGCGGTCGCGCAGCCGCACGACGGAGCCGTCCTCCAGCGGGCGGGTGACGTCCACCGAGCCGCCCCAGCCGCGGAACGACGCGGACACGCCGCGCAGCGCCAGGCGCACGTCGTCGGGGATGCCGTGCTCGCGCATGATCTCCGTCGCGAAGATGTCGTCCTCCTCGACCGCCTTGCCGTGGTCGCGGAGCCACGACGACAGCGCGCCCAGCGCGGCGACCTCCGCGCCCGACCGCTCCGCGAGCAGCCCTGCGAGGCCGGTGTGGTCGAGGTGCTGGTGGGAGAGGACGATGAGCTCGAGGTCCTCGATCCCGTGGCCGAAGCGCGCGAGCCCGCGCTCGAGCACGTCGAGGGAGCGTCCGGAGTTCGGCCCGACGTCGACGAGCGTCAGCGGCGAGTCCTCGATCAGCCAGCAGTTGACGCGCCCGACGGCGAACGGCGTCGGGACCGCGATGCGGTGGATGCCGGCCTCGGCCGCCCGGGCGTGGAGATCCTCTGCCTCGACGTCGTCGGTCAAGAGCGGATCAGCCCGAGCACCTCGTCGCGCCGGCGCTCCATGTCCTCGGGCGAGACGAGCGACTCCAGCGTGAGACGCAGCAGCGGCTCGGTGTTCGACGCGCGGACGTTGAAGTGCCAGTCGTCGTAGTCGACCGACACGCCGTCGACGTGGGTGATCTCGCCGTCGGCGTACTTCTCCTCGATGAGCGCCATCTTCGCGGGGGCGTCGTCGACCTCGGAGTTGATCTCGCCGGAGATGAAGTAGTTGGAGCGATAGGGCTCGAGCAGCTGGCTCATCTTCACGCCCTCCACGGAGAGCTTCTCGAGGATGAGCAGCGCCGGGACGGTGCCGGAGTCCGCGTTGTAGAAGTCGTGGAAGTAGTAGTGGCCGGACACCTCGCCGCCGAAGATCGCGCCCTCGTCGCGCATGCGCGTCTTGAAGAACGCGTGGCCGACGCGGTTGATGTGCGGCGTGCCGCCCGCGCGGCGCACCGTGTCGGGCACAGCGCGCGAGGCCCGCGCGTCGTAGAGGATGTCCGCGCCCGGCTGCTTCGCCAGGAGGTGCTCCGCGAGCACGGCGGTGAGGAAGTCGCCGTCGACGAACCGTCCGGTGTCGTCGATGAAGAAGCAGCGGTCCGCGTCGCCGTCCCACGCGATGCCGAGGTCGGCGCCCTCCGAGAGGACCGTCTCGACGATGAACTTCCGGTTCTTCTCGAGCATCGGGTTGGGCTCTCGGTCCGGGAAGTGGCCGTCCGGCGTCCAGTACGTCTTGACGAGGTCGAGCGGCAGCTGGTCCAGCAGCGGGCCGACCATCGTGCCGCCCATGCCGTTGCCGCCGTCGGCGACGACCTTCATCCGCTTGACGTTCGACGGGTCGATGAACGCCATCGCGCCCTTCTGGAAGTCCGCGCTGATGTCGACGTCCTCCGAGGAACCGCCGCCGGGCGGGTCGGGCATGCCCTCCTGCACCATCCGGCGGATGTCCTGGATGCCCGAGTCGCCGGACAGGGCGATCGCGCCCTCGCGGACCAGCTTCGCGCCCGTGTAGGCGGCGGGGTTGTGCGAGGCGGTGCACATGAGCCCGCCGTCGAGGCCCCGGGAGCCGACGAGGAAGTAGAGCATCTCGGTCCCGACCTGCCCGACGTCCAGCACGTGGGCGCCCTCCGCCTGCATGCCGGCGCTGTAGCGGGCGGCCAGGGCGGGCGCCGTGAGGCGCATGTCGCGGCCGAGACCGAGCCGCAGCTCGGAGACGGGCTTGCCGGAGAGGTCCGCGATCACGCGCGCGAAGCCGCGACCGACCTGCTCGGCGACGTCCTCGTCGATCTGCTCGCCGTACAGGCCGCGGACGTCGTAGGCCTTGAAGATCTCGCTGGGAACGGGCATCGCCTGTGGAGCCTAGACTCAGAGGCATGGCAGGGCATTCCAAGTGGGCAGGGATCAAGCACAAGAAGGCGATCGTCGACGCACGCCGTGGCAAGCTCTTCACGAAGCTGGCGCGGGCCATCACCGTCGCGGCGAAGGACGGCGGCGGTGACGTGGACGGGAACCCCTCGCTCGCGCTGGCCGTCCAGAAGGCGAAGGACGCCTCGATGCCCAAGGACAACATCGAGCGCGCCATCGCGAAGGGGACCGGCGCCGGCGCGGATGCCGCAGCGCTCGAGACGGTGCTCTACGAGGGCTACGGCCCGGGTGGCGTCGCGCTGCTCGTCGAGGCGGTGACCGACAACCGCAACCGCACCGGCTCGGAGGTCCGCCACATGCTCAGCAAGGGCGGCGGAAGCCTCGGGGAGCCCGGCTCGGTCGGCTACCTGTTCGACAAGCGCGGCGTGCTCGTGGTCGACGCGGCCGCCTACGACGAGGACGACCTCATGCCCGCCATCGAGGCCGGGGCGGAGGACGTCACGATCGACGACGACGTCTTCGAGGTCCTGACGACGCCCTCCGATCTCACCGCCGTGCGCGCGGCGCTGGACGATGCAGGCGTGGAGATCCAGTCCGCCGACGTCGCATGGGTGCCCAAGAGCAGGGTCCCCGTCGACGAGGACACGGCCCGCAAGCTCCTGAAGCTCATCGACGCGCTGGAGGACAACGACGACGTCGACGCGGTGAACGCGAACTTCGACGTCGACGCCGAGGTCCTCGAGCGCGTCATGGCATCCGTGTAGGGGAGGCGTCCGAGCCGGGGCGCAGAATCCCCCCGGCATGCGCGTCCTCGGCATCGATCCCGGCACCGCGAACACGGGCTTCGGCGTCGTGGTCTCGCGCGGGAACGCGTTGGGCGCGCTCGACGGCGGCG
>Ga0070665_100008181_pt1 | contig 10592 bp, 6 predicted proteins | sample KBSS13metaG_FD_65862 | JGI IMG/M metagenome (GOLD analysis project Ga0070665, IMG submission 65862) | Switchgrass rhizosphere microbial communities from Kellogg Biological Station, Michigan, USA - KBS S1-3 metaG | ecosystem: Host-associated > Plants > Roots > Rhizosphere > Soil ...
CGTCTGCATGTTGACGCCGAGCAGCACGCCGAACCAGATCAGGTCGATGCCCAGCGCATTGGCGGCCGGCACCAGCAGCGGCACGATGATGAAGGCGAGCTCGAAGAAGTCGAGGAAGAAGGCGAGCAGGAAGACGAGGATGTTGACGCCGATCAGGAACCCGACCTCGCCACCCGGCAGCGAGGTCAACAGGTGCTCGACCCAGATATGGCCGTTGACGCCGTAGAAGGTCAGCGAGAAGACGCGCGCGCCGATCAGGATGAACATCACGAAGGCGGATAGACGGGTCGTCGAGGCCAGCGCCTGCTTGATGACATCGAGATTGAGCCTGCCTTTGGCGGCGGCCATGATCAGGGCGCCGACCGCGCCCATCGCGCCACCTTCCGTCGGTGTGGCGATGCCAAGGAAGATCGTGCCGAGGACGAGGAAGATCAGCGCCAGCGGTGGGATCAGCACGATGATGACCTGCTGGGCCAGGCGCGACATCATGTTGATGTTCAGCGCCCGGTCGGTGATCGCCACGATGTAGATGACGATCGTTCCGACGGTTGCGCCCAAAATGTCGGCGTTCTCGCCCTGTGTCGGGTAAAGCCAGACATGCGCGCCATAGGCGATGACGGCTGCTGCGATCAGAGCGACGGCAAGCGAGGTGACGCCGGAGCCCAGCGTGCGCGCCTCCAGCGGCAGGGCCGGCATCGAGGCGGGCCGGAAAATCGACATGCCCAGGATGTAGAGAGCGTACAGCCCAGTCAGCACCAGGCCGGGGATCATCGCGCCGGTGTACATGTCGCCGACGGAGCGGCCGAGCTGGTCGGCCAGCACGATGAGCACCAGCGACGGCGGAATGATCTGCGCCAGCGTGCCGGACGCGGCAATGACGCCGGAGGCAAGCCGTCGATCATAGCCGTAGCGCAGCATGATCGGCAGCGAGATCAGGCCCATGGCGATCACCGAGGCCGCGACTACGCCGGTCGTTGCCGCCAGCAGCGCTCCGACGAAGATCACGGCATAGGCCAGACCGCCCCGGATCGGCCCAAACAATTGGCCGATCGTGTCTAGCAGATCCTCGGCCATGCCAGATCGTTCGAGTACGATGCCCATGAAGGTGAAGAAGGGGATCGCCAGCAGCGTCTCGTTGGCCATCACGCCGCCGTAGAAGCGGTCGGGCAAAGCGTAAAGCAGCGGCCAGGAGAGATTAATGGAGCCGTTGGAATAGGGCGCCAGCTCGACGCCGATGAAGAAGAACAGCAGGCCGTTGGCGGCCAGCGAAAAGGCGACGGGATAGCCGATCAGCAAGAAGACGATCAGCGAGCAGAACATGATTGGCGCCATGTTCAGGGCGATGAACTCCATCATTGCTTGAGCTCCTCGACCAGCGCCTTGCCTTCAAGTTCGGCTGCCTCATGTGCCGATATGAAGGGGGTCGGATCGTCCATCTGCCCTCGCATGATCGCGATCTTCTTGATGATTTCGGAAATGCCCTGGATGCCGAGCAGGATGAAGCCGACCAGCAGCAGCAGCTTGGCCGGCCAGATGATCAGGCCGCCGGCGTTGGTCGACACCTCTCCGGTGCGGAAGGACAGCCAGAAATACGGAACAAAATAGGAAATCATCAGCATGACGAAAGGCATCAGGAAGAATATGTGGCCTAGCAGGTCGATCCAATGCTGGGTCCGCCGCGAGAACATGCCGTAGACCACGTCGATGCGGATGTGTTCGTTCTGCTTCAGCGTATAGGCCGCGGCCAGCAGGAAGGCGGCGCCGAACAGGTACCATTGGGCTTCCAGCCAGGCATTCGACGAGGTGTTCAGCACCTTGCGGATGATCGCGTTGCCGGCGCTGATCAGGATGGACAAAAGGATCAGCCAACCAACCGCCTTGCCGATCGTTTCGTTGAATCGGTCTATGGCTCTGGAGAGCGCAAGCAGCCCCGCCATCCTATTCCTCCTCGCGTTCGGCTCGGCGCTGTCCCCCATATGGTCTTTTTGCAGTGCGGCGAGCCCGCTTGATATGCCGGGCTGGAAAGGTCGCGTCAACCGCCGGCGGTGGCGAGGGGGGCTTTTCGACAGGAAGTGCGTTCAGTCGCGCGCGGGCGCCCGCAACACAAGCAACGCGACCAGGAAGGCGAGCATCCAGCCGTCGCGCCACTCGCTCGGAAAATAGCCCGTCCACAGCGCCTCGCCGATGCCGTAACAGGCGGCGCCGATTGCCGCGCGAAGTGGCGAGGAATAGCTCCCGGCCGCCGTGACGAACAGAATCTTCAGGCCGTAGATCATACCGGTGCCGAAGCTGATGTTGCCGTAGTAGAGTGCGGCGAGAATGCCGGTAAGTGCCGCCGCCATCGCTCCCGCAAGCACCGATTGCCGAAAGGTGCGCGTGATGTCGACACCGCACATCGCGGCAGCAAGAGGGTCGTCCGAAACCGCGCGCCATCGTCTGCCGAAACCTGACACGCGCAACGCGATCGTTCCGAGGCTGATGACGCAGAGAACCGATGCAACGCCCAGCAGTTGATTGACGGTCAGTGTCACCCGAAATGGTCCGGGCGGCGCGAAATCCACGGGCACGCTGAGGATCGGGGGCAGCCACACATCCTTTGTGTCTGCCGCGATTCGGCTGAGCTCGGCGAGAACGATGGCGACGCCCAAAGTCGCCGCCACCACGGTGTTTGGGGAACGTCCCGCCAGCGGTTCCAGCACGAAACGCGACAAGACACTGCTTGTCGCCGCGGCATAGCCGAACGCCAGGCTTGTCCCAAACAGAATGGACAAGGGCAGGACGATCCACAGTCCGTCATAGGCGAACAAGGTCGCCAGGATCATGCTGTGGCCGCAGAAGGCGAAGATCGGACCGTAGGCCAGGTTCGTGCGATGCAGCACGCCATTGGTGATGACATAGCCGAAGGCCAGCAGCGCATAGAGCGAGCCGGCATGCAGGCCGTTCAGCAGCTGCTGCAAAAAATAGAGCATGACACCTTCTTCCGGCCAAACCTTGCGGAATGGTATCTAACTTGTCAAATTCAGTTTGTCGGTTAGATTGAGATTCATGACCGTGGATTGGATCGAACACCGCTTCGCTGGCGGCGCTTTGGCGCTGGATGTCGCCAATACCGTGGTTCTGCGAGGGGATCCGGACAGGAGTTTCGACCGGTTTGACGACCCGCGTGAGTTGCCGCGGTTCGCCGCCGCCGCCAGCCGCTTCCGCGCCAAAGAGTTGAACGGCGAACCGCTCATGGTCGCGGTCGCTCCCGACGAACGACCGGGCCTGATAACGCTGCGCGAGACCATCGACCGTCTGTTTCGAAATGGAGCCCGGACCGGTACAATCCCGACAGCCGATCTGCCGGATTTTCTTGCCGCCTGCGCGAACGGACTGCGCGGCGTGTCGACAGATGCTGTTCCGCCGGGTCAACAAAGGCTCGCGGCGGCGGTGGCCTTGTCGGCGCTCTCCTTGTTGCCCGAGGTCCATCGCGTCCGCATCTGCCAGAATTGCCGGTGGCTGTTTCTCGACCGGAGCAAGAACGGCAGCCGAAGATGGTGCGACATGGCTGTCTGCGGCAACCGGCAGAAGGCAAAACGCCATTACCATCGGCGGCGTATCGCCGTGGAGGAGAAGGCATGAGGGCGATCACCCGCTTTCCCTGGACCTCGGCGCTCATTGTGATGGTGCTGGCTGCCGGATTGATCGGTGGCTGCCGCGATACCGGCAAGGACGGCGAGCATTTTGTGCTCGACGGAAAACTGGTCGTTTTCAACTACAGGGTCGCCACCGCGACCTTTCTGCTGAACGTCAAGCCCGTGGGGCAGGTAGGCGAAGGGGAGATGGCCGTTGTGTCGTTCGAAGACCCGGCAGGCGGCGAGCCGATCATCGTGCGGGAAAAGATTTGGCCGAACACCCCGAAAACGACCATCCACAGCCCGCCGCTGCGCTGCATCGTGAAGGACCGGCCATATAAGGCGGCAATCCGTATCGAAAATGCTGTCGGCGAGCTGCTGCAACAGATCGACACGACGATCACCTCGTCGGAAGACCAGTCGCTGTTGCCGGACAAGCCGCTTGTGACGGGCCCCTTCTACGACCCCAATCCCGAAGTCGCCGGCCATCCGGGCGGCGATTTGCCGGGGCAGGGCGCGGAGGCCTGCCCGAAGGGTTGAAGCGGCAAACTCGCTCTAGCCCAATCGATTTCGTTTGACCTTGGCGCTTCCGCACAGGAAGACTGCGGCGAAAGACTCGACGCCGGCTGCAACCTTTGGTGGCCTCGCAGAGGAAGAAGAATGACGCTTCACGACGTCTCGCTGGACGACAAATTCGATCTGGCGAAGCAACGGGTGTTCCTGACCGGCGCGCAGGCCGTCGTGCGTATGCTGATGATGCAACGTGAGCTCGACCGCCAGACAGGGTTGAATACCGCAGGTTTCGTTTCCGGCTATCGTGGCTCGCCGCTCGGCGGGCTCGACCTCCAGCTCTGGAAAGCCAAGAAGCAGCTCGCCGCCTCCGATATCGTCTTCCAACCCGGGCTTAACGAAGAGTTGGCCGCTACGGCGTGCTGGGGTTCCCAGCAGACCGAACTGCTCGGCGAAGGCAAACATGACGGCGTTTTCACGGTCTGGTACGGCAAAGGCCCGGGCGTCGACCGCTCCGGCGACGTTTTTCGCCACGCCAATCTGGCCGGCTCGTCGAAGCATGGTGGTGCACTGGCCCTGATGGGCGACGATCATACCGCAGAGTCCTCAACCAACGCCCACGCGACGGAGTTCCTGTTCGTCGACACGATGATCCCTATCCTCAATCCTGCGGGTGTGCAGGAGATCATCGACTACGGCCTCTACGGCTTCGCGCTGTCGCGCTTTGCCGGCACCTGGGCGGCAATCAAATGCGTCAAGGACAACATTGAATCGACCGCCTCGGTGCTTGCCGGCCTTGATCGCGTCAAGATCGTGCTTCCCGAGTTCGAGATGCCGCCGGGCGGGCTCAACATCCGCCACGAGCTCGACCAGATGGGGCAGGAGGCGCGGCTGCATGAATACAAGCGCGCTGCGGCATCGGCCTTCATTCACGCCAACGGCTTGAATCGCATCGTCTATTCGGGCGGCAGCGCCGCCCGCATAGGCATCATCACCACCGGCAAGAGCTTCCTTGACGTGCGCCAGGCGCTGGACGATCTCGGCATCGGCGAGCAACGCGCCAACGAACTCGGCATCCGCCTTTTCAAGGTGGGTTGTCCGTGGCCGCTCGACTACGAGCACCTGAAGGGTTTCGCCGCAGGTCTCGAACTGATTATCGTGGTCGAGGAAAAACGCTCGCTGATCGAAACGCAGGTGCGCGAAAATCTGTACGGCACCGCGAACCAGCCGGTGGTGATCGGTAAGAAGGACGAGCGCGGCGCCTGGCTTTTCCCGGCCAAGGGGGCGCTTGATCCTAACGAGATCGCGATCGCGCTCGGCGAACGCATATTGCGGGTCATTGACCGCTCGGAGGAGATCGCCGGCCGCGTCGATCGGCTAAAACAGTTCCAGGCGATGCTGGCCGATACCGTCGATGTCGGCAGCCGCACCCCCTATTTCTGTTCCGGCTGCCCACACAATTCGTCGACCAAGGTGCCGGAGGGCTCGATTGCGGCGGCCGGCATTGGCTGTCACTTCATGGCGCTCTGGATGGATCGCGACACGCACGGCTTCACCGCCATGGGCGGCGAAGGCGCGCAATGGGTCGGCCAGGCGCCTTTCTCCAAGCGTGAGCACATTTTTCAGAATCTCGGCGATGGCACCTACAACCACTCCGGCTCTCTGGCGATCCGTTTCGCGAAGGCGTCCGGCGCGAACATAACCTACAAGATCCTCTACAATGACGCGGTCGCCATGACCGGCGGTCAGCCGCATGAAGGCGACCTGACCATCCATATGATCGCCGACCAGGTCCGCGGCGAGGGTGTAGAGCGCATTGCCGTCGTCACCGACGAGCCTGACAAATACCGTGCGGCGTTTCCATCCGGCACCAGCATCCACCATCGCGATGATCTCGACGCCGTGCAGCGCGAACTGCGCGAGATCGGAGGTGTTTCGGTCCTGCTCTACGACCAAACCTGCGCCGCCGAAAAACGCCGTCGGCGCAAACGCGGAACGTTTCCTGATCCAGACAAGCGCGTCATCATCAACGAGTTGGTGTGCGAGGGCTGCGGCGATTGCGGTGTGCAGTCGAATTGTGTTTCGATTCAACCGGTTGAGACCGAATTTGGACGTAAAAGGCGAATCGATCAATCGAGCTGCAACAAGGATTTTTCCTGCCTCAACGGCTTCTGCCCCTCCTTCGTGACCGTGCATGGCGGCAAGCTCAGAAAATCGGCTGGCAGCGGCGCGTCGTTCGACCCGTTGGAGGGTGTGCCTGAACCGAAGGAATTTGCACTCGGACCTGATGGCTGGGCGGGAATCATCGACGGCGTCGGAGGGACGGGCGTCGTCACGATCGGAGCCATCCTTGGCATGGCCGCCCATCTCGAGGGCAAGGGCTGCGGCATGATCGATATGGCCGGGCTGGCGCAGAAGGGCGGCGCGGTGTTCAGCCATGTCCGTATTGCGCGCACGCCGGAGGAAGTCAGCGCCATTCGCGTTTCGGCCGGCAAGGCCGACGTCGTCCTTGGCTGCGACCTCGTCGTCTCTGGCGCGAAAAAAGTTCTGGCCTCGGTGCGCGAAGGCAAAACCCTCTTCGTCGCCAATACCGCCGAAGTGATGCCGGGCGATTTTGCCCGATCGGCGGATTATTCGCTGCCCGTCGAACGGCTGAAGAGGGCGATCCGGTCTGCGGCGGGTGACGAACGCGCGCATTTCTTCGATGCCGCCAATGCCGCCAAGGTGCTGTTCGGCAACGCAATCGGCGCCAACATGCTGTTGCTCGGCATGGCGTGCCAGTTGGGCGGCGTGCCGTTGTCGCCGGCGGCGATCGAACGCGCCATCGAGCTCAACGGTGAGGCTGTCGCGATGAACCTCGCAGCGTTCCGCTGGGGACGGCGCGCAGCGCAAGATCCTGATTTCGTTCGCAAACAGATCGCGGGCCAGGCGCGGCCGGCTGCGCCGGCGCAAAGCCTGGACGAGGTGATCGCGCGGCGGGTCGATTTCCTCACCGCTTACCAGGATTCGGCCTATGCGCAGCGTTATGCGGCCGCGGTGGACCGCATCCAGGGCAAGGAGAATTCGGTCTTGCCGGGGTCGACCGCGCTGACGGAAACCGTGGCGCGCAACCTGTTCAAGCTGATGGCGATCAAGGACGAATACGAGGTCGCGCGGCTGTACACCGACGGATCGTTCCAACGTCAATTGGCGAATGAATTCGAGAGCCATACGCGGCTCGAATTTCATCTGGCGCCGCCGATTTTGGGACGTGTAGGGGCTGACGGCAGGCCGCGCAAATCGAGCTTCGGCCCCTGGATGATGACGGGGTTCCGCATCCTGGCGAGGCTCAAGGGTCTGCGGGGAACAGCCTTCGATGTCTTCGGCAAAACCGCTGAGCGCAAGCGTGAGCGCCAGTTGCTGGCAGAGTATGAGGCTGATCTTGGCTTCATCGACCGGCAGCTCGATGCATCGACCCACGAAGCTGCCGTCGCGCTCGCGGCCGTACCGTCGCTGGTGCGAGGTTTCGGGCATGTGCGAGAAGCCTCGATGCAGCGCGCCTCCGGTGAGCGGTCACGCGTGCTCGAAAGGCTGCAAAGCGGCGCAATTCCAGGTCATCTGAGGGCTGCAGAGTAGCGCTTCCAATTTAGTGCTCACTAAACTTAATCTTAATACCGCCATGCCATTAGAAGACGCTTAGCGGGCGTATTCAATGGCCACGAAGGTCGATCGAAAACAGGAAGAAGTACCGGGCGACGTCTACATCCAGTTCGTCCGCTCGCTCTTCGACAGCGCCAGCATCCTGCTGATCGGCGGCATTTGCTATGCCGTCATCGCGATGATGGTCTACGTCCAGACCGGCAATCAGATCTACGTCGCCTTCGCTTTCATGCTCTTCGCCGCCAATGTCTGGCGGTATCTCGGAATACGGGATTTTCACCGCTCCGGCGGCACCATCAAGGACGTCGAAGAGGCGAAGTCCTGGGAGCGCCGGTACATCGTCAGGGGGTCCCTGCAAGGCCTGGCTGTCGGCGCGTTTTCCTTCGTGTCGATCTACATTTACCCCAATACATTCGCGGAAGTCGCTTCCGTGGCGCTTGCAGTCAGTTCGGTGCCGACCGTGGCGACGCGCAACTATGGCTCGCCAGCCATGGTGCGCATTCTGTCAGCCCTGTTCATCGGACCGGTCGCATTGGCGCTGATCCTGCGCATGGAGATACCGCACATCGCGCTCGGGCTGCTGATCTTCCCGATGATGTACATCACCATCACAAGCTCCGGGCAGTTGAGGAACGTACTCTTCTCGGCGGTGACAGGGCACAAGCGTGCAAAGCAGTTGGCGCAACGTTTCGATCGTGCGTTGAACACGATGCCGCAAGGCCTCCTGATGTTCAATCAGACCGGCCAGGTCATCGTTGCCAACGCCGAAGCGGCCTATCTGATGAACATGCCGGCGCCTGACCGGATGCTTGGGCGGTCTATTTCAGCCCTCCTGATGCGCATCGTCGCCGCGGGTCTGCTTGACAAGGAACAATACCGCTATGCGGCGTTGCAACTCACCGGCGCCCTGCGGCAGGGTTTTGACCGCAAGCTGGTCATTGCGCTGACGGACGGACGATCCTTCGAACTGTCTGCGCGCGAGGGCCAGCAGAATATTGGCGTCGTGATCTTCGAAGACATCACGACCCGCGTGCGAGCCGAAAATCGCATCAGCACCATGGCCCGTTTCGACAGCCTGACCTCGCTGCCCAACCGTGCGTATTTCCACGAACTTCTTGCCGAGCGTCTCACATCAGGGGATCCGCAGCGCAACTGCGCGCTCGCGATCTTCGACCTGGATGACTTCAAGGGCGTGAATGATTCGTTGGGCCACCCGGTCGGCGACGAACTCATCCGCGCTGTCAGCGAGCGGATTGCGTCCTTTGCATCGAAGAACACGATCGTGTCCCGCTTTGGCGGCGACGAATTCGTGTTCTATTGGGATAATATCGAAAGCACCGTTGTCCTGAGGGACCAACTCGACGCTGTCGCTGCCCGGATGAGCGGGATGTTGGAGATTTCCGGCAACCGTCTGCGCGTCCAATCGAGCGGCGGCGCGGTCTTTGCGAATGCGCGCAATGCCGAGGCCGATTCGCTGATCGTGCGGGCGGACCTCGCCCTCTACAAGGCCAAGGAGCGCGGCAAGAACGGCTGGTGCCTGTTCGAAGACGCCATGGAGCAAGCCTTCCGCAGCCGCCAGCTTCTGAAAGCCGATCTGCGGACCGCGGTTGACCAAAAGGGCCTGCGTGTCGTCTACCAGCCGATCGTCTCCGTCGACACGATGAAGATCGCAAGCTGCGAGGCGCTGTGCCGTTGGGACCACCCGGAACTCGGGCCGATCTCGCCGGCGACCTTCATCCCGCTCGCCGAGGAAACAGGGATCATCTCCGACATCACGACTTTCATGCTGGAGGCGGCATGCGCTGAATGCGCCAAATGGCCCTATCCGCTGAGTGTTTCGGTCAACCTTTCCGCCAAGGATTTCCGCGACGCATCGATCATCGAAAAGGTGGAGACGGCGCTGCGGAATACCAATCTTGCTCCCGAAAGGCTGGAGATCGAGGTCACGGAGACGTCGCTGCTCGACGACAAATCGGCGGCCCGCCGCTATGTCGAGGAGTTGCGGCAGATCGGCGTGCGTATAGCGCTCGATGATTTCGGCACGGGCTATTCGAGCTTGAGCTATCTGCACAAACTGCCGCTTGATAAGATCAAGATCGACCGCAGCTTCCTGACGGATGTCACCGAGGATGAGCGTTCCCTGCGCCTGTTGCTGGGCATCGTGCAGCTTTCGCATCGTCTCGGTTTGCAGGTGACGGTCGAGGGCGTCGAAACATTCGAACAGCTCAAGATGCTGTCGCTCGATGTCAAGCCGGACCTTGTCCAGGGCTTCCTTTTCGGCTCGGCGCTGACAGCATCGGGCATCGAGACGATGTCGACGACCGCCTGGCCCTTCGCGGCCGATATTGGCAAGGTCGCTACCGTCGGGCGCCGCCGCTAGGCGACCGTAGCGTAGCGACGTGTTGCCTGAACGGCAGCCGGTTAAGGTTAATCAAAGGTAAATTACTTCTTTCTGATTTAGCGCTTGTGTAGCGTTTTAACTCCGTTAGCGTGGGGATGCGGCGGAGAATGTAGTATGCGTGAGATGTCAGCGGCGGCACAGAAACGCGTTGCGCGGCTCAAAGGTCGGGCCGACGCCTTCAATGAAACGATGCTCGAACTGCTGGAGCACGTCGAATACCGCCTGGTGACGGGAGGAGAGGATCTCGAGGCGACCTATCGGCTTCGGTACATGTCCTTCCTGAAGGCAGGCATGCTTGAGCCCAACTCCAGCCGCATCTTGCATGATCGCTGGGACGACCTGCCGAATTCCTATCGTTTCGGTGTGTATTTCGACGGCGAATTGGTCAGTACCGTTCGTTTGAACTACATTTCGCGCGAACATCCCTA
>Ga0070665_100008184_pt1 | contig 10590 bp, 8 predicted proteins | sample KBSS13metaG_FD_65862 | JGI IMG/M metagenome (GOLD analysis project Ga0070665, IMG submission 65862) | Switchgrass rhizosphere microbial communities from Kellogg Biological Station, Michigan, USA - KBS S1-3 metaG | ecosystem: Host-associated > Plants > Roots > Rhizosphere > Soil ...
CTGCAGGCACAGTGGGCCGACACGCACGAGATGTTCCTGGTGCTCGGCGCCCACGTGATCGACCTCAGCGGCATCGCCGGCCGCGACCAGGCCCTGGCCGTTGCCCGAACCGAGCTCGACGGCGTGCCCGCCGACACGACGGTCCTGCTGGTCGCGGCGCGCAAATGACTTTCGTGGCAGGCCATCGCGTATGATCCTTTCCTCCCTGGCGAAGCCGGGGAGGTGGCGCGGTAATCCGCGACGGAGGGGTCGAAGGCAACAGGATCGGTGCGGCCCATGACCCCTCCGTCCGCGCAAGACGCGGCCACCTCCCCGCGCTGCGCGCAGGGAGGAAAGAGTGAGAGCGCCGGGCCAACCGGCATCACCCATGAGGACCGACATGACATCCAGCTCGTGGCTCCTGTGGGCCGTGCTGTCGGCGATCTTCGCCGCGGCAACTGCGATATTCGCCAAGGTCGGCGTCGCCGGCCTCAACTCCGATCTTGCCACGCTGATCAGGACGGCCGTCGTGATCTGCGTGCTGGTCGCCCTAGTGAGCGCGACCGGCCAGTGGCAGCCGCTGCAGGAAATCTCGACGCGGACCTGGGTGTTCCTCGTCCTGTCGGGCCTCGGCACCGGCGCGTCGTGGCTGTGCTACTTCCGCGCGCTGAAGCTCGGCGACGCCGCGCGCGTGGCACCGATCGACAAGCTCAGCGTCGTGTTCGTCGCCGTCCTGGGGGTGGCCTTCCTCGGCGAGCGATTGAGCGGCGTGAACTGGACAGGCGTCGCGCTGATCGCCGCCGGCGCGGTGCTGGTCGCGCTGAAGGGGTGATATCTTGGCTGGGACCGCGCCACTAAAGGCGAATGTGAATTCGCCTTTAGTGGCGCGGTCCCAGCGGAAGATCATCCACCCAAGCTCCGGATCGCGAGCTCCTTGGCCATCTTGATCTGCAGGCGGAGCTTGGGCTTGTGGCCCCACGTGCTGGTGACGTCGGTCTTCATCGTCTGCCAGCCGGCCGGCTCGATCTCGCGGCTGCCGGCGCCGATCTCGAAATCGAAGCCCGACGGCGTCTGGCCGTAGAAGGAGAAGGTGGCGTCGGGGTCGGGATGCTGGCCGAGCCCGAGCGAGAGCGGGACCTTGTGCTTGCGCGCGCGCTCGAACGCGCGGCCGACATCGGCGAAGTCGTTGGCCTGCAGCATGAAGTGATGAAGCCGCTGGCGCAGCGGCAGCTCGAACAGCGCCAGCGAATGATGCCGGCGATTGCAGTGCAGGAACGTGCCGCGCAAGTTGATCGGGCCAACCTTCGTGGCGAGCCGCTCGGTCACGCCGAAGCCCAGCACCTGGATATAGAAGCGCTCCATGGCGGCGAGGTCGCGCGCCACCAGCACGGCGTGTCCCATGCCGTGGTCGCCGGTGCGGAAGCCACCCGGCACCTCGTTCGAGGCGAACGAGGTGTTGGCCGCCTCGGTCGCGACATGCAGCTCGACCGCGTTGCCCATCGGATCGAACGTCCGGACGAGCCGCATCACCCGCCGCGCGGCGCAGAGCGCGGCATCGTCCGTCTCGACGGTCAGCCCGGCCTGCTGCAGGCGCAGGGCCATGGCGTCGAGCACCGCGTCGCTGTTGCAGGCGAGGCCCAGGGCCGCGAGATCGTCGGCCTTGCCGGGACGCACGATCAGGCGCTGGCGCCTGTCGTCGATCCGGTAGCCCAGGCTGCCGTCGCCATTGGACGACGGCTCGGGCAGGCCCAGCATGTCGCGGCAGAAGCCGTGCCAGCGCTCCGGGCGCTTGACGTCGAAAACCAGGTAGCCAAGGGCGAGACCGGCCGGCATTGATTGCTCCGTCGGATGTAGCGGATGTCTATAATTAGAGATATCATATAAAAATGGACGGTCAATATAAAAACCTTCCGCCGTTGCCCGCCTGGCTGGGCAATCCCACGGACGCGCCGGGCCCGCGGTTGGGCAAGCGCGAGCGCACGCGGCGCCAGCTCATCGCGGCGGCGGTCCAGGTGCTGGCCAAGCGCGGCGTCGCCGGCGCCACCATCCAGGAGATCGCGGCCGTCGCGGAGATGACGCCGGGCACGGTCTACAATCACTTCGACACGAAGGACGATGTCGTGCAGGCGGTCGCGCTGTGGGTCGCCGAGACGCTGTGCCGTCGGATCGCCGAGAGCTACGGCCACGTGCGCGAGGGTGCCGAGCGGATGGCGATCGGCAACCGGCGCTACATCCGGCTCGCGGCCGAGAGTCCGCAATGGGCCATGCTGGTGCTCGACGTCGGCATGGCGGCGCCGCATCTCGTGGCGCGGGTCAGCGCCGATGCGCTCGCCGACCTGCGGCTCGGCGTGCGGCAGAGGAGCTTCCGCATCGCGAGCGAAGCCGCGGCCATGGACCTGATCAACGGCGCCGTCGGCCAGGCGATGCGCACCGTCGCGCAGGGCGAGGCGCCGCGGCAGCACGACAGCATGGTCGCGGCCACCGTCCTGCGCGGGCTCGGCGTGGATTTCGACGAAGCGATGGAGGTGGCGCGTCGGCCGTTGCCCGACCTGCCGGGCGGTGCGTAAGGTGCGTCTCCGTTCAGGAGGAAATGGCACGCGATGACCGTCAACGACGAACTCTTTGCCGAACTGCGCAAGATCGACACCCCGACCATCACCAACGTGGTGGCGACCTATCCGAAGAACCCGCTGTGCCTCGGCCTCTACAATCCGTGGACCGAGAACTGGTACACCGACACCTCGATCCGCTGCATCTATCCGGAGCTGGGCCCGACCGTCGGCTACGCCGTGACCTGCGTCTACGGCATGCCCGATCCCAACTTCGCCGGCCGGCTTTCCTTCATGAACGTGATCGACGCGCTCGACGCGATGAAGAAGCCGACCATCCTGGTGATCCAGCAGAAGTGGCCGGACGAGATCATGAAGAAGGCGGGCCTCGCCGGCGAGATGATGGTGAGCTCGATGATGGCGGTCGGCTGCATCGGCATGCTGTCGAACGGCCCGTCGCGCGACGTCGATGCGATCCGGAAGCTCAAGTTCCAGTACATGCTGGGCGGCATCACCGCCGGCCATGGCGAGATGGCGGTGCAGGCGGTGAACGTTCCCGTGTCGGTCGGCGGCATGGATGTCGCGCCGGGCGACCTGATCCACATGGACGAGAACGGCGCGGTGAAGTTCCCGGTCGAACATGCCGCGGCGGTGGTGAAGAACGCCAAGGCGATGCTCGACGACGAGGCGCAGCGCCTGGTCCATCTCCGCGCGGCGAAGACGGCGGCCGAGGTGCGTGCCGCCAATTCCGGCGGCGCCTACACCAACAAGAAGGCCTGAGAGCTTGTGAGTTTTTGATTTCAGAAGGCCTTATGCTGGGCGCGCCACTTCGGCGAATTCACATTCGCCTTTAGTGGCGCGCCCCCAGCGCAACTCATCTCATCAAAAAATCACAAGCCCTGAGCGAACGCTGGTTTGCCGTGTTTGCGAGTCATTCTCAATCACGGTAAAGAGTGCCCAGCCGGCCCGCTTGGGTGAGCTGGCGGGGAGAGCAAAAGCGGCGTGCCTTCGGATACATCGTCCATCTTCATCGAGCATCGCGGCTCGCTCGTGAACTACGCCACGAAGCTCGTCGGCTCGCGCGCCCAGGCGGAGGACCTCGTGCAGGAAGCCTGGCTCCGCCTGAACGCGGCCGTCACCGAGGGCGTCGTGCACGAGCCGTTGGGCTATCTCTACCGGATCATTCGCAACCTGGCGTCCGATCAGTCCCGGGCGGCCGGCCGCGAGCGCCTGTGGCAGCGGGACGACGAAGCCAGCGTCGAGGCCGTCCTGGGCCTGCGGACGAGCTCGACGCCCGAGAATATCGCGCTCTACCGGGACAAGATGCGCCTGTTGAGGGCTGCGCTCGAGGAACTGCCGCCACGCACGCGCATCGCGTTCGGCATGCATCGCATCGGCGGGCTGAAGCTGCGCGAGATCGCGCAGCATCTCGACATTTCGATCCCCCTGGCGCAGAAGCTCGTAACGGCCGCCCTGCTGCACTGCCGCAAGCGTGTCGGCCGGTTGTAGAAAAACCGACCCGGCCAGCGTCTAGGGAATGGCATGGCGCCCATCCGATCGGAACGGCGCAGAAGGATGGAATGACGGGCACATCGGAAACTGCCGGCAAGGCGGCCGAGGAAGCCGCGGAGTGGTCGGTGCTCCTGCAGGACGACCCGGACGATCGCGACCTGCGGCGGCGCTTCGAGTCCTGGCGCCGGCGGAGCGCGCAGAACGAAGCCGCGTGGTCGGAGATGCAGCAGACGGCGAGCCTCGCCGACGACGTGCTCGTGGATTTTGCCGGGGAGTGGAAGCCGGTCGCGGCGGCGAAGGCGCGCCGGCGATGGCTCGTGCCGGCGGCACTGCTCGCGGTGGCAGCCGTCGTTGCCTGGATCGCCGCACCCATGGCGCTGTTGCGCCTGCAGGCCGATCATGTCACCGGGACGGCCGAGCTCCGCACGATCGGGCTCGAGGACGGCAGCACGATCGTGTTGGCTCCCGATAGCGCGATCGCGGTGACGTATCGACCGGGCGAGCGGCTCGTGGAGCTTCTGCAGGGAGAGGCGTTCTTCGCGGTCAAGCCGGACAAGGACCGACCCTTCAAGGTCACCGCGCGGTCGGTCCAGGCCTCGGTGCTCGGAACCCGCTTCGACGTCCGCCTCGACGAGACGGACGTGGCGGTGGCCGTCGAGGAAGGCCGTGTCCGGGTCGACAGCCGCAACGCGGGCGAAATCCTGTCGGCCGGCGAGGTGGTTCAGGTGGCAGCCACGGGCGAACGCGTGCGTACGGCGCTCGAGCCGGGCGCCGTCGCACTGTGGCGAAGAGGTCAGGTCTATCTCCGAAATCGCCCCTTGGCCGATGCGGTCAACGAGATCCGCCGCTACTACCCGGGCAAGATCGTCGTGATGGATGCGACCCTGGAGAAGCAGCCGACGACGGGCGTCTTCGACATGACCGATCCGGAGGGGGCATTGCGCGGCCTCGCCCAGGCGCATGGCGCGACGGTGCGCCGAATTTCTCCCTGGCTGCTCGTCGTTTCCGGCTCATAGGAAATTTCTCTTATAAAAGTCGTCGCGCTCGTCGTCTCCGAGCGGGAGCACACGAGACGCATTAGCCCGGTCACTGCCAAGCGTCGCGGTTGCCTCCGTGTTCTGGGGATTGGAGCAACCAGTGGCCAAGGGTCTCGGCAACATCTTTCGACGTGCGCTTCTCGGCGCATCGGCTTCGCTGGCAGGCATGGCCGCGATCGGGAATCCGGCACAGGCGCAGGGCCGGCCCGATGCCGAACTGGCGCAGGCGGAAACCCGCACCTTCGACATCCCGCCGCAGCCGCTCGACTCGGCGCTGCTGATGTTCGGCCAGCAGTCGGGCCGGCAGATCGTGTCGCAGAGCAGCCTCGTGAGCGGGCTCGCCTCACCCGGCGTCCAGGGCACCCTCTCGGTCGAGGCGGCGCTGCAGCGCCTGCTCGCGGGCACGGGCCTGACCTACACGACCACCGGCCGCGCGATCTCGCTGCAGAGAACCGGGCAGGGAGCCAATGCCTCGGGAGCGGTGATTCTGGATCCGGTTCACGTGCAGGGCTTCCCGGTGCCGCCGCAGGCCATGATCGACAATCTCCCGCCACCCTATGCGGGAGGACAGGTCGCCACTGGCGGTCAGGTCGGCCTGCTGGGAAACCGCGGGATCATGGACACGCCGTTCAACCAGATCAGCTACACCGCGCAGAAGGCCATGGACCAGCAGGCCAGGACGGTGCGTGACGTGCTGATCGACGATCCTTCGGTCCGCGCCTATTTCTCCGACGGCGGCCTCGGCTCCGACAACATGCGCATCCGCGGCTTCGAGGCGCCAACCTCCGACTTCGCCTATGGCGGTCTTTTCGGCATGGCGCCGACCTTCACGGTCATGGCCGAGATGGCCGAGCGCGTGGAGGTCCTGAAGGGGCCGGGCGCCATGCTGTTCGGCATCACGCCGGGCAGCAACATCGGCGGCACGGTGAACCTGGTGCCGAAGCGCGCGCCCGACCAGGACCTCACGCTGATCACCGCCGACTATTCGTCCAACCTGCGGTTCGGCGGCCATGCCGACGTCGCCCGCCGGTTCGGCGCCGACAAGCAGTTCGGCGTACGCTTCAACGGCGTGTACCGGAACGGCAACACGCCGATTCAGTTCAACACTGACGAGCGGGCCCTTGCGTTGCTCGGCTTGGACTTCCGTGGCGAACGCGTCCGGCTCTCCGCCGACATCGGCTACCAGTATCAATATGGCGGCGGCGCGATCCCCTATCTGGGTGTCGCAAATGGTATCCCGCTGCCATGGGCGCCGAACGTCAGGAACAATCCCGCCGCACAGCCCTGGAACTATGTCGAGCGCAGGGACCTGTTCGCGGTAGGGCGGGCCGAGGTGGATCTGACCGAGCGCCTTACCGCGTTCGCAGCCTTCGGCGTCCACGACAACCGCATGGAGCGGCTGGTCGGCACCATTGGCCTGACGGCGACGAACTTTGCGGGCAATGGTATCGCGCAGCCCTCGCTCACCAGCCAGTATACGACCTCCATGACGGTGCAGACTGGCGTGCGCGGGTTCTTCGACACCGGGCCGGTCAATCACGAGTTCGCCTTCAGCGCCACGATGCTGGAGCAGGAGACGGGCAGTGCAGCCGTGACCGGCACGGCCTTCGTGACCAATCTGTACAATGGAGTTCTGATCGCCCGGCCGAACCTCGCGATGCCGGTGGCGAACAAGACCTCGACGGCGACGCAATCGAGCTACGCGCTCGCCGACACGCTGTCGGTCGCCGACAAGCGGATCCAGCTCACGGTGGGTGCCCGCTGGCAACAGGTCAGCGCGGCGAACTTCAATGTCACCACAGGTGCGCAGACGTCCAACTACGATCAAGCTGCGCTCAGCCCCTCGGTGGCGGTGGTCGTCAAGCCCTGGAGCAACGTGTCGATCTACGGCAACTGGATCCAGGGCCTGCAGCAGGGCACCACCGTCTCCACGGCATTCACGAACGCGGGCGAGGTCTTTCCGCCATTCAAGTCGACGCAGTACGAAGCCGGCGTGAAGGTCGACTGGGGCAAGGTGATGACGACCGCGAGTGTCTTTCAGATTTCGCAGCCCAGCCTTCTCACGAACGTCGCCAGCAACACCCAGGTCCTCGGCGGCGAGCAGGTCAACCAGGGTCTGGAGTTCAACGTCTTCGGCGAGGTCATGCAGGGCGTCCGTATTGTCGGCGGCGCAATGTTCCTCAACCCGGTCCTGACCAGGACCCAGGGCGGTCTTACCGATGGATGGGTCGCGCCCAATACGCCGACGACGCAGTTCAACATCGCCGGCGAATGGGACACGCCTTTCCTCCGCGGTCTGACGCTGAACGGCCGCGTCATCTACACGGGTTCGCAGTACATCGACACGACTTTCCCGCGGCGCAGCCTGCCGGAGTGGACCCGCCTCGATGTCGGCGCCCGCTACGTCATGGACAATACGACCAGTCCCATCGGCCGGCCGATCGGCATCCGGTTCGGCATCGAGAATCTCCTCGACACGAACTACTGGATGGGATCGGGTGGCGCCACGCGCCTGAACCTCGGCGCGCCACGCACTTTTCGCATTGCCCTGACCGCCGATTTCTGAGGTCTGCCGCCGGTGACCTGGGGGTCGACGGTTCGCCCCGCGCTGAACTGGCTTCACACCTGGGCGGGCATCGTGTTCGGGGGCCTGCTGTTCGCAATCTTCTGGACGGGCACGCTCTCGGTCTTCGATCGCGAGATCGATGCCTGGATGGCGCCGGCCTTGCGCCTGCGGCCGGCCAGCGAGCCGCTGTCGCTGGACCGGATGCATGACTCGTACGCGGCGGCGAGCCGCGCCAGGGCGCCGACCTGGAGCGTGACCCTGCCGTCGGAGCGGCAACCCTTCTTCCTGGTTGCGTGGCGAGGCCCCTCCGGGCCCCTCGAGCGGCGCCTGGATCCGGCCGACGGTGCGCCGCTCACCGATCTCCGAACGTTCGGCGGCAGCGGGTTCCTTTATCCGTTCCACTACACGCTCCACATCGGCGCTGGCCGGGTGGGGCAATGGATCGTCGGCGCGGCGGCAATGGTCATGCTGGCGCTGTGCGTCAGCGGCGTGGCGATCCATCGGCGGATCTTCACGGACTTCTTCGTCTTCAGGGCCGCGTCCGGGTCGCGCCGATGGATCCTCGACCTGCACACCATTGCCGGCGTGACCGCGCTGCCGCTCGTGATCGGCATCACCCTGTCGGGGCTTACCATCGCCTGGCCGATCTATTTTCCGGGTTCGGTGTGGGCCGCGTATGGCGACGGGCGTGCGGCCTTCAACCGCGAAGCCTTTGGCCTGTTCGACCGGCCGCGCCTCGGCCGGCCTGGCGAACTGGCCTCCCTCGACGCGATGGCGGCCGCCGCCCGCGACCTCTGGGCCGGCAGCCCGCTGCGGTCGATCAGCGTGAGACATCCGGGAGACGCAGGCGCCTACGTCCAGATCGTGCGTCGTGAGGAAGCCAAGGTCTCGGGAACGACCGAGCGCGCCTACTTCGACGGCGCGTCGGGCGCTCTTCTGCACCGGAGCGGTGCATTGGGGTCAATGTTGCGCGTCGACCGCTTCATGGCCGGCCTGCACGAGATCCAGTTTCGGCACTGGACGTTGCGCTGGCTGTATTTCGGTCTCGGCCTTGGAAGCTGCGCGCTGATCGCGACCGGTCATCTCTTCTGGCTGGAATCGCGCCGCAAGAAACATCGGCGGCTTGGTCTCGGCGGGGTACGCCTCGTCGAGGGCCTCACCATCGGTTCGGTGGCCGGCATCATCGGCGCCACCTTCGCCTTCTTCGTCGCAAACCGCGTGTTGCCGCCGGACGTTGGCCTCGCGGGTCGGGATCGCGCAGTGCTGGAGGTCTGCGCCTTCTTTGTCGCGTGGCTGGGCTCGTTCGTGCACGCCTGGCTGCGGCCGGCGCGCGCCTGGCCGGAACAATGCGCCCTGCTGGCCGTGCTCGCGCTGGCCGCGGTGGTGCTCAACGGGGTCACATCCGGCGACCACCTCCTCCGCAGCCTGATGCATCGCCACCTCTGGCCGATTGCCGGGATGGACATCCTGCTTCTGATTGCGGCCGCCGCGGCTACGGTCGCCGCAGCACGAACAGCCAGGCGAGCGGCGCCGTGAGGATCGGCACCAGCGTCATCAGGTGGAAGGCGTTGACGTAGCCGATCATGCTGGCCTGCCGCTGGATCTCGGCGGCGAGCCGGGCCTGCACGTGGGTCAGGCCGAGATGGCCGTAGGACTGCACCCACGGCGCGATCAGGTCGCGGCTGAAGTGCGTGATCGAGCTCCCCAGGGTGACGCTGGCCTCGGCTGTCGAATGGACCAGCACCAGCAGGGTCAGCGACACGAACACGCTCGAGCCCAGCATGCGGATCAGGGCGAAGATCGCGTTGGCCTGCGTCATGTAGCGGGTCGGCATGGTCGAGAAGGCGAGCACCGCCATCGGCGTGTAGCTGAGGCCGAATCCGAAGCCGTGCAGGATGTTGCTCCGGATCACGCCCTCGACCGTGATCTGCATGTCGAAGCTGCCCATCATCATGCCGGCGAACGCCTGGATCGACAGGCCGATGAACAGGCAGAGTCGGGCGTCGAAGCGCGTGAGCTGCGTCACGATGCAGAAGGAGGCGAGGTTGCCCAGCCCGCGCGAGGCCACGAGATAGCCGATCGTCGTCTCGGGATAGCCTTGCAGCTCCTGCAGGAGCGGCGGGAACAGGACCATCGGCGTGTACTGCAGCATGCCCATGATCAGCGCCACGACGACACCGATCAGGAAGTTGCGGTCGCGCAGCGCGGCCGGCTCGAACAGCGGCGCCCGGGCGGTGAACATGTGCAGGACGAACATGACGAGGAACACGCCGGCCACGACGCATTCGGCGATCGTCTCGGGCGCGTCGAACCAGTCGTTGCGCTGGCCGCGGTCGAACAGGAGCTGGACGGCGGCGATCGCGATCGCGATGAAGGCGAAGCCGGTGTAGTCGAACGGCCGGGCGCGGCCCTTCTCGTCGTCGTTGAGGGCTGCGAAGGCGAGCGCGCCCGCCGCCACGCCGAGCGGCAGGATCAGGAAGAACGTCCAGCGCCAGCTCAGCATGTCGGACACCAGCCCGCCGAAGGTCGGCCCGAGGATCGGCCCCATGACCCCGCCGACGCCCCACATCATCATGACGAGGGGATGCTGGCTGCGGTGGAACGAGGTCAGCACGATGGTCTGGCCCATCGGGAAGATCGGGGCGCCGAACGCGCCCTGCAGGATGCGCAGCGCCAGCAGCGCTTCGAGCGTGTCGACCAGGCCGCACAACATCGAAGCGGCGGTGAAGCCGGCGACCGAGACGACCATCAGCGTGCGCCAGCCGAGCTTCGCCGCCAGCCAGCCGGTCAGCGGCGTGGCGATCGCCGTCGCGACGAGGTTGAAGGTGAGCACCCAGGAGATCTGCTCCTGCGTCGCCGACAGCGTGCCCTTGAGCTGCGGCAGGATGACCGTGACGCTGGTCGCGGTCAGGCCGAACAGGATGGTCGTGAATTGCACCGACAGCAG
>Ga0070665_100008186_pt1 | contig 10588 bp, 6 predicted proteins | sample KBSS13metaG_FD_65862 | JGI IMG/M metagenome (GOLD analysis project Ga0070665, IMG submission 65862) | Switchgrass rhizosphere microbial communities from Kellogg Biological Station, Michigan, USA - KBS S1-3 metaG | ecosystem: Host-associated > Plants > Roots > Rhizosphere > Soil ...
CGTTCATAGCCGCCGTCTCAAGCTTCTCTTCCACGGTCCGATGAAACGTCGTCGGACCACCCATCACCATCTCTCGGAAAACGGAGGTCCGCCTGAAGGCGGGCGCTACCGTGATTCGGCAACCGCGGCATCGCCGCCCGGGAGATGATCTACATGGAAGACAAGTTCAAGGTGTGGACGACGGTCGGTTCGGCAGGCACCCTCGATCACACCGACCTCGCCAAGGTGAGCCTGCACCAATCCGTCGTTCAACTTGGCGTGGAGCTCCTGCCGCCGCCTCCGGTCGCACACAACGCGGCGACCGCCGGCCTGTTCAGCGCGGCGGTGCCCACACAACAGGCGGTGGTGCGATACAACGTCACGCCGGTTGACGGGATGTTTCCGTCGGTGACGCCGGCGTTCGCGTGGGCGTTGAGGCTGCGCTACCGCGGCCGCGTCACCGCGCGCTGGATCGAAGTGGACCTGGCGACGGGAACGGAGACGCAACTGGTGCAGTTCGACAGCAACGCCTTTCCGGCGTCGGAGTCGTTTCAGGTGCAGGCGGCGTTCACGGCGTTTCGTCCGGTGGATTTCGTGAAGAAAGCGTATTACGTCGAGGCGACGCTCGTCGCGCCGCTGTTGATCGTCGGCCACCCGGCCGCGATCTCGATTCTCAAGCTGAGCGCCGAGCCGCCCATCGTTTCCTGATACGGAGCCGGGGTCAGATCTCGCATTTCGGCGGCAGCAGCGGCCAGCCGCGAGAAACGCGAGATCTGACCCCGATTGGTGGGACACTAGCTCGTGCCTCGCGGCATCTTTCAGCAGCCTGCCGCCTCGGTGCGCGTCCGCATCGAGGCGGGTCGACGTCTCCGCGCGCGCATGCCGCGGCTGCAGCAAGCGCGTGTGCCTTCGCTGAACGGCCGCGATCCGCTCCGGATTCTCGCGGCGGCGAACACACACCGGGTCGCCAGCCTGCTGCCCGAGAAATTCCGGCGGATGCGCCGGACGCCATTCACGTTCTTTCGAGGCGCCGCGGCTCTCATGGCCTGGGACCTCGCGCGACTCCCGCACTGCGGCCTCACGGTTCAACTCTGTGGCGATCTGCACGTCCGCAATCTCGGCGCGTACGCCGCGTCGGACGGCCGGCTCGTATTCGACATCAACGATTTCGACGAGACGATGCCGGGACCGTGGGAGTGGGACGTGAAGCGGTTCGCCACGAGTCTCGTGCTGGCCGGCGAGGAGGCGGGGCAGTCGGAGGAACGTCAACGCGAGGCCGTGCGCGCGTTCGTGTCATCCTATCGCGCGCATCTGCGGGAATTCGCCGAGATGCCGGTGGCCCGGCTCGCGCGCCACCTGATTACGCGAGGCCGGAACGAGCCCGTGCTCGATCGGATCCTCCAGAGCGCCCGCCGGGTGACGCCGGAGAGCAATCTGAGGAAACTCGTCGTCGTGCGAGGCGGCAGCTATCGCTTTCACGATCGCCAGCCGGTGCTCGAGCACGTTCCACGCACCGTCGCGCGGACGGTCGTCCTCGCGCTCGACAGCTATCGCGAGACGCTCAACGCCAGCCGGCGGCGCACGTTCGACACCTACCGCGCGGCGGACGTCTCGTTCAAGCTGGTTGGAACCGGGAGCGTCGGCACGCGCGACTACGTCGTGCTGCTCTTCGGCAACGACGCGCAGGATCCGCTGTTCCTGCAGGTGAAGCAGGAACTGCCGTCATGCTACACGCCGTACCTGAGGGAGGCGCGGCGCTTCACGCACCAGGGGAAGCGCGTGGCGGAGGGGCAGCAGATGATGCAGACGGCGTCCGATCCGTTTCTCGGCTACACGCGCTTTGGCGGAAACGATTACCTTGTCCGGCAGCTGGCCGACCACAAGGCCGGACTCGACCCGTCAGAATTGACGGGTGGGACGTTTCCGGCCTACGCCTCGTTGTGTGGCGAGGTGCTGGCCAAAGGTCACGCGCGCACCGGCGATGCGGCCATGCTCGCGGGATACGTGGGATCGTCGCCCCGCCTGGACAAGGCGATTGCGCGATTCGCCGTGGCGTACGCGGCACAAACGAGAGCGGATCACAAGCGCTTCGTCGCCGGCCTGAGAGGGACCTCAGCGCGGCGTTGATCACGGGTTCCTATTCCAACGGCTATGGCCAGTCCGCTACGATTGGGAACATATGACCGTTCGCTTCCGCGTCGCCCTCTGCGTTGCGCTTGTCACCGTCGCCGTCTCCGGTCCGAGTCCTTCGGCGCAGAACCCTCCGCCCGGCCAGGAAACATCCGCGGCGTCGGTTGCCTCTTACTCGCTCACGCAGGGGATGCCGGTCGATCCCGAAGTGGTTGTCGGCACGCTCCCCAACGGTCTGCGCTACTACGTCCGGCCTAACGGGCGACCCGGCAAGCGTGCCGAGTTGCGGCTCGTCGTGAAGGCGGGCTCTGTGCTGGAAGACGCGGATCAGCAGGGGCTCGCGCACTTCGTCGAGCACATGGAGTTCGAAGGCTCGCGGCACTTTCCGGGGCAGAGCATCTCGGATTTTCTGTCGTCGCTCGGCCTGAGCATCGGTCCCGACGCGAACGCCGCGACGAGCTACGACGACACGCAGTACACGCTGCGCGTGCCGACCGACGTGCCCGGCGTGCTGGACAAGGCGCTGCTGGTGCTCGAGGACTGGGCCCACGGCGCGACGTTCGATCAGACCGGCATCGAGCACGAGCGCGGCATCGTTCTCTCCGAGTGGCGCATGCACCTCGGCGCAGGCGAGCGCACACAGGACAAGATCCGCCGCGCGCAGCTCGAGGGATCGCGGTACGCGGATCGGCCTCCGATCGGCAAGCCGGAGATCATCGAGCACGCCGAGCGCGAGCCGCTCATGCGCTTCTATCGCGACTGGTACCGTCCCAACCTGATGGCCGTGATTGTCGTCGGCGACATCGATCGCGATGCGGTCGTCGCGATGATCAAGGATCATTTCTCGTCGCTGACATCGCCATCGCCCGAGCGGCCGAGGCCGATCTTCGATATCCCGGACCATCCCGGCACGCGGTACACGATCGTCAGCGACCAGGAGACGACCGCGACGTCCGTTCTGGTCAGCAACCTGCGGCCGGCGCGCAACCAGGAGTCGGTCGGCGGCTATCGCGAGATCATGCTCGACCAGTTGTTCGCGAGCATGCTCGACGACAGGCTGGGGGAGTTGACGCAGACGGCGACCCCTCCGTTTCTGAGGGCTGCCGCGGATCGGCGTTTGTTCCAGACGGCCCGGACCCGGGACGAGGCCATCCTGCAGGCGCTCGTGTCGAACGATGGCGTCTCGAAGGGTCTCGACGCGCTGGTTTCTGAGCTTCAGCGGGTCGCGCGTTTCGGCTTCACCGCCACGGAGCTTGCGCGCGCGAAGCAGGCGGCGATGCGCGGCTTCGAACGCGCGGTCACCGAGAGTCCCGACCGCGAATCGGAGAGCCGCGCCGACGAGTACACGCGCAACTTTCTCGAGGGCGAGGCGCTGCCCACGATCTGGCAGGAGCTTGCGTTCCACCGCCGGTTCTTCCCTGCGATCACGCTGGCCGAGGTGAACGCGCTCACGCGCGACTGGTTCCCCGAGCGCAACCGCCTGGTGGTCGTATCTGCGCCGGAAGCGGCGGGCGTTGTCCTTCCCGATCAGGCGCAGCTGGCGGCCGTCGTGAAGACGGCGACGGCGAAGCGGCTGGAGGCGTACATTGACGCGTCGGCAGGCCAGGCGCTGATGGACAAGCCGCCGACACCCGGATCGATCGTCAACACGACGGTCCGCCGGGAAGCCGGCGTCACCGAATGGAAGCTCTCGAACGGCGCGACCGTCGTCCTCAAGCCGACTGTGCTGAAGGCCGATCAGATCCTCTTCCGCGCCGCGGCGCCTGGCGGCACGTCGCTCGCCAGCGACGCCGATTTCATCTCGGCGCGCGTCGCGGACAACGTCATCCGCGCCGGCGGCGTCGGAAAATTCAACGCAGTGGCGCTCGACAAGATCCTCGCCGACAAGACCATTGCGGTGACGCCGTTCATCGACGAGGTCGATCAGGGCATGCGAGGCGGAAGCACGCCCGAGGATCTCGAGACGATGTTCCAGATGTTGTATCTGCGGTTCACGCAGCCGCGGGCCGATCCGGTGGCGTTTGCGGCGATGGCGTCGCAGGCCCGGGGATTGCTCGCGAACCAGATGGCCAGCCCGGATGTCGTCTTCGACCAGACCATCGACTCGGCGCTCAGCGGGAACAATCCACGGCGGCAGCCGGAGACGTCCGCGACGGTGGACCAGTGGAATCTCGCAAAGGCGCTCGATTTCTACAAGGCGCGCTTCGCGGACGCAAGTAACTTCACGTTTGTGTTCGTCGGCAGCTTCACGCCAGAGACGATCAAGCCGCTGGTGGAGACCTACATCGCGAGCCTTCCGGCCACGCATTCGAAGGAAACCTGGCGCGACCTTGGCCTCGTGCCGCCGTCCGACATCGTCGTCAGGACCGTCCAGAAGGGCATCGCGCCGAAGAGCAACGTCGCGATCATCTTCTCAGGACCGATCGAGTACGACGATGCGCACAAGCTGGCGTTTCGAACGATGACGCTGCTGCTGCAGTCCCGTTTGCTCGACTCGATCCGCCAGGAGCTGGGTGGCACGTACAGCATCACCGCCACGCCGCGGACGGCGAAATATCCCAAGCCCGAATACCGGATCCGGATCGATTGGACGTGCGACCCCGCGCGTGCGGCCACCCTCATTCAGCGCGTATTCGAAGAGATCAACGCGGTGAAGGCCGCAGCCTATTCGCCAAACCAGATGAGCCTGATCCGGCAGGGGCTGCTGCGTGAGTTCGAGCAGGACAGTCAGGACAACGGGTATCTGCTCAACGAAATCGCGCGACGCTATGAGAATGGCGACGCGGCGGACGTCGCGGCGGTCGAGGACATGCCGCGCCGGATTGCGGCGTTGACGGGCGATCAAATTCAGCGGGCGGCGCAGACATACCTCGACACGACCAAGTACGTGCAGGTGATGCTCATGCCCGAGACGAAGTAGGGGGCCGATCAGGCCAGCGAATAGAACAGGTCGACGAACGATCGAACCGCGCCGTCCATTCCCGCCACCTTGGGATTGGCGGATTCGATGAGCCAGTACTCGTCGGGCGCGTGCGCCCCGTCGCCGTGGCCGAGTCCGAACTGGCCCGCCGGTAGCTTGAGCGGCGCACCTGTGAAGGTGACCCCGGGCCACGAACCCGCGAGCCGCGGCCAGAGCAGCGGATCGATGCCGGCCTTGTGATACGTCGCCACCATCGCCTTCACGAGGCGCGAGTCGGCCGGCGTTTCGGTCGGGTCGTATCCGCCGGTCATGTTCACTTCCACATCGCCGAAGCCGTGCTTCGCCAGGTGATCCTTGATCAACTGCAGCGTGCCTTTCGCCGTCATGTCCGGGACCAGGCGCACGTCGATCTTGGCGACCGCCCGGTTTGGCAGGATCGTTTTGCCGCCGGGCCCGGTATAGCCGCCGACCAGTCCTTCGATGTTGATCGTCGGTTGTGAGACGAGGCGGACCAGCGAATCTCTCCACGACTCGTCGCCGAACCAGCGCGAGACACTCAACGCTTTCTTGGCGGCCGCTTCATCACGGCGTGGAATTGCCTGGTTCAGAATCTCCTGGAGCTGCGGGCTGAGCGGACGCACCTTGTCGAAGAACCCTTCGACCGCGGGCGTGTGGCCGTCAGCCTTCACCAGCGTATTGAGCGCCTGGACGAGATGCCACGCCGGGCTGTCGAGCTGGGCCTCGTAACTCGAGTGCACGTCCTTCGCCGGTCCGCGTCCCCACTTCGCGCCAGACGAGACGATCTCGAGCTCGACGATCCCTTTCGATCCCAGGTTGACCTGCACCGAGCCATCGAGCTCCTGGTTGCCGAGGGGGATAATGATGCCGACGCTCTTCTTCAGCGCCGCTTCGACCTCCGGCTTGAACACAATCTCTGAAAAGTTCGGCGACCCGATCTCCTCCTCGCCTTCGCAGACCAGGACGAGGTTCACCGGCAGTTTGCGGCCGGCCGCCTTGAAGGCGCGCAGCGCCGCCAGCAGCGCCATCTGCGGGCCCTTGGTGTTGGTCGCTCCGCGCCCGACGACGATTTTTCCGACACCTGGACGATCGACGATCCGTCCCTCGAGCGGCGGCGAGCTCCACTCTGACGGATCGAACTGCTTGACGTCGTACATGAAGTACAGCGCGAGCGTCGTGGCCGCGCCCGTGTCCAGCGTCGCGAAGACGCCGGGCTTGCCCTTTGTTGGAATCAGGTCGACCCGGCCGAAGCCCGATTCTTTCGCGAGGCGCGCCATGTATTCCGCGCCTTGTGGATAGTTGAGGTTCTCTGCCGCGATTGACGGCAGGGCGATCCAGTCACGGAGCGCCTTCACCGTCGCGTCGTGCTGTTTGGCGATCTCCGCGACGACGGCTTCCTGGTCGGAGGGAGCGGCGAGCAGGCCGTCGGCTCCGCCGATGGCGACCGCCGCGGCGCCTGCCGCGGTCGTCTGAAGAAAATCACGGCGCGTCACTTCGGGGATTTTTTCGAAAGACATGTGAATCCTCTTCGAGTGCCCGGAATCTTCGCCAACTATAATCCTGCGCGTCCCGCCTGTCCTGCCCATCCAGCCCTTCCTGCCTATCCCGCCCCTCCTGCCCATCCCGCCTATCCTGCCTGTCCCGCCCTCTTGAGTTACGATTCGGCCATGAAGACACGCACCCAGAGCCGTCGAGAATTCGTGGGGTTGACCGGATCCGGCATCGCCGGTCTGGCCGGGATACCGTGGCTGCAGGGCGCCGCGGCAGCGGCGCAGACGCCGGGGCCCGGCGCGAATTCGACGGATCCCGATCTTGTGGTCCTCAACGCCAGGGTCTACACGGTTGACGCCGCCCGGCCGCGTGCCGAGGCGTTCGCAGTGAGAGGCGGCAGGTTCCTCGCCGTCGGCACGACGGATGAGATGAAGGCGCTGGCGGGGAAGAACACCCAGACCTTCGATGCGAGGCAGATGACCATCGTGCCCGGGTTCATCGATTGCCACAATCACGCGCCGGGCAACACCTTGCTCTACGAAGTGATCGTCGGCAATCCGTTCGAGGTCGAATTCGTCACCATCCGCAGCATTGTCGAGAAGCTGCGGGCCAAGGCGAAGGAGACGCCGCCGGGAACGTGGGTCGAGGGGTACTTCTTCGACGATACCAAGGTGCAGGACAAGCGCGAGCTGAACGTTCACGATCTCGACGAGGTGTCGAAGGACCACCCGGTGGCCGTCGAGCATCGCGGCGGCCACACGTCGTTCTACAACACCAAGGCGCTCGAGATGGCGGGCATCAACAAGAACACGCCGAACCCGCCCGGTGGAACGTTCGACAAGGACGAAAACGGCGATCTCAACGGCCGCGTCACCGATCGGGCACGCGGCGCGATCAATCGAGTGGGCCAGCGAGCGTCTGTGGCGGACGGTCAGCGGGCGCAGCGCGACCGCGACGGCATCGCCTACATCTCGAAGCAGTTCGTTCGCTACGGTCTCACCAGCGTCCATCATGAAGGCGGCGACCTGGCCGCGATTCAGGATGTGCGCGCGAAAGGCGATTTGCTGCACCGCGTCAGCTATGAGGCCAGCGGAAGGGTCCTCGAATCGATGATCACCACCGGTCTCAAAACCGGTTTCGGCGACGAGTGGATCCGGCTGGGCGCCACCTCCGAGCACACCGTCGATGGCTCGTTTTCCGAGCGGACGATGGCGCTGAGCGTGCCGTACGCGGGCGTCACTCCGCCGTACAAGGGGAACGTCACTGAGACGCAGGACGATCTGAACGCGTGGATCGAACGGGTGCACCGGGCGGGCATCCAGACGAACTGCCACGCCAACGGCGACGTCGCGATCGACATGGTGCTGACGGCTGTCGAGCGGGCGCAGAAACAGTTCCCGCGCGCCGATTCGCGTCCGAAGATCACGCACTGCACGCTGATCAACGACGATCTCCTGCGGCGGATGAAGGCGACGGGCACTGTGCCGGCCGTGTTCACCACGTACGCGTTCTACAACACCGACAAGTTCCATTTCTACGGTGAGGATCTGATGAAGCGATCGATGGCGTTTCGATCGTTCCTCGACGCCGGCATCCCGGCTGCCGCCGGATCGGATTTCAGCCCCGGGCCGTTCGCGCCCCTGATGGGCATTCAGGGCATGGTGACGCGCAAGGGATGGGACGGAGGGACGTGGGGCCTCAACCAGCGGATCACCGTCGACGAGGCGCTGCGGATCAACACCCTGAACGGCGCCTTTGCCTCGATGGAGGAATCGATCAAGGGGTCGATCAGCCCTGGCAAGCTCGCGGACTTCGTCGTTCTTGCCGACGATCTGCACACGGTGGATCAGGAGAAGATCAAGGACATTCAGATCGTCCGGACCGTGGTTGGCGGGAAGACCGTATATCAGGCGTAGCGACGAACACACGAACACCACGAAACCTGAAGGCCTGCACAGACATCGAAGTCGATACAGTGGAGTGTGGGCCGATGAGCATCTGGGACGACGTCAGCCACGAGATTCAGCAGTTCACCGCTGAGATTCGAGATCTCCCGGTGAGCACTCCGGCGCATCCCGCGTCGGTTCGTCGTGACATCGAGTCGGCGTTCGACCTTGCGACTCCGATTCCGCTGCCGGAGCTGACTCAGAAAGTCGTCGGGCTGCTGCGTGCGTACACCGTGCAGGTCACGCATCCCCGGTACTTCGGCCTGTTCAATCCCAGCGTGTCGGAAGCGGGGATCGTCGCGGACACGCTGGCGGCGCTCTACAACCTGCAACTGGCTGCATGGTCGCATGCGCCTGCCGCCAGTGAGCTGGAGCGCCTGACGCTCGCGCACCTGGGAAAGGCGCTGGGCTTCGATCCCGATAAGACGTTCGCCAACTTCACAACCGGCGGCCTCGAATCGAATCTCTCGGCAGTCTTGACGGCGTTGGCACATCGGTTCCCGGACATCGCGGTGAAGGGGACAGCCTCGCTGCCCGCCAGGCCGGTGATTTACATCACGAGCGAGAGCCACCACTCCTTCCTGAAAGTCGCGCGCATGAGCGGGCTCGGCACCGATGTCTTGTGTGAGGTTCCGACCACGAGCCGCTTCGCGCTCGACGTTGCGATGCTGAAGGGGCAGGTGAGCCGCGATATCGCGGCCGGCCGCTGTCCGTTCATGATCGTCGGTACCGCCGGCACGACCGGCGGGGGCATCGTCGATCCATTGCCTGCGCTCGCTGACGTCGCCGCCGAGTGCGGCGCCTGGTTTCACGTGGACGCGGCATGGGGAGGCGCCGCCGCGCTGGTGCCTCGCCTTCGTGCGGCGCTCGACGGAATCGAGCGAGCCGACTCGGTGACCTGGGACGCGCACAAGTGGCTCTCGGTGCCGATGGGGGCCGGCATGTTCTTCTGCCGTCATCCCGCCGCGATTCGCGCGGCGTTCGACGTGTCCACGTCGTATATGCCGTCAACCACCGGTGTTGAAACAATCGATCCCTACATGACCACCGTGCAGTGGTCGAGACGCGCCATCGGGCTCAAGGTCTTCATGTCGCTCGCCGAACGTGGTCGCGACGGCTTTGCGGAACAGATCGATCGCCAGGCAACGATGGGCGACCTGTTGCGCAGGAAGTTGGCCGACGCCGGATGGCTGATCACCAACGACACGCCGCTCCCGCTGATCTGCTTCACGCACGGGGACATCCGATCGAAGCGGCGGAGCACCGGCGACATGTTGAACGCGATTTATTCAAGAGGGAACGTGTGGATCTCCGACGTCGTGCTCGGCAGGCAGGAGCGAGTGCTGCGGGCCTGCATCACGAGCTTCCGGACCGAAGAAGCCGATCTCGACTATCTGATCCGGGAACTCGAGTTCGCCAGACTCGCGAGATAGACCTACACGCACGGCGTGCCATCGGAGCGTCAAGCGCTTCCCCATGGACGAGTCGGTGAGACCCATTCGGATAATGAAACCATCAATGGTTCGGTCTGCATCTGTACCTGACCAGGATGTTGACGGCCATTGCCGTCGCCGAGCGTCTGACCGACAATTTGCCGATGAACGATCGTGCCGAGCCGTTTCCCGCCGAGACGCTGCCGGAGAACCGCGCGGGGCATCTGACGAGCGATCAGGCGCGCCGATTCCAGCGTATGGCCGCCGGTCGTCGTCAAGGTGCGCGGAGTCTCGCCGTGCCGGTCGGCGCGATTGGGGCGCTGTTGCTCATCCTGAACGGCCCAGCGGCGTCGGCGACCACGCGGCTTCTCTTCGGATGGGGATTCCTCGTCGCGGCGGCCGCGATTCTGGCGGCGCCCGCGTTCGACCCGATCGCCGCTGACGTTCGCGGCGGGCGTGTCGAATCCGTCGAGGGGGCTGTCGCCAAGAGGCGGGTGCAATCGGGGGCGCGCACTGGATGGACGCGCTATTACCTGAATATCGGAGGCCGTCAGCTTCAGACGTATCTATCGGCCTACGACGCGGCTCCCGACGCCGGCTACGTCCGCGCGTACTACCTGCCTCGCACGCGGAAGCTGGTCAACCTCGAACGGCTGGCGAATCCGCCGCTT
>Ga0070665_100008191_pt1 | contig 10584 bp, 7 predicted proteins | sample KBSS13metaG_FD_65862 | JGI IMG/M metagenome (GOLD analysis project Ga0070665, IMG submission 65862) | Switchgrass rhizosphere microbial communities from Kellogg Biological Station, Michigan, USA - KBS S1-3 metaG | ecosystem: Host-associated > Plants > Roots > Rhizosphere > Soil ...
AGGGCAGATTGCATGCGGAGATGCGATCGCCCGTGGTGTGGTAGTTGGGGTTGAAGCCGTCGCCTTCGGTGAATTCTTCCGAAAGCAGAACAGCCTTCCAACCGTGATCAAGGAAGCCGGCGTGGTCCGAGCGGTCGTCGACGGCGTGGTTGTGGGTATCGAACACGTTGAGGTTGATACCGTAGGCCGCGACATTGCGCGTGAACATGACGACCAGCGAGTGCGAGCCGTTCTTGTTGGCGCCGTCATGGATGTCCAGACGGTTGCCGGGCTTGGCGCAGTAGCCGACCATGTCCATTTCGATCATGGCCACCACATCCGCGCCTTCCTTGGCCAGCTTGTCCGAGTAGGCATAGCTGCCCCACAGACCCTGCTCTTCGCCGGTGAAGTGGCAGAAGCGCACGGTGTAGCTCAGAGGCAGTGCGGCGATGTTGCGAGCTAGCTCCAGAACCGAAGCCGTACCCGAAGCATCATCGTCTGCACCAGGGCAGCGGCTTTCCGGGCCCCAGGGGCTGCCGGCGGTGGAATCCAGGTGAGCGCCGACGACGACGATCTTCTCCGGATTGGTGTTGCCGCGACGTTCGGCGATGATGTTGTAGAACGTCTTGCCGCGCACTTTGTAGGCGTGACGGGTGACGGTGATGCCGTTGCCCATTGCCTGGTACTGTTCCTCGACGAAGGCGAGGGCGGTGTCGATGCCGTTTGTGTGCGAGTTGCGCGTCACGAGAGTGAGCGTCTTGCCACCGACAGTCATCGGCTTTTCACCCGAGAGCTTCTCGATCACGTCGGTCAGCCGCTTGATGTCGATGCCGTTCATGGCGGCGACGACGCGGGCATCCGGCGTGGGCAGGTTGCTCAGGATGATGCGAGGACGACGCAGTGTCTTCGTGCGATTGACGATGACAGGGTCGAACTTGCAGCCGCGGAAATTGTCCTTGCCCTTGTGGACAGGGTCGAAATCGCCGGGCTCGGGACCGAAGGCATCAGCGGGCCACTGCGGGTGCGTGTGCAGCTGGTCGCCATGTTCGTGGTCGTGAGCGTCTTCGCCGTGCTCGGCGAGCAGAGCGGGGTCGCAGTCACAGTCGTCGCCATTGATGTTGACGGCGGTGTTGACCGCAGGACTGACGGTCACTTCGGTGTTGATGGTCGCAGGGTTGACGTCGGATTTGGCGCCATTGGCGTTGCGGCGTGCCTTACGGACCAGGAAGAAAACAAGACAGATTACTGCGAGCAGCAGCAAGCCGCCCGGGGTAAATGGGCTTGACATAGTGAACTCCTAGAGGTTTTTGGGAAGGTTATTCGGGACGAAACCGTTCCCAGACCTTCATGGTTAAAGACAGCTAGCGCTAGCAATGGCGGGGCCAGAGCAGCGTTCTGTGTGAAAGGAAAACTTCGACGTGGTCACCACTGGTAGTGGCAGACCTAAGCAGTCGAGAAGCAGTAAAGATGCTTTTGGCTGGTTATGAAATGAAAAACGGGTTCCTTATTTCAACGTGGAAAAGAGAATAGACGTTCACCATAAGAAAAGGCCGGGTGCCGAGGCAATCGTGGTAGCGCGGCTAACGGCAACAAGCGCATTAGCAAATCATAATGCTATCGCAGCAAGCTCAACCGATATCGGTTGAATATAAAAGCTGAGCGGCGTTTCATCCACCAGGCCTGTCATGAGGAGCAATCGGAGATCAAGCCTTTACACCTCACACAAGCTAGCTCAGCCTTTACAAAAGCGGCCATTGCTCGGCTAATTGCGTCAGCTTGAAAGCTCCTTACGGTAGGATATGCACTCTCATTTCAAAAGTAAAAAGGGGTGTTGATCAGTGAAAGTAGTGGAAAAAGAAACCGGAAAAGAATTCTGCCCGACCAAAGAAACATTCTCGACGGTCAGACAATTCGTCAAACACAACTTCCGCCATTTCAACGCCGCGGTAGTTGTAGATGCCGCTGAAGCTTATGTCGCCCATCTCAACAAAGGCGGCAAAATGTTCCTCACCCTGGCCGGCGCCATGAGCACGGCCGAACTGGGCCTGTCTCTGGCCGAAATGATTCGCCAGGACAAAGTGCATGCCATTTGCTGCACTGGCGCCAACCTGGAAGAAGACATCTTCAACCTGGTCGCCCACAACCATTATGAGCGCGTCCCCCACTACCGTCAGCTCAGCCCCGCCGAAGAGCAGGAACTGCACAGCCGCGGCATGAACCGCGTTACAGATACCTGCATCCCGGAAGACGAAGCCATCCGCAGAATCGAAAACGAAGTGCTCGAACTGTGGCAGGCCGCCGACAAGAGCAGCAAGAGCTATTTCCCTTACGAGTACATGTATCAGCTGATCAACTCGGGCAAGATCAAACAGCACTATCAGATCGATCCAAAAGACTCCTGGATGGTGGCTGCCGCCGAGAAGAACCTGCCTATAATCACCCCGGGCTGGGAAGACTCTACGTTAGGCAATATTTTCGTCTCCCACGTCATCAGAGGCGACATCAAGTCCTATCACACCGTCAAATCCGGTCTGGAGCAAATGGGCTTCCTGATTGACTGGTACAAAGCCAATAGCGCCAAAGAATCCATCGGCTTCTTCCAGATTGCCGGCGGCATCGCCGGTGACTTCCCGATTTGCGTTGTGCCTTTGATTCAGCAAGACCTGCAGGAAGACGTCAAACTCTGGGGCTATTTCTGCCAGATCTCGGACAGCACGACGAGCTTCGGCTCGTACAGCGGTGCAGTACCCAATGAAAAAATCACCTGGGGCAAACTTTCAGAAGAAACTCCGCGCTTCGTAATCGAGTCAGATGCCTCGATAGTAGCGCCGCTGATCTTCGCCTATGTCCTGGGGCAGTAAAGCCGGGCATAAACTGCTCCTCCCGGAAAATAAAGATATCTCCGCCACAGACTTCGCCGCATTGCGAGAAGAGCTTATGCTGCGCATTTGGGCTGGTTTCGACAACGTGCCATATATACTGGTGAACGTAATGAAAGAGCTTGAGAAAGGCTCCTTTCCCGGGCTTCAGGGCAAAATCTCAGAGGCCGAAGTGGAAAGTCTGCTCAAGACAATGTTTGCCGAAAAAATGGCCGAGGAAAAGACCTGGACAACGGAGCCCAGCGGAGACAGGCTCGGTACGGCGCTGCTCATGCTCAACCATCAGGGCATAGCCAGCCTCGAGAATGCCGAAACGGTGGTCTCACAAGGCTTTGAAGAGTTCTACAACGAGTACGAATTTATGTGGGATTATCGTTGCCGAGAAGCGGATAAGTTCATCGGTGCCTGCTTTTACAATGTCAGCGATTGCAATCTTGCCGTCAAGGGCGGGCCCATGGTCGTTCATTTTGTCTCGGCATCGGGCACCCAGGAAGACAACCAACTGGTAGGCGGTGAGGTTATGTCTCAGCTGAAGTCAAAAGGCTTCAGTCCCGAATGGGATGGACAGAGCAGTGACATAACTTTTCCCATAACCTGGCAGAAGCGCTTCAAAGGCTGATTTGATTTTGCCGGTTCAAAATCAGGTTCAGGCCCAGGCCCAGACCCAGGGCCTTGTGAACGTTTCGGCGCGCTTCACCGTGTCTTCTATCCACTTGCGTGAGGCCCCATGAGGATGCTCGCTCAGGAATGCGGCTCCTTCGACAGTTAGAAATCTGTCGCGGGGAATACTGTCCTGCCCCGCAGGAACCAATTTCAGAAGCTCCCGAGCCATCTCCAGCCGTTCAATCGACTGCCGCCGGTCCTGAGCGTCGGTGCAGCGACCGATCAAAAAACTGCGGCCCACGCTCCAGTATTTATCGCCGCGCTTGCCGTTGACAAAGGCTCCGGCATTCAATTCTTTGGCCAATAAACCTGGACAGAGAATTTCGGAGGGGCGCTCGCTGAGCCCGTCTTTGTTATTGGCTGGAGGCAATGAAAAAACGGGACTCCAGGTCGGTCCCTCGCGCTCAAATTGATTGGCGATAGTTTCAGCAACGAGCCAGGTTGAGCCGGCCGGAACCATAGCCCGCACGAGAATCTCGCCGGCCACAGGAGCCTCAAGCAATCTCCTGTCGCGACTGGGAAAGCGGCGCAATTGCAGCCACAGTTCAATTTCTTTGATGTTACGCGCCGGCAACGGACCGGCCCCCGGGCGAATGTCCCGGCCCTTAAACAAGTTATGGGTAAAGGCGGGCGGCAGGACCATACCGTTGATTTTTCTATCGCCACAGCCGGTCATACTGGTGACGTTAATGGCCACGCCATCACATTCTTCCAGACGTGAGACTTTGCGGAACAATTGCGCGCCGAACATCGGCACTCTGGGCCGGCCCATGCCGATTCGGTCGGGCCTTGTGTAAACATGCACCAGCAGCCCGTTACCGAGATAGTCGTCGGCTTCAACTTCATCACCGGAGCTTTCCACCCACCATCGGGCGTGCTTCAATTTATCAAGCTGATCCGGGCCCGGTGAAACGAGCATCTCTTCAAGATCGTACTCGTCAGCCAGATCGTTTAAGAGTTCAAAATGCGTTCCCAGGATCTCAAATGGCTCACCCTCAGCTGGATGTACCAGTATCCCGGCCCAATCTTTTTGCAGACTGCGCACAAGAGCGCGGCCGTCCATCACGACTGACGCCCCCTCGGGCTTTTCCTGATACACGGCCAGCAGCTTTCCGCCTTTACCCTGGCGCAAATGCTTGCTCTGTTTGGCGGCCTTTTTTTTGCTCGGTATGGCCTTTTCGGCCGGGAGCGCTTCCAGTGCCAGGCGGAACTGGCCGGCAGTGGCGTTTATGAATGAGTGAGAACCATCGTCAAGGAGATTCACGTGCCAGCAGTCATTCTCCACAAAGGCCTGCAGCATGTCGGAGAGCGAGGTGTCCTTAGCCAGCGACAGAAAAAAATCTTTGAATGCCTGGCTGAAGGCCGGTTTTGAAGCGGCCGCCCGGGAATAACTTTCTGACTGTTCAAAAGGCGCAGACGAATAAGATTCCAGTGTCTGCAAATCGGCTGCGTACAGGAGATCGTCAAAGATGGCGTCCCAGGCACCCACTTTAAATTTCCAGTTCCTGGATGCCTTCGTCGTCCACCTGCAAGTCCAGCACCCGGGGCGGCTTGGGCTCACTCTCGGCCCAGGCGTTGACGCGAGCCAGCACCTGAGCTTTGCTGCGTTTGTGCACAATTACCAGGACTGATGAGCCGGCGCCCGAAAGAACACAGCCGATAATGGGCTCGGAAGCCAGTTCCTGCCGCAGACGGGAAAGTTCGGGTACGAGCTTGGCCCGATAAGGCTCGTGCAGGCGGTCGGAGAGAGCCTCACGCATGGCCTGATCGTCGCTGCGAACGACCGCCGCAACCAGAAGAGCTGTTTTTTGCACATTGTGGATAGCGTCATCCAATTTAACTTCTTTAGGGAGAGTCTTACGCGCGTTCGGCGTAGTCAATGTGTACTGCGGTGAGACTACAATCAGATGCCAGTCGGAAGGCCAGTTGAGACGTTGGGTAACGATGCGTTTGTCGACGGCGGAGGGGCTGCAAACTACCATGTTACCGAGCAAACAAGCGGCCAGCGACTCGGGGTATCCTTCCAATTCGCAGGCTTCAGCCAGGAGTTCCGGGGCTGTGGGCAAAACATCTTTGAAAACATTGGCTGCCCAGAGTGCGCCGAGAATAGCCGTGGAACTGCTGCCCAGGCCGACTCCCAGTGGGATTTCAGAATCGATGACGATGCGCACACGCTGCAATAGATTTTGATTTTGCTGCCAGAGACGACTCAAAATCGTATAGGTGAGCGAACCTTGATCCTGGGCCAGACTACTCTTGGCAATGGAGCCCTTAAAAGTAATGAGCGGAATACCCGGGTCATTTTCGGGCAAAAGGAAAAATGACATCTTACTGTAAATGTTCAGGGCCAGACCAATACAATCCAGTCCCGGGCCGAGATTGGACGTGGTACCCGGCAATTTAAGAGTAATTTTTCGCTCTTTAGGGAGGGATTTTTCCAGGTCAATCATGGCAAGTTATTGATGCCTCAATCCGATTTTCCAATGCTGCAAGAATTATCAATTATTCAATACGACCATTACCATCGGCATAAAAACTATGAGACATAAACATACAAAATCCCTCAATGCAGTATTGTTAGCTGGGAAGTGAGTGAAGGCGTGAACAGCAAGACACATTTGGTCACCGGCGGCTCCGGTTTTCTGGGCAATTTGATTGTGCGCCGCTTATTGGATGAAGGCGCCCAGGTCCGCATTCTGGACATCTGGGACGATCCGGAGAGGCCCAAGGACGCCGAGTTTATCCTTGGCAATCTGCTCGATGAAAGTGCCGTCAAAAAAGCGGTCCAGAGCGTCGATGTGGTGCATCATACGGCGGCACTGGTGCCGCTGACCAAATCAGGCGATCTCTTCCGCAAAGTCAATGTCGAAGGCACACGCCTGGTGGCTCAAGAAGCCGTGGCTGCGGGCACGCAGAGCTTCGTTTATTTGAGCTCCTCGGCCATTTTTGGCCGCACGCCTTGCCCCGTGACTATCGACGCTAAGCCGGCTCCCATTGAGCTTTACGGTCAGAGCAAATACGACGGTGAAAAGGCGGCGGCGGAAGTCTGCGCCCGGGCAGGAGTACCGCTCATTTCGGTGCGGCCGCGCACAATAATCGCCAACGGCAGACTGGGAATTTTTCAGCTTTTGTTTGACTGGATCAAGAACGACATCAATGTCTATGTCATAGGCGACGGCGAAAACAAAATTCAATTTCTGCATGCCCAGGACCTTATAGACTGCTATTTCATGCTGATGAACAATCAAAAGCCGGGCTTTTACAACGTCGGCAGCGCCGAATTCCGCGCCCTCAAGCCCACTCTGGAGACACTTATCGCCCACGCCAGCTCGCGCTCCAAAGTCATTCGCCTGCCCTCCGCCCTCACGGTCGGAACCCTGCAAACACTGGACCGGCTGGGCCTCTGCCCCCTGGCGCCCTGGCACTATCTCACTTACGGCGAAGATTTCTATTTCGATATCGAGCCCCTGAGAGCGCTCGGATACAATCCCAAGTTTTCAAACGACCGCATGTTGGCCGAAAGCTACGATGCTTTTGTGGCCAACTATGATGAATTCATGAGAGGCAAGGAGGGCTCGGCCCACCGAAAGCCCGTCAAAGAGCAGATTTTGAAAGTATTGAAAGTTGTCTCGCGCTTTACTTAAATCGGTCAAAAGCTGATTTAACCAGATTCACCGCCGCTATGCGGATTTATCGGCCCCGGCCCGGGGTAAAAATCAAGTGTGGAGACCAAAGCAGAGACCGAAGAACTCAGTGGTGCGGTAGTTGCCTCACCCGAGAACTGTCACGAACATACAGCCAAGCTCTACAGCGACTCTCAGCCCGAAAGCAAACTGGAAGCAACCAGCAGCAAGGCCCGCGACGAATGGGCCGTTGCGCATCAGGTTCGGGTTTCGTCCGACGGCAACAATGAGCTGACCTATAGTATTTCGGTTGGAGGCAAGGACCAGCGCCTTTTCAGCACGGCGGACAGCGCCGACGGCCTGCGCCTGGCCGATGCCAAAATAGAGCAACTGACCCGGGAGCAGAGAAGCATTTTAACGAGTAAGTACAAAGTGCGCTTCAGCTCGGACGGTGAGAGTGTAGAGGGCCAGGTCAGCTTCGATGCCCAGGGCAAAGTACAGCATGGCGACATGGTTTACGCCCGCGCCCCCAGTTTACTCGAGCTGGCAAATTTGCAAGGTGCGCTCGAGCGCGGCCGTCCGTCCCAGCTTTTGCCCAACGACAACCATCAGGGCCTGAAATTTTATTTCCTCAAATCCCCCCTGCGCAAAGACGGCGAAGACGCCGCCGCCACCCACGTCGCCCACGACAAAGACGGTAAAGCAGCCATCTATGTCGGACCGGACGGTCTGGGCGAAAGCCTGATTATCAAAGGCGATAAGCAGGTATTCTCCGGGCGAGTGGACGAGCACGTCGTTTTGCACGAACTGGCCCACAACAGCCAGGCCCGTCTTGGTTGGCTCAAGGAAAAGCAATTTCTGATCTATTCGCAGGCCCTGGGCTTCGATCCTTTTGTCAGCCCCGAAGGCGAGACTATCTTTGCCCTGCGCTCAAAATCGGGCGGCCTCTACCGCGTCGATCCCGAGAGCCTGGAATGGCGGGCGATCAACGATAAGGGCCACTATATCGACAAAGACGGCAATAAGACCGACCAGGCCGGGGCCAAGATGCTAGACGCCGGCCAGATGCGGCAGGAAGCGCTGGTGCGGCCGGCCACCTACTATTTCAGCAATCCCCTGGAAATGGCGGCCGAGTCGCTGGCTTTGTTTAAGGAAGGCAAGGGAGAAAGACGCAAGCTTTTACAGGACTGCCCGGACCTTTACCGCTTTACAAAAGAGCAGGACCAAAAAGACATAAATCAATCTTACGGCAAAACACCTGACGGCAAGCCACTCTACATCAGGCTGCCCGACGGTCGTCTCAGTCTTAGCAATATTCAAGCCGAGAAGCTCATAGCTGATTTTGAAAAAACGGCTATTATGCACATTACTAAATAGTCTTTCAGAATTTTAGTCTTTGAGTTTCCCGGCGAAAAAAGATGCAGAAAAAACTTTCTATAACCACGGCTGCCCTGGCCTTTGTTTTCTTGGGCCTGGCGCAGAGTATAAGCGGCTGCTCCAAAAGCAGTCCTACGGCGGCTTCCCCGGCAGGTCCCGAAATGATCAAACCGGCCGCCCCGCCGGCGGGCTTCGCCCATGCCGGTGACGACAACGCCGAGCTGGTAGCGGTCAAAGTCAAGGCCCAGGCTCAGTTGCCTGAGTTTAAAGCGGCATTTGCCAAACGCAAAGCGGACCAAAATTTTGCCATCAAAGCGCCCTTCCGCGAAGGCCCATATGAAGAGCACAAGTGGGTTATAGTCGATGCCGTCAAAAAAGACGAAATGGACGGCCATGTCGAAAAGCCCTCCCAGACTATCAAACACTTAAAAGTGGGCCAGATAATCACCGTCAACGACTACAACATCGAAGACTGGGCCTACACTGACCAGAGCGGCCAGCAACACGGCGGAGACAGCGTGGCCATCCTGCGCAAGCAGCAAGAAAAGGCTCAGGGCCACTAAACACTAAACAGACGGTTTTATCGCTTATGGCGGTCCGGGCGGTCCTACAGGGCCAAGAGGACAGGCCGGCGCAGGCATAGGCGGGACGCCGTTTTTCTTCAGTGACATACCTACCACGTCGCGGTTATAGACCACAGCCGGCATGAAGCCTGGCAGCAGACTGTCGGCTTTGGCAAAGTCATCGTAGGCTTTATCCTTTTGATCGAGCTGATAATGGACAATACCGCGATTGAAATAAGCCTGACTAAGCTTGGGATCGGCCTTCACCGCCAGGTCGTAATTGGCGGCGGCCTGATTGAGATGCTTTTGCCAGAGGGCGGTGTTTTTTGCTTTCCAGGCTTCAGCAGCCAGAAGTTGATGGGTGAGGGCGCGGTTATACAAACCCTGGGCAAAGGAAGGATGGTTGCTCAAAAGTTTGTTGTAGACGCTCAGAGCCTCGCTGTAGTGCCCCTGTACACCAAGCACGACACCTTCATTGTAGAGAGCCTCGCGAAATTTACCCTGGGTGTAGGCCTGGCGAAAACCGGCCAGACTCTCGGGGAAAGCGCCTTTCATGGCGCTGCCCACAGCGTCCTTATAAAGCATGGCACCGGGTCTGGTATCAACCGCCGGCAGTCCGGCCATCCCGGCATTGCCGGCATTGGCCACCAGTCCCGCTCCGCTGGCTATATCTGCGGCCGGCACGGGGCCGCTGCCGCCGGCCAGTTCGGCGCTTTTTGCCTCATCAACGCTGACCACGCCTGCGGGTACGACAGCAGGCGCCGGTGCGGGAACGGCAGGATTGGCCGTGGAAGCCGCGCCTTGCCCGTTGGCCGGTACCGCCGGCGGCACCGTGACGGGATTTGATGGCGGAGTAACGGCAGTGGGACTGCTGGGGGCGCCAAAAGTGCTGCGGTTAAAAACCGAATTGGCAATACCCGGCACACCGGTGCCGGTCGTAGCGGCGTTGGGCAAGGCTCCGCCTGCGTCAGTGGCGGTGGGCACGGGCATTGTCGTACTTGTACTGGGTGCGACATAGGGCACGGGAGCCGGAGCGGATGTCGGCGACGATGTCGCCCCCCACAAGCAAAGAGTGACAACCAGACCCATTATTATCAAAGTCAGTGTCAGGGCGACAAAGCGCGGCATGGCCGGAGTGGGCGCGCTCATTGCGGCGCGGTCCTCCAGACGATCATATTCTTTGTGGGCAATAATCTCGGCCTGGTCCACAATCAGCTCATCCAGCTCACTCTGGAATGTTTCATCCACTTCCATTTTGCTCTGCGCCAGGGCGGCGATCTCCTCAGCGCAAGTGGCTTTGCCCGATTCGACCGCGGCTGCGTAGACGGCATCGTAAAACTTATCGGCGTCGGGAAGCTTACCCTGGGTCATTTTCAGGGCCTGGTCGTGGCCGCCTTTTTGCACGCTTTCCACAACCAGTACATGAATGCGCTCCATTTTTTCCTGCAACTGCGCCTGTCGCTTAGCCAGTACTCTGGGCGCGACATGCTTTACTTCTTC